>Ga0224555_1004541_pt1 | contig 12633 bp, 8 predicted proteins | sample 714S23034metaG_FD_180687 | JGI IMG/M metagenome (GOLD analysis project Ga0224555, IMG submission 180687) | Peat soil microbial communities from Stordalen Mire, Sweden - 717 S2 30-34 | ecosystem: Environmental > Terrestrial > Soil > Wetlands > Peat | place: Sweden: Norrbotten County, Stordalen...
CCTCTTTCATTACAACATAAAGGCTGATGTCCTGCACATTGCGGTAAGACGGAGCAGTGCGCATAAATTTTTCCGGGCGATTAATGCCATCCGCGGCCCAGAGAAGGTCTGATAGGTCCTTTAATTCCAGCGGCTTGCCGTTCCATTCGCGAGCCGATGCCCTCATTGATACCGCCTTTGTGAGCGAATATCCCCTGTCCTTATCCGGCGCGTTCAGTTTTATTGGCGCCATGTCCGCGGCAAAAAGCTCGAGGCAAAACAAGAAAATTAAAAACAATACAGCAAAAATAAATCCCGTTTTTTTCATATTACCCCCCCTCCGTTTGATTTTATTTGATATAAAAAAATTACTTTCCAAAATTAACCCCGGCCGCAAGCGCGTAGCCCTCGACCTTTTTCAACAGTTCATACGGATCAATGGGTTTTATGAGATAATCAACCGCGCCCGCATGCATACCCTTTTCCACATCCGTATGGTGGGTTTTGGCGGATACTATAACGACAGGTATGTGTTTAAACCTTTCATCCGCCTTTATTTTCGCGCATGTTTCAAAGCCATTTATCCCGGGCATCATGACATCCATAAGAATAATATCCGGCCTCACCCCGTCCTCAAGCTTCTTCAGGCATTCACATCCCGACGATGCGTTTGTGGTGGTGTGGTTATGCAGTTCAAAAATAACTCCGTTTAGCCTTACTATATCGGCCTCGTCATCAACTACCATTACATGCATTTATGGCTCCTTAAATAATATGAAAAATATTACCAGACAACCAATTATATCATATTATTATCGGTTCGCCGGTCCAAAATATTAAATTTTGGCTGTCGTTCCGGCCAGCCATTGCAATCTCCCCGCTTATCAGCGGTCTATAGTTGACATTAATGTGTCGTTATAACGCTTCCCCGATACCTTTCCCGGCTCAAGCGAAGCGTCGAGAGCCTTCATATCGGCATCATCAGGCTTTATTGAAACCGCGGCTATATTATCTTCCAGGTATTTCCTGCGCTTTGTACCCGGTATGGGAACGATATCATTTCCCTTTGCAAGTATCCAGGCTAACGCAATCTGCGCGGGCGTTGAGTTTTTTGAGGCGGCGATCTCACGCACAATATTCGCGGCTTTCATATTATTATCAAAATTTATCCCCTGATAGCGCGGATCATTGTGACGAAAATCAGTCGCTGGATATTCCTCGGCGCGCTTCGCCCCGCCCGTCAGGAAGCCGCGGCCAAGCGGGGAAAACGGCACAAGCCCGATACCCAGCTCACGCAGAACCGGGATGATGTCATTTTCAAGATTGCGTTCCCACAGGGAATATTCGCTCTGAAGAGCGGTTAATGGATAGACGGCATGCGCTTTGCGTATATTTTTCACCCCCGCCTCTGAGAGTCCGAAAAACCTTACCTTTCCCTGCTTGACAAGTTTGCCCACTGTTCCCGCCACGTCCTCGACAGGAACCGCAGGGTCTATACGGTGTTGGTATAAAATGTCGATATGGCCAGTGTTAAGCCGTTTCAAAGAGCCTTCAACAGCCTCTATTATATGCTCCGGCCTGCTGTCGAGCCCGGCACCGACCTGTTTACCATTTACTATCTTAAAGCCGAATTTTGTGGCAATGATAACCTTATCCCGTATCCCCTTAAAAGCGCGGCCGAGCAGTTCCTCGTTTTTAAAAGGCCCGTATGCCTCGGCAGTATCAAAAAAATTGCATCCGAGTTCAATTGCACGGTGCAAAGTAGCCAAAGATTCCACCTCATCAGCTGGGCCGTATGACTGGCTCATACCCATACAACCAAGGCCGATTGCGGGAACTTCGAGACCCTGGGAGCCAAGCTTGCGTTTGTTTAAAGCCATGACAATACCTCCTGAATAATAATCATCTATCCTTTTTCCAAATACTAAATACTGCAATTTGTAGTCAATTATATACAAATTGTAGTTTCACTGCCCTTGCTGAGAGGCAGCAAGCCGCCTCTCTACGCCCGCTTCACTCAGGGTATTTAAAACCGCCCACAGATAACTTCCGCTGCTTTTTAACCCCGCCTTTTCAAACTCGGACGGTTTTTGTACGGGCCACATCTCATGCGCTTTTTTCAGGTCGTCAAGGTTTATGTTCCATGAACTGCCGTGTATCAGCAGTGTGTTCCCGCTTTTTTTGTACACAAATTTTTTCCCCGTCTTTGTGATTATATCACGCCCCTCAAAATCTTCAACTTTTTTCATGAAACCCTCAAAACCCTCGAAGTCCCCCTGCGACACGCACGGGAAATATATTGCATCGGATTTTGCCTTGTTTTCATTTTTATTTTCCCTGATAACGGACAGAAAAGCATCCCCGTATGCGTTCATCTTTGCATCGCCTATTCCCGAAATGGACAGCATCTCCTGTTTTGTTTCCGGCTGTTTTTTGGCAAGCTGGGAAAGCACGGCATCATTGAATATGACGTACGAAGGCACGTCAAGCTCATCCGCAATGGCCCTTCGCTTTTTCTTAAGCAGGGAAAAAAGGCTGTCGCCTGCGGGCGCCTCATAAACCGGTTTTTCAGGCTCTGCATGCGCCGGCATGTATGACTTTGGTTTTTCAATTGGGCCGGATTTTACTATGTCGCCAAGCTTATGGGGGCCGCATACATCGCACGGCCCCGCGCAATTCTCAACCCGTTCGCCGAAATATGATATGACCGCCCTGTGCCTGCACACGGAAGATTCCGCCAGCCTGAAAAGTTCGACGGTCTTTTGCTGTATTAAGCGCGCCTGCTCCGGGTCCTGGTTATCATTAATAAAACGCTGATAGTTCATGACATCGGCCCAGGAATAAAAAAGTATGCACCGGCTGTCCATGCCGTCACGGCCCGCCCTGCCTATCTCCTGGTAGTAACTTTCTATGGTACGGGGCATGTCGCAGTGGATTACAAACCTGACGTCGGGTTTATTTATACCCATGCCGAAAGCAATAGTTGCCACGATAACGTCCACATTGCCGCGGATGAACTCCTCCTGATTATGTTTTCTCTCGTTATTGGTCATGCCGGCGTGGTAAGCCGCCGCCGATATTTTTTTAGAACGCAGAAAAGCCACCATGCCATCCACGTTGCGCCTGGACCAGCAGTATATGATGCCGCTTTGTTCCTTATTCTGGCGGATGAATTTAAGTATGGTATCACGCATGTTCACACCCGCGCCTTTTTTCTGGAAAGTAAGCAAAAGGTTTGGGCGGTAAAATGAACCACGGTATATCTCGGGCGACTTCATTCCCAACTGCTGGCAGATATCGTCCATGACCTGTTTCGTGGCCGTGGCGGTTAAGGCGAGCACCGGGATATTTCCGAGTTGTGATTTTAACCCTTTTAACTTCCTGTAAGCGGGCCTGAAATCATGACCCCACTGGCTGATGCAGTGTGCCTCATCCACAACCACAAGGCTGATATTACACGACCGGATATAATTATGAAGCGACCCTTCCAGAGCCTCGGGGGCGAGGTAAACAAGTTCATATTTCCCCGCACGGAGGTTTTCAAGGCGCTTTTCACGTTCCGTAACGGTGATGGTTGAATTAATGACGGTAGCCTTAAAGCCAAAGGAGTTAAGTGAGTCAACCTGATCCTTCATAAGTGAAATAAGGGGCGACAGCACAAGGACAGTTCCCTCCATCATACGGGCGGGTATCTGGAACGTGAGTGATTTCCCGGCGCCGGTGGGCATGATGCCGAGGCAATCCCGCCCTGAAAGCACGGCATTAATGACCTGCTCCTGCCCGGGCCGGAATTCCTGGTAGCCGAATGTGTGGCGTAGTATATCCAAAGGCATTATGGTAATAAGGACCCTCCTGTGTATAATTTAATTAAAAACATCATACGCTTTGTATACTTTGAAGTCAAGGAGAAATCTTTTGTAGGGGCGGACTTATATGTCCGCCCGCGTCTTGATTTGGTTTGATTCTAATGCCCTGGTTCGGGCCGACACACAGGTCGGCCCCTACAGGGGATATTTGGTTATTGTTGATCACAATCACTACATGGATGTGATTCGGCATTATGCACCAACAATCTAAACTGCAAGCAAACGCTTTTTCAAGTTCCAACAACCAATCTCTAACCATAACGCCGGCGTCGTTTAATTTCTCGCCTAATTCGACATTCGACCAGAAATATTCTCCCCTTTTGTTGGTACACAGGGTTACAAAGTAATAACCCGGCTGTGAATAATCAAAGGTTTTCAGGCGCGTGGGCTTCCGGGCGGGTTGAGAGGCCGGTGAAGACATAAAACACCCCATTTTTTTGTTCTTAACGTTCTATTTGCTGTCAGCTAATTTATCATCTATTAATTTAATTATTTTTCCATTCTTAATATCATACAACAGTTTTCCTCGGTGTTCGCCCTTTTTATCAGTGAAGCTATAATCAGCAATCATATTTTCCGTGTCTTTATCCCATTCTAAAAAAACTAAATTAGGATATGGGTTTTTTTCTGTCGGTTCAAACCCATATTTTTCCTCATTCTTTAGCACATAATTCCATAAATCCACATATAAAGTTTTATTGCTATTAATCGGGTATAAATTTATCAAGCTGCTATAGCGGGTATGCATCTGAACCATAAGCCTCTTGCTGTCCGGCGACCACTTTATTTTATCAACCCACACCAGGCTGGTTATCTTTTTAATTGTCTTCCTTGATTTAGCATCATATATAACCAGGTCGTAATCTTGACCATTAATAAATTTATTGATTTTACCGTTCGTCTGGTAAACAAATGTATATTCCCCATCCGGAGAAATAGTTGATGCGTTTTCTTCGGAATATATCGGGCAAATCAATGACATAAATACAAACAAAACAAATATTTTTTTCATATCGCCTCCGTAGTGGTAATTATACCAAAACAAGCTGCAATATCAACGCGATTTGAGCCTGCATCATTCGAAATGCTCATGTTCCTGAGATTATCGAATGACACAGCATGGCCCCTACGGGGATGGTTTGTTGATTTTGTTGTTAAAAGTGGGCGGGTTTAATAACTTCGCTCGGGCGGCCACCATGAACCGCAAGGGTTCATGACAGGCATGGGGCCGCCCCTACAACAGCAGAGCGTACTATGGGTTTAAAACCTCAGGGAAACCTGACGGGGCATAAAATAAAAAAGCCCCAGCAGGTTTCCCTGACGGGGCTTTTTTTAAGTCCAGCGACGCCCTACTTTGGCTAGCAGCTACCCGCTAACTATCATCGGCGAAGAGAGGCTTAACTGCCGTGTTCGGTATGGGAACGGGTGTTTCCCTCTCTCTATAGTCACTGGCCATATCATTGATTCGGAACCGGAATCCGCGATTGCTCACGAAGACCGTCTCAATTCCTGGCCTTTCAGCTCTGAATCGTTTTTTTACAGTTATCAGCAGGTTAATACATTTTCGCGAGTTAAAACTCGTTACTTTGATACTTCGAGCGCTAAATCGCACTTATCAGTTCTGCGTATCCCGGCGCCTTTCGGCGCCGGTAACGCTATTTTAAGTGGTCAAGCCTCACGGTTTATTAGTATTGGTCAGCTAAATGCATTGCTGCACTTACACACCCAACCTATCAACGTTGTAGTCTACAACGAACCTTCAGCCATCTTACGATGGAGAGAGATCTTATCTTAAGGTAGGTTTCACGCTTAGATGCTTTCAGCGTTTATCCTTTCCGAACATAGCTACCCGGCTATGCCACTGGCGTGACAACCGGATCACCAGAGGTTCGTTCGTCCCGGTCCTCTCGTACTAGGGACAACTCCCTTCAAATCTCTTGCGCCCACAGCAGGTAGGGACCGAACTGTCTCACGACGTTCTGAACCCAACTCACGTACCGCTTTAATTGGCGAACAGCCAAACCCTTGGGAGCTTCTTCACCCCCAGGATGCGATGAGCCGACATCGAGGTGCCAAACCTTGCCGTCGATGTGAACTCTCGGGCAAGATCAGCCTGTTATCCCCAGAGTAGCTTTTATCCGCTGAGCGATGGCCCTTCCACATGGCGCCACCGGATCACTTAGCCCTGGTTTCCCACCTGCTCGACGTGTGTGTCTCGCAGTTAAGCACCCTTATGCCTATGCACTCGTTAGCGCGATTACCGACCGCGCTGAGGGTACCTTGGGGCGCCTCCGTTACTCTTTTGGAGGCGACCGCCCCAGTCAAACTGCCTTCCAGACAATGTCCCCGGCCTGGTTTCACAGGTCCGAGTTAGAATTCCGATTAAACCAGGGTGGTATTTCAACGACGACTCTTCCTGAACTAGCGCCCAGGCGTCAAAGTCTCCCACCTATCCTACACAAGCAAAATTAGAATTCAATGCCAAGATACAGTAAAGCTTCACGGGGTCTTTCCGTCCCGCTGCAGGTAAGCGGCATCTTCACCGCTACTACATTTTCGCCGAGCATCCTCCTGAGACAGTTCCCAGATCGTTACGCCATTCGTGCAGGTCGGAATTTACCCGACAAGGAATTTCGCTACCTTAGGACCGTTATAGTTACGGCCGCCGTTTACTGGGGCTTCGAATCAATGCTTCCTCGCATTGCTGCGACTGACATCTCCGCTTAACCTTCCAGCACCGGGCAGGCGTCAGGCCCTATACATCCACTTGCGTGTTGGCAGAGCCCTGTGTTTTTGTTAAACAGTCGCCTGGGACTATTCTCTGCGGCCACTTCTCGCTTACGGGGACAAGCCCCTTCACGATACAATGGCACCCCTTCTTCCGAAGTTACGGGGTCAGTTGGCCGAGTTCCTTGGGAGGACTTAACTCGATGGTCTTGGTATATTCTACCCGTCTACCAGCGTCGGTTTGCGGTACGGGCACCCTTAATTCTCCTTAGAAGTTTTTCCTGGAAGCGTAGAATCATTCACTTCTCCTCTTGCGAGGATCGTATTCACACTTCGGGCTAACGTTACACGGATTTGCCTATGTAACACCCTGAATGCTTAAACCGCAATCCAATAAGCGGCTGAACTATCTTTCTCCGTCACTCCATCGTGATAACGAATTAAAGGTGGTAGCAGAATTTTAACTGCTTGTCCATCGCCTACGCATTTCTGCCTCGGCTTAGGTCCCGACTTACCCTGAGCGGATTAACCTAGCTCTAGGAAACCTTAGACTTACGACCTTTAGATTTTTCATCTAAATTCACCACGCTACTTGTACCGGCATATTCACTTCCAGTTCGTCGACGTGTTCTTTCGATCACGCTTCAACCTAGACTGGAACGCTCCCCTACCAAACATACCTTGCGGTATGAGTCTAAAGCTTCGGTATCTACCTTGAGCCCCGTTATATTATAGGCGCAAGACCACTTGACCAGTGAGCTATTACGCACTCTTTAAATGGTGGCTGCTTCTAAGCCAACATCCTGGCTGTCTGGGCAATCTCACATCCTTTACCACTTAGGTAGAATTTGAGGACCTTAGCTGTTAGTCTGGACTGTTTTCCTTTTGACGACGGAGCTTATCCCCCGCCGTCTGACTCCCAAGATTGTTGTAGCGGTATTCGGAGTTTGGTTAGGTTTGGTAACGAGGTTATCGCCCCTATCCTATCCAGTGCTCTACCCCCACTACAGAGATTCTTGAGGCTAGCCCTAGAGCTATTTCGAGGAGAACCAGCTATCACCAGAATCGGTTAGCTTTTCACTCCTAAACGCAGCTCATCCAAGGTTTTTGCAACAACCACTAGTTCGGACCTCCGGTCGCTGTTACGCGACTTTCATCCTGGCCACGCTTAGATCTTCTGGCTTCGGGTTCGATAAACATAACTAGACGCGCTTTCACACTCGGTTTCCCTACGGCTCCATGGTGTAAACCACTTAACCTCGCTACGCATATCGACTCGCCGGCTCATTAAGCAAAAGGCACACGGTCAGACTGTTATCTCCATGTGAACCCGAAGGCTCACACAAAAATAACATAGTCCTTCCATCGCTTGTAGGCACAATGTTTCAGGTACTATTTCACTCCCCTAAAAGGGGTTCTTTTCACCTTTCCCTCACGGTACTAGTTCACTATCGGTTATCAGCTAGTATTTAGCCTTGGCCGGTGGTCCGGCCGGATTCCCACAGGATTTCACGTGTCCCATGGTACTTAGGAGTCAGATGTGAGATCTCAGTTTTTCCCCTACGGGGCTATCACCCTATATTGCCGGCCTTTCCAGACCGTTCGGATAAACTGAAATTTTGTAACTCACTGGCTTTAAACCAACCTGATCCTGCAACCCCGCCTGCGATTGCTCGCAAACGGTTTAGGCTCTTCCCGGTTCGCTCGCCACTACTACGGGAATAAAATTTCTTTCTCTTTTCCTCCAGGTACTGAGATGTTTCACTTCCCTGGGTTTGCCGCCGCACACTATGTATTCATGTACGGCTAACAGATTATTAGTCTGCTGGGTTGCCCCATTCGGAGATCCCCGGGTCAATGCCTATTGACGGCTTCCCGAGGCTTTTCGCAGTCTGTCGCGTCCTTCATCGCCTGCTGATACCAAGGCATCCTCATTGCGCCCTTAGTAGCTTGACCACATTTTTAAAATGATAGTCAATTTCTTACTTCTCGACGAAAATTGTATTACCTGCTCTGATAACTGTAAAAGAACAACTCAATCGCTTAGTAGAATCGAGAATAAAAAGCTGGTGGAGATTCAATCATGGGAATCTTAATTTAATTTATCACTCAACTTTTTATCATCAACTCTGGGAAGCTTTCAAAAGAACATTTATCCGGAAGCGCACTTTACTAAAATGCGAACCGTTTGTCAACTGTTTTGTTTGCGGATTTTCTGTTTTCTACTATCTACTCTCTCCTATCTATTCTCCCAGATTTTCACGGAGTAAAAATCTGGTGGAGATGACAGGGATCGAACCTGCGACGTCCTGGTTGCAAACCAGGTGCTCTCCCAACTGAGCTACATCCCCACATAACATTTGAGGATGAGGAGGCGGATATTCCTTACCCTTATTTTTTTGGCTCCGCCAAAAAAATGGTGGGCCTTTCTGGGCTTGAACCAGAGACCTCACGCTTATCAAGCGTGCGCTCTAAACCAGCTGAGCTAAAGGCCCACTGATTCCGTTCTTTTCAAACCGTTTCCGGTTCAAATATTTTCGAGAGATTGAGTTCGCCTGGCAGTATTTATTTTGCACCAAATGTCGATTTTAAAGTACTCCTTAGAAAGGAGGTGATCCAGCCGCACCTTCCGGTACGACTACCTTGTTACGACTTCGCTCCAATCATTATTCATACCTTGGACTTCTACATCCCTTGCGGGTTAGGTCAAAGTCTTCTGGTACAAAGAACTTTCGTAGCGTGACGGGCGGTGTGTACAAGGCCCGGGAACGTATTCACCGTGGCGTAGCTGATCCACGATTACTAGCGATTCCGGCTTCATGGAGTCGAGTTGCAGACTCCAATCCGAACTGAGGTTGGTTTTTAGGGATTGGCTCCATCTCACGATATCGCGACCCGCTGTACCAACCATTGTAGCACGTGTGTATCCCTAGACATAAGGGCCATGAGGACTTGACGTCATCCCCGCCTTCCTCCTGTTTATCACAGGCAGTCTCGTTAGAGTGCCCGGCATTACCCGCTGGCAACTAACAATAGGGGTTGCGCTCGTTAGAGGACTTAACCCAACATCTCACGACACGAGCTGACGACAGCCATGCAACACCTGTGCTAGCGTCTACAATTACTTGCAGAGGCCCAAACTTTCATAAGGGTTTCGCTAGCATGTCAAGCCTAGGTAAGGTTCTTCGCGTTGCGTCGAATTAAACCACATGCTCCACCGCTTGTGCGGACCCCCGTCAATTTCTTTGAGTTTCAACCTTGCGGCCGTAGTTCCCAGGCGGTACACTTAATGCGTTAGCGTCGGCACAGAAGGAATGAACCTCCTACACCTAGTGTACATCGTTTACAGCTAGGACTACCAGGGTATCTAATCCTGTTTGCTCCCCTAGCTTTCGCTCCTCAGTGTCAGTTGCAGGCCAGAAATCCGCCTTCGCCACAGGTGTTCTTTCCGATATCTACGCATTTCACCGCTACACCGGAAATTCCAATTTCCCCTCCTGCACTCAAGCCAAACAGTATCAAATGCAATTGTATAGTTGAGCTATACGATTTCACACCTGACTTATTCGGCAACCTACAAGCCCTTTACGCCCAGTGAATCCGGACAACGTTCGCTACCTCTGTATTACCGCGGCTGCTGGCACAGAGTTAGCCGTAGCTTATTCTACAGGTACCGTCAAGCAACAAAGATATTAGCTTTGTTACACTTATTCCCTGTCAAAAGAGGTTTACAATCCGAAGACCTTCATCCCTCACGCGGCGTCGCTCCATCAGGCTTTCGCCCATTGTGGAAAATTCCCTACTGCTGCCTCCCGTAGGAGTCTGGACCGTGTCGCAGTTCCAGTGTGGCCGAACACCCTCTCAGGCCGGCTAACAATTGTAGCCTTGGTAAGCCGTTACCTTACCAACTAGCTAATTGTACATGGGCCAATTCTTAAGCGAAAGCTTACAAGTAGAGGCCTCCCTTTAATAACAAGGTCTTGGGACCTCGTTACCACATCCGGTATTAGCGCCTCTTTCGAGGTGTTATCCCGGTCTTAAGGGGATGTTACCCATGCATTACTCACCCGTTTGCCGCTAAATACTGTATTGCTACAGTATTCCGCACGACTTGCATGTATTAGGCACGCCGCCAACGTTAGTCCTGAGCCAGAATCAAACTCTCCAAAGAACTATTATCCTGGCCAAGGCGAAACTCAATCTCTCTCTAGTTTTCTAGTAAAGAACATACTTTGTTTCTCGCATTGAGCGATCAACATATCATATAGAATACAAAAAGTCAAGATGGGTGAATACTCACCCACTCGGGATTCTGTATTTTTTTCATTCCCGCTGCTTTATATTCTCTGCAGCAAACTTCGCTGGTTTTCTAAGTCCGTTTTAAAAAGCTTTTAGTTTAAAGGCTTATTTTAAAACAACCTGAAAATGGGACAAACTACTCTATTCTCTATTTTCCTTTTTTTCAAGAACACTCTGAAATCTTTTTGTCTTTCAGTGATATGAATATAACAAAATCATCAAATATTGTCAAGAATAAAAAGCAGAAAAGTTCATATATTTTTCTTTTATTTTCACGGCCTATTATTTGCCTTATTTTAAAGACTTTTTATTGAATGCATTTATTTAAAATTTTCATTTTTTTTATAATAATTTAAAATATGCCGGAGGATTTTTTAATTTTCTTTTGATTTTTTAATTTTTAAAAACAAAATAATTCGATTGTTGAATAAATCATCGCAACAGGCGCGGGTATAAAACCCATAAGTTAGTAGAAGCTAACACCACAAACATCCTGCGTTTAAACAAAAAAATTACACATTCAATAATATGAGAAAACCTTTTGAATAACGCATTTATTCCATAATTAGCCTGGTTTCCGGCATACATAGGTACTGTCAGAAAACCCTTTGCTGGTTTTCCGACAGTACCTATGATGAGGCATAATCAAATGCTATCCTGTTATCTGTGCGAGAGCACCGTGTCGTGGCGGCCTATGTTCCTTAAAAGTATGCCGCCTTCAATCAGCTGAAATGTAAACCTGTAATGCATATTAACGCTTCCCTCGTATATGCCGTTTGCATCCGTAATCTTTTTGATGCGCAAAGAGGGATGGTCAAAATGCTGTTCCATAAGGGATATTTTTTCAAGAAAGACTTTTTTAACATTGCCGGGAAGCTCCCTGTACGCTTTTTCAAATGAGTGTGTGCGGTCAAATATCATTTACAGAGTTCCTTTTTTAATTCATCCGCCGATTTGCACCTTTTTACCCTGCCTGCCTTTATATCACTGTCAGATGCCCTCTCCACGCACTGGCATGACTCGTTCCAGTACCAGTGTTTTTTTGCCGCAGCCGTTTTTTTCTTTTTCGGTTTTTTCTTCATTTTACCCGCCTTTTAAAATATAAACGGAATAAACATCTTTGAAACCTTCATATATTTTCTGTATTCATCCCCGAAGCCTTTAATCATCTCCGATTCTTCCATCCGCGCCGTTATATAAAGCGCAAGAGTATTTATTATAACCAGAATGAGACTGGCTGTGGATATATGTTTTAAAAATATACCGGCCCCCAGCAAGACAAGGGAACAATATAGTGGATGCCTGATGTATTTATACATGCCGTTAGTCACAAGCTTTGTTGTTTCCTCGAATTCTACAAGCCGCTTTGGCCTGCCCATGGATACGAGCAGTAAAAAACCGGTGACGGCTGTATATATGCTAAAAAGCAGGAATATCCACGATGCCGTTTGAAGCGGTGAAAAAGGGGCCAAAAACCAGTACTTTGCGGCCATCACGGCCAAAAGTGTTATGCTTTCAAAGGCAAAAAAACGGGCTATGCCGTGGTACCTGCCCCGGCGTATGGAGATAAACCAGGAAAATATTATTATAAGGATGGTGGCAGCCGTAAAAAACACCGCCTGATATTTATCCATGATCACCCCGTAAAAACAATTGTTATAAGAAATAGTTTATTATTTTGCGGACTTGTTTACACCCAGGTCAACCTCTGAAGCCATCAAACCGCCGCGTATTCCCCAGTTATCCTTTGGTATGTCATTTA
>Ga0224555_1004545_pt1 | contig 12632 bp, 10 predicted proteins | sample 714S23034metaG_FD_180687 | JGI IMG/M metagenome (GOLD analysis project Ga0224555, IMG submission 180687) | Peat soil microbial communities from Stordalen Mire, Sweden - 717 S2 30-34 | ecosystem: Environmental > Terrestrial > Soil > Wetlands > Peat | place: Sweden: Norrbotten County, Stordalen...
GCAAAATGTTGATCAACGGACAGTGGGTCAACTCGATCTCCGGCAAGACCTTCCCCACTTACAATCCCGCGACCGGTGAAGTGCTCGCCCGGGTCGCGGAAGGCGATCGCGAAGACGTTGAACAAGCCGTGAAGGCCGCCCGCAAGGCTTTTGACAACGGCCCCTGGCGCCGCTTGACCTCATCCGAGCGCGGAAAGCTTATTTGGAAGCTCGCTGACCTGCTGGAGCAGCACACCGAAGAATTCGCCTACCTCGAAAGCCTCGATAACGGTAAGCCTCTTACCATCGCCCGCGCCGCCGATGTTCCGCTGGCCGTCGATCTGTTCCGTTACATGGCGGGATGGACAACCAAGATCGAAGGCAACACAATTCCAATTTCCGTTCCCTATACTCCGGGCGCGAAGTATCTCGCCTACACCTTGCGCGAGCCCGTCGGAGTTGCGGCGCAAATCATTCCGTGGAATTTCCCGCTGCTCATGGCCGCCTGGAAACTGGGCCCCGCGCTGGCCGCGGGTTGTACCGTAGTGTTGAAGCCAGCCGAGCAAACTCCGCTATCGGCGCTGCGTCTCGGCGAACTGATCATGGAAGCTGGCTTCCCCGAAGGCGTAGTCAATATTGTGCCCGGCTACGGCGAAACCGCAGGTGCCGCGCTGGCCGCTCACCCCAATGTCGACAAAGTTGCCTTCACCGGATCCACGGAGGTCGGCAAGCTCATCGTGCACGCTGCTGCCGGCAACTTGAAAAAAGTTTCGCTGGAACTCGGCGGAAAATCTCCCAACGTGATTTACAAAGATGCCGATCTCGAGACCGCCATCCCCGGCGCCGCGAGCGCAATTTTCTTCAATCACGGCCAGTGCTGCTGCGCCGGTTCCCGCCTGTATGTTGAGAAGCCAATTTTCGATCAAGTCGTCGAAGGCGTCGCCGAACACGCGAAGAAGATCAACGTCGGCTCCGGCCTCGATCCCGAAACCAGCATGGGACCGCTCGTTTCCGAAGAGCAACTCAATCGCGTCTGCGGCTATCTCGAAGCGGGTTTCTCGGAAGGCGCGAAAGCCCTGACCGGCGGCAAGAAAAAAGGCGACAAAGGATATTTCGTCGAGCCCACCGTTCTCGTAAACACTCGCGAGGACATGAAGGTGGTGCGCGAAGAAATCTTTGGACCGGTTGTGGCCGCCATGCCGTTCAATGATCCCGAAGAAATCCTGTCCCGCGCCAACGACAGCGAATATGGCCTGGCTGCCGCCGTCTGGACCCGAGACATCAGCAAGGCTCATCGGACCGCCGAATATCTACGCGCCGGCACGGTGTGGATCAACTGCTACAACATCTTCGACGCTGCGCTGCCCTTCGGCGGCTATAAGCAATCCGGATGGGGCCGCGAAATGGGCCACGATGCCCTCAGCCTTTACACCCAAACCAAAGCAATCTGCGCCAAACTCGCGTAGCCTCGCTGCGCAAGTTCGCTACAAAGAAGAAGGACGGCGCTGGTCGCCGTCCTTTTTCCTTTCTCCGATTGTTCACTAAAACGCGCGGCAACTACCTCTCCATCAGCAGCACTTTCTCCGCGTCGTCGATCTCCGTCAACTTCACTTCAATTACTTCATTCATCGTCGTCTGAACATTTCGTCCGACGAAGCTGGCCTCGACCGGCAACTCTCGATGGCCGCGGTCGATCAGAACGCACAGCTGCACTCGTTTTGGCCGTCCGTGTGAAAACAGCGCGTCCATCGCGGCCCGCGTCGTTCGTCCGGTAAACAATACATCGTCGACTAGTACGATGTTCTTGTCTTCAATGGAAAATCCAATCTCCTTCTCTTGCACCACCGGTTTGGGTCCGAGAGTGGAAAGGTCGTCGCGATAAAAAGTAATGTCCAAGGATCCCACTGGAACTTCGACGTTCTCTATGCGCGTGATGATCTTGCCCAGGCGCTCCGCAATGGGCACGCCGCGGCGGCGTATCCCAACCAATCCCAAACTCTCGATGCCGCCGTTTTTCTCGACGATTTCGTATGCCAGCCGCACCAGCGTGCGGTCAATTTCGGATGCAGACATCAGCTGCGCCTTCTGGCGCAAATTGGTTTTGCGGGTAGTCGTTTTTGCGTTCATCGATAATTGCCTCGATATTGAACTGGCAGATTTAGTTTGCTTTTTCGTTTCGAACGAAAGTTCGTGCGAACCTTGCTTACTCTATAAGGCGGCTTCCCACTGTATTCAACGCGGCTATTGCAGGTCAAGCGTCGCCACCCCAAACCGCTGCGCGAACCGGAAAACGTCCTGATACGAGTTGTAAAGCGGGACGGGCGCGACGCGCAGGATATCTGGCTCCCGCCAGTCTCCGATAATGTTTTCACGGGCCAAAGCTTCGCACAGTTCTCGACCACGCTGGGGAACTCGAATCGAAAGTTGCGCGCCTCGCCGCTCCGTCTCCCGCGGAGTAATTACCGAAAAGTTTGCAGATGGATTTTGGCCCAGCAAGAATTCAAGATAGCTCGTCAGCGAAACGCTCTTGGCCCGCAAACTTTGCATGCCGGCCTCGTGAAAAATCTCCATCGACGCCCGCAGCACCGCCAGGCTGACAATCGACGGATTGCTCAGCTGCCAGCCCTCCGCGCCCGGCATGGCTTGAAACCTCGGTCCCATCTCGAAGCGCGATCGTTCATCATGACCCCACCACCCCGCGAAACGCGGCAACTCCCATGCCCGCGCATGCCGCTCGTGCACAAAACAACCCGCCACGCATCCCGGCCCGCCATTCAGATATTTGTAGCTGCACCAAACTGCAAAGTCCGGGTCCCAGTCATGAAGCCGCAACTGCAAATTTCCCGCCGCATGCGCCAGATCGAATCCCACCACGCAGCCTTGTGCCTGTCCGGCACGCGTAATGCGCTCCATGTCAAAAGCCTGGCCAGTCGCGTAGTTCACGCCACCTAAAAAAATCAGCGCAATCTCGTTACCCTCACGCTCAATCAGCGATTCAATTTCCTCTTCTCGCAGGCATGACTCTCCAGGCAATGGCGTCAACTCGATCAAAGCGTCCGCCGGATCGAAGCCATGAAAACGAATCTGCGATTGCACGGCATACTGGTCCGACGGAAACGCCCCGCGCTCGACCACAATCTTGTATCTCGCCCCGGTTGGACGGTAGAACGAAACCATCATCAAGTGAAGGTTCACAGTAAGGGAATTCATCACCACAACTTCGAAAGCTTTTGCCCCTACGAGTTCCGCAGTCTGTTCGGCGAGCAGCCGGTGATACGCCATCCACGGATTTCGCGCGCGAAAGTGACCCTCAACGCCCAGTTCCGCCCAGTCTTTCAGTTCTTGCTCAACATAGGCCGCAGCCGTTTTGGGCTGCAGTCCAAGCGAGTGCCCGCAGAGATAAACACAATCGCCGTTCTCAGACCTTGGAAATAAAAAGCGTTCACGAAACCTTTTGAGCGGATCGCGGGCGTCCATGGCAAGCGCAAACTCCTCGCCGGCGTGAAATTGCGTGGTGCCGCGTGGGTTCACGCAGGTATCTCCAGCGTCGTAAGACCGCTCCGAATCAGTTGGTCCGCTCTCTTCCAATCCAGATCTTCGACGCGCGAGATCGAGTCGCACAGTTCAGCCAGAATGCGCTCCTGCACCAACCCGCGAGCCAGCGCAACCGAGTAGGGAATCCGATGGAAGGTGACCATGGCATACTTGGGCACAAACCATCGCGGATACTTTGCCTCGAGCGCCAACTCGACTTTCTTGCGAAACAAAAAGCGCGAGTCCGCAACCCGGTCCCTCATCTCCGTGAAATTCTCGATCGCCATCTCGGCAATCGCATCCGTGTTTACTTTGCGAACATGCTCAAACGCCGCGAAAATGCTCGCCCAGTCAGACCCGTGCACGTCCACCAGTTCCATTAAAGCCGTGCAGTCTTCGAATCCGCAATTGATTCCCTGGCCGAAAAAAGGGACGATCGCGTGCGCTGCATCGCCCAGCAACAAGGCCCGTCCATCCACATGCCACGGCGAACATTTCACCGTGACCATCGCCCCCGTCGGATTGGCAAAATAGTTCTCCGCCAGATGCGGCATCAGTGGAAGCGCGTCGGGAAAGCGAGACTCAAAAAACCGAATCGCATCGGCAGCCGATCGAATCTCAGCAAAGCTGTCCGCTCCCGCAAACGGCAGAAACAAAATGCACGCAAAGGTGCCATCGATATTGGGCAAGGCAATCAGCATGTGATTGCCGCGAGGCCAAATGTGCAGCGCGTTTGTCTCCAGCAAATGCCGTCCCTGTGAATCCGCCGGAATGGTCAGCTCTTTATAACCGTAATCGAGATACTGTTGCGAGAAGTTAAACCGGTTCAACTTGAGCATCTCGCTCCGAATCGCCGACGCCGAACCATCGCAGCCGATCACAACGCTGGCCTCGATCCTGGTTTCGTCACCCGATTCTTCGTCGCGCAATCGCAGAGAGCCCGTCTTCAGGTCGTATCCCGTGCAGCGCCGGTTGAAGTGAATCCTCGCTCCCTGTTCTTCCGCTGCATTCATCAACGCGATGTTCAACTCGGCACGTGAAATCGAATGAATGATCTCCGCTTCATTTTTCCCGTAAGGTTGGAAGGTCAGCTCGCCCGCAATCGAATGCATCATCCGCCCCTTCATCGGAATGATGATTCTGCGCATGCTCTCCCATAGCCCGGCTTGTTGCAATGCGTATATGCCGCGCGTCGAGATAGCAAGATTGATCGAGCGCCCCGCACTCATGCGTACCTGCCGCATGTCCGGCCGCCGTTCGTAAATTTCAACGGCGTATCCCCGCCGCATCAGAAGAATGGCGAGCAGCGGCCCATTCAGTCCGGCGCCGATCAAGGTGATTGTCTTGGCTGCGTCTTTCATCGGAGGAATGCAATGATCATTACTTAGAAGAAACAAACAAAGAATTCGGTCTCACTTGCGCCTTACCCTGTGATCCTCTGTGCCCTCTGTGTTAAAGATTCTCGCAGCATGGACTCGGAGTTGAGTTGCAGTACAATCGCTACTCGGTCAGCAGCGTCCGAGCCTCCCAAAGTTCCGGAAAAAATTTCTTGTCGAGCGTAAGCTTCAAATAAGAAGCCCCTGCACTTCCGCCCGTCCCCATGCGGAAGCCGATGATGCGCTCGACCAGTTGAATATGTCTTAATCGCCAGCTCACCACCAATTCATCAAACTCCGTGAGCCGCTCGCATACATCGATCCAGTCGCGATGATGGTGCTCATCTTTATAAAGCTCATGTACTGCCCGTGCTCGCGCTTCAAATCGCTCCTTCTCGCCCCCCTCCGCGCTTGAAAGAGCGAGCGTGCCCATAGCCTGCAAAGCGCCGAAAAATACATCGCGCAGCGAAGGCTCTTCCAACCGCCGCTTCAGGCTGGCGTGCGCCTCCGGCGTCGGCCGGTGATAGCGCAGCATTTTCTCGTCCTTCAAGCCGCACAAAAACTCAATCTCGCGAAACTGCTCCGACTGAAATCCGCTCGCCGGTTCAAGCAGTCCGCGAAACGCCAGGAAATGCGTGGGCAGCATGGTTTCCAAAATCGTGAACTGCGAAACCAGCACTCGCATGATCTCAGTGCAACGCCGCAGCAAACGCGCCGCCTCGTAGACTACGTCATGCGACTGCGGCGCCTCTCCGGCCTTTCGCAGATTCGCCACAACCGCGTCGAGATCGTGGAGCAATTCTTTAAACCACAGCTCGTACGTCTGATGAACAATGATGAACAGCAACTCATCATGGTGGGGCGGGGTCGAATGCGGATGCTGCAACTGGAGGAGCTCCGCAACTCTCAAGTACGAACCGTAGGTGAGCTGTCCGGCCCCCGGCGTAACCGGCGAAGTGATCGCGCCCGCGCCGTGTTGTTGATTCGAAGTTTCGCCCGCACTCTCGTCCTTCTCCAGTCCCAGAAACCGAATCGCATTCCCACTCAAGAGCTTGTTCTTGGTGTCTTGCGGGAAGCCACTCTCGCGAATCAGCGATCCCACCCGTTCTTCGCCCAACGGAAAAGGGTAGTCCGAACCCAGCATCACACCATCCGCACCCATCGTTCCTACCAGAAATTGCAGCGTCCGTTGATCGAACACCGCCGAGTCCGTCGAAAATCGATTGAGATAATAGCTTGGCGGATGCGCACATTCTCCGTGCGCCACCGGATGATGATGCCAGGCATTTTCCAGTCGTCCCAGCAAGAATGCGAAACTTCCGCCGCCGTGCGCGAAACAGATTCGTAACGTCGGAGGCAATCGATCCAATGCTCCACTCAAAATCAGCGCCACCACTGAAAGCTGCGTCTCCGCCGGCATGCCCACGGTCCAAGGCATCATGTACTTCGGCATGCGATCGCGCCCCAGCATGTCCCAGGGATGAACCAGCACGGCCGCGCCTTCATCGGCGCAGTGATGCAAGAAAGTCGCAACGCCGCCATCATCCAGATTCTTGGCGCCAACATGGTTGCCAATCTGCACGCCCAGATGTCCAGCCCGCATGCACCGAGTAAGTTCCTTGCAGGCCGCGTCCACATCTTGCAGCGGAACCTGGCATAGTGCCTTCAATCGCCCTTCCCCTCGGCTGCAAATTTCCAGCGCAGCATCGTTGAACATCTGCGCGCAATCGAGCGCATGTTCTACTGGACGTTCATACGCAAACAGCACGGGCGTTGCAGAAATCACCTGGAGATCGATCCCGTCCCGATCCATTTCTCGCAGCCGCACCTCCGGATCCCAACACGCAGAATCAATACGGCGGAAGAACCGCTCTCCCACCATAATGTCCGCCTTGCCGGATTCGGTGTGCTTGATCCACGGCCAGTCTGGAGTGCCGTAGCGTGCCGCCAAGTCCGGCCAGGACTGCGGGAAAAAGTGATTATGGATGTCGATAACCTGATTCTTCATTTTGCCCAGCTTAATTCTTCATCTGCCCGGATGGATCGTCCCACAATGTTTGCATTTCCGCCGGCCCTCATCGCTATAGAACTGCTCAAAGATCGGAGGCAGGTCCTTCACGATGCTTTTCAACTTCACTTCCGCCCGATATACCAGTTGATAGCAATTCGGGCAGTACCACTCGAAAGCGTCCAAAGAGCCTTCTGGGCGCGGTACTTCGACGACCACCCCGATCGTGTCAGCCGGCCGCTGCGGCGAATGCCGCATGTGTTTGGGCAGCAGAAATATCTCGCCCTCTTTAATCGGAATTTCGACCGGAGGTTTTCCCTGGGCTTCCATGATCCGCAGAGAAATATTTCCTTTCAGTTGATAGAAAAACTCCTCCGTGGGATCGTCGTGATAATCGCGCCGCTGGTTCGGCCCGCCTACCACGGTCACCATCATCTCGCCGTCTTCCCACACCTGCGCGTTGCCCACTGGAGGCTTCAGCTTTTCTTTGTTCTGCTCAATCCATTCCTGAAAATTGAAAGCCTTCAGATTCTTGATGGACGCCATCGCGCCTCCTATCGCAGCGGTTTGTAAGCTATGGCTCGGATCTCAATCAGCAAATGAGGGTGCGGCAATTGATGCACCGCCACCGTCGTTCTCGCCGGACCATCGTATCCAAAAAATTCGCCATACACTTCGTTGTATCCGCCGAAATCGTTCATGTTCACAAGGTAAGTCGAAATCTCGACTACATCCTTAAGTTGCGCTTCCACACTCTGCAAGATGTCACGAATATTTTCGATCACAGCCCGCGTCTGTTCGCGAATATCGAGCCGAGTGGTGCCCATCGTATCCACTTCGGCTCCGGCGATCGTGTTGTCGGCGCGGCGCGCGCTCGTGCCGGATACAAATAAAAAATCGCCCGCCCGCTTCACGTGAGGAAATTTCCCCCGCGGTTTAGCTTTTCCTTCAACGATCTTGCTCTCACTCGCACTCATGAAATATTGAACGCAGCGCAAACGCTACAACCGGATACAAATATTATTCAGCTCAGAATAAAAGTTCAGCGAATGCATTCCGCCTTCGCGGCCGATGCCGGAAAGCCCCACTCCGCCAAATGGCGTGCGCAAATCACGCAGGAACCAGCAATTCACCCATGTGATGCCAACCTTCATTTGCTGCGCCACGCGATGGCCGCGTTTCAGGTTACTGGTCCAGATCGACGCGGCCAGCCCATACTTCGTATTATTGGCCATCGCGATCGCTTCTTCTTCCGAATCAAACGGCGCCAGGTGGCACACTGGGCCAAAAATTTCTTCCTTCACGCAGCGCGCCGACTCCAATAGTTCAGTATAGATAGTGGGTTGTACGTAGAATCCGTGGTCGCGCCCGTCGCCAAACTTTGAAACCCCGCCGCCAGTCACGACGGTCGCTCCCTCTTCGCGCGCCAGTCGGTAGTAAGAAAGCACCTTGTCTCGATGTTGCGCCGAGATCAGTGGGCCCAAATTAGTCTGGTCGTCAGTGGGCCAGCCAGGATTCAATTTCTCCGCTTTCCTTTTGAGCGCACCGACAAATGCATCGAAGACTTTTCTCTCCACATAAACGCGCTCCGCACACAAGCAAACCTGCCCGGTATTCAGAAACACGGCTTCCGATAACCCGTTCACGGCCTCTTCAAAATCACAATCCGCGAAAACGATCGCCGCGTTTTTTCCGCCCAGCTCAAACGAAACCGGTTTCACCGTCGACGCCACAGACTTCATGATCGCCGCGCCGGTCGTCGATTCGCCGGTAAAGGTCACCGCGTCCACATCGGGATGTTGCGTCAGAAACTCGCCCGCAGATCCCGGCCCGAAGCCATGCACCACGTTATAAACTCCATTTGGAATGCCCGCGTCCTGCATCGCCTCGGCAAGCAGGGTCGCAGTTGCCGGAGTCTCCTCCGAGGGCTTTACCACCACCGCGTTCCCGCAAGCCAGCGCCGGGGCGACTTTCCAGGTCAGCAATAGTAAAGGCAAATTCCACGGCGTGATGATTCCCACCACGCCGAGAGGCTTGCGCACCGCGTAGTTCAGGGCTTGTCTGCCGTCCGCGGTTTCGGTTTGAAACGACTCCAGCCCTGTCATTTTTACGAGATCGGCGAAGACGCGAAAATTCGCCGCCGCGCGTGGAACATCGAGCCTCGACGCCAGCGAGACCGGCTTGCCGGTGTCTGCAACCTCGGCCCGCACAAAGCAATCGAATCGCTTTTCAATCGCATCCGCGATGCGATGCAATCGCGCCGCACGCTCGCGCACCCCGATCCGGCCCCACTCTCCACGCAAAGCTTGCCGGGCCGCATGGATAGCCTCGTTCACCTGCTCGTTGCCGGCTTCGGCGACATGCCCGATCACCGTCCCGTCCGCGGGATTCACATCCGCAAACTCGCTTTTCCCGTGCACGAAGCGGCCATCGATATAGTTCTGGATTAATTTCACGCGATCCCCAGGCGGGCTTCGGCAATCGTAGCAGGCTCGCCGGAGGCGAGGCAATTGGCGCTAGCTTGCGGACTGCTCTCTTTGCTCCAGATAGCGCCGCAACGCATCCTCCCACGAAGGCATTTCGATTCCAAGATCATGCAGCGAAGCAGCCGATAAAACAGAATACGCCGGCCGCGGCGCCGGCCGCGCCATTTGCTGGCTATTGACTGGGCGCACAGTGGTCGCCAGTCCTGCGCCGCGCACAATCTCGCTCGCAAAATCGAACCACGTGCAATTCCCCGTGTTGGTCACATGCACAATCCCGCCAGCATTCTTCCGGCACAATTGAATGATCGCCCGCGCCAGATCAGTTGTGTAAGTCGGACATCCGCGCTGATCATTCACCACTTCGAGCACCGGACGGCTGGCCGACAACTTCAAAATCGTGTCCGGAAAACATTTCCCTCCCTCGCCAAATAACCAGGAAGTTCTCGCGATGCAGCACTCCGGCATTAACTCCAACAGCTTAATCTCCGCTTCGGCCTTGGTTCGCCCATAAACGCTCTGCGGATTGCGCGCATCTCCGATTTCATACGGCGTAGTCTTTTTTCCGTCAAAGACATAATCGGAGCTAAGAAACAGTACCCGCGCTCCGGTCTGCTTCGCCGCCCGCGCCACGTTGACAGCTCCGTCCCGGTTCACGGCGAACGCAAGATCCGAATTGCTTTCGCATCCGTCCACATCCGTGTAAGCCGCCGACAGTACAATCCACTCCGGCTCCGATTCTTTCACCACCTGCCATACGCGGTCGGCGTCACGGATATCCGCGGCGCGCGAAGTGAGTCCGGTCACTGTATCCCCGTTCCACTCGCGCATGAGCGCCTTGCCCAGCAAGCCGGACGCGCCAAAGATTGTGACTCTCATCGGGGCTATTCGTAGGCCTCGGCGTCGCGGAATGCCGTGCCCCGCTGGTCTTTTGCCGAGACGGTGGGTTCGCCGTCCAGTTCCCACTCGATCTTCAAGTCGGGATCGTTCCACGCCAGCGTTCTCTCGTATTCAGGCGCGTAGAAGTCGCTCGCCTTATACAGCACGTGAGCTTTTTCCGAAATCACTCGAAAGCCATGCGCGAAGCCCACAGGAATCCACAACATGCGTTTGTTCTCGCCCGACAAACGCACAGCCTCCCACTTGCCAAAAGTCGAAGAACTGCGGCGCATGTCGACCGCGACATCGAGAATCTCTCCTGCCGCGACCCTCACCAGTTTTCCCTGAGGATGTTTCACCTGATAATGCAACCCACGCAGAACATTTCGCGATGAGCAAGAGTGGTTATCCTGTATGAAAATGTCTTTGATCCCCACCTCGGCCATGATCTGCTGGTTATAGCTCTCAAAGAAAAAACCGCGTTCATCGCCAAACACGCGGGGCTCGAGAATGAACACTCCGGGCAGCGACGTCGAAATTTTCTTGATTGCATCCATCGCAGGACGACTCGCCTGAACCTCCATCAAAACACCTTCTCTCGCAAAAGCTGTAGCAAGTAAGCGCCGTAGCTATTGTTCTTCATCGACTTGCCAATCTTCTCCACCTGCTCCGCCGTGATGTAACCGGATCGCAAGGCAATTTCTTCGGGACACGCCACCATCAGTCCCTGCCTCTTCTCGATCGCCTGAATGTAGAGCGCCGCGTCCATCAACGATTCGTGCGTGCCCGTGTCCAGCCAGGCCATGCCGCGTCCCATGACCATGACTTCCAATTGGCCACGCTCCAGATACGTCTGGTTTACATCGGTGATCTCCAACTCACCGCGTGCGCTGGGCTTCAGCGACTTCGCGATGCCGGCCACCTGATTATCATAAAAGTAAAGTCCGGTCACCGCGTAACGCGACTTCGGCTTCGCCGGTTTTTCTTCGATGCTCAGCGCCCGCCCGTGAGGGTCGAACTCCACCACGCCATAGCGCTCGGGATCGTTCACCGGATAAGCGAACACGCGTGCGCCCCGCGTTTTCGCCGCCGCATCCTTTAAGTCCTTTGCCAAGTCGTGACCGTAAAAAATGTTATCGCCCAACACCAGCGCGCACCCGCTGTTCCCGATAAATTCTTCGCCCAGCACGAATGCTTGCGCGATGCCCTCCGGCTTCGGTTGCACCTTATATTCGATCGCGATACCGAACTGAGCGCCGTCTCCCAGCAGCATTTCAAACTTCGCCACATCTTCCGGAGTGGTGATCAAAAGAATGTCCCGAATCCCCGCCAGCATCAGCGTGCACAGCGGGTAATAAATCATCGGCTTGTTGTACACCGGCAGAAGACTCTTCGCGATGGCATGGGTCACGGGATACAAGCGCGTCCCGGACCCACCAGCCAGAAGAATTCCCTTGTAATTTCCGCTTGCCGAGCTTTGCATCATAGGAAAATTATCGAAGAAAGTTTCTTAGCTCTTGAACTACCCTGTGTTCCTCTGTGCCCCCCGGCGTTAAAGATTTTTTAAGAAGCGTAATGCGTTTCAATCCAACGCCGGTAGCTACCGCTGGTTACTTCGCGGAACCACACTTCATTTTCCAGATACCACCGCACGGTCTTGCGAATTCCACTCTCAAAAGTTTCCTTCGGACGCCAGCCCAGTTCGCGCTCGATTTTAGTCGCATCCATGGCATAGCGACGGTCGTGTCCGGGACGGTCTTTCACAAACGTAATCAACTCACGGCGCGAAGATGACGCCGCGCTGCGCCCCGCCATCTCGTCCACGATGTCGCAAATCATTTCCACGATTTCCAGATTTCGCTTCTCATTCCATCCGCCGATGTTATACGTCCCGCCAACCTTCCCTCGGGCCAGCACGGTTGCGATCGCCTCGCAATGGTCCTCCACATAAAGCCAGTCGCGGACATTCTGCCCGTCCCCGTAAACCGGCAGAGGCTTGCCATTACGCGCATTGAGAATCACCAGCGGAATTAACTTTTCCGGAAACTGAAATCGCCCATAGTTATTCGAACAATTCGTAGTCAGCGTGGGCAATCCGTAAGTGTGATGGTAAGCCCGCACCAAATGGTCGGAAGCCGCCTTGGACGCGGCATAAGGACTGTTCGGCGCATACCGCGTGTTCTCCGAAAAAGCCGGCTCGTCTGGCCCCAGCGAGCCATACACTTCATCGGTAGAAATGTGCAGAAAACGAAAATCGCTTCTCTCGGGCTCGGAGAGATGTTCCCAATAAGCTCGCACCTCTTCCAGCAAAGCGAACGTGCCGTCGACATTGGTGCGGATGAAATCCTCAGGTCCCCGAATCGACCGGTCGAC
>Ga0224555_1004546_pt1 | contig 12628 bp, 11 predicted proteins | sample 714S23034metaG_FD_180687 | JGI IMG/M metagenome (GOLD analysis project Ga0224555, IMG submission 180687) | Peat soil microbial communities from Stordalen Mire, Sweden - 717 S2 30-34 | ecosystem: Environmental > Terrestrial > Soil > Wetlands > Peat | place: Sweden: Norrbotten County, Stordalen...
CCTGTCATACGGAACAGCCCTCTGAGGCTTCCAAACTAGTTAGGACGAGAGCGCAGCGCATCCCATCGAGGTCCCGAGCTTCGGCTCACACAAAGACCGGATACATTTGCGCAGACCAAACCGTCTTCTCCACTTTTCGCTTGCGACAAGGCGGCGGACCATACATTCCGTATCGCCGACCAACCAGACATTACGGAACCCATGCGCGTTTGCACTAAGCCGCTGCGCGGCGGACGCTGCCGCGTGGGCCTCCGTGTAGATCGACGGCTGATTTAGGTTGTGGGTCACGAGGAGGTTCCTGTGACCCAACTACGCCAGATGATGCTGGACGAACTCCAGCGCCGCAACTACTCTCCGAACACCGTACGAACCTACATCCACGCGATTCGATAGAATGCGGTGGATCCGGGCACCCGATAGAATCAAACTCGATGACTAGTCGAAGCCGTCGTAACAGGTTCGAGCGCAACCCCGCTCGGAGTTGAGATTTCACGAGCTGTAGAGGTCAGTTCCCGATAGGAATCTGACATCTAGCGCATCACCTTTCAGGGCCTCGCGTATGTTCTGAACGGTCTTTTGGTCCCACGCTGAGGCTTGTGTACTGAATACGATTCTCCGTGCGTCTATGCTCGCAGCAAGGCTCCTGTATCCTTCGATGATTTGGGCCTCTTGCTTGCGGCTTTGGTCCAATCGGTTCGCGGTTTTGGCCTCCAATGGTCAGAACCCCGTCCACGATGCAGTTGACATCACACTCAATGAACGGCTTCGATTCAGCCGGCTTTCGATAGGCGAGCTCCTCGACAAAGAGAAACGTGCCCGGGCCAGAGCGGCGGAGGCAATCGAGGGTGAGGATTGGCACGTGCATATCGTTGCTCAAACCCTGGCAGATGATTTCATCAAGCTGGTAGTACAGGTATGGTTGGCAGCGTGGAATTTTCCAGTGCCTGGATGTGTATACCTGTGTACGATGGCAGCGCGGACAGGTGAAGCGATCGTCGATATCCTTCAATGGAAACCATGCCGCGTGGCGACAGAACTCTCACTGGAAGATAAAGAGGCCTTGGTGCTGGTTGCCGTCGCATTCACCGTGAGAGACTGGGCCATTGCCGTAGCCGGTAACAACATCAGAGCTGGCGCCATAAGACTTGCGCACAAGTGAGCAAAAACTGGTCTGCGGAAAGATGCGACGAAGCGCGTCGTTACGAAACTCGCCATCGGCCTGACTCTTGACGACAGATGTTCCGACGTGGCTCGCCCTGGAAATGAACTCAGAAAATCCAACAGAAGCTCAGAGACCTCCTCCATTAACGGTTGAGTACCGACAGCACGAATTGAAACACCTTCCGCGTAACGACCGCGTAAGTCAGTGCCGGACTTTACATTCCTTTTAGGGGCACCGGAATGGGAAGGCGGAAGAGGTTCCAAGTTGCGAGGGCTAGAATCGTTTCGGAGCACCTGGGGACATGCATGCAACCTCCAGAAGGATCCTGCGGCTCGGCCTTCGTATCCTCCTCCGGTCCATTGGCGGGGTAGCCCTCGTCGCGGTCATCACCTGGGCTGCCTTCTCGGTCCTGCACGCGAACGCTCTCATCGTGGGCTTCGCCTACGTTCTGGCGGTACTGATCGTTGCGGCGCGATGGGGTCTGACGGAATCCCTTGTCACCTCCGTCGCAGCAATGCTTTTCCTGAACTATTTTTTTCTGCCGCCGATCCTGTCACTCACCATCGCGGACCCCCAGAACTGGGTCGCCCTCTTCGCCTTTTTCGTCACATCAGCCACCGCCAGCAAACTGTCGGCAAGCGTCCGGCATCGCGCGGCCGAAGCTCAGGCCCGCAGAGTTGAGGTGGATCAACTCTACCAATTGAGTCTCTCGCTCATGCTGCTCGACACAACGAGGGAACTGGGGCCGCAACTTGCTGCAGCCATCAAAAAGCACTTTGGCTTTGATACCGTCGCATTCTGCGACGCTGCAACAGGAGTGATTCACTTTGCGGGGACCGAAGACCCCAGGTTCGAAAAGGAGATGTTGCGGGCTGTGGCTACAACCGACTCTTCATGGTTTGTTTCGCGGAAGCAATTGGAGCGGACGACCCTGGAAGTTGTCGTGGCGCCAATAGCACTGGGTGGACGTATCCTGGGGAGCCTGGGAGCGATCGGACCGCCGCTCTCTGAATCGGCTGTTCAGGCGATTGGAAATCTTGCCGCCGTAACGCTGGAGCACGCCCATCAACAGATCGCGCTGGGGCGATTGGAGGTGGCACGACAAAACGAGCAGCTGCGAAGCATTCTCCTGGATGCGGTGGCTCACGACTTCCTGACTCCACTCACGTCAATCAAAAGCGCCGTCACGGCGGTTCGGTCGGAATACAGACATGAAGCGGAGGAGGAGGATTTTCTCGCGGTCGTGGAAGAGGAAGCCGACAGATTGAGTGAAATGATCAATGAGATCACGGATATGGCCCGGATCGAGCCGGGCAAGCTGCATATTCGGCTTCGTGAGTCGCGAATCGAGGACGTGGTTCGGTCGTCAGTCGATCGCGTGAGAACGATCCTGAAGCACCGTCCTATGGAAGTACGAATCGAGAAGAGCATCTCTCCGGTCAACACGGACCCGGAAATGCTGGGCCTGGCCCTGCGGCAATTGCTCGGTAATGCTATGAAATTCTCACCACCCGAAAGCACGATTTCGATTGCCGCCTGGCAGGTTGGTGATGCCGTCAGGGTGATAGTGCGGGATCGGGGTCCCGGTATTCCGCGCGATGAGATGGAAGCGATTTTCGAACGTTTTTATCGTGGCAAGCAGACACGGGAGACGGTGGCGGGAACAGGCATGGGTTTGAGCATTGCTCGCGAAATCATCAACGCACACCATGGAAGGCTCTGGGCAGAGAACGCCGACGAAGGAGGGGCTGAGTTTGCATTCACCTTGCCAGTGTTTCGCGAGGACCACAGATCATGACCACTGCGAAAATTCTCGTCGTTGACGATGAGCCACAGCTTCGGCGCGTGATGCGAGGCGCATTGACGAAGCAGGGGTATATCGTCGCGGATGCCAGGAACGGTGATTCGGCCCTGGAGATGCTTCGCAAAGACCGCTACGATCTCGTGATTCTTGACCGCAATATGCCGGGAATTGGGGGCCTCGAGACCTGCCGCACCATTCGTCAGCACTCGGATATCGGGATCATCATGCTGACCATCCGAAAGGCCGAACAGGACAGAATCGAGGCTCTCGACGCAGGGGCAGATGATTACGTAACGAAGCCGTTCAGTATGCCCGAACTGCTTGCACGGATACGTGCCAATCTGCGCCGCGTGCCCCTCTCTCCTCGCCAGGGACCCTCAGTCCTCTCATTCGACGGAATCGTTGTGGATTTCAGCAGCCACCACATTTCGGTCAATGGCCAGGACGTGCGCCTCCCTCCGAAACAGTCTGAAGTTCTGCATTACCTGGTCACGAATCCGAATGTGTCAATCCCCCACGCCAGGATTTTGCAGGCCATCTGGGGGCCCGACTATGGGGATGAGGTCGAATATCTGCACGTCGTGATCAACCAGCTGCGGAAAAAGATTGAGCCCGACCCTTCTCAACCCCGGTACATCCTTACGGAGCCCTGGTTCGGATACCGGTTTCAGCTGCCCGGCAAAGAACGCTGACGACGCCCGCTGTCCCTTCATGAGCGGACGATCTCGTCGATTAGGAATTATTTAGACACCTCTCAGGACTTCGTTAGAACTCAACGCTTACCGTTTCCTTACCGGGGGCAGATGGGACCTCGGGAAGGAAGGTGCACGTTGATCGGTCTAATCGCACTCGGCGTCGTCTGCGCGATGGGCATCCTGTTTCTGCTCTATGCACTCGTCTGTTTACGCCATGAAGCGGCGAAAAACAGGAGACCTCCCCGCGTCCAGCCGAGACATTCGAGGCGATGGTGGGGAAGGCTGTCCGGAAGAGCCGGCTGACTTCCACACAGATCATCGCCGGCGTTACCGCACCCTCTGAAGAGTGCCAGCTAAAAACGGTTCAAGCGTTTCTACAGATCCCTGACGGGTGCGGCACTGCTTTACGTGCAAAGCAAAGGAGTCTATGCCAACAAAGCGGTCCACTTCGCATTTCCTTACGACTTGCCCGCTATTCTGTCTATCCAGCGGAGCACAACCGGGCACGATCGGGCCGGCTCTGCGGGTGATCGCTCTGTTCTGTCTCTGCGCGTTCGTGCCGCCATCGCTGACGGCACAGACCCAAAACAACAGTGACGAAGTGCAACAACTGCGGGAACTCGTGATGAATCTCCAATCGCGCGTGGTTGTCCTCGAGCAGCAAAACCGTCAACTGCAGGCCGGATCCACTCCATCTGGCAGCACAGGGCCACAGGCGGCAGCGGCTCTGGCTTCTGCAACCGCATCGCTGCGGTCGGCAGACGCTGCACCGCCGCAGCAGGCAGCGAATGCAAATCCAACTCCTGCCAACCCGAGTGCAGCATTGCTGCCGGGAACGCTCCCCGGCGGTGCGACGCTGAACTATTACCTCGACGGCTATTACGAGTACAACTTTAACAATCCGGTGGGGCGGGTGAACGACCTGCGCGCCTACGACGTGCTCAGCAACACCTTCAGCCTCAATCAGGCAGATTTCATTTTCGATCTCGATCCGGATGTGGCCGCGCGGCGCCGTTATGGCTTCCGGGTGGATCTGCAGTTCGGTCAGGCCACCGAGACACTGCAGGGAAATCCCGCGAATGAACCGCGACCGGATATCTATCGCAACATCTTCCAGGCATACGGCTCGTATGTCCTACCGGTTGGCCATGGCCTCCAGGTCGATATGGGCAAGTGGGCTAGCTCTCTTGGGATCGAGGGCAACTACGCCAAAGACCAGATGAACTACACCCGTTCCTGGTACTTCTATTTCCTGCCGTTCTATCACGAGGGACTGCGTACGAACTACAAGCTGAATGACAAGATTGCAGTCAACTACTGGCTCATCAATGGCGCCAATCAGTCGGAGCCGACAAACGGGTACAAAGACGAACTGTTTGGCCTTTCCATCCAGCCGGCAAAATCGCTTAGCTGGACCATCAATTACTACAACGGCCAGGAGCATCCGAACACCGTTCTCGCGAGCAACTGCACCGTTCCCGTTCAGCCGGGATTGTGCGAGACGCTCATCAACCCGGCGCCAAATGGGAAGCTTCACATTTTCGACTCCTATGCGACCTGGAGCGCCACTTCGAAGCTCACGCTTGCCGGTGAAGGCGACTATGTCATCCAGCGTGAGTGGGCGACCACCGCTCCTGGTGAATCGTCAGCGCCGCAGCATGTGGACGGTGGCGCAGCGTATGCACAGTACCAGTTGACGCCGCGTGCCGCAATCGCCGCCCGTACTGAGTATCTTTCAGATCGAAACGGGCTCTTCAGCAATGAATCGCAGGCGTTGAAGGAGGTTACGGCCACGTACAAGTACAACTTCGCCGATGGATTCGATGCATTTCTTGAATTCCGTCACGACTGGACGAACATCCCCTACTTCGTCACGAATAACCCCGCATCGCCGACGAACCACCAGGACACCGCCGCGATGGGCTTCGTCTGGTGGTATGGCGGCAAGCAGGGGTCCTGGTAAAAGGAGCACATACATGGCTGACGCACTGATGGTGGGCTGTAGCATCGCATTCTTCGGCATCGCTCTGCTGTACGCGAATGCCTGCGAAAAGCTGAGGTAACACTATGAACCCAACGACTGTTGTGATCCTGCTGATTACGTTGTTCCTGTTCGGCTATCTGGTGGTAGCCCTTCTGTTTCCGGAGAAATTCTGACATGACCCTTAATGGATGGTTACAATTTCTCATTTTCTTTGTAGTGCTCCTGGTGTGCATACGTCCCCTGGGCATCTACATGGCTAAGGTGTTCGAAGGGAAACTCAGCTTCCTGCGCCCGTTTGAAAACATTATTTACAGGAGCTGCGGCATACATGCCGACGAAGAAATGAACTGGAAGAAGTACGCTGGCGCGATGCTTCTGTTCAGTTTCGTCTCACTGGTGCTCACCTACGTTATCGAGCGGCTGCAGCATTTCCTGCCCTTCAACCCGCAGCATCTGCCGGGGGTAGAAGCGTTCCTTGCCTGGAACACGGCGGCATCGTTCACGACCAATACAAATTGGCAGGCGTATACGAACGACGTGACCATGAGCTATTTCACGCAAATGGCTGCTCTCGCCTACCACAACTTCCTTAGCGCGGCGATTGGCATTTCTGTGGCCATTGCTCTGGTGCGCGGCATCGCCCGCCGCGAGTCGAAGACCATCGGCAACTTCTGGGTCGATGCTACGCGCTCCTGCCTCTACGTGCTGCTTCCCCTTTGCATCGTGTTCTCGCTCGTTCTTGTCGGTCAGGGTGTCATTCAGAATCTGCATTCCTACACCGTTGCGCAGACACTGGAACACCAAACGCAGACGATCGCTCAGGGGCCTGTCGCTTCCCAAGAAGCGATCAAGGAACTGGGAACGAATGGCGGTGGATTCTTCAGCGCCAACAGCGCCCATCCCTTCGAGAATCCCACGGCATTCACCAATTTCCTTGAGATGTTCCTGATTTTTCTTATCGGCGGAGCTCTCACCGTCACGCTGGGACGAATGACGGGATCGCCCGGCCACGGCTGGGCTGTCTTTGCCTGCATGGCCGTTCTGTTCGCGGCGGGCTTTGTGGTGTGTTACTGGGCGGAAGCACAACCCAATCCTGTTCTGCACGGAGTGGATCAGCGTGCCAGCGCTCTTCAGGCAGGCGGCAACATGGAGGGGAAAGAGGTCCGACTTGGTATTGCCCAAACCTCGATATTCGCGACCGTCACAACCGACGCCAGTTGTGGTGCCGTCGACGCCATGCATGACTCTTTCATGCCGCTGGGAGGAATGGTTCCGCTCATCAACATGATGCTTGGTGAGATCATCTTCGGCGGTGTTGGATCGGGTCTGTACGGCATGCTTATCTATGTAGTCCTGTCGGTCTTCATCGCAGGTCTGATGGTAGGGCGAACACCCGAGTATCTGGGCAAGAAGATCGAATCCTACGACGTAAAGATGACGATGCTCTATGTGCTGATTTTCCCGCTGGTCATTCTTACTCTTACGGCCATATCGGTCCTCTCAAAAGGAGCTCTCAGCAGTCTGAACAACAACGGTCCGCACGGCTTCACTGAGATCCTGTATGCCTTCGTCTCCACGGCCGCCAACAATGGCTCAGCCTTTGCCGGACTCAACGCCAATACGCATTGGTACAACATCACCACCGGCTTCAATATGCTGGTAGGCCGGTTCCTCATGATGATCCCGATGCTGGCGCTGGCCGGCAATCTGGCGCGCAAGAAGAGCGTTCCGCCTTCGCCCGGCACGTTTCCTGTGAACACCGCCCTGTTCACGGTGCTTCTCACCAGCGTCATTCTGATCGTCGGCGCGCTGACCTTCTTCCCCGCGCTCACCCTCGGCCCCATTCTTGAACACCTGCTTCTGCAGCACGGTACGCTCTTTTCGTGAGGCGAGGAGAAAGAAAAAATGGCACAAAAGATTAGTCTCTGGAATCCCGACATCCTTCGCCGGGCAATTCTTGACTCGTTCCAGAAGCTCGATCCGCGGGCGATGATGAAGAACCCGGTGATGTTCGTGGTCGAGATCGGAAGTGTGGTCACTTCTGCGCTTCTGATTGAGGAGGGCATACGTCACCAGCCCATCGGATTCGATCTGCAGATCACTTTATGGCTGTGGTTCACCGTTCTCTTCGCAAACTTCGCCGAGGCAATCGCCGAAGGTCGCGGCAAAGCCCAGGCGGATTCCCTTCGCAAAGCCAAAGGTGAAACCATCGCTTATCGTCTGCGCTCGGATGGCACTGTCGAGACAGTTTCCAGTTCCCAGCTTCGTTCCGGAGACATCATTACAGTCCAGGCGGGCCAGACGATCGCGGGTGACGGAGAGGTCATCGAAGGGATTGCCTCGGTCGACGAGTCCGCCATCACCGGCGAGTCTGCACCGGTAATCCGCGAAGCCGGCGGAGATCGCTCTGCCGTCACCGGCGGCACCCGCGTCCTGTCCGACTGGATCAAAATCCGCATTACCTCCAATCCTGGCGAAACTTTCCTGGATCGCATGATCGCGCTGGTGGAGGGCGCCGAACGTCAGAAGACGCCGAATGAGATTGCTCTCAGCATCCTCCTGGCCGGCCTCACGGTCATCTTCCTGCTGGCGGTCGCCACGCTGCAGCCCTATGCGATCTATTCGCATGCACCGCAGACCATTTTTGTGCTCGTATCGCTGCTGGTGTGTCTCATTCCAACGACTATTGGCGCACTCTTGTCGGCCATTGGAATCGCAGGCATGGACCGGCTGGTGCAGTACAACGTGCTCGCCATGTCCGGCCGCGCGGTGGAAGCTGCCGGCGACGTGAACACGCTCCTGCTCGACAAAACCGGCACTATTACCCTGGGCAACCGCCAGGCGACGGAGTTCTTCCCCGCGCCGGGCGTCGGTCCGGAGCGCCTCGCCGATATGGCGCAGCTCGCCTCACTCTCCGACGAGACGCCGGAGGGACGCTCCATCGTCGTGCTTGCCAAGGAGAAATACAACCTGCGCGGCCGCGACGTTAGCGGGATGCGAGCGGAGTTCGTGCCCTTTTCCGCGCAGACCCGCATGTCCGGCGTGGATCTGCCGGGTTCAAAAATCCGCAAAGGCTCGGCGGACGCCATCGCGCGCTTTCTGGAATCGCAAGGCTCCAGCATGCCGCGTGACGTCACCGATCGCGTGGAAGAGATTGCCCGCATGGGCGGCACGCCGCTGGTGGTTGCGGAAAATGCAACCGTTCTCGGCGTTGTGTACCTCAAGGACATCGTGAAAGGCGGCTTGCGCGATCGCCTGGCGCGGCTGCGGGCCATGGGTATTCGCAGCATCATGATCACCGGTGACAACCCACTCACTGCGGCGGTGATTGCGCGCGAGGCCGGGGTCGACGATTTTCTCGCCGAAGCCAGGCCCAAAGACAAGATGGACCTCATCAAGCGGGAGCAGGGCAAAGGCAAGCTCGTCGCCATGACCGGCGATGGCACCAACGACGCCCCCGCCCTCGCCCAAGCCGACGTCGGCGTCGCCATGAATACCGGAACCCAGGCCGCTAAGGAAGCCGGGAACATGGTCGATCTTGATTCAAACCCGACCAAGCTCATCGAGATCGTCGAAATCGGCAAGCAGTTGCTGATGACTCGCGGGGCGCTCACCACTTTCTCCATCGCCAACGACGTCGCGAAGTACTTCGCCATCATCCCCGCGATGTTTGCCGGCGTCTTCCCGGTGCTCAACGCCCTGAACATCATGCATCTGGCCACACCCCACTCGGCCATTTTGTCCGCAGTCATTTTCAATGCGCTGATCATCATCGCCCTGATTCCGCTGGCTCTGAGAGGCGTGAAGTATGAGCCCATGTCCGCCCAGGCGTTGTTGCGGCGGAACCTCATCCTGTACGGCATCGGTGGCATCATCGTGCCATTCATTGGAATCAAGCTCATCGACCTGGCTCTGATGGGCCTTCACCTGGCCTGAGAAAGGAACTCGCAACTATGCCTATGTATCCTCCGGATTTCTATCCGATCCCGACACAATCCGCTGCGGCGGACGAAAAAGAACCATATTCTCCGCGGCGCGTCGACGCCCCTCTCGTTGAGAGCGACAGCTACAAACCCGCCCCTGGCACGCTCAACATTGCTATACGCTTCACGATCGTGACAACGATTCTTCTCGGAATTCTGTATCCACTCGTCGTTACCGGACTGGCGCAACTGACCATGCGCAACAAAGCCGACGGCCAGCTCATTCTGCGCGACGGACATGTTGTTGGCTCGAAACTGATTGCTCAGAGTTTCACCAGCGATCGCTATTTCCACGAACGTCCCTCCGCTGCAGGAAATGGCTATGACGCAACGAGCTCCGGAGGCTCCAACCTGGGCCCAACCAATCAGAAGCTGATCGACCGCATCAACACGGACGCTGCCAATGACGCAAAACAGAATCCGGGCCCATCCGTACCGATCGACCTCGTCACCACTTCCGGATCCGGACTCGACCCCGACATCACGCCCGCAGCAGCCTTCTACCAGGTCCCAAAAGTTGCCGCCGCACGCCACATATCGGAAGAGACGGTACGAGAGCTGGTTCAGTCACACATCCAGGGTCGCCAGTTCGGAATTCTGGGAGAGTCCAGGGTCAACGTCCTGGAACTCAACCTCGCACTGGACGACCTGTCGAAGGGCGCGGACGCAGCACGGCGGTGAGGAAATAATTCTGGACTATGGAGAAATAGCAGAAGCAGCCCGCTTCTCAACGAGCGCCAAATTCGCCGAGTCACTCACCAGGTGCGCGGATTAGTCCTCAGAAGAAGTCTTAGTGCTGTATCTGGAGCGCCCCGCCACGCAACAGCGCGCAGCTGCATGCTCTCAGAGGGGCGCTTCTGATACAGCGACTTGAAGGAAGCCGCCTTCAGGAAAGTCTATGCACTTTGAATTGGTCTGAGCGGGTGCAGAGGGAGCAGGAACAGACTGAGTTGGGTAGGATCAGGCGGCCTTAAGACCGGGTGGAGCGGCGCAGTGGCTTGCCGAGGGCCGAAGTGGAGACTTGAGAGCCGGGCATGCGAGGGGTTCTGGCCGGATGAGACAGGGGTTCTGCGAGCGCGCCGAAGCAGGGACAAAGCGCGAGCATCAAGAGAAGGGTTCATGCAGCGCATCGGTCTGGTTGAGGTGGAGAGCGAAGCAGGGGTTGCGCAGCGGAGAGCCGTTCGACGACGCGCATGGTTCCACCACACACTGGGCTGTCAAGGGCGGAGTAAAACCAGGCCAGTGTGGCGGAGCAAAATAAGGCCACAGCCGGGCATGAAATTGTTGGTATTTCGGGGTAGAAGGGGCTCTGGAGCGTAGCGGAAGAGGCCCTTCTCTCCCGAGGCGGTTTCGGAGAGGGAGAGTTCAGCGTTCTGGGGAAGGGGATCGTTTGCGGCGGCTCTGCTTGAGGCGGTAGCTGTCGCCGTTCATCTCGAGGATGTGAACGCGGTGGGTGAGCCGGTCGAGCAGGGCGCCGGTGAGCCGTTCGGAGCCGAGGACCTCGGTTCCATTCCTGGAAGGGAAGGTTCGAGGTGATCAGGGTCGAGCCGCGCTCGTAGCGCTGGCTGAGCATCTCGAAGAGCAGCTCGGCGCCGGTCTTCGACAGTGGCACGAAGCCCAGTTCATCGAGGATGAGCAGTTCGTAGCTGGCGATCTGCTCCTGGAAGCGGAGCAGCTTTTTCTCGTCGCGGGCTTCGATCAGCTCGCTGACAAGTGCGGCGGTAGTGGTGAAGCGCACGCGGTGACCACGCTGGCAGGCAGCCAGGCCGAGAGCCAGAGCGATGTGCGTTTTCCCTGTGCCGCTGTTGCCCAGCAGCAGGACGTTTTCGCGGCGGGCGAGGAACTCGCATCGCGCCAGTTCCAGCACCAGAGTCTTGTTCACCGACGGGATAGCGAGGAAGTCGAAGCTGTCCATGGTCTTGACGACCGGGAACTTCGCCTGCCGGATGCGGCGTTCGGTGGCTCGGCGCTCGCGGTCCAGCAACTCCAGTTCGGTCATGCGCAGCAGGTAACGTTGATAGTCCAGCTGTTCGACTGCGCACTGCCGCGCCACCCTGTCGTACTCACGCAGGATAGTGGGCAGCCGCAGTTCCTTCAGGTGGTGCTCCAGCAGCAACTGCGGAGTATCGGCTGTATGAGCTGCAGTGTTCGCAACAGAGACATCGGCGCCGCTCATGCGCATGCCTCCACCAGCAAGGTCATGTAGTCGGCAGCCTGCGTGGTACGCACCTGGGCCAGAGGCAGGTGCGGATAGTTCTTCATGTCCAGCCGCGGCGGCCTTCGCTCGATGCGGCACAACAGCAGATGGTGCACCGCATCGAAGCCGAATCGTGTAGCCGCCCGTGAATCCGTGCTCTTCCTTTAGCCGCTCGAAGATCCGCTTCGCTGTATGCCGCTGCTTCGCCGGTCTCTGCTGGTCATCTTCAAGAATGGCGTCGATGACGCCTAACCACGGCCCCAGCTTCGGACGCCGGATCGGTTGCTGTCGCTGATAGCCTGGCGGCACCGCGTACCGCAACATCTTCCGAACCGTCTCTCGCGACAGCCCGAACTCTCTGGCTACCGCCCGCTGGCTCCTGCCTTCCACTCGAACCGCTCGCCGTCGAACATCCCTCCGGTGTTCCATGAACCAACCCATCAAGGCAAAGCTCACGAAACCAGAATCCGGCGGTGGCCTGCTTTTACTCCGCCGCAGAACGCCGCTCCCGCGGCGTTCTGTGGCCTATTTTTCCTCCGGCGCTCATACTAATGTAGGTTAGTTCGAAAGGAAAACGAATGATAAGTTCAGACGAGTATCTCGGCGACAGGCCGATACGCAAGCACTTCAACGCCATCATCTTCAGTGTGCTAGGATTCGTGGCATTCGTCGTGTTGATTGGGATGCTCTTCATCCATTTCAAGAAGCCAGATGTTGGATCGCCTCCCAAGGGGAAAACCAATCAGCCGACCACCTCCACCCAGCCTCAATGAGTTGAAGCAGCGTCCTCGATATATTTGAGC
>Ga0224555_1004547_pt1 | contig 12625 bp, 9 predicted proteins | sample 714S23034metaG_FD_180687 | JGI IMG/M metagenome (GOLD analysis project Ga0224555, IMG submission 180687) | Peat soil microbial communities from Stordalen Mire, Sweden - 717 S2 30-34 | ecosystem: Environmental > Terrestrial > Soil > Wetlands > Peat | place: Sweden: Norrbotten County, Stordalen...
CCCTTCGCTTCGCGCCGCAGGATCGTTCCTGACAAACCTCTCCGCCTGCTTGCTCTTGTTCCTCGACGCCCTTGATCCCATCTCTCGCACACAAATCTCAGGCCTGGTGAATTAAGCAGGCTAGTGGAGCGCTGGGTGTCCCCGCCCGGCTGGACCCTTCGACTTCGCTCAGGATAACAATGGCTTCGCTTGGCGACGGCGACCACCGCCGCCCAGGTTAGCGCCCAAAAAACGGGCGCGAACCTGGGGCACAAAAAGTCACACGCTCTCAATCGGGGCAGGCTCGCGAGAGGCCCGTCGCTCCATTAGAATAGCGGGAACATGCGAGCGATCTTTCAGTGGAATGTAGGCTCTCGAATTCTTGAGTTGGGGCGGCGCACTCTGATCATGGGCATCGTGAATGTAACTCCCGACTCATTTTCCGACGGGGGACTCTACATCGACGCCGAGAAGGCGGTGGTCCGGGCCGAGCAGTTACTCGACGAAGGCGCGACCATCATTGACGTGGGCGGGGAGTCGACGCGGCCCGGAGCGCCGGAACCAGTGTCGGAAGAAGAAGAACGCAGGCGGGTGCTGCCGGTGATCCGCGACTTGAAGCGGCGGCGGCCGAATGCGGTGGTAAGCGTCGATACGTATAAAGCGAGCGTGGCACGGGCGGCGGTGGAACTCGGGGCGGAGGTTGTGAACGACGTGAGTGGGTTCCGGTGGGATCCGAAGATGCCGAAAACGCTGGCCGAGCTCAAAGTGGGAGCGGTGCTGATGCACACACGCGGGCGGCCGGAGGAGTGGCGGGCGCTGCCGCCGATTGGCGATCCGGTGCTGATGGTGAAGCGGGATTTGCTGCAGTGGTCCCAGGCGGCGACACTGGCAGGGATTAAGCGCGATCACCTGGTGCTGGATCCGGGGTTTGGGTTCGGGAAGCGTTTTGAGGAGAATTATCCGTTGCTGGCGCACTTCGGCGAGCTGCAGAAAATGGGATTTCCGCTGCTGGCAGGAGTGTCGCGGAAATCATTTATCGGGCGAATACTGGCGCGCGATGGCAAGGATGCGGAGGTTGCCGAGCGGCTTTACGGGACGCTGGCGGCAGAAACAGGTTTGATCTTGAAAGGGGCGCACATCATTCGCACCCACGACGTGCGATTTGCGCTGGAGGCGGCGCGAGTGGCGGATGCGATGGTGGCGAGCGGAGGATAAAGCGTTTTCCCCAGGCTCAGGCGCGGGCGGCTTCGGCGAGGGGGGCGGTGGCTTTGAGCGCGGGGAGGCGGATTTCAAATGCGGCTCCGCCTTCGGGGCGGTTGTAGCAGGTGATTTGTCCCTTGTGATCCTGGACGACGCCGTAGGTGGCGCTGAGTCCGAGGCCGGTACCTTTGCCGACCGGCTTGGTGGTGTAGAAAGGATCGAAGACGCGCTCGGGATCGCGCAGGCCGGGGCCGGAGTCGGCGAACTGGACCACCACTTCGCTGGCTTCGCGCCAGAGGGAGACTTGGAGCTGGCCACCGCCGATTTCCTGCAATGCGTCGACGGCGTTCTCAATGATCTGAAGAAAGGCCTGCAAGAGCTGGTTGGGGTTGCCGAGGACGCGGGGCAGAGGATCGTTGCTTTCCACGGTCAGGGTGATCCTCTTGTTTTGGAGCTTGAATCCTTCCATCTGAACTGCGCGCTGCAAGAGCGGCTTCAATTCGAGAGGACCTTTTTCTCCCGGAGTCTGCTGGGAGAAGCTGAGCAGATCGCTGACGAGTTCGCGAGTGCGCCGGGCCTGCTGGCCGATTTTCTGCGCGTTGGAGAGTTGCTCGCGGCTGAGGTTGCTGCTGGCGGCCATGCGTTCGGAGCTGCTCAGAATGGACGAGAGCGGGTACTCCAGTTCGCCGGCGGCGAGCGCGACCAGTTCTCCGAGCGAAGCCAGTTTGGCTTGTTGGATCACTCTTCCCTGCAGCCGCTGGAGGTTCTCGAAACTCTTGCGCGAATGCTGGAGTAGCTGCAGAAGCCTCTGGTCCATCAGGTGTTGTTTGAGGAAGACGGCAAAGGCCAGGACGCCGACGCCGGCCATGGCCACGGTAAAGCGAACCTGGCGCAGATAAGGCGGATCGTGGCTCAGGAAGAGCGCCCAATATGCCATGAGGGGCAGAGAGAGCAGGGCGAGTTTCGCAAGTTGAGGAGCGACGGGGAAACTGGCACGGGTGATCGAAGGCATCATCTGGGTATCGCGCAGGCACTGGCGGCCGGCGATGGCGACCCAGAGGAAGCCAAGCACAGCGGCGAGGAAGGGAACGTCGTAAATTCCGCCAGTCTTGTAGACGCCGCGCACGACGGCCGCATTCAGTGCTTCCCCAGAGAATGTGTAGAGAACGGTGGCGAAAAAAATGTTGCGATAGAGTTTGCGCCAGGATCCGGAACTGCCGAAGAATGCCGATGCGGACACGGCAATCAGGATCACTTCATCGACCCGATACAGGAGACCCCGGCGCAGGCTGAACGCCGCGGCATCGGCGACGATGTACTTCTCGGGAAAAACGAAGAAGGCATAGACCACGATCCACCACACCAGCAGGATGAGGACGTTCAACGTGCTGGGCAACAGCCCCTCGCGCTCATCGGCCTGATGGGGGCGGATAGCCACCGCCGCAATGATGGCAACAATGTGCAGGAACAACACCATCGCCATCGCCCCCGGGGAAGGATCGGGCAATGGCTTGCGCAGCACCACTTCAAACCACGTCCAGCATCCCTGGTTGAAAAACCACATGGCCATACCCGCCGTCATCAAACCCCAGAACAGGCGTGTATGCCCTCGGCTGTCGAAGGCGTTTCTGGCGGAGACGATGAAGGCGACCGCGATCACCAGCAGTGGGACCAGGTCTCCCATGACCACGCGAAAGAAGGGGCTGGGGAACACCAACGGAGCCAGAGCAAAGGCCAGCAGTAGACCAACTCCGTAGAGGAGCGCCGAAATTTGCAGCCGAGACACGTCCGTTCATCATATGACGTTTGCCAGTAGATGTTTAGATCACGGACTGGTTACCTGAGGTTACTGAGGTAACTTTCGATCGGTTCGGGCGGCAAACTGCTAGAATTCGTATCATGGCATTCCCCACTCACCGCATGCGCCGTTTGCGGCGCACGGAAACGTTGCGCGCGCTGGTCCGCGAGACCCGGCTTACGCCCGAATCTTTCGTGTATCCACTGTTCATTTGCCCCGGAACGGGGATTCGGAAAGAAGTGCGCTCGATGCCCGGAGTCTTCAACCTTTCGGTGGACGAGGCGGTGAAGGAAGTGCGTGCGACGCGCGCGCTGGGAGTGTTGTCGATCATTTTGTTCGGGCTGCCGGAGAAAAAAGACGAAGTGGCGACGGGCGCCTGGGCAGAGGATGGCATCGTGCAGAAGGCGGCGCGCGCCATTAAGAGTGAAGTGCGCGACGTGGTGGTGATGGGCGATGTTTGCCTGTGCGAGTACATGTCGCATGGGCACTGCGGCATCGTTAACGTGAACGACAAAGCTGGAGCGCAATCGCTGGGCGCGGCCGCCGCGGCGCCACCGGCTACCGCGGAGTTCGAGATCGTAAACGATGCGAGCCTGGAGTTGCTGGCGCGCACGTCGGTTTCGCTGGCGCGGGCGGGCGTGGACATCATCGCGCCCTCGGACATGATGGATGGACGGGTGGGAGCGATTCGCGCGGCGCTCGACGACGCGGACTTCGAAAATACGCCGATTCTTGCCTATGCGGCGAAGTTCTCTTCCGGCTTCTATGGGCCGTTCCGCGAGGCGGCGGATTCAGCGCCGCAGTTCGGCGATCGCCGTTCCTACCAGATGGACCCGGCGAACATTCGCGAGGCGATGCGGGAGATCGAGTTGGACATTGACGAGGGTGCGGACATGATCATGGTGAAGCCGGCCATGCCGTACCTGGATGTGATTGCCGCGGCCCGGGACCGTTTCGACCTGCCGCTGGCGGCGTATCAGGTATCGGGCGAGTACGCGATGATCGAGGCCGCGGCCCGGAACCAGTGGATCGACCGGGAGCGGGTGATGATGGAGTCGCTACTCAGCATCCGCCGCGCGGGGGCGAGCATTATTCTGACTTACTACGCCAAGGAAGCAGCGAAACTGCTGGCCTAGCAGGCTGGGGTAACTCCAGGGCCCAATCCAGCGCCTGAAGACGCGTTGATACTAATGCACTTGCGGCACGGCTGAAGAGGCTGCGGAAAAAGTAAATTTCCCCTGCCCGGCCCCTAAAGGGGCGTCTGATTTTGAAGGACTTACGGTATCGCTAAAGCGATACCCTGATACGAAACCGGACTTTTTCCGCGTCCTGTGAAGGCGTGCCCTGATACAAATCTTACTTGCACCACGGGCTGCCAGCGAATCGGCAAGGCCAGCGAATCTTTTAACGATGCTGATGGCGAGACTGTTGTAAAATCCACCCGAACCTGGAGTGGACATTTGGGGCGCTACGCTAAGTTCTCGTCGACGGAATTGGTCAGAACGTGCGCGGGCTCGAAAGACGAAAGGGCATGGGCCGAATTCATCCGGCGATTTCATGTGGTGATCGCCGCCGCCGTGCTGAGGACCGCCCGCCATTGGGGCGAACCGCCACGTCCGCAATTGGACGACCTGATCCAGGATACCTACCTGAAGCTCTGTGAGAACGATAGCCGTTTGCTGCGGCAGTTCCAGCCGCGGCAAGAAGATTCGATTTATGGATTCTTGAAGGTGGTTGCGGCTAATGTCGTCCACGATCATTTCAAGTCTGCGCTGGCCGCAAAGCGGGGCGCAGGCCAAACGGAAGCGATCATGGAACCAATCCAAATGGAGCCAAGAATGGCCGGCGGCAATGGCTTTGACGCGGTGAGCCAGCGTCTTCAACTGGAGCAGGTCGACAAGATCCTGAGACAGGTTTCGGCGGGGAAGGATCAGGACAGGAAGCGCACGTTTTTTTGGCTTCGCCACCAGCAAGGACTTACGGCCAGCGAGATTGCAGCCATCCCATCGATTGGACTGACCACGGAGGGGGTGGAAAGCGTGCTCATGCGCTTGGCGGCAATGATTCGCGGTCACCTTATGAGTTCAAGTCCGCACCGCGAAGTGAAGGTTCTGAATCGGCAAAATCGTTCTAAGAGATTGGGGAGTTAGTTTTGGAAGAGAATCCCAACGGGCATATCGGGAATGATGAGCTGGCAAGACTACTGGAGGAATCTCGTTGCCGTGAGGAATCCGTGTTGGACGCGGCGGATGTGCATCCTCATTTAGTCGCCTGTCCGACCTGCCGGGAGCAATTTGAGGGGCTGGAGTTGTTGGATCACCAACTGAAGAGCATAAGATCGGCTGCATCGGCACCGAGCGAGAGCGATTGTCCGGCCCTGGCGGTGTGGCGTGAGATTGCCGGCGGCCTGACGCCACCCGACGAGACGCTTGCCTACATCGAACATGCCAGCCGCTGCGATCATTGTGGTCCGCTGCTGCACGGCGCGGTCGCGGAATTGATCGATCTGAACGGGGAGATCACGGAGGCGGAGCGGAAGCAGATCGCGACCCTGGAGAGCGCGAACTTGGAGTGGCAGCAGGAACTGGCCCAGCGAATCACCGGAACTCCGCATGCGGGGACGGATCGGGAATCCACGCCTTGGTGGCAGAGGTGGCTGGCGGTTCCGCGTTTGGCGATGGCGGGAGCATCTCTTCTAGCCGTGGTTGCGGTGGGGTCGTGGGCGATAGTTCAGTGGGTGACAGTCCATCGGAACCAGCCCGCAGCAGCCGACCGCCTCCTTGCTCGCGCTTACACTGAGAAGCGCACCCTGGAACTCAGGATTGCAGGCGCCGACTATGCGCCTCTGCGCGTGTCGCGCGGACCGGCAGCCTCCTTTACCAGCCGTCCGGCGGCGCTCTTAAGAGCGGAAGCGCTGATTGCCAGCCAACTGGAATCCCATCCCACCGATCCTTCCTGGCTTCAGGCGCAGGCGCAGGCGGACGTGCTGGAAGGCAAGTACGACGCGGCGGTGGAAGCTTTGCGCCGCGCCCTGGAGTTGGAGCCGGGTTCGCCGGCGATCCTGACCGATCTCGCTACCGCTTACTTCCAGCGCGCCCAGCAGGAAGACCGGAAAGATGATTTCGGCGCGGCTTACGAGTATCTAAGCCAAGCCTTGCGGCTGCACCCCGACGATCCGGTTGCGCTGTTTAATCGCGCCATCGTCGCGGAACACGAATTCCTTTATCAACAGGCGCTCGATGACTGGGAGCATTACCTGCGCGTGGATGCGGGCTCGCAGTGGGCAGAAGAAGCTCACAACCGGGCCAACGCCGTGCGGGAAAAGTTGAAAGAGCACGGCAGCAAGGTAACGCCGCTGCTGTCTCCCGCCCAGATGGCGGCTATGGCCGGCGCAAGCCCAGGGTCCGAAGTCGACCAGCGGATCGAGGAATATATGCACGAAGCCGTCCGCTCCTGGTTGCCCCAGGCTTTTCCCGCGGCCAGGGCCAATGCGGATCCGAGCGCCTCGCAGGCGCTTTTTTTTTTGGCGGACCTGACCAGCCAGCAACACGGCGACCGGTGGCTGGCTGATCTTCTGCGTGGTTCCTCGGCGTCACATTTTCCGCAAGCGGCAGCCGCGCTGGCCCGCGCCGTCAAAGCCAATGACGCCGGCGAGTATGGCGTCTCCCGCGAACAGGCTGGTCTTGCCGAACAATTATTTCGCGCTTCGGGCAACACGGCGGGCGTGCTTCGCGCGGAGTTCGAACAGACTTTTGCAGCGCAGATGACGAGGCGGAGCGAAGCTTGCCGCCAGCAGGCAACCACCGCGCTGGCGGAATCGGAGCGCTACTCTTACCCTTGGCTGCGGATTCAGCTAGGCCTGGAGCAGGGCGTCTGTTCCTTTCTGATGGGTGATATCGGCGCCGACGAAAAGGCCACGGGCCGTGCCGTGGATCTTGCCCGGAAGAGCGGGTACGAGGCCCTCTATCTGCGGGCCGTATTATTCGCCGCAGAAGACAAGCTCTTTACCGGTGATCAAGCCGGAGCCTCGGCCATCACCAGCATGGGTCTGGAGCGCTATTGGTCAGGGCAGTTTCCCGCCCGGCGCGGCTACAGCCTCTATGTGGGGCTGGCTGATAGCGCCGAAGCGGCCAGCCGGCCGAACTTGCAGGTGGCCATCTGGCGCGAAGCGGTGGCATTGATCGACCCCGACGACAATCTGCTGCGGCGAGCCATGGCCCACGATTGGATGGCTAATGCAGCGACGGCAGCCCGTCTGCCTCAAATTGCCGAGCAGCAATACGCCGAGGCGGCCCGGCTTTTTGCGCTTGCCCCGCGCACCGAAGCCAGCCGTAGCGATGCTCTCGAGGCCGGGATCCGCCTCGCTCAACTGGATGCACGCCTTGGTCGTTTTGATGACGCCATCATGCGTCTGACCTCAATACAGGAACAGGTCCGCCCGCTTTCGAACAACTACCTCGTGCAGATGTTTTACTCCACTTTGGGGGAACTACAACTCGGCAGGCACCGGGAGCCCGAGGCCGAGGAGGCCCTACGGCCAGCGCTGGCCTTGGCGGAGCAAAGCCTTACGACCCTCAGGTCCGAGGCGGAACGTACGCGCTGGAGCAAGGACGCAGCTCCGGCGTATCTGGCACTCGTCGAAGCAGAGCTGGCGCAGGGCCGTTCGCAGGATGCGCTCGAGACCTATGAGTGGTACCTGGGAGCGCCCCAGCGGGTGGCTGCAGATTCTTACGCGTATCGAAACGCGTATCGAACCGAGTATCGAACTGTGACCAACCCGCCGATGCCGGACCCGTCGCGGCTGGCGTCTCGCCTTCCTCTGCTGGCTAAAGAGACGGTGCTCGCCTACGCCGCACTGCCGGACGGTCTGGCGATCTGGGTCTATGACGACCGCGGTGTGAACGCTCGCTGGATTCCGAAACCTATCGAGGGCCTGCAAGAGTTAGCGGAAAGGTTTCACGACTCGTCTTCCGATCCCAAGTCAGAGCTGAGCGCCTTGCGCCGGGACGCTCGCAGCCTGTATGGGGCGCTTATCGCTCCAGTGGCACAGCAACTCGCGCCGGGACGCACGCTGGTGATCGAGGCGGAGGGATGGCTGGCACGAGTGCCCTTTGAAGCGCTGCTGGATTCGAACGATCACTATCTGGTGGAAGGTGCGCCTATGGTTCATTCGCTGGGTCAGGATTCGCAGGCGCGGCTGCGCAGCGACACCGGCATTGCGGCAGACTTGCCGGCCCTGGTGGTGGGCAGCACCGCTTCATCGCCGGCGGATGGACTCATTCCTCTGCCCGATGTGGCCGCGGAAGCGGACGCCGTCGCCAGCGACTTTCATTCCGCGCGCGTGCTCAAAGGGGGAGAAGCCAACCTCAGCGCGGTCCGGAGCGAACTGCCCGGAGCCGCAGTTTTCCACTTTGCCGGACATGCGCTCGCCACTCCCGAAGGGATGGGATTAGTTTTGGAAGGGAGAAACGGACAAGCGAACACGCTCCGCCTGCTGGACGCAGCCGCGGTCCGACAACTTCGGCTGCAAAGCTTGCAGTTGGCGGTGCTCTCGGCCTGCAGCACCGCATCCGGCAGCGGCGGCTCAAGCGGATTCGACAGCGTTACAGATGCTCTTCTGCGTGCGGGTGTACCCCACGTGGTCGCGAGCCGGTGGGCAGTGGACTCCGCCGAAACCCGAGGATTCGTGGAAGACTTTTATCACAACACGCTGGCTGGCCAGACCGTTTCCGATGCCACCCGCCTGACCTCACGGAAAATGCTGGCCAACCCACGCACATCTCATCCCTACTACTGGTCGGCGTTTGCAGCGTACGGACGGCCCTAACCTCTTAGACAGAACAGGAGAAACCAATGAAAACCCGCAGCTACTTCACCAGCATGACGATGGCGCTGGCCGGTGCTTTTCTGGCCACGTTCTTCCTCATCGCGTGTCAACAATCCCAACAACCACAAGCTCCAGCCGCGACCCAGTCCACGGTGGCCAGCACCGAGAAAGTTTTCGTAGTTTTTGAAGGTCCGTGGGCCTTCGTTGATGATCCGAAAGACGCCAACAGTGTCCTGGCTCTTGCGCCCAAGACGAAACTGCATCGCGATCTTTACGTGTCAGCCTCCAATGACTCGACGCTGGCGGCGGGAACTTACGATCTTTCCGTCCCGGCCCATGGCCCTGCTTTCTCGGGGGTACTCGATCCCAGTTTTGCTCAGGCGAAGATCGACGCCAAAAGCCTGCAGCACGCGCTCGACGACAAGTCGGGGCGCTATGTCATTCGTCTGCCCAAGCCCGAGGCGTACGTGGCCGCCAAGAGAGTCCGTAGTCGCGTCGGCTCCGGCTATCCCCCCGATGCTTCGACGGAGCAGCCTTACGCGACCTTTGTGTCGTTCCGCTACAACGTCAGCAGTCTGAATGGTTTTTCGTTAGCGGGCACTCCGGATACCGGCACCTTCAACCCGCTGCTCTTCCAGCTCGAGACGCCGACCATTCGCTTTGCGATTGAGCCAGCGCAATTCGACGATCCGAAAGACATGTGCCACACCCACTCCCGTGAAGCTTTCCGCGATACGACGAAGTTCCTGGGTTTGAAGTTGTACGTGGATTTTCCGGCCGACTCGGCAGATTGCCACAAGACCGATCCGCAGATTCCTCGCTCGACTAAGGCGGAAGCAGGCCGGGAAACGCCGCTGGATCGGCTGGCGATGGTTGAGGCGGACCCCGTGGCGCGCTACCTCACCGCTGCCATGTATTTCTTCCATGCGTCGGCGGCCGATTGCGACGCTCCGCCCCTGTTCCTCACGGTTACTCCCTGAGGCCTCGCGGTCTTCGACCTGCAGCCGATAATGCGCTGATTCGGGGCGGAAATGAACAGTTGATTTTCCGCCCCGTCAGTTTTTGAGTACAAACTGAAATAGGCACAAAACCAGGGAGGCGCAGAGAAACCTTAAGGAGATCTCAGCCCTCCGGTTGATAGGCCATACGGACCAGAGTTCTCTCCGAAAAGGGAACATACAGCAAAGCTGCAGTCGCGGCGAACGCCAGGCCCACGCCGATCTGCGGCAGCAGCAGGAACGGCGCGATGGCCCAGAGCTCATCCAGCGCGAGAACAAACGGGAAAAGGCGTCCGAATGTCCCGGCCAGTTTGCGGAAATCGAAGCCGACCGCGGAGATCAAATAGAACCGCAGCGGGATTCCCACCGCTCCGGTCACCAGGACTGCGTCCACGATGAACAGCGCTCGCCAGCCCGGGAGAAAGCTGCTGGCGACCCGGTCCACATCGTGCAGGTGAGCGAGACCGCTCAGGTAGAAGATGAGATACATCGCCTGAATGAGCGCGAAAAGCGCGCGCACCAATCCGCGGCGGGGAATGGGTACGTGGAGTTCGGGGTGCAGGGCGATCGTGGCTGTCGGCGGGGTTGCCGGAAGATTGTTTACCTGCGGGTCGTTTCGCTGCGCGTGGATGGGAGCGGATACTGTTGCTGCCGCCGCGATGCGGTCAACCGGGGCGATGAAGCGGTATCCGCGGCGGGCCAGGGTTTCGACGAAGCGCGGGCTCGATGCGGAATCGCCCAGCGACTCGCGAATCTTGTTCACGGCGGTGTTCAGGCTGTGATCGAAATCGACGAAGGTATCGGCAGGCCAGATTGTTTCGCGCAGGTTTTCGCGCGTGACCACTTGACCGGCATTCTGCAGCAGGGCAGCGAGCACTTGAAACGGCTGTTCCTGAAGCCGGATACGAGCGCCGTTTTTGCGCAGCTCTCCGGCGGCCAGGTCGACCTCAAAGACGCCAAAGCGCAGAAGCCTGGATTCGCTGCTGGAGGGAGGCATCGGCATGACGGCGCGCCCGTAGTGTATCGCGAGGCAGTCGATGGTCGTTAGTCGTTCGTCGTTCGTCGTTCGCGATGAATGTGTGCGAACGACGTTTGCTGCCGACCATCGACTAACGACTATCGACCAACGAAAAGGCTACAATAGCCGCGTGAACTCCCCCGTTCCCCCGAAGCCGGCGGCCGACCACGAGCATCAGGACAACAAGCATCAGCACCGCCATTCCATCTACGCCGCCGAAGCCACCGGATTGCTTCTCATGGCCGTTCTGCTGCTCGTTCTCACCATCATCCGCTACTGGCGGTACATTCCTTGGAACGCGCGCTGAAGTTGCCGGGGTTGCCGAAGCCGCCTGGGTTAGACCGCGAACCGCTGGTCGTCGTGGTGCTTGGTCCGACGGCGAGCGGGAAGACAGCTCTGGCGCTCGGGATCGCGCGACGCTTCGGCGGAGAAATCGTCAATTGCGACTCGGTTGCAATGTACCGCGAATTTGACGTCGGCACGGCCAAGCCCAGTGCGGCCGAGCGCGCGGAAGTTCCGCATCACCTGCTCGATTGCGTGGATCCGCTGGCCGACGTTAGCGCGGGAGAATATGCGCGACAGGCGCGGCAGGTTCTGCGCGAGATAGTTCTGCGCGAGACAGCTTTAAGCGAAGACGAGCAGCGAAGACATTTGCCCATCGTCAGCGGAGGAACCGGACTCTATCTCCGCGCTCTTATCGACGGACTTTTTCCGGGCCCGCAGCGGTCCGAAGAGCTGCGCAATAAACTGCGCGCTCGCGCGGAGAAGTGCGGGACCGAGCACTTGCACCGCATCCTGCGGCGGCTCGACTCTTCAGCGGCGGACCGCATTCACGCCCATGACGTTCCCAAGATGATCCGGGCGATTGAAGTTTGCCTGGTTTCGCGCCAGCCATCGCCCCGAACCTCGCCCCGAAATATGACCGAACTTTGGCAGCAGGGGCGCGAACCGCTGCGCGGCTTTCGCATTCTGCGTCTTGGACTCAATCCGGAGCGCGAAGTTCTCTACGCCCGCATCAACCAGCGGGCTGCGAAGATGTTTGACGAAGGACTGATCGCCGAGACGGAACGACTTCTCGCAAAGTATGGCGACGAAGCGCGGCCGCTCGCGTCGCTCGGATACAAGCAGGCGATGCAGTTCTTGCGCGGAGAACTGGATCGCGAGTCGGCAATCGCCGCGGCGCAGCAGGCGCATCGTAACTATGCCAAGCGCCAGATCACATGGTTCCGGCGAGAACCAGATGTGCATTGGCTGGCCGGGTTCGGCGACGAGTCGGCCATCCAGGCGGAAGGCATTGCAACTGTCGAACGGAACATTTGAGAGAAACGGAGGATGGCCCCCACGTCCCCAGCAGGGGATGATGTCCAGCCCCTAAAGGGGCATCTGATTTCACGGGATTCTGCGGCATCGCTAAAGCGATGCCCTGATACGAAGCCCCAGCTTTTCAGCAGCCTAAGACGGGGCTAGCCCCGTCTCTACAAAAAATGTGCGTTTTTGCTATTGTCAATTGCATGCCCCGACATCTTCTGCCGATCGCGCTCCTGCTGGCCGCGGCGCTTTGCTTTGCTAGGGATAAAGACACGAACAAGGGCCGCTTTCTGCAGCCCGGTCCCATCCATGTCGACCGAGCCGGACAGAGGTGGGTCGACAAGACGTTGCGCAAGATGTCACCTGAAGAAAAGGTTGGCCAGCTCTTCGCGATCTGGGTGAGAGCGCAATTTCTGAACGACGCCGACCCCCTCTATATTCAGATGCGCGACAACATCCGCAAATATCACATCGGAGCGCTGGTCATGAGCGTCCCG
>Ga0224555_1004548_pt1 | contig 12623 bp, 12 predicted proteins | sample 714S23034metaG_FD_180687 | JGI IMG/M metagenome (GOLD analysis project Ga0224555, IMG submission 180687) | Peat soil microbial communities from Stordalen Mire, Sweden - 717 S2 30-34 | ecosystem: Environmental > Terrestrial > Soil > Wetlands > Peat | place: Sweden: Norrbotten County, Stordalen...
CCGCGACTGGATCTCCGGCTGGAACACCGACCCAAAGCCATTCGCCTGGACAAAGACCGCTGAAGAGATCCTCGACTCACTCGCAAGATATATCGCACGAATTTCCGGTGGACGACACTAGAACAGCCGCTCGTTGAAGAACTCGACCACTCGCTTGCGTGCCTCGTAGGCGGGCTGGCCGTCGACCTCCCGGACCTGGTCGGTCAGCACCGAATGCGCCATCCGGGAGAAGCCGTGCTCATTGCCTGGGCCCGAGTCGATTTCGATCACCTCGAACGCATCGCCCAACCGCTCTTTGAGCGTGGCGAACCGTTCGCCGGGCACCATCTTGTCCTCGCTGAACCGCAGGCCCATCGCGCACAAGCCCTCGTTGACGGCACGATCTTTGAACGCGTTCAGCTCCACGTCGCTGACTCCGGGATCGCGCCGCTGGCGCGGTGTCAGCGGCAGCGGCAAAGAGGGCTGACTCAGCACCGGCGCCAGCACGCTGTCGTCGACCGCGGCGGCCAGCGCGAAGCCGCCGGTGAAACACTGGCCGATCACCCCGACGCCCTTGCCCGGCGTCGACGCCTTGAGGTCGCGGGCCAGTGCGCGCAGGAAGACCGCCACCGGCCGCTGCTTGTTGGTCGCGAACGCGGCGAATTCCCTTGCCACACAGGCACGAGCGATGGTGGGTAGCACATAGCCGGCCGACACCGGCCGGCCCGGGTCGCCGAACAGAGACGGTATTGCGACCGTGAACCCGTTGTCTACCAAGTGATTGCCCAGCCCCAGCACACCGGGATGGATGCCCGGTATCTCGGGGATCAGCACCACGCCGGGTCCCTCACCCTTGCGGTAGACGTCGTGGGTGTACCCGCCGCCGGTGAACGGCGCCACTGACCAACCGGTGAGGTCGGCTTCCGGTGAACTCATCGCAAAATCCCTTTCTAGGCCACTTCTACCGGTGCGCCGGCTAGATCTTTGCTACCGGTGTGCCGGTAGCGGCGGCTGCGATTGGGTGGCCGCCGCCAGCGTACGAAACTGATCGACGCCGCCGGCACCCGTGATCGCGACCTGAGCGGGACCCGACGGGCTCTTCAGCCGCGTCGTCCAGATCGCCTCGACGCCGTCACCCTGGTAGACGATCCAGCGGGTGCCGTCCACGTCGACGGTTCCGCTGGGGAACATCGACGGGTGAATCGAGCCGACCAGCTTGTCCTCGTCGGCGTTGCTCTGCGTGAGGCTCAGATACATACCGGTGGGGCTGATGTATCCGACGGTGGAGGTGACCGCGTGCAGCCGCTGACCGGTCGACGGGTCGGTTCGACCGTCGGGAATGCCGCCGCGGCCGCCGGAGTTGGGCTGCCAGCCCTCGGGCAGCCGGGGCAACCGGACCAGGAACCCCAGCGTCTGCGCGTCGGCCCGCAGCGCGCTGACCGCATCGTAGGACGGCACCGGTCCGCGATTGACCCCGCCCGGGGAAAACGCGCACATCCCGACCATGCCCGCCAGGATGATGCAGGCCACCACCAGCGGCGCGATCGACCAGAACATGTCCCGGCCGTCCTGCAGCAGCCGGGGCTTGGCCGGTTTGGCCGTCGGCTCCGGCTGCGTCGTCACAAGCACAAGTATCCCAGCTCCCGAGCGGCAACCCCCCTCTGGGACAATCGGCAACCATGACCGCAGGTTCTCGTCGTGAAGCCCCGGACCGCAACCTTGCCCTCGAGCTGGTCCGGGTCACCGAAGCAGGCGCCATGGCCGCAGGCCGCTGGGTGGGCCGAGGCGACAAGGAGGGCGGCGACGCCGCGGCGGTCGACGCGATCCGCCAACTGGTGAACTCGGTGTCGATGCGCGGCATCGTCGTGATCGGGGAAGGCGAGAAAGACCACGCGCCGATGCTCTACAACGGCGAAGAAGTCGGTAACGGCGACGGCCCGGACTGCGATTTCGCCGTCGATCCGATCGACGGCACCACGCTGATGAGCAAGGGCATGCCCAACGCCATCTCGGTGCTCGCGGTGGCCGACCGCGGCACGATGTTCGACCCGTCGGCGGTGTTCTACATGAACAAGATCGCCGTGGGTCCCGACGCCGCCCACGTGCTCGACATCACCGCGCCGATCGCCGACAACATCCGCGGGGTCGCCAAAGTCAAGGGACTGTCCGTTCCGGACATGACGGTGTGCATCCTGGACCGGCCGCGGCATCACCAGCTGATCGAGGATGTGCGGGCCGTCGGAGCACGGATCCGATTGATCACCGACGGCGACGTGGCGGGCGCGATCGCGGCGTGCCGGCCCGGCTCCGGCACCGACATGCTGGCCGGCATCGGCGGAACCCCCGAGGGCATCATCACCGCAGCGGCGATCCGGTGCATGGGCGGGGCGATCCAGGCACAACTGGCCCCCAAGGACGACGAAGAACGGCACAAGGCAATCGACGCCGGCTACGACCTCGACCAGATATTGACCACCGAGGATCTGGTGTCCGGGGACAACGTCTTCTTCTGCGCCACCGGCGTCACCGACGGCGACCTGCTCAAGGGTGTGCGCTATGAGCCCGGCGGCTGCACCACCCAGTCGATCGTGATGCGATCGAAGTCCGGCACGCTGCGGATGGTCGAGGCCTACCACCGGCTGGCCAAACTCAACGAATACTCGGCCATCGACTTCACCGGCGACAGCAACGCCGCATACCCACTGCCGTAACCGACTGCCGTAATCGAAGACAACGTCACACCACAGCGAGGATTTCAACCCATGGCTGCACACGCCGCGGAAGACACCGAGTACCGCATCGAACACGACACCATGGGCGAGGTCCGGGTGCCGGCGAAAGCGTTGTGGCGGGCCCAGACTCAGCGCGCCGTCGAGAATTTCCCGATCTCGGGCCGCGGCCTGGAGCGCACCCAGATCCGCGCACTGGGTCTGCTGAAGGGCGCGTGCGCGCAAGTGAACAAGGACCTGGGCCTGCTGGCGCCGGAGAGGGCCGACGCGATCATCGCCGCGGCGGCAGAGATCGCCGACGGCAAGCATGACGACCAATTCCCCATCGACGTCTTCCAGACCGGGTCGGGCACCAGCTCCAACATGAACACCAACGAGGTGATCGCCAGCATCGCCGCCGCCAACGGTGTGACCGTGCATCCCAACGACGACGTCAACATGTCGCAGTCGTCCAACGACACCTTCCCGACCGCCACCCACATCGCGGCCACCGAAGCCGCTGTGCGCCATCTCATCCCTGCGCTGCAGGTGCTGCACGACGCGCTGGCCGACAAAGCCCGCGAGTGGCGCACCGTGGTCAAGTCGGGGCGCACACACCTGATGGACGCCGTCCCGGTGACGCTGGGCCAGGAGTTCTCCGGCTACGCCCGACAGATCGAGGCCGGCATAGAAAGAGTCCGCGCGACCCTGCCCCGGTTGGGCGAGCTGGCGATCGGCGGCACCGCGGTGGGTACCGGGCTCAACGCCCCCGACGGTTTCGGCGCCAAAGTGGTCCAGGTACTGGTCTCCGACACCGGGCTGACCGAACTGCGCACCGCGACCAACTCTTTCGAAGCCCAAGCTGCCCGCGACGGGCTGGTCGAGGCGTCCGGCGCGTTGCGCACCATCGCCGTGTCGTTGACCAAGATCGCCAACGACGTGCGCTGGATGGGCTCGGGCCCGCTGACCGGTCTGGCCGAGATCCAGCTGCCGGACCTGCAGCCAGGCAGCTCGATCATGCCGGGGAAGGTCAATCCCGTTCTGCCCGAGGCGGTTACCCAGGTCGCCGCTCAGGTGATCGGCAACGACGCGGCGATCGCCTGGGGTGGCGCGAGTGGAGCCTTCGAACTCAACGTCTACATCCCGATGATGGCCCGCAACCTGCTCGAGTCGTTCACGCTGCTGACCAACGTCTCGACGCTGTTCGCGCAGCGGTGCATCACCGGGCTGAAGGCCAACGTCGAGCATCTCCGCGCGCTGGCCGAGTCGTCCCCGTCCATCGTCACGCCGCTGAATTCGGCGATCGGCTACGAAGAGGCGGCCGCGGTGGCCAAACAGGCACTCAAGGAACGCAAGACGATCCGGCAGACGGTCATCGACCGCGGGCTGATCGGCGACAAGCTGTCCGAAGAGGAACTCGACCGTCGCCTCGATGTGCTCGCGATGGCCAAGGTCACCGAGGACTAGACGTGAGCAGCGACGAACTCCGGCAACGCCGCCTGGCCGTCGTCGAAGAGCACATGAGCACCGAGGTGACCAAGGAGTTCGACCGCACCCTGGCCACGTTCAACGGGCATCCGCGCTACGAGATCATGGCCACCGGCCAGGTTTTCGACGGCGACGACGAGGTTATGGGTTACTACCTGACCACCCGGACCGCTTTTCCCGACCAGCGCCACGCAAACGTGCGATACCACTTCAGCGACGACGCGGTGATCACCGAATTCGACCTGCTGGGAACCAATCTCGGCGAGTTCTACGGCCTGCCGCCCACTGGTAAGGCTTTTCAGGTGCCGATCATCGCCGTGTTCTTCTTCGATGGCGACCGAATCATCAACGAGCGCATCTACTTTGACAGCGCCAGCCTGGTGAGCCAGATCGGCCGAAGCGAGCTATTAGCGTTCGCCGCCTCCGGTGAGCTGCCGGGACAGGCTTAGCGCTAGAGCCATAACGGCAACCGCACATCAGTCACGTGAGTCTCCGTGGGAACGGGTGTCCGTTGTGCCCGCCTATGAGCGACAAATCCAACGCGAGCCGTAGTCTGTCGCTGCTAGGCGGGCAAACTGCCCACTGCTCGACGCAGAGATTCCTGTGGCAGATGTGATCTCGCCGGCCCAGGACGCCGCTGGTTGGTGAGTAAATCAGCAGCGCATTAGCGGCCGTTGTTCGATCCGCCCGAATTCTGCCCGGGTACATCGGTGATCGGGAAGTTGGGCATCGGCGCCGGTGACGGCGTATTGGGCAACGACGGAATCTCGGTGGCAGGGATATCGTGCAGGTCGTTGGCCCGCGGTCCGTTCTCACGACTGCCGTAGACGCTGCCCGCCGCCCGCTGCCCGAGAAGTTGGCTGACCGTGACCAAGTGATAGTTGTTGGCTTTGAGCACCGGGATGAACTGGTAGACCAGATCGACCGTGCTGGAGTAGGTGTCGTGGAACAACACCACCGAACCGGGTTTGATCTGGGTCATCAGCAGGTACCTGCTGGCCGCGGTGTTGGAGTCGTTGATCCAGTCGTAAGGGATGACGTCCCAGAGGATTCCGGCCAGACCCGCTTTTGCCGCCTGCTCGTTGACCCCGGCGTCGGTCAACCCGCCGGGCGGTCGCCACAGTTTCGGCGTCACACCGGTGGCGGCGGCGATCGCGTCGTTGGCTCTGGACAATTGGCCGGGGACGTCGGCTGGCGGCAACGTCGTCATGTTGGGGTGTTCCCAGGTGTGGTTGCCGATCTCCATGCCGGCCTCGACGACCCGTTTGGCGCCGGCCGGGTTGGCCGCGACCTTGTTGCCGATCTCGAAAAACGTCGCCTTGGCGTTGTTGGCGGTCAGGATGCCCAGCAGTCGGTCGGTGTAGGGAGTCGGGCCGTCGTCGAAGGTCAACGCCACGCACTTGACTTGTGCGCAGTCGACGACGTCGTTGGCGTGTGCGAACCTGACGTGCCCGGTGAACGCACCTATCGCCACGATGACGGCGGCTGCCGCGACGCCGGCGACGGTACGCCAGTACCGCCACGCCTGGTTGTCTGGTCGTCTCGGCACGGCGGAAGCTTACCCACCTCTACGGCAGCGGTGCGCCGCTGATCTCCTCGAGCATCTCGGTGACCAGCGCGGCAATCGGCGACCGCTCGCTGCGCAGCAACGTGATGTGCGCGAAGAGCGGGTGTCCCTTGAGCTTCTCGACCACGGCGGCGACCCCGTCATGGCGGCCCACCCGCAGGTTGTCGCGCTGGGCGACGTCGTGGGTCAACACCACCCGCGAACCCGCGCCCAACCGCGACAACACGGTCAGCAGCACGTTGCGTTCCAGCGACTGCGCTTCGTCGACGATGACGAAAGAATCGTGCAGCGAGCGACCGCGGATGTGGGTCAGCGGCAGCACCTCGAGCATCCCGCGTGAGAGCACCTCCTCGAGCACCGCCGGGCTGGCCAGACCTTCGAGGGTGTCGAAGACCGCCTGCGCCCAAGGACCCATCTTTTCGCTTTCGCTGCCGGGCAAGTAGCCCAACTCCTGGCCGCCGACCGCGTACAGCGGGCGGAACACCACCACCTTGCGCTGTGTGCGTCGCTCCAGCACGGCTTCCAAGCCGGCGCACAGCGCAAGCGCCGACTTGCCGGTGCCGGCCTTGCCGCCCAGTGACACGATGCCCACCGACTCGTCGAGCAGCAGATCCAGCGCCACACGTTGTTCAGCGGAGCGACCGCGCAGCCCGAACACCTCGCGGTCGCCGCGGACCAGTTGCACACGCTTGTGCGCGTTGACGCGGCCGAGCGCATGCGAGCTACCGGCGAGCAGCCGAATGCCGGTGTGGCAGGGAAGATCTCGCGCTCCGATCAGATCTGCCTCGCCGTCGGCGAATAGCACGTCGATGTCGTCGGCGGTGGCTTCGATTTCCGTCATCCCGGTCCAGCCGGACGTGACGACGTCCTGTGCGTGGTACTCGTCGGCAGGCAACCCCACCGCGCCCGCTTTGACGCGCAGGGGAATGTCCTTGCTCACCAACGTCACTCGCTTACCTTCGGCGGCGAGGTTGGCGGCGCAGCACAGGATGCGCGAGTCATTGGTGTCGGTACGGAACCCCGCGGGCAGCACGTCCGGATCGCTGTGGTTGAGCTCGACGTGCAGCGTGCCGCCTTGTGTCCCAACCGGAATGGGTTGATCCAGTCGCCCGTGCTCGAGCCGGAGGTCGTCGAACAAGCGCAACGCCTGACGAGCGAACCAGCCCAGCTCGTGATGGTGGCGCTTGGCCTCCAGCTCGCTGATCACCACCAACGGAACCACCACTTCGTGTTCGGCGAAGCGGGAGCAGGCCCACGGATCGGACAACAACACCGACGTGTCGAGCACGTAGGTCCTGATGGTGTCCTGTGAAACCGCCGGGGAATCAGTCACGAAGCGCTCCTCGAGCTAATCGCCCGGCTCGACTGCCGCATGCGGGTGGTGGCCCCACCGCCACCCATGCGCACGCGTCATAACCGGGCTGAAGCCCGCGCGGCCCACACGGACGATTCGGCGGGGGCCGCGGCGCCAGGACCGGGGCCGGCGGTCCTGTCGAAGTTGAGACGAGAGGCGCCGCCCGGACAGCAGAGCATGTCGCTAGCCATCGAAGGCGACGCTACTCTCGTGTGCGCATCTACGCCGCGCAGGCGCGCCGACGAGGCTAGTTGATGACGAACTGCCGCAGCGCAGGCTCGTCGGCGACTCCCCATGCGGTGATGCGATCAGAGATCACGGCTCGCAGTTGGTCCGGGCCGAAAATGCCTGCTTCAGCGACGGTTTGCACCTTGTCGTGGTAGGCGTCGATGTCGGCGCCGACGACGTCGAGCTCAGCCGCACGGGCGGCGATGGCAGCGATCGTCTCGTCGCGGGTGTACTCGAGGCAGTGCGTGACGAGGTTGGCGAAGAACTCCTCGTGCCGCGCTTCGTCGCGAGCAATGTGGGCGATGAGTCCGGCCAGCACCGGCTCCTCGATCCGGGCCGCCAGGTTGTTGGAGTAAACGGCGTGGGCGCGCTCGAAGAGCGCCATGAACACCAGCGTTTCGACCTGGGAGAACTGGTCGGCGCGATACCCCTTGGATGACACGTGCTCGAAGCGGACCTGCTCGTTGGCGGTCGGGTCGATCTCGCGCGTCACCACGAAGTACTCACGCAGTGCGATGGCGTGCAGATGTTCTTCGGCGGTCCACCGGCCCAGCCACTGGGCCCAGTTGTCTTCGAGGATGAAGTGCTCGACGAGTTCGCGGTGGTAACCGGCCACGTTGTCTTTGGTGACGAGCAGGATCTCGCACGCGTCGGTGATGACTTTGGGCAGCGTCACCTGTGACGGGTCCCAGTCACGTCCGCCGAGCAAGGCGAAATTCTCGCCCTGCTCGAACGGCACGAAGTCATGCGCGAACCAGAGTTTCTCGGTGCCGAGGTGGCGGTCGATGTTCTCACCGACGACGGGCTCGAGTTCGAGGATCAATGCGTTAGCGACAGGTTTCTGTGCCATGCGGTAACTGTAACTCGCGTACACAGGTTCTTTCAAATTCGCCGCGCGGTTAGATCAGCGACCAGTCCTCCAGGCCGTCGTACAGCGGGAATGCTCTGGCAAGTCGCGTCACGCGGTCCCGCAGCGCGGGCACGTCGGCCGCACTACCGGCCGCCAAGGCGGTGGCGATGATGTCGGCGACCTCGCTGAACTCGGCGTCCCCGAAGCCGCGGGTGGCCAGCGCCGGGGTGCCGATCCGCAGACCCGACGTCACCATCGGCGGCCGCGGGTCGTTGGGGACCGCGTTGCGGTTGACGGTGATGCCGACCTCGTGCAGCAGATCCTCGGCGGCCTGTCCGTCCAGCGGCGAGTCGCGCAGGTCGACCAGCACCAAGTGGACGTCGGTGCCGCGGCTGACCACCGAGACACCGGCCTTGGCGACATCGGGGGCCAGCAGTCGCTCGGCGATGATCCGGGCGCCGGACAGCGTGCGCTGCTGACGGTCGGCGAATTCCGGCGTACCCGCGATCTTCAACGCCACCGCCTTGGCAGCGATGACGTGCATCAACGGTCCGCCCTGCTGGCCGGGGAACACCGCGGAGTTGATCGACTTGGCGTACTCCTGCTTGCCCAGGATCAGGCCGGACCGCGGGCCGCCCAGCGTCTTGTGCACGGTGGTGGACACGACGTCGGCGTGCGGCACCGGGGACGGGTGCAGGCCCGCGGCGACCAGCCCCGCGAAGTGCGCCATGTCGACCCACAGCTTGGCGTCGACCTCGTCGGCGATCGACTTGAACGCCGCGAAGTCGAGGATCCGCGGGTACGCCGACCACCCGGCGATCAGCACCTTGGGCCGGAACTCCAGCGCCTTGGCCCGCACGGCGTCCATGTCGATCAGGTGCGTCTTCGGGTCCACGCCGTAGAAGCCGGCGTCATACAACTTGCCCGAGAAGTTCAGCTTCATGCCGTGCGTCAGGTGGCCGCCGTTGGCAAGGTCGAGACCCAGCAGGTGCTCCCCCGGTGACATCAGCGCGTGCAGCACCGCGGCGTTGGCCTGGGCGCCCGAGTGCGGCTGCACGTTGGCGAAGTCGGCGCCGAACAGCGCCTTGGCCCGGTCGCGGGCGATGTTCTCCACCACGTCGACGTACTCGCAACCGCCGTAATAGCGGCGGCCGGGCAGACCCTCGGCGTATTTGTTGGTCAGTACGCTGCCCTGGGCCTGCAGCACCGCGCGGGGAACAAAGTTCTCCGAGGCGATCATCTCAAGCGTGTCGCGCTGGCGGCCAAGCTCTTTGCCGAGCAGCTCGGCGATGTCGGGATCGACGTCGGCCAATGGCGCAGACATCACGGAGGAACCGGTACGGGCGTCGGGTGCGGCAGTCACGTCCGCCAGTCTATCGAGGGGGCCCACTTCGTTGGCCTGCCCGGCTCGCCTGCCTGACTAGTTGGGCAGCGCTGACGGGATCAGCGGTTCATCGAGCAGCCGGCCGAACCGCTCGGCAACACCGGCCCCGGCAGGGCGGTCGTCCAGCCAGCCGCGTAGCAGCCGATATCCCTCGACATACGTGCTGGTGTAGGCGCGCCACAACGGCGAGGACAAAAAGCGCAGCATCTGCCGGGCGCGGGTGTCGTTGACCAACAGCCAACGACGCAGGAAATCGGCAACCTCGTCGGCATCGCGGTGCTCGTCATGCAACATCAACGCCGCATCCTGTCGCACACCGGCCAGCACCGCCGACGCCTCGGATACCGCCTCGGCTCGCTCGCCGTCGAAGCGCAGCCCCAGATCGGCGTAGATCCCGGCGGCCCAGCGCCCCCAACCCGGGCCGATCGCCGCGTACAGCGCCAGGTCGGCCAGACCCTCGGCGATCAGGCACTGCGGCGTGTTCACCAGGAAAATGGTCTGCTCGGCTTGCCCCTTCCGGTTGACCAACCCGACTTCTTTGCGGCAGTGCTCGGTGTGGTGCCCCGGATAGGATTCGTGCGCCACCAGCCGTGGCAGGTTGGACATCAGTTGCTTGACGTCGGCGTTGACGGCGACCGCTGAGCGGTACTCGCCCAGGTAGTAGTTGAATCCCGACCACGGCTTGTCGGTCACCACCTGATAGGCGACGGTTTCGGACTCCGGAAGCGGATACTCGGCCCGGACCCGGTCGCGCAGCGCGCTGGAGAATGCCTCGATGCATTCGCTCAGCCGATCGGGCGGGATTTCCTCGCCCGTGCGGTGCGCCTCCATCCGGTCGGCCAGCGGGCCGCTGCCGCCCAATACCTCGTCGAGCCGGGCGTGCGCCTGCCGGTACGTCTCCGCCTCACCCTTGCTGATATGCACGTCGAAGTAGTCGTGCACCTCGTCGACGAAGCCGACCTCTTCTCCGGCGAACTTGCGCCCCGCGCATTCCAGCGCGCGCAGATGAGCGCTCACATAGTCGGCGCGCTGCTGATCAAATCCGTTGCGGTGCGGGATATCTGGCAGCGCGGCGATCAACCGCCGGGCCTGACGAACCAGGTCGGCCGGGTCGGGCGCGGGCTCGGCCAGCACCATTTGGCGCAGCGCCGGATCGCCGGTGAAGGCGTCGACGTAACCCGACTCGATCCGGTCGAAGCGCAGACCGAGCTGCAGGTACTCGCGGATCAGCGCGGTAGGTTCCAGACCGAGTTCCACACGCGCTGTGCCCAACTGCCCGGCTCCTCCTCCCCCGCTCCGCGGCCGCATCGTCGCCAGGCTAACGCTATCCGGTCGCCCCAGCCGCTCGCAGCGCGCCCGAAGCTGCAAGACTGACAGTCATGCCGCGGCCCAGCGAGCCGAGCCCCTATGTGGAGTTCGATCGACGTCAATGGCGCGCGCTACGAATGTCGACGCCGCAGCCGCTGACCGAAGAAGAAGTCGTGGGCTTGCGCGGTTTGGGCGAGCAGATCAACCTGCTCGAGGTCGAAGAGGTCTACCTACCGCTGGCCCGACTCCTGCACCTGCAGGTCACCGCCCGGCAAGGGCTGTTCTCTGCCACCGCCGAATTCCTCGGCGAGCCGCAACAGAACCCCGACCGGCCGGTGCCGTTCATCATCGGGGTGGCAGGCAGCGTGGCGGTCGGTAAGTCGACGACGGCCCGCGTGCTGCAGGCGCTGCTGGCCCGCTGGGATCACCATCCGCGTGTCGACCTGGTGACCACCGACGGTTTTCTCTACCCGAACGCCGAACTGAACCGCCGAAACCTGATGCACCGCAAAGGCTTTCCGGAGAGCTACGATCGACGGGCGCTGATGCGATTCGTCACCTCGGTCAAGTCGGGTTCGGACTACGTCTGCGCACCGGTGTACTCGCACCTGCACTACGACCGGGTGCCTGACGCCAAGCAAGTGGTCCGCCACCCCGACATCCTGATCCTCGAGGGTCTCAACGTGCTGCAGACCGGGCCCACCCTGATGGTGTCGGACTTGTTCGACTTCTCGCTGTACGTGGACGCGCGGGTCGAGGACATCGAGCACTGGTACATCTCGCGGTTCCTGGCGATGCGCTCGACGTCGTTCGCCGACCCGGTGTCGCACTTCCACCATTACGCGGGGCTGACCGATCAGCAGGCCGAGGTCGCAGCCCGCGACATCTGGCGGTCGATCAACCGGCCGAACCTCATCGAGAACATTCTGCCCACCCGCCCGCGCGCCACCCTGGTGCTGCGGAAGGACGCCGATCATTCCATCAACCGGCTTCGGCTGCGCAAGCTCTAGATTCCCGACAAGCCGATGCGGGGACGTCCACCGCAACCTCTGACGGCGACGCCCCGCACCGGCGGGATAGGAGTCACGCCGGCAGGCGGCGCACTCCGAGGTATTGCAGGTAGCCGATCAGCGCGGTGTAGCACCCGCTGGCCAGTGTCGCGGCGATACCCGTTTGCGTCAGCGGCAGCGCGTCCGCGGCGACCACGACGACCGCCGCCACCGTGAAGACGATGTTGGCGATGATGACGCCGATCCCGGCACGGCGCAGATCTGCTGCAGCGGCCAGGCCGAACACCGCCAATCCGCAGAACACGAAGAAAGCGCCCAAGCCATACTCCGCGAGGGAGCTCAGCCCGGTCAGCGACGAGATCGGGTCCGCGGCCGCGGCGATGAACAGACCGGCCAGGCCGCTCAACGTTGCGTCGAGCCGCATGGCGAACCGCAACAGGGAGTCGGTCGAGTCGGCGAAGGGTCGGGTGGCCAGTGGAGTAACAGCGGTCATGTCGGAACTCCTTGCGATGTCGGGTCGGACACTTCTGAGCGTGCCGCTCTGGGACTGCCAGATCGACGCGTGGCACTGCCAAGCACTGCCATGCGCAGGTCAACCGAGTGATCTAGGCCACGTATTCCGTGGCTAGCCGAGCTAAGTCTTATTGCCCGGCTCCTTCTCACGCCGCTTCACGGCGCACATCGTCACCGGGCGGTCTTATTGCCCGGCTCCTTCTCACGCCGCTTCACGGCGCACATCGTCACCGG
>Ga0224555_1004550_pt1 | contig 12621 bp, 13 predicted proteins | sample 714S23034metaG_FD_180687 | JGI IMG/M metagenome (GOLD analysis project Ga0224555, IMG submission 180687) | Peat soil microbial communities from Stordalen Mire, Sweden - 717 S2 30-34 | ecosystem: Environmental > Terrestrial > Soil > Wetlands > Peat | place: Sweden: Norrbotten County, Stordalen...
AGGCGCGGGAATCACTCCGCGAGCGACCAGCATCCCCTCTTCCGCCGCGGCCTTCGATCCGGCCTCGACCGCTGCCTGCACGCTGGAGACATCGCCCGCCATCAGCACAAATCCCTTGCCGCCCAGTGCCATCGCCAGATGCACTTTAAGCAGAGTCACATTGGCGGATTTAACGGCTGCGTCCGCGGCGTCGATGCTGCTCGACGCAGAAAAAGTCTCAATCACGCCGATGGAGCGCAGTTGCGAGGGGTCGATCTCCACCGATTGCGAGATGGCATGAAGCACCGAAGGATGCACGCGCGCGATCTGGCGCCGCTCGATCAGCGAAGCGCCTGCGGCAGCGCCGCCCGCCTCCACCGCGGTCGTCACTGATGCCACGTCGCCGGCGATGGCAATTAAAAATTTGCCGGAGCAGATGCTGCGCGCCAGCAGGACCTGGACCTTGGCGGCCTTCAACATCACGTCCTCGACCTGATAGCCGGTGGCAACGCTGGAGAGTTCGATGAGTCCTATCGATTGAATATCAGCCACGAGATTGGCTCCTTCCGAGCTTCGTCCGATTGGTCAAGCCAGTCCTATGCATCGATCACCACCGAGTCGTGCGTCAGCCGCACCACGCCGCCGATACTGGCGTGGATGCGCGCGCCCAGCTTGCCTGCATCGGGCTCGGCCACCAGATCGCCCACGTTCACCGTTTGCCCCGTTCTGACCACCGGGATCGCGGGCGCGCCCGCATGCTGCTTCAGCGGCAGAGTTACGCGGCTGGGCGAGAACTTATGCTCGGTCAGCGGCCCGACGTTGTGGAACTCCGAGAGCCCCAGGCGCGAGATGAGGCGGGTCATGGGGACGCGCCGGTAGTCGGCCATCGGATGCGGCGTCACCGACTCCGGCGTTCCGGTGAAGAAGAGCCCGTTGGCGCGCGCCGCAGGCTTGGACTGCACGCAGACGTTCTTGGGATCGAGGTCCTCCGGGCAGGCGTACAGGCTGCACAGATTGCATTCGCAACAGTAGAGCGTGCCGGCGACGATCTCCGCCGGGCTGGGGCTGAAGCCAAGCGACTGCATGGCGCGGTGCGGCTGGATGGGATGCCCCAGCAGATAGCGCGGGCAGAACTCCGTGCAGAAGCGGCACTGGTCGCAGGCCGAGCGGCCGACGCGCGCGATCTGCGGCCACTTCGCCGTGTGGCGCTGGATCAGCTTGTGCGATGAGGGAAGCACCACGATTCCTCCGGTCGTCTTGGTGACTGGAACATCCAGCCCGGCCGCGGGCCGCGCCATCATCACGCCGCCCAGCAGCATGCTGAAGTCGTCCACCGTGGCTCCGCCCGCGGCCGCGATCACCTCGCCGATCGTAATGCCGATGGGCACGCGCAGCGTGATCGGGTTATGCACCGCCCCCGCGACGGTGAGATACTTCTCGGTCACCGGCTGGTCCAGCCCAATGTTCATCAACGTCTCGACGTTGGCCACCATGGCGTCCACGTCCTTGGGCAGACCGCCGGGCGGGATCACGCGGCCCGTCACGATGTGCACCAGGATGAACTCGTCGCCCGCCGGGTAGGAGTCCGGCAGCGACGCCACGCGGATGTTTTTCGGTACCTGCTGCTCCATCGCGGCAATAATGTCGTGGTACTTCTCCTTGATGCCGATGACGCCCTCGGGCGCGCCCACCATCTCCATGGCTGCGATCATGCCGCGCAGAAACGGCTCGGAGAGGTGATGCAGCAGTTCCTTGTCCTTGTGCAGCAGCGGCTCGCACTCGGCCGCGTTGGCGATCACCAGCGGCACGCGCATCCCCAGCTTCACCGCCGCGGGAAATCCGCCGCCGCCCGCACCCACGATGCCCAGCTCGGCCACCCGCCCGGGGGTCATCTGCCGCGAACCAGGCTGGGAACTGTACTGCTGACGGCTCCTTGCCGCATCATTTCGCGCTACACCTGCCTCTGGAGCCATTTGAAGAAATCCTCAAAGTCGTTCACAATTCTGATTGACTCTGACAGTCAATATACGATACTGTACTTATGCAGTCAAGAACGTTCACAGTCCGCCAGAATTGGTAGTTTACGGGCTAAGGGTGAAGCAGTTCGTCGTTAACTGAGTTCGTAGTAACAACTGGTGCAATAAGTAGTTTGCCACTACGGAACGCTCACTGCCGCACTGAAATGCAGTTCGCCAAACTGAATCGTCCGTCACGATGATATGTCTGATCCCCAATATCGGTAGCACCTCCTTCAAGTACCGCGTGCTGAAGATGCCGGAAGAGACGGCGTTGGCCAATGGACGGGTGGAGCGGATCGGGCAGCCCGGCGGCGATTGTCCGGATTATCCTTCCGCCATTCGCAAGTGCATCGCCGATGTGGTCGGCCCGGGCAAGGCACTGAAGAGCCTCGCGGAGATCGAAGCGGTCGGATTCAAGGCAGTTCATGCCGGCCCGCTCTCCGGCCCGTGCCTGGTGGATGACGAACTGCTGGCTGCGATGGACGCCTTCTCCTTCTTCGCGCCCGCGCACAATCCTCCCTATATCGCCGCCATGAAGGCCTTTCGCGACGAGCTTCCCGGCGTGCCGCTGGTCGCGGTCTTCGAGACCACCCCCTACGCATCGCTCGACGAAGCGGCCACCACCTACGCGGTGCCGGACGAGTGGCGCACCAAGTTCGGCATTCGCCGCTACGGGTTCCACGGCGCCAGCCATCGCGCGGCGAGCGAGAACGTGCTCAAGCAATTCAGCAAGCCAGGCTTGCGCCACATCTCCTGCCATCTGGGAGGCAGCTCCAGCATTGCGGCCTTCCGCGATGGCGTGGCCATCGATACCAGCTTCGGCACTTCGCCGCAGTCCGGCCTGCCGCAGAACAATCGCGTGGGCGAGATCGACGCCTTTGCCGTGCTCTTCATGATGAAGAAGCTCAGTGTTGGCCCCGACGAGATGGCGCGCATTCTGGGCAGCGAGTCCGGCCTGGCCGGAATCAGCGGCACCAGCGGCGACATGCGCGACCTGGAAGCGGCTGACGCGGCGGGCAACAAGCGCGCCCGGCTTGCGCTGGACGTGTATGTGCGCGCCATCCGCCACTATCTTGGAGCCTTCATTCTGGAACTGGATGGGGTAGATGTGATCAGCTTCTCCGGCGGCATTGGCGAGAACAGCCCGGAGACGCGCGCCGCGGTGTGCAAGAACCTGGCCGCCTTCGAGATCGAGATCGACGAGGCGGTCAACCGCACGGCGCGCACGGCACAGGGCATCTCCAGCAAGACATCCGCTGTCACGGTGCTGATCGTTCCGGCGGATGAAGAGAGTGTTGTTGCACGCGACACGGTGAGCGTTGTCGAACAGTGCGCAGTGAAGCGGACAGGCGCAGGGAAATTAACCGAAGCAGTGAGATGAAACCGAGCGTGGTGAGCAAGGTCAGCCTATGGCAAGTGGAAGCGCAGCACTAACGAATTCGTCGCAACGGGTCGACCGGTCTCTGGTGGAGCAGATCGTCCGTCAGGTCGCGATGGAGTATCTTGGCCGCGATGGAGCGGGCCGCGGCGCCAGCGAATCTCCGCTGCTGACTGTGCTGGCCTCGGCGCGGCACATGCACATCTGCCGCGAGGACATGGACATCCTCTTCGGCCCGGGCACGGAGCTTACGGTGTTCAAGCCGCTCTATCAGGCGGGCAACTTCGCCGCCAACGAGAAGGTGACGATCATCGGGCCGCGCAGCCGCCTGATCTCCAACCTTCGCATCCTGGGGCCGATGCGCAAGCAGTCGCAGGTGGAGCTTGCCTTCACCGATGCCATCAGCCTGGGCTTCGACGATATTCCGGTGCGGCTCTCCGGCAACATCGCGGGAACGCCGGGCGCGATCATCATGGGGCCGAAGGGCAACATCGAGCTGAAGGAAGGGATCATTCGCGCCGCCATCCACGTGCACATGAACCCGTCCGAGGCCGCATATTTCGGGGTCAAGCAGGGCGATCGGATGAAGCTGCGCATTGGCGGCGCGGCCAGCACGACCTTCAACAACGTTCACGTCCGCATCGAACCAAACTCGCGGCTCAACGTCCACATGGACACCGACGAGGCCAACGCGTGCGGCCTGCATCTGACCAAGGACATTGAACTGCTGAAGTAAGGCAGTAGTGACAAGTTAAGAATTCAGGTTTGTAAAAGATTCAGATCGGTAAGGGTTATTTGGAAATTCGATAAGGAATAAGAGAGGACTCGATGAAACAAGCGCTTGGAATGATTGAAACGAAGGGTTTGGTCGCGCTGTTCGAGGCGACCGACGCGATGCTGAAATCCGCAAATGTGACCTTTACCGGCTGGCAGTCGGTAGGGTCGGGACTGGTCACCGCCTTTGTTGAAGGCGACGTGGCCGCGGTGAAGGCCTCAACCGATGCCGGCGCGGAAGCCGCATCGCGCATCGGCGAGGTGGTTAGCGTTCAGGTGATCTCGCGCCCGCACGACGAGCTGCCCTCCTTCGTGCAAGCGGAGAAGAAGACCGCAATCAAGAAATAGCCGTAGCCACCGGCAACTGGCGCATGGCCACCGGAACAAATTGCCCCAACGGGCATAGGAGACAAGATGAGTGAAGCAATTGGATTGATCGAAACAAAGGGCCTCGTCGGACTGGTCGAGGCATGTGATGCGATGGTGAAGGCGGCCAGCGTGGAGCTGGTCAAGACGGTGCAGATCGGCGGAGGATTTGTCACCGCAATCGTGCGCGGAGACGTGGGCAGCGTGCGCGCGGCCGTGGATGCCGGAGCCGCAGCCGCCAAGGCAGTCGGCGAACTGGTGGCCTCGCATGTGATCGCGCGTCCGCACGATGCGCTGGTCGACAGCTTCCTGAAGTAAGTCGAACCAGGGTTCTAGGTGCAAGGTTCGAGGTTCGAGGGATTGGACGCGAGTCACGGATTATTACGGAACTAAGAAGATTGGGAGAATTGAAATGGCCAATGAAGCGATTGGGATGATTGAGACGAAGGGCCTGGTAGCACTCGTGCAGGCCACCGACGCAATGCTGAAGGCGGCAAGCGTCGAGTTCGTGGGATGGAACAAGGTTGGCAGCGGGTTGTGCTCGGTCTTCGTTCAAGGCGATGTAGGCAGCGTTCGCGCGGCTGTGGATGCGGGAGCGGCAGCCGCCAAGGAGGCTGGCGAGGTGATGAGCGTTCATGTGATCGCGCGGCCGCACAGCAGCCTCGGATCCGTGTTGCCCAAGTAGTTGCTGCGGACACTGCGGAGGGTCTCGGTTCTCCGTGGCGCAAAGAGGGGAACGGGCATGTTTATCGCAAAAGTAATTGGCAATGTTGTCTCCACGCAGAAGAACGAGAAGTTCCGTGGGATGAAGCTGCTCCTGGTGCAGCCGTACATCAACAAAGAGGGCAAGCTGGAGATCTCCGGCAGCTCGGTGGTGGCCGTTGACAGCGTTGGCGCGGGAATCGGCGAGTGCGTGCTGTTTACCCAGGGAAGCTCGGCCCGCTTGACGCCGGCGACGAAAGAAGCGCCGGTAGACGCGGTCATTGTGGGCATCGTGGATACGGTCGAAGTCGACGGCAAAGTACTGGAGAAGCCATAAATGACGGGCTTGGAGAAATAATGACAAACCAGGAACAGGTGATTGCGGAGATTGCGAGGGAGGTTGTCGCAAGACTTCGCGTCCAGATGCAGCAGCCGCAGTCGGCCACGACGTCGGCTTATGCGCCGAGCTTCGTGCAGCCCAGCGCACGGGCCAGTACAGGCAATAGCGCAGCGCGCGATGGTGTCTTCCTCACCGTGGACGAGGCCGTCAACGCGGCGCAGACGGCACAGAAGAAGGTCGAAGAGATGAGCCTGGAAGAGCGCGGGCGCATGATCTCGATCATTCGTAACATCTGCATCAACCGCTGCGAAGAGCTTGGCCGCATGGAGCTGGAAGAGACCAAGGTGGGCCGGCTGGACCACAAGATTCAGAAGCTGAAGAACATGCAGTATGTTCTCGGCGTGGATGCGATGCACAGCGAGGCGCGCACCGATTCGTCCGGCTTGCTTTTGATCGAACACGCGCCCTGGGGTGTCATTGGCATGTCCCTTCCGGTCACGCACGCGGTTCCGACCATGGTCGCCAACGCCATCAATATTCTGGCTGCGGGCAACACGGCGATCTTCGCGCCGCACCCGTCAGGCAAGCGCGTCTCGCAGTATGCGTTGCAGCTTTTCAACCGCGAGATCGAGCGTGAGTGCGGCGTGGCCAACGTCATCACCACAGTGCTAGAGCCCACGATTGAATCCGCGACGCAGATGTTTCAGCACCCCAAGGTTGCGCTGTTGTGCGTCACCGGCGGCCCAATGGTGGTGTCTGCGGCGAGCAAGTACGGCAAGCGCGTCATCGCGGCCGGGCCCGGAAATCCGCCGGTTGTGGTGGACGAGACCGCCGACCTCGACCTTGCCGCGCGGTCCATCATCGAGGGCGGCGCCTTCGACAACAACTTGCTCTGCATCGGCGAGAAAGAGATTTTCGTGGTCGCGTCCGTCGCCAATCAGTTCATGGATGCGATGCGCCGCGCCGGCGGCTACGAGCTGGACAAGGCCGCGATCGAACGGCTCGCGCAGGCTGCCTTCACCTTCGAGGGAGATGGCAAGGGTTGCGTGCGCGCGCATGTGCGCAAGGAGTTCGTCGGCAAGGATGTCGCCGTGCTGGCAGCGGGGGCTGGGGTCAGCGTTCCGGCCAGCACGCAGATCCTGTTCGGCGAGACGGACGAGGACCATGCATTCGTCGTCGAGGAACAGATGATGCCGTTCATCCCGGTGGTTCGCGTGTCGTGTGTGGACGCGGGCATCAAGGCTGCGGTGAAGGCGGAGCACGGCTACCGACATACGGCCATCATGCACTCGCGCGATGTAGGCAATGTAACTCGCATGGCGCGCGCTTTGAATACGACAATCTTTGTCAGCAACGCGTCGTCGCTGGCCTCGCTGGGCTTCGGCGGGCCGGGCTATCTCAGCCACAGCATTGCGACCCCGACCGGCGAAGGCATCACCACGCCGCTAACCTTCACCCGCGAGCGTCAGCTTACCATCGGTGGCGCTTTGAGGATCATCTAACCATGTTTCTGGCCCGCATCGACGGCACCGTAGTTCCGGCGGCCAAGCACGCCACGCTGGAGGGCTGCCGCTTTCTGGTCGCCCAGCGGCTGGAGGCCGACGGCAGCACCGGAGCGGAGCCGCTGGTCCTGGTCGACCTGCTGGGCGCGGCATTCGGTTCCACCGTGCTGGTCTCCACCGACGGCGACATCGCGCGCGAACGTTACGGCAACACGACGCCGGCCCGCATGGTGGTGGTGGGAATCGTGGACCCGGTACAGGGTTCAGGGAGGGCCGCATGAGACTTGGCATCGTTCGCGGACATGTCACGCTGACACCGGCCGTTCCGCAGTTGCTCGGGCTGACGCTGGTGGTGCTGGAGCCGGTGACGATGGCCAACCTGCGGGCCAAGAATGGCCTGGGCGGAGGCAAGTCTCTAGTTGCAGTCGATGCGCTGGGCGCGGCCAAGGGACAGATGGTGGCGTTTACAGAGGGGGCCGAAGCCGCGAACCCCTTCTGGCCGAATAAAGTTCCGGTGGATGCGTATTGCACGTTGATCGTCGACTCCATCACAACAGGGAATTCACCGCCAGTAGAAAAGCAAGAATCTGAGGTGCAGCAGTGAGGAAGGGCGAAGTGAAAACGATTGAACTTACCGGGCAGAATGTTCTTGCAATGCGCGATGCGCAGGCCGCGCAGGCCGCCGGGGCGACCCACGTGCAGGTCTGCGAGCGTTGCGTCATCACTCCTTCGGCGCGCGACTTCCTACGGCAGAACGGGATTGAGCTGGTGATCGGCCCAGGCGCAGTGGTTGCGGCGGCCTCTAGCAGCGCAGCCAACCCTGTGCAGCCGACGCGCAGACCCGCCAATCTGCGGCTCTTCTCCACGCCCGAGGCCGAGGCCATCAAGCTGGAGATGTGCGCGGTCGGCCGCAAGCTGTGGAACCGTGCCTATGTGGACGGCAACGGCGGCAATATCTCCTATCGCATCGGGCCCAACGAGGTGCTCTGCACGCCGACCCTGTTCAGCAAGCTGGACCTGACGCCCGCCGACCTCTGCCTGGTCGATCTGGACGGCGTTCAGATTGCCGGAACCAAGCCGCGCACCAGCGAGATATTCCTGCATCTGGAGATCTACAAGGCTGTGCCGGAAGCGAAGGCAGCAGTGCACTGCCATCCGCCGCATGCCACCGCATACGCCATCACCGGGCGCGTTCCGCCCAACGGGATCATCCCCGAGTTCGAGGTCATGATTGGCAAGGTCGCAGTCTCTCCCTACGAGACGCCGGGCACGGCAGCCTTCGCGCAGACCGTGATTCCCTACGTGCGCGAGCACAACACCGTGCTGCTCTCCAACCACGGCATCATCTGCTGGGCAGACAGCGTGACCCACGCCGAGTGGTACGCGGAGGTGCTCGACACCTATTGCTGGACCCTGATGCTGGCGTCGCAGTTGGGCGTTCCCATCTCGCAGATCTCCGAGAGGCAAACCTCCGACCTGCTGGCCATCAAGAAGAAGCTCGGCCTGCCGGACGCCCGCTTCGACGCTTCGATGTTGAAGGAGTGCCAGTTGTCCGATCTCGAGGAGCCGAACTCCATTGCGCTGCTTCCCTGCAAGAGAGACGGTGCCACCAACATCACTGCCGACGCTCCGGAGATGGAACGCCTGGTGAAGACCGTCACCGATGCAGTGATGAGTGCCATGGGCGCGTCATGACTGCATTCTGAAACGTCGTTCGACCGTGAAGGGAGCAATCTGAGAAAAGTGGATGCTTGCTGTAACTCGCGTCACCCGGTCACTGCACGATGAAAGCTGCTGAACGGCAACTCAGAATTCGTCAGATGTTCGAGGCCAAGGACTTCCTCGACCTGGAGACGCTTTGCCGCGAACTGGAGGCCTCCGAGTCCAGCGTTCGCCGCGATCTTGCCGTGCTGGAGGCGGAGAGCATTCTCAGGCGCGTCTATGGGGGCGCCGTTCCGGTGCATACGTCCGCGAACGGCTCCTTCGACTTCACGGTCGAGAGCGGTCGCTTCAGCGACGAGAAGGGCCGCATCGCGCGCCTCACCGCGGGCCTGATTGAAGATGGCCAGACGGTCATCCTCGACGGCGGGTCAACGGTCGCGGCCGTGGCCGGAGAGCTTGCCGGAAAATCGCTGCACATCGTCACCAACTCGCTGCCCATCGCCGAGACGCTTGAAGCGCGGCGCAACATCGAACTGACGCTGACCGGCGGCTACCTGGACCCGCGCATCCGCGTCATGCTGGGGCCACTGTGCGAGCAGATGCTCAGTCTGATCCGCGCCGACGTGCTCATCATGGGCATCGGCAGCGTCTCCGAGGCCGGGTTCAGCAACAACAACACGCTGGTGGTCGGCTCGGAGCAGAAGATGATCGAGATCGCAAGCCGGGTGATCATCGTCGCCGACCACAGCAAGTTCGGCCGCGGCGCAATGGTCCCGGTGGCGCCGCTGGAGGCCGCGAATATCGTCGTCAGCGACAGCGAACTCGCTCCCGATTACGTGGATCTGCTCCGCAGCAAAGGCATCGAAGTGCTCCTCGCGTAGCGGAAGCTGCACTCGGGCTCAATTCGCCGCTCACTCAGCTCTGTTTTGGTCAACTCCTGCTATGTGCGGGTGCCGGGCGGTTTGTGCGATGATGCCAATGCTGGCGAAACTTAGAAATTCTGGGCGGGGATGGCGGCACGGTTGAGGTGATTATGCGCAATGGGAAGCTGTGGAGCGTGGGATTGGCGGTGTTGCTTGCGCTGGGTTCGGTTGCGCGGGCGCAGAGCATGGGGGAGCACCGGGGCCCGACCGGCGGGTCGCAGGGCACAGGCGAGCACCGGGGCCCAAACAGCGGGGCACGGAGCGGGCGGGGCGAGCTGAAGGTCTACTTTGTGGATGTGGAGGGCGGTCAGTCTACGCTGTTCGTCATGCCGGATGGCGAGAGCCTGCTGGTGGATACGGGATCGGCGGATTCCAGAAACCCGGCGGCGCCCAGGGATGCCACGCGGATTGCGGCGGTGTGCAAGCTGGCTGGGGTGACGCGGATCGACAACCTGGTGGTGACGCACTACCATTCCGACCACGTGGGCGGGCTGCCGCAACTGGTGGGGATGGTTCCGGTGGGGCGATTCATCGACCATGGGGAGAACCGCGAGGGCGAGGAGGTGCAGGGCGGCGCGCCGACGGTTGCGGGATGGAACGCGTACCGGAGGGTGCTGGCGGAGAGCCACGCGGAGCATCTGGTGGTGAAGCCGGGCGATGTGCTGCCGGTGAAGGCGATGCGGGTGGAGGTGGTGAGCGGGGACGGCGAGGTGATTGGCAGGCCGCTGGCGGCGGGCGGCGAGCAGAATGCGGCTTGCGCGGCCTCTCCGTTGAAGGACGCGGAGGGGACCGAGAACGACCGGTCTTTGGGAATGGTCATCACCTTTGGCAAGTTGAGAATTCTGGACCTGGGCGACCTGACGTGGGCCAAGGAGCGGGCGTTGATGTGTCCTGTGGACAAGCTGGGCAAGGTGGATGTGTACATCGTCTCGCACCACGGGCTGGTGAATAGCGGCAGCCCAGCGCTGGTGGATGCGATAGCGCCGCGAGTGGCGATCATGGACAACGGCCCGCGCAAGGGCGGCGCGCCCGCAACCTTCGAGACGATCGAGGGTTCATCCAGACTGAAGGACCTGTGGCAGTTGCACACAGCCGAGGGAAGCGATGCCCGGCACAACGCCGCGGAGTCGCGGATTGCCAACCTGCCGGGTCCGGATGCGGGGAACACTCTGAAGCTGACGGGCTGGCTGGACGGCAGTTTATCGGTGACCAACGGCCGGACGGGCGAGACGGTGGAGTATCCCGCGCCGTAAATCGTTCGACCGGGCGGGGTGACCTTGCGCGACGGAATGCATCATACCAAGCAGGCAACTCGCGCAGGCAAGTTGCTGGTGGCCATTCGACAGATTGCCGGATGGCGCGGAAACCGATCGAAGACAGAAACGGAGAAGACGATGAACCAAAGCAACGGGGCGCGAACAGCGAACGGCGTGATCGAAGAGGCGAAGGAAGACAGAGCGCGGCGAGGAGCGGCGGAGCGCGAGCGGCGGAGGGGTGGATTGGCCCGGCTTGGGCAGGGTCTTCTTGGCGCCGGCCTGGGGATGGCGTTGGTGCTGGGAGCCGCGAGCTGCCATAAGTCGGCGCAGGCCGGTTCGCAGAGCGCGGTCGACCAGAACAGCGGCGACCCGGCGGATGCGAATATGGCTGGTGGAGGGAACAGCCCGGGGCAGCCGGCGCAGGTGCTGGGGCAGAGTGCGCAGGAACAGAACCAACAGCAGGGTGAGGACTATTCGCAGCAGCCCGCGCCCATCGTGCGCCAGGACCCGGGTGGGGGCCAGCAGAGCTATGACAATGGCGGAGACAACGGCCAGCTCAGCGATCAACAGGCGGCCGACGACTACGCAAACGATCTGACCGATGCGCAGGCCAGCAATCCTCCTCCGCCGCTGCCGGAGTACGACCAGCCGCCCGCGCCGGACCCCAACTACCTGTGGACTCCGGGATACTGGGCGTGGGGGCCGGAGGGATACTACTGGGTTCCCGGTTGCTGGGTGGATGCGCCGTATGAGGGCGCTCTGTGGACTCCCGGCTACTGGGGCTTCTATGGCGGGTTCTATCGCTTCCACCACGGTTACTGGGGGCTGCACATCGGATACTATGGCGGCGTGGATTACGGGTACGGATACGTCGGGCATGGCTACTACGGCGGCTACTGGAACGGCGGCAACTTCTTCTACAACACGACGATCAATCGCGTGGACGCGAACAGGATCCGCAATGTGTACGTCCACCCCGTGATGATAAACAATGTGGCGATCAGCGGGCGGATCAGCAACCGGGTGAGCTATAACGGCGGGCGCGGCGGCATTGTGGCGCGACCGCTGCCGGCCGAGAACCGCGTACTGCAGGAGCGGAGGATTTCGCCGATGGCGTCGCAGGTGCAGGTGCAGCATGAGGCGGCCGGGAACCGGCAGCAGCTCTTCAGCCAGAACAAGGGACGGCCCGCTGCGGCTGTGGCAGCGCGCCCGATCGCCAAGGACCGCACACTGCCGGCGGCACTGCCTCGAGTCGCCGCACCGGCAGCACAACCCGGCAACCGGGGCGCGGCAAGACCGGGGCAGCAACAGTCTCCAGGACAACAGATTCGTCCACAGGGCGGGCAGCAGGGAAGGAATGCTCCAGTGACTCCTGAGTCGCGTCCGGGCCAGCAAAACGGGGCCCAGCCGCAGTCACAACAGCGACAGGCCCAGCCGCAGTCACAACAGCGACAGACCCAGCCGCAGTCACAACAGCGACAGGCCCAACCGCAGTCACAACAGCGACAGGCCCAGCCGCAGTCGCAACAGCGACAGGCCCAACCGCAGTCGCAGATGAGGCAGGCTCAGCCGCAACCGCAAGCGAGGCAGGCACAACCTCAGGCGCGGCAGGCTCAGCCTCAGGCGAGGCAAGCACAACCTCAGGCGAGGCAGGCACAACCTCAGGCGCGGCAGGCTCAGCCTCAGGCGAGGCAAGCACAACCTCAGGCGAGGCAGGCACA
>Ga0224555_1004551_pt1 | contig 12620 bp, 12 predicted proteins | sample 714S23034metaG_FD_180687 | JGI IMG/M metagenome (GOLD analysis project Ga0224555, IMG submission 180687) | Peat soil microbial communities from Stordalen Mire, Sweden - 717 S2 30-34 | ecosystem: Environmental > Terrestrial > Soil > Wetlands > Peat | place: Sweden: Norrbotten County, Stordalen...
GTCCCTCGGTCACACCGTCGAACAGGCATGGCCCGCGGCGCTGGAGGACGCGACGTTGAGGTTGCACTTCGCCACACTGTGGTGCACGAACATGGGCGTCGGGCTTCGCCGGTTCGAAGAACAGCTCGGACGACCGCTCGCCGAGGACGAATTCGAGCCGATGAACCGCGTACAGGCGGAGCTCGCTGCGCATTTCACCGCCGTCGACTATGCGCTTGCGTTCTCGGCCGCCACCCACTTCCGCCGCTCACTGCAGACCTGGTGGGCCGATGGCTGGGACTTGCTGCTCACGCCGACGGTGGCCGAACTTCCGCTGCCGCTGGGAACCATCGCCAACAACCCCGACAACCCGATGGCTGCCGTGGAGCGCGCGTTCCAGTTCATTCCCTTCACCCCGCCGTTCAACATGAGTGGTCAGCCCGCGATCAACGTGCCGGTCGAGTGGACGAACGCAGGGCTGCCGGTCGGCATTCAGTTGGTGGCCGGCTACGGGCGCGAAGACGTTCTGCTCCGGGTGGCGAGCCAACTGGAAGCCGCCAAGCCGTGGGCGCACCGCACGCCGCAGGTCTAGCCGCGCCGCGACTGCCCTACACGTGGCCGAGCGTCGTGACGATGTCCTTCGCCGGCCCGGTGCGGGCCGACCGATACGCCGTTCCGGCCCACAGGTTGGTGCCGTGCGGGTCTTCCAAAGAGGCCGACGCTTTACGGATCGGCGAGGTCATCTGGTTGACCTCGGGATAGCCCAGCGGCGCTATCTGGTCGAAAAGGCGGGTGAAGTCGTTCTCCAGGCCGCGCGCGTAGCGGCCCGAGAATGCCCGCGTGACAACGGTGCTGACGAACTCGGGATGCTGCAGGGCGGCACGGTGTGCGGCATTGGTGCCGGCTTCGTCGGACAGCAGCAGCGCGGTGCCCAGCTGTGCGGCGACCGCTCCCCTGTTCAACACGGCCGCCACGTCATCGGGGGTGCCGATACCGCCGGCCGCGATGAGTGGAACGTCGTGCCCGCTGCGGATCCGGGCGAGCAACGTGTACAACGAATCTTTGCCGGGTTCCATGTCCGGCGCGAACGTGCCGCGGTGGCCACCGGCTTCCGGACCCTGCACGATCAGTCCGTCCGCGCCGGCGGCGATAGCCACGCCGGCCTCGTAGGCCGACGTCACGGTAATGAACAGCAGCATTCCCAGTGCACCGAACCACCGCAACACATCCGGTGGTGGGGCACCGAAGGTAAACGACACCATCTCCGGCCGTAGGTCGGCCACCACCTCGAGCTTCTGCTGCCAGCCGTCATCGTCGCCGAACTGGGGGTAGCCCACCTCGACCCCGTAGTGCTCGGCCAGCTCATCGAGCGCCTCGGCGTAGTGGTCCAGCGCGTGGACGTCAGCGACGCTGGGTTGCGGCACAAACAGGTTGACGCCGATCGGGCCGGTGGTGGCGCGGCGTGCGGCTGCGATGTCGTTGGCGAGGCGTTCCGCGCCCACGTATCCGCTAGCCAGGCACCCGAAGCCACCGGCGTTGGACACCGCGGCCGCGAGCGCCGGCGTTCCCGGGCCACCCGACATCGGCGCACCCACGATCGGCACATCGAGATCCCAGAAGCCCAGTACCATGGTGCTACCTTGTCATTGTCCGAAGTTGTTGCGGCAGGGACTTTTTCGAACGGTGCGGGCCGAGGACGGCTGCGCCATACGGCTTGCCGAGCAATCGGCGCGCCACCGCATTAACGTCAACCAGGGCGACCTCATCGAGCTCCTGCAGCGTCCGGTCAATACTTCGGTGCTCAGCGTAGTTGAGTTCGCCCCGGCCGATGCGGTTCATCCGCGAACTGGAGTCCTCCAGGCCGAGCACCAGCCCGCCGCGCAGCGAGCCCTTGGCGATCCGGCATTCCGCCTCGGTGATGCCGTCGCGCGCCACCGTCTCGAGCACCTCGGCGGTCACCCGCGCCACTTCGGCGAAGCGCTCGGGCAGGCATGCGGTGTACACCGATAAAGCACCGGTGTCGGAAAACGAGTCCACCGAGGAATAGACCGAGTAGGCCAGCCCGCGGGATTCCCGGACCTGTTGGAATAAACGCGAACTCAATCCGCCGCCGAGCGCGGTGTTCAGCACCGCCAGCGCCCAGCGATGCTTCCAATGCCGGCCCGGTGTCCGCACCCCCAAGTAGACATGGGTCTGCTCGGCGTCGCGGGTGGCCACCGTCAACCGCGGGCGACCAGTGACCCGCCCGGTGCCTTTACGGGGCGACACTGCATGACGGCCGCGGATCAACCGCGGCCCGAAGTGCTCACGCACCAACGCCACCACCTCATCGTGGTCGACGTTGCCGGCCGCCGCGACGACCATCCGCTCGGGTGTGTACCGCCGCAGATGAAACGAATGCAGCTGGGCGCGAGTCATTGCCGACACCGACTGCACGCTGCCGATCACCGGACGGCCCACCGGGTGATCACCGAAGAGCGCCGCCAGGAACAGGTCGGCCAGTGCGTCCTCGGGGTCGTCGTCGCGCATCGCGATCTCCTCGAGGACGACGTCGCGTTCCAGCTCGACATCGTCGGTGGCGCAGCGCCCATTGAGCACCACGTCGCTGACCAGGTCGACGGCCAGTTCGAGATCGCTGTCGAGCACATGCGCGTAGTAGCAGGTGTGCTCCTTGGCGGTGAACGCATTCAGCTCACCGCCAACGGCATCCACCGCCTGCGCGATGTCGACGGCAGTGCGCGTCGGGGTGGACTTGAACAGCAGATGCTCGAGGAAGTGCGCGGCGCCCGCCACGGTGGCGCCCTCATCGCGCGATCCGACGCCTACCCAAAGCCCGACCGAGGCGGAGCGCACCCCGGGAAGGTATTCGGTGACCACCCGCAACCCGCCGGGCAGCGTGGTGCGACGGAACGCGGTAGACGGCTCGACGGTGTGCCGGCCGCGGCGCAGTGGCTGCGGCCCCGAGCTAACTGCTGGCCGTCGCGGCATCGGCTGGCGCGGTCTCCGGGCTGACGGCTGCTTCCCCGTCGCCGGATGCTCCGGCTTCTTCGTCCACGAGGACCAAGGAGATCTTGCCCCGCTTGTCGATATCCGCGATTTCCACGCGCAGCTTGTCGCCGACGCTGACGACGTCCTCCACCTTGGCGATGCGCTTGCCCTTGCCGAGTTTGGAGATGTGCACCAGCCCGTCGCGGCCGGGCAGCAGCGACACGAAGGCGCCGAAATCGGTTGTCTTGACCACGGTTCCGAGGAATCGCTCGCCGGTCTTGGGCAGTTGCGGGTTGGCGATCGCGTTGATCCGGTCGATCGCGGCCTGCGCCGACGGGCCGTTGGTGGCGCCGACGAACACGGTGCCGTCGTCCTCGATGGAGATCTGCGCGCCGGTCTCCTCGGTGATGGAATTGATCATCTTGCCCTTGGGGCCGATGACCTCACCGATCTTGTCCACCGGGACCTTGATGGTGGTCACCACCGGCGCGTACGGGCTCATCTGGTCGGGCTCGTCGATGGCCTCGGCCATCACCTCCAAAACGGTCAGTCGGGCGTCTCGGGCCTGATCGAGCGCACCGGCCAGCACCTGCGACGGAATCCCGTCGAGTTTGGTGTCCAGCTGCAGCGCGGTGACGAAGTCCTTGGTTCCGGCGACCTTGAAGTCCATGTCGCCGAACGCGTCTTCGGCGCCCAGGATGTCGGTCAAGGCGACGAAGCGGCGCTCGGTGCCGCCACCGTCAACTTCGATGTCGTCGGATACCAGACCCATCGCGATGCCGGCGACCGGCGCCTTGAGCGGCACACCGGCGTTCAGCAGCGCCAGCGTCGAAGCACACACCGAGCCCATCGAGGTGGAACCGTTGGAGCTCAAGGCTTCCGAGACCTGGCGGATCGCGTAGGGGAACTCTTCGACGCTGGGCAGCACCGGCAGTATGGCCCGTTCGGCCAGTGCGCCGTGGCCGATCTCGCGCCGTTTGGGCGAGCCGACACGGCCGGTTTCTCCGGTGGAGAACGGCGGGAAGTTGTAGTGGTGCATGTACCGTTTCGAGGTCTCGGGGCCCAGCGAGTCGATCTGCTGGGCCATCTTGACCATGTCGAGCGTGGTCACACCGAGGATCTGGGTTTCGCCACGCTCGAACAGTGCGCTCCCGTGCGCTCGCGGGACCACCGCGACTTCTGCCGACAGCGCGCGGATGTCGGTGATGCCGCGGCCGTCGATGCGGAAGTGGTCGGACAGAATGCGCTGCCGCACAAGTTTCTTGGTCAGCGCGCGGAATGCCGCCCCGACCTCCTTCTCCCGGCCGGCGTAGGTGTCGGCCAGCCGCGCGAGCACCTCGGCCTTGATCTCTTCGGTGCGGTCGTTGCGCTCGGCTTTGCCGGCGATGGTGAGCGCGGCGGACAGCTCATCGCTGGCGACCGAGGACACCGAGTAGTACACGTCGTCGCCGTAGGCGGGGAACACCGGGTATTCGCCGGTCGGCTTGGCGGCCCTGTCGGCGAGTTCCTGCTGCGCGGCGCACAACGTGGCGATGAACGGCTTGGCGGCCTCCAGACCCTCAGCCACAACATGTTCCGTGGGCGCCTGGGCGCCGCCGTCGATCAGTTCGACGACATTACTGCTGGCCTCGGCTTCGACCATCATGATCGCCACGTCCGGCTTGCCGTCATGACTGCCGACGACGCGGCCGGCCACCACCATGTCGAACACCGCACGCTCGGTCTGCTCGACGGTCGGGAACGCCACCCAGGTGCCGTCGATCAGTACAACTCGAACCGCTCCGACGGGTCCGGAAAACGGCAGGCCGGCCAGCTGGGTAGAGGCCGACGCGGCGTTGATCGCCACCACGTCGTAGATCTCGTTGGGGTCCAGGCTCAGGATCGTGACCACGACCTGGATCTCGTTGCGCAAGCCGTCGACGAAGGACGGTCGCAGGGGTCGGTCGATGAGCCGGCAAGTCAGGATCGCATCGGTGGACGGACGGCCCTCGCGGCGGAAGAACGAGCCGGGGATGCGTCCGGCGGCATACATCCGCTCCTCGACGTCGACGGTCAGCGGAAAGAAGTCAAATTGCTCTTTGGGGCTCTTGCTGGCGGTAGTCGCCGACAGCAGCATGGTCTCGTCGTCGAGGTAAGCGACCACGGAACCGGCGGCTTGCTGTGCCAACCGGCCGGTCTCGAAACGGATGGTGCGGGTGCCGAAGCTCCCGTTGTCAATGGTGGCGGTCGACTCGAACACGCCTTCGTCAATTTCAGCTACAGACATAATCGTCCGTGCGGCCTCTCTGGATTTATTCAGCTATTTCGCGTGGGCACGATCAACCCGGAGGGTCCAGGGCAACCTCGAGGTACGCGAGTCTGGATGCGGCTACGGCCGTCGATCGAAGCGGCCGACCTTCCCCGATTTCGGGGAGCCCGGCAGCCACTACCGAAGACCGCGCGATTCAGACCTGTCTTCCTTCAAAGTCCTGTTGTGCCTCGCTGGAACGGTGCGCGCGGATTGCGCACGCCGCACCTTGCTCGGGCCGACTGGCCCAGAACGTCCATGACTCTACACGCCGACCTGGCAGTTCTTTAGCCCGACGACGATGCAGGCCGTGCGGGGTCAGCGGCGCAGACCCAGCCGCTCGATCAGCGACCGATAGCGCTCGACGTCGATCTGGGCGACATATTTGAGCAGACGCCGCCGCCGTCCGACCAACAACAGCAGGCCGCGCCGCGAGTGGTGGTCGTGCTTGTGCATCTTGAGGTGCTCGGTCAAGTCAGCGATCCGCCTGGTCAGCATCGCGACCTGGGCCTCAGGGGATCCGGTGTCGGTCTCATGCAGGCCGTAAGAGCCCAGGATTTCTTTTTTCTGCTCGGCGGTAAGCGCCACGAAGTATCTCCATCAATCGGTCCGCGATCAGTGCTCTGGGGTGCGGCCGCCGCGAACTGCAGCACGCGCCATGTCGCGGAGAAGTCTAACAGCGCTACTCGCCGAGACCGGAATCCGCAGGTCAGCGACGATGCGGGCTGCCAAGCAGCCCGAGGTGGGGGTACCCCCAGCCACGTAGTGGCGAGGGGGCGAGCTGGCCAATCAAGCCCAGGTCAGCCTGCCGAAAGCAGAGCACGCGCACGCTGGGTGTCGGTGCTCATCGCGTCCACGAGGTCGCCCACCGACCCGAACTTCTCCTGCCCCCGGATACGCGCGACGAAGTCCAGCGCCACATGCTGCCCGTACAAGTCGGCGGCGGTGTCGAGCACAAACGCCTCGACCGTCCGGGTGCGCCCGGAAAAGGTCGGGTTGGTACCCACCGAAACCGCGGCCTGGTAACGCTCGCCCGGCACGACAGTCCCGGTCACCGGTCCGTGGCCCAGGACGGTGAACCAGGCGGCATACACGCCGTCGGCCGGGATGGCCGAGTACATCGGCGGGGCCACGTTGGCGGTGGGGAAACCCATCTCGGTCCCCCGTCCGTCGCCACGCACCACCACGCCTTCCACTCGGTGTGGACGACCCAATGCCTCGGCGGCCGCGACCACGTCTCCGGCGTCGACGCAGGACCGAATGTAGGTCGCCGAGAACGTCACGGTTTCGGTGTCGTGGTGCTCGGACAGCAATGACATCGATTCCACCGCGAAACCGAACCGCCCGCCGGCGCGGCGCAGCATGTCGACGGTGCCGGCGGCCTTTTTGCCGAAGGTGAAGTTCTCACCCACCACAACTTCCACCACGTGCAGCTTCTCCACAAGCAATTCGTGGACGTAGCGCTCGGGCGTGAGCTTCATGAAATCCGTGGTGAACGGCATCACCAGAAACACGTCGATGCCGAACTCCTCGGCCAGCTCGGCGCGCCGGGTCAGCGTCGTCAACTGAGCGGGGTGGCTGCCGGGGAAAACCACTTCCATCGGGTGCGGGTCGAATGTCATCAACACCGTCGGCACGCCGCGCGCGCGGCTCGACTTCACCGCGTGCTCGATCAGTTCGGCATGCCCGCGGTGCAGACCGTCGAACACCCCGATGGTGAGCACGCACCTGCCCCAGTCCGTGGGTATCTCGTCCTGCCCCCGCCACCGTTGCACAACTGCCAGCCTACGGCGCCAGGTAGCGCCCAGTCGTGCGAGAGCCGCAGATCAGGTGAGGATTGCTTAAACTTCCATTGTGCGCCCTGACATACCTGGCGAGGAGCCCGCTGGGCTCAGTGCGGTTGCCCAGGACTATTTGAAGGTCATCTGGAACGCCCAGGAGTGGTCGTTGGAGAAGGTCAGCACCAAGATGCTGGCCGAAAAGATCGGGGTGTCAGCCAGCACCGCCTCGGAGTCCATCCGCAGACTCGCCGAGCAGGGTCTGGTCGACCACGAGAAGTACGGCGCGGTCACGCTGACCGAGTCGGGGCGGCGGGCGGCGCTGGCGATGGTCCGGCGCCACCGGCTACTCGAAGCCTTCCTGGTCAAGGAACTCGGCTACAGCTGGGACGAAGTGCACGACGAGGCCGAGGTGCTCGAGCACGCGGTGTCCGATCGGCTGGTGGCGCGCATCGACGCCAAGCTGGGCTTCCCTCAGCGTGATCCGCACGGTGACCCGATCCCGGGTTCGGACGGGCAGGTGCCGACCCCACCGGCTCGTCAGCTGTGGGCGTGCGCTGACGGCGACACCGGAACGGTGGCGCGGATCTCCGACAAAGATCCCGAGATGCTGCGCTACTTCGACAGCATCGGTATCAACCTCGATTCGCGGTTGCGGGTGTTGACCCGCCGGGAGTTCGCCGGGATGATTTCCATCGCGGTCGAGTCGGCAGACGGCGCACCCACCACGGTGGATCTGGGAAGCCCTGCTGCTCAAGCGATTTGGATGGTTTCGGGCTAGCAGCCGCGTCGACGGCGCCTGCTGGGTGGGTCACCGCCCCCACGGATGTCCGCCTACTTTTCGACCAGCTTTTTTCGCAGCACCTTGCCGGTTTCGTTGCGGTCGACCATTCCGCGATGCTGCAGCACCCGAGCCGCGGCCAGCCGGTCGCTCACGTGGGCGAGGCCGAGCAGGTTCACGACGCGGTGTTCGCTTGGGCGACCGCGGTGCGGATAAAGTGCCCCGCTACCCGCAGGCTGGTCAGTCCGCCGTCACGCGGCCAGAGCCAATACCCGTGCATCAGACCCGGCCACATCTGCTCGTCGCAGCGACCGCGCGATTCGACCACCTGCGCAGCGAATGCCTCGGCATCAGCGCGCATGACTTCCCTTGAACCGTAATGTATTTGGATTGGCGGCAAATCCGACAAGTCGGCATTCAACAGACACAGCCGGGGATCCTGGGCGTCGTGATCACCGACGTAGAGCGCAACAGCGCGTCTCGCCGTGCGCGGATCCAGCGGCTGACGCCGGACACGCGGGTCGGAGATGCAGGCCCGGTATGACGGATCGATCAGCGGGCCGAACAGCACCAGCGCCGCCGGCGCGGGCAGCCCTTCCGCGCGGAGCCGCAAAGCGAGTGCGACCGCGAGATGCCCACCGGCCGAGTCGCCGGCGACGACGACCTTCGCCGGATCGTGTCCCTGCGTGAGCAGCCAACGGTAGGCGGCGAATGCATCGTCTTCGGCCGCCGGAAACGGATGCTCCGGCGCGAGCCGGTAATCGATGGCAAAAGTCGGCATGCCGGAGTATTCGGACAAATGCGAGGCGAAGCCGCGGTGGGTACGAGACGAGCAGATCAGATACCCGCTGCCGTGCAAGACCAAGACCACCCCCGCAGCGTCGTTGGCTTCCGGTGCCCAAACCCACTCCCCTTGCACCGATGCCGAGACCCGATTAACCCGGACGCCGGGCACCACCGGGGTGGTGCGGGCGATCAGATAGTCGGCCGCCGGGCGCAGCCCCGCGAGCAACCACTGCTGCGACACCAGCATATTGAGCATGATGTTGAGGGGCAGCCGCGAAACCGGGAGATAGCTCAGTTGGTCGACCACGGCGATCGATCTGCGCCGCAGCACCTTTGCCGTCGCCCGGGTGTTCATCCGACGAGCAGCTCCTTGGCGATGTGGGTTACCTGGACTTCATTGCCACCGGCATAGATCATCAACGACTTCGCGTCACGCGCCAACTGTTCGACCCGGTATTCGGCCATGTAGCCGTCACCCCCGAACAGTTGCACGGCCTCCATCGCCACCTCGGTGGCGGCCTCCGACGAGTACAACTTGATCGCCGATGCCTCGGCAAGCGACGGCACCCGGCCGGCTTGGGCTTTCTCCAGCGTTTGAAACACCATATTCTGCACGTCGATACGGGCGACTTCCATCTCGGCCAGCTTAAGCTGAATGAGCTGGAACTGGCCGATGTTCTGGCCCCATAATGTCCGGGTTTTCGCGTAGTCGATGCATTCCATCTGATGGCCCCCGGTCTGAGATCGGCTCCATTATGGTCACGTCAAATCTCCCGTTCGGGAAAGCTCATAAGATACGCAGCGGATCAGGAGGCGTTGGACTCCATTGCACGCATTGGCTTGAGCATCGTGACTTTTGCAACTCGCATCGATAAGGCTGGCGAGAGCCGCTCAAGGTACCACCAGGCCTTCCACCATGCCGGCACCACAATGATTGCGTCTCCACGCACCACGGCACGAAGGGCGCGCTCGGCGAACTTTTCGGGTGCCATGGGCCGCCCTTGCTCCGATAGTTTGAGGAGATCCTCATCGCTGTACGCACTTCGTCCGAACTTGCCGCCGGTGAGGGCCGGGGTCCGGATCACTCCGGGACACAGCACCGACACCTGTACGCCGTGGCGCTCGGCCTCCACCCGCAACGTCTTCGAGATCGCGACGATGGCGTGTTTGGTGGCGGCGTAGCTGCCCTGACTCACAGTGGTGACAAGACCGGACATCGAAGAGGTGTTCACAATGTGGCCGGAGTGCTGCCGGATCATGATCGGGTAAACCGCTTGGATGCCGTGGACCACACCGCGCAGGTTCACCTCGAAAACGTCGTTCCAGTCATCGAGCGCGTAGGAGTCGACCTCACCGCCAACCCCGATGCCGGCATTGTTGAACAGGTAGTCGATCCGCCCGGATTGCTGCACCGCCTCGGCGACGGCGCGCTCAAACGATGGGTAGCTGCGCACATCGAGCTCGATCGCATGCGCCTTTGCGCCACCACTGTCAAGACGTTGCGCCAACTCGTGCGCCGCGCCGATCTGACGATCGGCGATCCAGACCTCGGCGCCACCGTCAATCAACTTGGCCGTCAACGCGGCGCCGATGCCAGACGCGCCGCCAGTAACGAATGCAATCTTCCCCGACACGCTCAATGCCATTCCGGAAGGCTAATCGCCCGCCCTCGCAGGCCACACGAGATTCTGGCGGCGGGCCCCCCGAGATCAGCGGTGAAAGGTACTTCGGTGAGTCGGTAACAGTCGATTTGTCAGGCCGTATACGCTCCCGCGGTCCGTTGGCGGTCGCGCGAGCCTTCCTGTGATTCGGGGCAGATTGATCTGCCCCGATACGGTAGATGGTCCTGACACCCCGTCGGATTACAGTGTGGCCGGCCGGATTACGACGACAGACTTCGTCCTCGACCCGTCGTCGCGCAGCAACGCGATAACCCGGCCGTCGGCCGTGTGCGCGGCGTAGACGCCGTCGATGGCGGCCGGGCTCAGCGCCCGGCCGTTGGCGACCGCGTCGGCCTCCTCATCGGTGAGCTGTCGGTGGGGTAACAACAGCAGACAGGCGTCGTCGAGGGTCAGGCTCAGCCCGGGCCGCTGTGCCAGATCGTCGAGTGTGCGTGCCTGGTCCAACCCGAACCCGCCGACCCGGATGCGCCGCAGGACAGTCAGGTGCCCGCCCACCGCGAGCACTGCGCCCAGATCGCGGGCCAGCGCGCGAATGTAGGTGCCGGACGAACAGTCCACCTCGACGTCGACGTCGACCAGGTGATCGTGGCGGCGCACGGCGAGCATTTCGAACCGGTCGATGCGCACCGGTCGCGCGGTCAGTTCGACGATGCGCCCCTCACGAGCGAGACGATAGGCTCGCTGGCCGTCGATTTTGATCGCGCTGACCGCCGACGGGACCTGCGCGATATCGCCGCGCAACCCACCGATGGCCGCCTCGATCGACTCGTCGGTCACTTTCTGCGCTGAAACCTGATGCGTTACCACACCTTCGGCATCTTCGGTCGACGTTGCTTGACCTAGCCGGATAGTGGCGGCGTAGGACTTTGACGTCGCTGTCACCAGCCCCAAGATCTTGGTGGCCCGGTCGATCCCGATCACCAAGACACCGGTGGCCATCGGATCCAGTGTCCCGGCATGGCCTACCCGCCGGGTGCCGAAGATGCGCCGGCAACGGCCGACCACGTCATGGCTCGTCATACCGGCCGGCTTGTCAACGATGACAAGACCCGCGTTCATAGCGTGATCGCCGTCAGCACCAGGTTCTGCTCCACCGACCACCGTCCGGCCAGTGAGCTCAGCGGCGGACCGGACAGCGCGGCCCCGTCGACCAGAATCGTCGTTTCGAAAGACCCGGCCGAGCCGGAGCCGTCGACGTCAAAGGTTATGTGCGCGTCCTCGAACCCAAGCCAGCGCTTTGTCAGCGGGAACCACGCCTTGTACGTTGCCTCCTTGGCGCAGAACAGGATTCGGTCCCAATGCACGCCGGTGGGCAGGGCCGCCAACTCGGCCCGCTCGGCCGGCAGGCTGATCGCGTCGAGCACACCGTCGGGCAACACGTCATGCGGCTCGGCGTCAACACCCAGCGAACGGACAATGCCGGCGCGGCCGACCACCGCACCGCGGTAGCCCGCACAGTGGGTGAGACTGCCCACCACGCCGTCGGGCCAGCACGGTTCGCCCTTGTCCCCCTTGAGAATCGGCGCAGGCGGGAAGCCGAGGTCGCCCAGCGCGGTCCGAGCGCAGTAACGGACGGTGATGAACTCGTTGCGCCGCTTGGCAACCGACCGCGCGATCAACGGCTCTTCTTCGGCCATCGGCGACAACCCGGGCGGGTCGGAATACAGCTCGGCACACGCCAGGTTCCCGCCGGCCGGCCCGGTGCCGGGCAGCACTGACGACATCAGTTTGGTCAGCGTCATCGTGACTACCGCTGGCGCAGTCGCTCACGGAACTGCTGCGCCTGCGCCCGCATCTCCGGGGTGACGACGAAATGACCGCCGAAGTCGTTGAGATAGCCGGGCGCGTACTGGGGATCGGGCAGCACCTGGCGCAGCCAGCTGTACGGTTTGCGGCGGCGCCACTCCCGCGGGTAGCCCACCGACACCTCTTCGAAGCGGACATCGTCGTACCAGGTGGTGCGGGGAATGTGCAGATGACCGTACACCGAACAGATCGCGTTGAAACGCGTGTGCCAGTCGGCGGTCTCGGTGGTTCCACACCACAGCGAGAACTCCGGGAGAAACAGTGCGTCGCAGGGTTGGCGCACCATCGGGAAGTGGTTGACCAGCACTGTCGGTATCATCCAATCAAGGTCGTCGAGGCGCTTGCGGGTTGCGGCGAGGCGCTCACGACACCACGCCTCGCGGGTGGGGTACGGCTCCGGCGAGAGTAGGAACTCGTCGGTGCATACGACGTTGCGTTCCCGCGCAATCGCCAGCCCCTCAGCCTTGGTGGTCGCGCCCTGCGGCAAGAACGAGTAGTCGTAGAGCAGGAACAACGGCACGATCGTTGCCGGA
>Ga0224555_1004552_pt1 | contig 12615 bp, 9 predicted proteins | sample 714S23034metaG_FD_180687 | JGI IMG/M metagenome (GOLD analysis project Ga0224555, IMG submission 180687) | Peat soil microbial communities from Stordalen Mire, Sweden - 717 S2 30-34 | ecosystem: Environmental > Terrestrial > Soil > Wetlands > Peat | place: Sweden: Norrbotten County, Stordalen...
AACCATGCATCCGAAACCTACGCTGGTCACTTTGAACCCGGTTTTCCCCAACACGCGGTAGCTGAGGCCCTTGGAGGAGTGCGCTTCCGCCTGCGCCCAGACGGTGGGAGCAGTAGCAAAACCCGCCACGGAGGTAAGAAGCCCTGTTGATAAGAAATCCCTACGAGTAGACATTTTGTCTATACCTCTCATATAAGCATTGACGACCGTCACAATCTTCGAACGGTGCTATCATAGGGCGCATGGAGGGATTAGTCCAGTGCCTTTATCACGCCGCAGATTCTTGCAAGCAACGGGAACCAGCCTTCTCTTTTCAGGCGCCCGCCGGCTGAGTTCGCAGGCCCCGCCCGCCCTTCCTGTGGCGCCGATGGTAAAGGAATTCCCCGGGATTTCGCAAGTCTCCATCGTGCAGGGTGACGACCGCCGCAAGAATGTCTGCGCGGCGCTGGCGGCCATCGATGACCAAATCCTGCCGAGATTGCGGCAGAAAAAGTACGTCCTGATCAAACCGAACGTCGTGAACACGGTGAATCAGCTCGCCTCCACGCATGCCGACGCGCTGCGGGGAATCGTTGAATACCTGGCGCCGCGCTTCCACGGGCCCATCGTCATTGCCGAGTCCTCCGCGGGCGAGACGCTCGAAGGTTACGAGAGCTTCCATTACACGCGCTTGCCGGGCGAGTATCGCGATCAGAAGATCAGCCTGGTGGACCTGAACCGCGAGGGAAGGTTCGAGGTCATTCCCCTGATCGATTTTGACCTGCACGTGACTCCGGTGCGCTTGGCGGCGCGTTTGCTCGATCCTGATGCCTTTGTCATTTGCTCGGCCGTGATGAAAACGCATAACGCCGTGGTGGCGACGCTTTCCGTGAAGAACCTCACGCTGGGCGCGCCGCTGCACAATCCGCCGGGGGAGAAATCCTGGAGCGACAAACGGAAGTTTCACGTGGGCGTGCGGCAGAACCACTACAACATGCTGCTCACCGCGCAAAAGCTTCAGCCCCACTGGGGCGCCACGGTGATCGACGGCTATGAAGGCATGGAAGGCGATGGCCCCAATTCCGGTAATCCCGTGCCTTCCCATATCGCGATTGCCTCCACGGATTACATTGCGGCAGATCGCGTGGGGCTGGAAGCCATGAGCATCGACCCTTCGTGGGTGGGCTACCTGGTGTATAGCGGGCAGGTGGGACTGGGAAACTACGACCTGAAAAAGATTCGGATACAGGGCACGGCGCTTGATGCCGTGCGCAAAAAGTATCGCCTGCACCCCGTCATTGACCGCGAGCTGCAATGGATGGGGCCGATGGAAGACCTTCCGCCGAAGTTGGGCTTGCGCTGGAACAGCGAAAGCAAAATCTTCGGCTGAAGCGGGCCGGGGGCGTAGGCGTTAAAATAAGCCTGCATCCCAAATGGTGACAGCGTCAGCAGAGGCCATCGTCGAGGCACGAGGTTCTGTGCCCGGCAAGGGCGCCATCAAGTAGCCGGGGGCATCGCCCCCGGTAAACCACCAGGAAAGCCTGCCGACCCTGAAGGGGTCGCACGGACCGCGGGAGTGGGTTTGGCTTGACTCTGACGCTGCCCCCTTAGACCCTTATGCAGGGTCGGGCCAAGTAAGGACCGTTTTCCGGGGGCGATGCCCCCGGCTACTTTAACCCTCCCCTTCGGGGAGGCCGAAGAAACCAAGCTTACACGCCTCCCTTTCTATTCTCTTGCCCTTGTTCTCGGTCGAATCGGGCCAAGCCGCCTTATTTTAGCGGCTATGGGGGCCGGGGGTACGGGGGGCACCCAAGCATGAGTCGAGAGGTAATTTCTTGAAACCCATTACGCGAGCTGTATTGCGGTTAAATCCCAAGCTTGTCGAACCCTTATCCCCGGTCCCTCAGAAGGATGCCCGTAGTGCTCGTGTCGCCATCGGCGTACAGGTGGCAAGTGTACAGGCCGGGAGGTCGTTGCCGGGTCATCCAATCCACTGCGTGCACGCCGCGGCGGAAATAGCCTTCGGCCGGCACGCCCACCGGTTCGCCAAAGACATTGTACATTTCCAGTTGCGCCTCCGTGTCGCGCGGCAGGTTGAATTCCAGCGTGACCGCTGCCGCCCGGTTCCCAAGCTGTGTTTGGCCCAATACTCGCAGTCCTGGCGACTCGCCTCCGCTAAGGCAGGCGGCCTGGGGTTCGGAGGGGTAGGCGTAAGGTTCATTGCAAAGATGATAGAGCGGTTCGCCTTCCCTCTGTAAGTAGGGGGTCGCAAGCGGCGTGCGCGCCAGCGTATCGAGGGGGGTAAGCTTGGGCCCGGCGTTTTCCCAGACATAAAGCGGAATGTTGTGAGGATTGAGAGCCGTGGAGACGCCCCGTTCTTTGCCGATGTGAAAGAGGCCGAAGTTGCCGGGTTCTTGCCCTCCCAACCAATGCCCGATGATATCCACTCGGAAAGCATCCTTGCCGAAGATCAGAACATTGGTCATGAAAATTTCCGGCGTCCCACCTTGCCCCGGCCCGCGGGTGAACCCGTCACCGTTCTGGCCATAGACACCCTCGACCATATTCAGCAGGATGGAAGGGCGCACAAGTGAATAGGAATCGATGGCGCGCTCAACCCACCTTTCCATATAGCCGGCCTTTGCCGTATCCCAGCGCGGAATCCCCGCCTGCTGGTGCTTGTCCTGAAGGTCGCTCAGATGACTTTGAGCGCTTGGTTGGAAATCCTGTGCAATCGCTTTTTCAAGACCACCACAAAAGTGAATATAGGGGGGGATATTGGTGCCTTGCAGGTTCTTAACACAGAGCGTTAAGCCCATCCCGTGGGTCTTCAGTTTCGCGACATTGATGAGGTGAGTACCCGGATAGTTGAACGGGCCGAGATATTTCGTGCGGCGGAACACCACACCGTCCGGGCACTCCTTGGTCATTGGTGAGCGGCAATCATCATCGTTGTAGTGCACGCCGGAGCGCTGCGACATTTCTTTGTAGCCAATATTGGGTTGGTCGACATACAGGCCATCGCGAGCATAAATGTTGCCGGCGCTTACTCCCGTCTGGCGCAGCCCGTCGATGAGGCCCTCCACAACCCAGGGGTCAGTGACAATAGCAAAATCAAGCCCTCTACCCCGAGTCGCAGTGAGGTTTGGCTTGATGGCAAATTTATCGGTGAGACTCAGGCCGGGTGAATCGCGACGAGAGAAGATTCGCCGAGCCAATTCGAACGCCTCGCGCCGCTTGGCCTCCAGATCATTTCTTGCGGACACATGGGTCTGGCGAATGAAGACCGCTTCCGGGTGCGTCTCAATGAATGGATGGAGCCCGAGATAAGCGGGAGTGGCGCCGTCCGGCCCAGGCAGGCCAAAGCCGGGCCAAGCGCTGGATGCAAGGCCCAGACCCGCCGCGGTTTTCAAAAATGCTCGACGATCCATCATTTGCTCTCTCCGCGCGCCGTCTTCGGACAAAAACACCGCCTTTAATTGGCCGCGCCAACTTCCACTGGAAAAATATTATACGAGCAAACGCAGTGCCACAAGTCCCCCCCCTTTGCGTGCGGAAGCTTGCAGCCGCTTTTTCTCCTGCGAGCTTGCTCGCGCTTCACCGGTTCAAATACCGCGCTCCCGTGCACGGTCGGCAAGCTGACCCGTGGAGCGGGAGAAAGCGGCAGCCCACCGCGGCGGGCCGCACTCCAAAAAGGACTCGCGTTGCTTCGGCAATCTGTTAACATTTCGCTTCTGGACTCCGCTGAAACACCGGAAGAGCAGGTGGGCACGGGCGGAGCAAAAATGGATCATGGATCTGAGATAAACTAACCACAAGGTGGGCCAACATGAAAACCGTCCTACCCACTCCCGTTACAGTCACCGCAGAGCCAACGCCGGGAAGGGACTTCAGGCACTGGAGAGCAGCCCTCCCACTTTCGGTTCTACTCGTGTTGATGGTGGGCGTCTTTGCAATGTCCGAGGATAAGAAGGTCGAGGAATCCGTCAAGAAGATTGAGGGAGTCATCGCTAAGGGTCCATACAGTGCTTCTTGGGATTCTCTGGAGAAATTCAAAGTTCCGAAGTGGTACGAAGACGCCAAGTTTGGAATCTTCATCCATTGGGGCGTTTATTGCGTGCCGGCCTTCGATAGTGAGTGGTATCCACGTAACATGTACCTGAAAGACAATCGCGTCTTCAAGCATCACCTGGAGACTTACGGCCCACAATCAAAGTTCGGCTACAAGGACTTCATCCCCATGTTCAAAGCCGAAAAGTTCAATGCGGAGCAGTGGGCGGAGTTGTTCAGGAAGGCCGGGGCGAAGTACGTGGTGCCCGTCGCTGAGCATCATGATGGTTTCCCGATGTACGCCTCCGACCTTACGGAGTGGTGCGCCGCGAAGATGGGGCCGAAGCGCGACGTGGTGGGCGAGTTGGCCGCGGCCGTGCGCAAACAAGGATTGCATTTTGGCGCGTCTTCGCACCGCGCCGAGCACTGGTGGTTTTACAACGGCGGCACCACCTTCGATTCCGACGTCAATGATCCGCGCTACTCGGCCTTCTACGGCCCGGCCCAATCGGACAAGGTCCAGCCCGACAACGCGTATCTGGACAATTGGCTGGCACGCATAGGCGAGATCGTGGACAAGTATCATCCGGAAATCGTCTGGTTCGACTGGTGGATCGAGCAACCTGCCTTCAAGCCTTACCTGCAGAAGTTTGGCGCCTTCTACTACAACCGCGCCGCAGAGTGGAAGCGCGAGGTCGCCATCAACTACAAGAACAAATCCTATCCCGAGCACGCCGCTGTGCTCGACATCGAACGTGGGCAACTGGACACGCTACGACCCATCTTCTGGCAGACGGACACTTCCGTGGGCATGAAGTCCTGGGGATACATCAAGGACGAGAGGTTCCGCACACCAGAATCGCTCATTGACGAACTAGTGGATATTGTGAGCAAGAATGGCTGCCTGCTGCTGAACATCGGCCCCAAGTCCGATGGCACCATTCCCGAGGAAGTGCAGAAGATCCTGCTGGACATGGGCAAGTGGCTGTCCGTCAACGCGGAGGCCATCTACACCACAAGACCCTGGAAGGTTTACGGCGAGGGCCCGACCAAGGTGGTGGGCGGTTCTTTCAAAGACACTGCCACCAGCGGATACTCCGCGCACGACATCCGCTTCACGGCCAAGGGCGATACACTTTACGCGATTGCACTGGCGTGGCCGGAGGATGGAAAACTGAGCATCAAGTCGTTGGCCTCCGGTTCCCAGTTGACGAAGCGGGAGATCAAGGCAGTGCGGATGCTCGGCTCCAAGGCCAAATTGAAGTGGACCCGCAGCGCGGACGGTTTGATTGTGGAACTGCCCAACGAGAGGCCCGGTAATTACGCTTTCGCGCTAAAGATCTTCCCCGTGGATCGAGCCTCGGGACAGGCGGAGTAGGCCAGCACTACCTACTGCGGATTTTTGGGCCTGCGCCCGCCGTTCCACATCTCGGGCTTGCCTGTATCAGAAGGCCAATAGCCCGCGCTGGGATCTTCCTTCCACCGCTTGCCGCACAGCCCTGAAATAACGTCCCACTCGGGTGCGCCCAGGTCCGGGTCGGGTTGGTAAACGAAGCGCTTCAGTCCGGCTCGTTGCGAGGCAACCAGAATTCGGTACAGGTCATGGGCTGACATGGGGTCGCCGGAATGGGGGTGTCGTCCACTTGAGACCCAAGCGATCACCTTGTTGTCGTCACCAACTCCTTCCAGGGCGCGACGCGTTTCGGGGTAGACAACTTCCGAAAAGAACTCGTCGGGGAAACCCACCGAGTCCATGTCGTTAAGACTGTGGATGCCGGGGAGCTCGAGACCCAACCAGGCCTTGACCACGGCAAAACAGTCTCGTTCGCTCAGCCCAGGGTTCCAATCTGCAATCTGCCGCACCCACCGGGCCATGGTCCCGTACATCCCATCAAAGCCCCGGTTCCAGAAATAATGCTTGGGAAAGATGTAGTCAAAGTACGGGCCTATCTTGTGATAGTCCGCAGTCGTGGTAAGAGAGAAAGCTGCGGAGCGGGGGATGCCGCCCAACTTTATCTTGCGGTTAAGCCTTTCGATCTGGTGGCGATTCGCCTCTAAGAACTGCAGCATTGTTTCTTGACGCGTCCGTAGCCAATAGAGACCATCCTCGTCGAGGTCGAATAGTGCTAACCCACCCAGCATTCCGCCTGGGGAATAGTATCGAACCATAGACGGATCGAGGTGATGAAATCGGTCACGAAGGTGTGACATCCCGCGCTCCATTCGCCCCACATCTCTGCCCAGGATGGCAACGCGGCGCTTCTCCTCGTCTCTCATCTCGAAGAGCTCTCCTCCGTGGTGGAATGTCAATTCGTAGCTCTGTTCTCGCCCACACCCATCCATGACCACGCCCTGAGCCTGAGGGAAAGCGTTCAAGGTATCCTGTACGCAGGCCGCGAAGCCTACCGTGTCAAAAGGATCCTCTTCCACAGGGCGACTTCCTCCATGCCATAAGTCCAATCCAAAAAGCAGAATTTCCCAGCCCCGTGAGGCGGCGTTGTCCAGCATGGCCTGGAGCTGTTTCGACTTCATCGGATCTCTCGGCACGTCCGCGGGTGGTTTGACGCCATAAGCTTTATAGACTTTAGGGTCAGCCGCAAAAGCGGGGAGGGTCGCCCCAGGGTACGACGCTACATCTGCAGGCACTTGCGGATAGAAGAAAAGGCGGCCAACCACAATTCCACGCACCCCGCCGTCTGCCCAGGCATCGAAAGTGTTCTGGTAATTCGCCAGCCAGTGTTCCAAAGGTGGGTTGAGACGCATCCACGGGACCAAGGGCCGAGCCGCAGATCCAACCTCTTGAGCCGCCTCCTGAGAACTCCGGCTCGATTGTTCCGCTTGGGTCGGCGATGAGGAACTAGCCGCGGATCCTCCGATCGCACTGAGCATCGTGCCGAAGGCGAAGTCCCGCCTGGAGATTTTCCGGCGCACCTTGTTCTGCTTTCCCATCTATTCCTCCACGCTCTCTTTGCCCCACCGGCTCATTCAAATTGTTTCCGGAAGTCTTCCAGTTGTTGTCGGAGATCCGCGACTTCCTTCCGGAGGCTCTGGACTTCAGTTTCCAGGCGCGAGATCCGCGGCTCATCTTGACCGCCTGTTGCCGCCACAGGCTGGCCCTCTGCCCTGGACCATTCGGTGTAGGGCTCTGCGGGCGTGCTCCACCCTTCCACATCTCCGGCCAGCAAGTGCGCGTAACGCGACTCCTTCGTTCCGGGCTGGCGCGCCAGCTTCCTCACGAGCGGAGGCTCTCTCTCCATCAGGTGATGAAGGGCAGACTCCACCACTCCGGGGTCGTCGAATTGGTACATCCTTTCTGTACGTCCGCGTAATTCGCCCGGAGTCTGCGGGCCACGCAGCAGAAGCACACAGAGCACAGCCATTTCTCTTCGATCAAAGTTGAAGACTTCCTGCAAGCGGTGAGCAAATTTCGGAACCCGGCTGTCCGCGCTGGTTGCATGGCCCGCCAGGCTTTTTTCATTCAGGCTGTCCAGCGCCTGCCTCACCGCACTTTCGTCCAGCGCCATAACCGGACTGCGATTGGACTTCTGGTTGCAGGCGTTGATGAGGGCGTTCAAGGAGAGCGGATAGTAATCCGGCGTAGTGATTTCCTTTTCCGCAAGCGCGCCGAGGACTCTCACTTCAACTTCATTGAGCTTGGTCATGGCTCGCTCCGCACCTCGCCTTCCCTGCCCGCAAAAAGCAACCAGCCCAGGAATAAGAATACCAGCACGGCGAGCAGCAGCCCATTCGAGCGGTAGAAAGCAGCTCGTGTGGAGAGCAACGAAACCAACGGTTGCGCCACTTGCAGGCAGAAAACGGCGCCCAAATAGGCCAACAGGTTATTGCGGAAGAATACGATCAGAATCGCCACCGCGAGGGCAAGCGGCACAAAGCTCGTCACCCAACCTGCCCAGTACTCGGGCAGCGAATGTGCACTCGCCGGCCCCAGTCCAACCAGCCCCAGCAGAATTCCAGCCCACAGCCACCAAGCCCGCTTTGTCCATCCCAGACGAATGACATAGATTGCCACTCCCAACCCAGGTAAGTAGGCGATGCTCCCTCCCAGTGCCCGCAGGAAAAAGCCGGCGCCCGGGGAAGCAGCACTGAACATTGCCGAAAATACTTCGGTGTCCACGGGGGCAAAGGCGTGAAAACGGCTGGCGAAAAGGTCGCCCAGCTTGTTGAGTCCAGCCGCGGCAGCCAGGAGCAACACCACGCACACTGCCGCATCTCGCCGCCACAGGCGCCGGGCGCCGGCCTTCAAGAGTTGCCAAGCCTCCGGATAAAGGCTCGCGGCGAGGCCCGCCAGTAACCAGCAAAGCAAGCCGGCCAGCAACGGAACAACGACCAGGCTGACCACCATTTGCAACCGCCAGGTTGAGAGAGGGATGGAAGTCACATACAGGCGCTCCAAAGCGGACCATTGGTTGAGTTCGGAAAGAACCATCAACCCCAGGATCAAAGCCCCCACCTTCGCTGCGGGACGCCAAGGCATCTGGCCGGACCTGATCCTCAGGACCAACAAGACTACGCCCGCTCCGAACAGCGCCAAACCCACGAGAATACCCGGAATGGAAAGCACGAAGTTGACCAAACTCGAGGAGCCGCGTGCACGTTCCCACGCTTCCGGAAGCTTAAACGAGCGCCCAAATCCCACCACCTGGTCGCCAGCCACTTCAACCTCCAGGCGATAATGCGCGTCTGCCACGTTGCGTGGATCGCCGGCTTTCGCCTGCCACACCATCGCATAATCTTCGCGAGCCTTCCGCTTCTCCGCTTCCGAGTTCTGAAGATCGAAATCCGAAAGACGGTAGCCTTGCTCCTCAACATATTTTGCCGCCAAGGCCTGCGCCTGTTCAGGCGAGAGCGAAGCGCCGGGCGCGTTGTCGTCCAACAACGTCCGATAGCCGAACACCTGGCCGCTGGTCGGATCCAGGAAGACGTGGTGCTCCTCCTTTTCCAAAGGCCGGAAGTAACGCACCTCGAAGACCGCAAGGCGGGTTGCCTGCCGGTAAATCTGGTCAGCCTCTTTAACGGATTTGTGCTCCAGCAAATAGCGGACGGCCAAAGGGTCGACGTTGTCGCGCAGCCACGCCACCTGGTGGTAACGTCTTGGGTCCAAATGCTGCTGCCGGAGGTAGGCATCAGCCGTGCGCACGGCCTGAGCGCGGGTGGTCTGCAACGAGAAGCCCTCCCCGAAACGATAAACAGGAATCTCGGCGAGCAAAATGAAGAGGAGGGTGAGGACTCCGGCCAGAATCAGGCGCTTTTGTGACAAGGGTTGGTAGGCAAGCGGGGCCTCCGGTTCCGTGACCTCTTTCCGAACCGGCCTGGAAATGCCCTCGCGCGCGTTGGTAAGCGATTCATCTTCGCTGAAAGTTCCAGTGCGCCAATAGGCGATTAACGCGATCAGCAGCGGGATTAGCATGATGCCCGCGGAAACGGCGCCCGACACCATCAGATGATGATTGGGAGAGCGGATCAGAAGGAACGCCGTGTAAAGCGCGTCCACAGAATAGTGCCAGATCAAGGTAGCCATAATGCCAAACCGCAGCATGATCAGGCCCGTTACGATTCCCCCCAACCCCACCTCAAGGCCGCGGATGAAGAAGGGTTGGTTCGGATATGCCGCGTGGAGGAATCCCCAGATGAAAGCCGAGAGCACCACCGCGACAGGTCCGGAGCGCAGCAGTTTCCTTAGGAATGGAATGGAGAAAGCACGGAACTGCAGTTCTTCGGAAACCGCCGGGAAGAAGCCGATGAAAAGCACCGTGACCCAGGGGAATCGTGTGTTCAGCAGGTCGGTAAAGGGAATGTCAGCGGGCGCCCACGCCCCCAATTTGTCAGCGGCAAGGTAGAAGACAGTCTGATAAGCAAAGAAGAAGAAGGTGAGGGTAATTCCCACCACATTGGCGATAAAAAACGAGCGGCTTCGCAGGCCCTGCCAACTGAAATATCTTCGCAGGGAAATTTGGTTCGGAAGACCTTCACGGTACATCGGCTCCGAGGCAGCCACCAGCAAGAAAATAGCTGCTCCTATGCCGAGTGCCGAAAGAAGGTTGCCCCACATATAATTGGTGACAAAGCTCGAGTAAGAATCCGTGGTTTGGTAGCCGAATTGAGCCAGGGAAAAGGCGTTGAGCTGGCCAAGCAGGAACAGGATGGCAGCTACCCCGCCGAAAGCCAGAGACATCCCAACCGGCACATCACGGTCGCGCAAGCGCCGAATCAAAATCACGAGCATGGCGACGCTCAACAAAATCCAGAAAACCTCGTCCACGATTTGGGCGGTGTCATTGCGCGAGCGGAGCTTTTCGTAGTCACGACTCCACTGTTCCGGAACCTTAACGAACTCGCGATAATCCGCCACCTGATCGCCATCTACCTCCACCTCGATGCGCAGGCTTCCATCACCGAGGTCCACGCTCTTCTGCTTCCACGTAAATTCATGGTCGGTGCGCGACGGACGCTTCTCTGTCTGAGTCTCAACGTACTCGAGGTCCGCGAGATTCCGCCCTATCACCTGATTGAGAAATGTCTCCGCGATGGTCCGGGCAGAAGCCTGATCCAGGGCCGCGCCCGGCGCCGCTTCGGGGATATCGTGGTCAAAGCCCACCACTTCCCCAGCGGGCGACAGGTCCACGCGGAATTCTTCCTTCTGTTGTGGCTTGAACCAGCGATGGGACCAATGCCAAAGATGAACGGGCCCGCGCGTCAGCCGGTCCATCCGTCCCAAACCTTGAGTGCGCTCCAGGTAGACCTTCGCCTGATCATCGTAATCGAACGCCGCGGCATGGCGATAACCGTCCAGCTTGAAGCCGCGCTCGGCTAGGAACTTCTGCGCCAGGGGAGCCGAGTCGTCCCGATTCACGCGGAACTGAATCGCCGCCTCCGGAAATGCATGAGAGAAGTACTTGACACCGATGCTGAGCGAAAAAGCAGCAACCAGGATGGCAACAACAATGGTTTTGCTGTCGGACGATGTCAGTTTAATGGGCATGGGCTCCTCAGACTTCGAACACTCATACGTCAGCAGCTTCTTTCCCTTTCAACCACCTCACCATGATCCAGGCCGAGGCGCCGTCCGAATAATAGCTCTCGACGCAGTTCACTTTCCTGTAACCTCGAGCCTCATAGAAGCGTTGCGCCGCTGTGTTGTTCTCTGCGGTTTCAAGGGAAACGAGCAGCAGTTTCTGCTCCCGCGCCCAATGCTCGGCAGCGTCCATCAGTAAGCTCCCGACTCGTCGCCGGCGCCAGCGGTCCACCACGTCGATAGTCACAATGTGTGCTACTTTCCGCGCTTGCTGCTCGGCAATGAGGAAGCCAACGATTTCCCCGCCCTCTTCCGCAACCCAGGTCCTGCTTCGCCGCTGACCTATGAACCCGCTCAATTCCTCCCGCGGATAAGAAATCCCCGGTGCAAAGCACGCTTGATCGATCTTGTAGAGTGCTTCGAGATCGTCAGAACGGAAGGCGCGCAAATGCATAAGAACATGACTCGGGAGTCAGCCGTCAGTTGCCAGTTGTCAGTTCAAAAACCGGGGCTGGGGGCCAGGCATCGGACAACCCCTTGCGGGGTTTGGCGATCCCGCCCTGCGGGTCGAAGCCTAGGGTGGGCTTGCGTCCCGCGAGGCGGGACCCACTGCTTCGCGGTGAGAAGCGGCACTCCCTTGGCTCGGGACAGGTTGCGTCTTGCCTCTCCGCCTCGCCCTCTGAAATCCCTGCCATTCAAGAATTCAATCGAGCCTCAAGAAGGTTCTGAATGAGTGTAAGGTTCCTCCCTGAGCAACGCCGCCCTCTCCTCATGCGCCACACCTTGCCGTGATCCGTCCGCTTACCTTGTTGCGGCTTCGTTGAGACTCTCTCCCAGGTGGTCCGCCACCACCTGCGCGGTTTCGTTGACGGCCCGGTCGAGCGACGGCGGGTTGAAAGGCCGGAAGATGTTGTCCTGCCAAATTGACCCGCCAGCCCGATCAGCGATGAACACCTCGGAGTGAAGCCGTTTCAGCCGGCGCGACTCCAAGCATGAGCCGGTCATTATGGCATCCGCTTCTTTTGACGTGGCGGCGATCTTAAAACGGCCCATTTTCCCAAGGCTCAGGATCAGCTTTTCACTCAGGGCGTTGTCCATCCTCTCGATGTAGATGCTGCGCATTCGCGAGAGTTTTCGATAGTCGGTCACGGTGGCTGTTCGAGGACCTGCTGCAGTACCAGGCGCAGGGGGGCCCAGGGTGGGCTGTTGTTGCTCCTGGTCTCCTCCCGACTTTTGGGTCTCCTGCGCCCCCAGCACCGGAACCAGTAGAAATGCTATCACCAACAACCCGACGCTTCGCTTCATGGCGGCCTCCCAAGACCTTTTCGACCTTGCCGGAGAGAGAATGGTCCATCGCAAGGTTGACGTTCGCACTCGAAAGTTCAGCGGCACTGCTGAGGCCCGATCACTCCCCACTCGGCTGTCCGTACCCAATGCTCAACTCCATCGCTGGATGAAAGCAGGTCCGGCTTTGCGAGGCGACGCCACGGCTAACGGACCTGCCTCGTCGTTTCTTTCATCAGTCGCTGGCGGTCCTTTAAATCCTGGCGATC
>Ga0224555_1004554_pt1 | contig 12611 bp, 12 predicted proteins | sample 714S23034metaG_FD_180687 | JGI IMG/M metagenome (GOLD analysis project Ga0224555, IMG submission 180687) | Peat soil microbial communities from Stordalen Mire, Sweden - 717 S2 30-34 | ecosystem: Environmental > Terrestrial > Soil > Wetlands > Peat | place: Sweden: Norrbotten County, Stordalen...
TCGCTTGCCGCTTGCGCACCTGCTGCGCGGGCGTGACAGAGAGCCGAAGGCCCACTGCGTTCAGGACGGCAATCAGAGTCTTGAGCGTCGGATTGCCTTTCGGCGAGAGTGCGCGATAGAGCGATTCGCGGCTGATGCCTGCCTGAGCAGCTACAACGCCCAGACCGCCGTAGGCTTCGGCGACGGCGCGCAACATGATCAATCCGCCGCCTCGCTCATCTGGGTTGTCGAGGGATTCCAAGGCAGCCTTCAGATATTCGACGGCAAACTCCCGGTCCTTGTGCAACTCTTCAACTTCCCATTCGTGATAGGAACCGACCCCAACTAGCTTTTTCATGACTGCCTCAGCTTCCAATCTGTCCAAAGCAAATGTAGCATGAAAGCTACAAGCGAGCCAGATAGCTATTCGGCTTAAGTGTTAACCTTGAGGCGTCATGAATAGTTCACCACAACCACCTGACCAAACTCGAGCAATGCATCATTTCGTCACGTGTGCTTACCTTGAGGGGATGCTTACAAGTGGAGAATCTAGGCTTTGGGTATATGAGCGAAACTCAGATCATGTATTTCGTAACCTCCCTAAAAACCTTGCGAGCAAAAAGTCCTATTACGCTATCCGTGGTAAGGGTGGAGTTGAAAATGACAAGTTTGAAAAAATGCTCGCTGTAGAGATTGAAGGGCCTGGTATTACTGTACTGCGTCGTGTATCTTGCGATATGAATCAACTTAATTGGCGCGAAAGAGAGCAGATAGCGATCATGGTTGCCATGCAAGAGTTGCGAGTTCCCTTCATGCGTGACCAGCTTTCTCAAATGATGAAGGGTATTCATACATCCTTTATGCACAGCATAATCTCGAAACCTGGGCTGCTGGAAAGAAACCTTGAAGATTTGAGAGCAAAAGGAAGAGTTTTGGGAACTATTACAGCAGATGAAATGCGAAATGCTGTAATAAATGGCGATCTAACACTCGAAATGTTTCCTGAGGCAAGCCTGAGAGCGTTGAGCCATTCACTTTCTCCTATGGTTAATGTTTACGTGAAAATGAAATGGACAGTATTGATCTCAAATGAAATCAGCTTCGTCACTTCTGATTGTCCTGTTTGCCGTGACTATCCCCAAACAAATAAATTCCCTGCTGGAATCGTAAATCCAGATCTCACTGTTTATTTCCCAATATCGCAAAATCAGGTTCTTAAGCTTACACACGATCACAAAAAATACGAACTTTTTCGGCATTTGATGCGTATTGGTGACCAAAGGAAGGCTAATCAACTGCAAGAGAGGACACCGGCAGTGCCTTACAGATTTATATCAAAAGAAGAAACTAATGGTATCAATAGATTGATTATTCAACGGGCGCAACGTTGGGTATATTCGCCTATCGAAATGCCTTCTATCCTCAAACATTTTCGAGGCGAATGTGTGAACTTGAGAATGAATCTGGAGTCTGAACCCAATGATGGTTTTGTGAAATGGTCCAACAGGATTTCATAACGGCTGCCCGTTTCAGTTCAAAAACATCGTCCGGTAGAGAGTATCGCGCTGGACGGGCTTGAAGCCGGCGTCGCGGATGATGCGGCGCAACTCCTCTTCCGTGGTGCAGTTACTTGTTCCGGCGGCTCTGACTACATTTTCTTCGAGCATGACGGAGCCTACATCGTTGCCGCCGAAGTGGAGGCCTAGCTCAAGGACTTTCAATCCCTGCGTGACCCAGCTTGCCTGCACGTTTTCGATGTTATCGAGATAGAGGCGCGAGATAGCCAGCACCTTGAGGTATTCGACGCTGGTGGCTTCTTCCCAGCCGCGTCCGCCGAGGGCCGTGTTGTGGGGCTGGAAGCTCCAGGGAATGAAGGCGGTGAATCCGCCGGTTTCTTCTTGCAGGCGGCGGACGACTTCAAAATGATTAATGCGCTGCTCGAAGGTTTCACCCACGCCGAACATCATGGTGGCCGTGGTGCGCATTCCCAACTGGTGCGCCATGCGATGGACGCTGACCCAGTCCTCCGTGTTGCACTTGAGGCGCGCGATGCGTTTGCGCACATCGTCGTCGAGAATCTCCGCACCGCCGCCGGGGATGGAATCGAGGCCCGCGTCGCGCAGGCGAATGATGGTGTCGCGCAGGGACAGATCAGAATACTTCGCGATGGCGAGGACCTCAGAGGCTGTGAGGCAGTGCAGCCAGATTTGCGGAAAGCGCTTTTTGATGCCAGTGAAGAGGCGCTCGAACCAATCGATCTTGAGGTCGGGATGGATGCCGCCCTGCATGAGCACGCCGGTGCCGCCCATCTCGAGGGTCTCGGCGATCTTTTCGTAAATCTTCTCGAAGTCGAGGATGTAGCCTTCTTCCGAACGCGCGCCCGTGAGCGGCCGGTAGAAGGCGCAGAAGGTGCAGTACTCGGTGCAGAAGTTGGTGTAGTTGATGTTGCGATCGATGATGTAGGTGACCACGCCTTCGGGGTGCAGGCGGCGGCGCACGGCATCGGCCTCGAACCCAAGGCCGATCAGATCGGGGGAGTGGAAGAAATCAAGGGCCTGTTGGCGACTCAGCGGCATAGTTTGATTCTATCAATTTATGGTTTGCTGTCGTCGGGCTTTGGGGCGGGAGTGGGCGCGGGGCGCGGTTTTTTTGCCGTGCTGGAGGCCGGGCTGGATATGCCGAAGCTCAGAAGGAATAAATGAAACCCCTTGCGCAGTGCGTCGAGCATGGGCATGGTTGGAGTCCTTTCCGGTTAGGTGCACGTTGATCTGCTGACTTTATGCGGAGGTTGAAACCCCCGCCTCCCTCCAGCTTGAGCCTTTCCGCGCTACTGCTTTTTTCCCGGGGCAGCCGTCGCCGGCGCCGGCGGGGCGCCGTGCAGCATAACCAGGGCAGCCGGAGGCAGCGGCTTGTCGGCGTTGGCGAGAAGCAGGCTTACCTGCCACATCTCGTTTTCAGTGAGCACGCCTTTGAAGGCCGGCATACCCGTCAACCGAATGCCGTTGGCCACTTTCCAGTAAGTCTCGCCCGGCGGATCGTCGCTCACCCCAATCGACGCGTTGTGGTGGTGACTATCCCACAGCGGCGGCGCATCGGGAAACATGTGTGCGCCCACTCCTGACGGCTTGCCATGAAAGCCGTGGCATAGGGCGCAGTGGTCGCTATAAATCTCAGCGCCCGCCACCAAGTTGTCCTCGTCGGCCTGGATAGGCGGAGTCTTCACCAGTTCGCGGTCGATGCGCGCATTGAGCGGCATCCCGGTCAGCAGGCGCTCCTGCGGCAAGGGCGGATCGCCGGCTGCTACCGGCACATTGCCAAATTTCAGCCATCCCAGCACGGCAATCGGCACCAGCACGATGCCCAGCAGAATTCCCAGAAAGATTCGACCCATACGCTTTGCGGCCTCCGTTGGCCTTTATCGTAGAGCATTTTGCGACATTGCGTTATGAATTTCGACAGGGCCCAGTTGCACGCCGATTTACAGGCCATTCAGCAGCCCGTTCGGGCGGAATTCGTTGCGCCCAGGGCCGAATCTGCCGCCGGTTCATAACCAGGGCTCGCCCCAAGGTGGTTTAATAACTAATGGGGGAAGCACTGCGTAGACCCGCTTCCGTACTCCCGTGGAGGAAACCCAATACCGATGTCTTCTTCTCGCCGTCTTGCCCTTCTGCTGGCGCTCACTTTTGCCGCCGTAACCGCCGCTGTGGCCCAAAGCCCGACTTCGAGCAGCAATCCCGCAGCCCCTGACCAGGCACAGGCCGGGCAGACTGCCGGCGAGGCCCAAGGCCAGTTGAGCGTCCAGGCTCGCATCCGCGCCCGCCGCGCACAGCGCCGCGCTGCCGCCATTCACGAGGCCTACGCCCACCATTATGACGCTTACGCCGGCATGGGCTACTTGCGCTTTGAGCCCGGCCCAGGATCGCCAGCCAGCCCCGGCGTGGCTCACGGCCCCGCGCTGGAGCGCGCGCATGAATACGCCTGGAACGTGGGCTTGACTCGCTACTACAGCGAGAGAATGGGTGTGACCGTGGACGGCCGCGGCTATTACGGTACTGCCTATGTGTACAACAACGGGGTAACCAACAGCGCGATCACCAACCCGGCCATCAGCCAGTATGCCGCTCTGATTGGACCTACATACCGGTTCTATCTGCAGCCCAAGTATTCGATCTCCGGCCGCGTTCTGGGCGGGTTCACATACGGGAACTTTTCCGGCGACACAAACCACAGCACGACCCTGTCGACCGACCTTGGGCTCTGGCCGAATGGATCTGTCTTTGCAGCGAGCGCCAGCATTCCTGTGGAGTACAACCTGACGCCGAAGGTTGGATTGCGCGTCGCGCCTGAGTTTTACATGACCGGCTTTGGCGCAACCGAACAGAAGAGCCTCGGCTTCACCATCGGCATGGTCTATCGCTTAGGCAAGCAGTGAACGGCAGGGAACAGGGATCAGCCACCCCAGCGAGCAATGAGACGCCCGCCGGGGACCCCGGCGGGCGTAGGGAACGGAAAGCCTCTGTTTCTGTTCCTGGGCGGCTGATGCCGCTTCGACTCCATTGTGGTATTCACTTATTCCGATGACTTCCGCCACTCAAACCTCCGATCCAGCAGAACTCGCCGACCACGGCTCGGGCTTGGGCCAGGGGCATAGACACACGCCCAGCCCCGGCGCCACGGCCACGCTCATCCATGACCTCCGGGAGCTGTTCAAGGTGAAGGTGGTGGGGCTGGTGCTGGTGACCGGCTGGGGCGGATTTTACCTGGGCTCGATGCAGTCGGGCATCTCGAGCGTGCAGCGCGGCCTGCTGGACACGCTGCTCGGCATTGGCCTGGTCTCGGCCGGCGCCGGCGCTCTGAACGAGGCCCTGGAACGCAGGATAGACGCGCGCATGAAGCGTACCGCCGACCGCCCGATGGCCGCCGGCCGCTTCACGCTGGCCCAGGGAGTGATGGCTGGCCTGGCGGCGCTGGCGTTGGGCGCGTGTTGGCTGGCTCTCACCACCAACCCGCTCACCGTGGCCCTGGCGCTGCTGACCGCTTTTACTTACGTGGCCATCTACACGCCGCTCAAGCGCGTTACCGCCCTGGCAACTTTCATCGGCGCGTTTCCCGGCGCCATGGGTCCGCTGCTTGGCTGGACCGCCGCGCGCGGGCGCATCGAGTGGCCGGCTGTGGCGTTGTTCGCCATCCTATTCGTCTGGCAGTTTCCCCACTTCATGGCGATTGCGTGGTTGTATCGCGACGACTATGCCCACGCCGGAATCCGCATGTTGCCCGTCGTTCAGCCCGACGGCTGGTCCACGGTGGGCGAGGCGCTGTTTTTTGCGGTGGCGATGATTCCTGTAAGCCTGGCGCCCTGGCGGCTGGGCATGGCCAGCCTGACCTACGCCGTGCTGGCCGTCGCGCTGGGCCTGATTTACCTGGGCTACACCATTCGCTTCTCCAGCATCCTGCGCGGCCCAACCGAGGACGAAAGCCGCAGGCTGGCCCGCGATCTGCTCAAGGTCAGTGTCATTTATCTGCCCCTGCTGTTTACCTCGCTCATGCTCTGCGCCATCGCGAAACCCTGAGGAAGCCATGACGACCGCAGTTCCCGCAACGAATAGCCGCCAGCAAGGCACGCGCGCTGCCGTTGCCGCCATTCTGGCCATCAGCGCGGCGGCCACGCTCTTTCTCTTCTGGCTGATTTACGTTCATCCCGCGGCGGCCTCCAGCAGCCAGTACGCATTTTTGCCCGCACTCAACGCGGTGCTGAACGGCCTCAGCGCGACGGCTCTGCTCATTGGCTACACGTTCATCAAATCGCGGCGCATTGCGGCTCATCGCGCGGCGATGATGACGGCGTTTGGATTTTCCACGCTCTTTCTGGTCAGCTACATTGCGCACCACGCGCTGCACGGCGATGTGCGCTACCCGATTCATGCAGCTCTGCGCGAGGTCTACCTGCCGCTGCTGACGAGTCACATCATTCTGGCCATCGTAGCGCTGCCGCTGGTGCTGGTCACCTTCTTCTTCTCGCTCACCGGCCGGATTCCTCAACATCGCAAGGTTGCCCGCTGGACCTTTCCGCTGTGGCTCTATGTGTCGATCACCGGCGTCATCACTTACGTCATGCTGCGCCTGGCGCAAGGATAGGAACTAGGAAACAGGGAATAGGGAACAGGGAAACCTCAATCCTCAACCGGATGTTTTTCGAGAAGCGATTATGCCCACAAACGGCTCCAACCCGAATTCGGCCCCATCAGGCGACGGCACCCGCCAACTGCTGCAATGGGGCGCGTCGATGCTGGGCGCGGGGTTTCTGGCCGCGGTGCTGCTGGAGACTCTGCTGGGCGGTTTCTCGCGCACCGGCGCCAGCACGAATGCCGGCTGGTTCGCCCTGATCGTCGCCCTGATGTGCATCCCCTTCGGCGGATTTCTGGCGGCGCTCGGCCTGGCCAAAGCTCTGCGCAACCGGGCACTTGCCCGCAAACGCTGATCGTCTGCTATCCTTTTCAACTAATGGAGTAAACGAAAATGGCAAAGAGCGTTAACAAAGTCATTCTTTTAGGCAACGTAGGCAAGGACCCCGAGATACGGTCCACCTCCGGCGGCACCATGGTGGCCAACTTCACCCTGGCTACCAGTGATCGCTTCCAGGATGCCCAGGGCAACTGGCAGGACCGCACCGAGTGGCACAACCTGGTCGCCTTCAAACGCACCGCGGAAATCGTCCGCGATTACGTGAAGAAGGGCTCCAAGCTGTTCATCGAGGGCAAGCTCACGACGCGCAGTTGGGACGACAAAGAGTCCGGCCAGAAGCGCTACAAGACCGAGATCGTGGTCTTCGACCTTTCGCTGCTTTCGGGTCGCGAAGACGGCTCAGGCGTGGGCGGTTACAGCAAGCCGGCAAGCTCATCGAGTTCGTCGGCTAGCTTCGACCAGCGTCCTCCGGCTGCCGCGGGCGCTCCGGACGAATACGCCCAGCAGGCTGAAATCTCCGACGACGATATTCCGTTCTAAAAACAGGGGACAGGGAACAGCCGCGCCCTTTCAAAGCTATGAGCCTTCCGCAGCTCCTAAACCACAAAAGGCCCGTGTCCAGGAATGGATGCGGGCCTTTGTGCTGTTTCCGGTGAGCTTTCTGCTTATGTGGCCGGGACCGCATCGGCTTTTGCCTTGGGAACCTGAATGCGGTTGTGCTTCTTGTAATCGTCCAGGATAGTGCTCAGGAAGACGTTGAAGGCCTGCCCGCGGCGCTGGTCGAGAATCTGATCGCGGAACTGATCGAAGTTCTTGGCGATCTCGTCGGCGGTGGGCTCCTGCTTGTCTACGATTTTGGCCACTACGCCGGTGCGTCCCGCACTGATGGGTCCGCTGATTTCGCCGGGCTTCATGTTGAACAACTGCGGGGCGACCTGGCCAACCTGGCCGAGATCGGGCACCTGGCCGGATTGGCCCACCAGCTCACTGGATTTGAGAGTCGCGCCCACGCCCTTGGCGGCCTTGGCAAGATCATTCATGGTCCGGGCCTTGGCGGCCAACTCCGTGGTCTTCTGGGCGAGCAGGGCCGGGAGTTGCTCATTGCGGTAGTCGTCGGCAACATGGCTCTTCCAACTGGCGAAATCGGGCGCGTGAGCTGCTTCGACACCCGTAACCTGGAAGATCGCGTAGCCCTCGCCTGTGGCCGCGAACTGCGGCGGGTCGCCCTGTTTGGATTCGAAGGCCTTGCCGATAATCTGCGAGGAGTCAGGCAGCGCTGAGATCACGCCCTGCACGCCGAGCAGCGGCGTGGTGGCCACTTCAAGATGATGGGCTGCGGCGGTCTTCTCCAGGCCGTTCTTGATGGCCTCCGAGGTGAGCGCCTGAGCGTAGTTCTCTTCGGCGGCGGCTGCTCTTTGGCGGAACAGCGTGGCCTGGATGGTGGGCAGCACCTCGCTGAGCGATTGGGTGTGCGCATCCTGCCGTTCCTCGACCTGAACAAGGTGATAGCCGAACGAGGACTTCACGATTTTGGTCTCGCCGATCTTCTGAGTAAAGAGGGCGTTGTCGAACTCCGGCACCATCATGCCGCGATGGGCAAAGCCCAATTCGCCGCCCTTGTCTTTGCTGCCGGGGTCGTCGGAGTTCTTCTTTGCCAGATCGGCAAAGTTCGCGCCGCCCTGGATCTGCTTGAGCAGCCCCTCGGCTTTGGCCTTGGCAGCGGCATCGGTTTTGGCGTCGGCGCCTGAAGCCACCTTGATGAGAATGTGGCGCGAACGGGCCTGCTCGGGAATCTGATACTCGGACGCGTGCGCCTTGAAGTATTGCTGAATCTCCTGCTGGCTGACCTGCGGCGCTCCACCGGGCATCTGATCGGGAGTGAATGCAAAGTAAGTGACTTTGCGCTGCTCCGGCACTGCCGTGGCATAGCGCGCGGCGTTCTTGGTGAAGAAAGCCTGGAGGTCGCTGTCAGAGGGATTGATCGTCTTGCGCAGGTCGTCGGCTGAGATCACCGCGTAATCGAATTTGATCTTGATGTTTTCCGTACGATAGGCGTCGCGCACTTCCTTGTCGCTCACCGTGACCCCGGCGGTAATCAACGCCTGCAGACGCCGGACAAGAATTTGGTCCTTCAACTCTTGCTCAAACTCTGTTACGGACATGTTGAACTGTTGGGCAATGAAGTTGGTGTAGCTCTCTGTACCGATGAATTGCCCGTTGGGGTAGAGGAATTGGCCAAACTGGCCCTGATGGAGGAACTGGATCACGTCGTCGTCCGAGGCCGAGATGCCCAGCTTTTCAGCTTCGGCCAGCAGAATCTTCTGCTGCACCAGTTGCTGGCCAACCTGCCGCTCGACGATGCTGACGATCATCGGATTGTCAGCGTATTGCGGGCCACGGCGCATCAACTGCTGGCGCGCCATCTGGCTCACCCGCTGCTGGCTGATCGTATCCCCCGAGGAGAAGAAGCGGCTGTACCAGTGCGGATAGACGGTGGCGTAAGTGTCGGTGGTGTTGGCGCCCATGCCGGTGAGGCCGGGAATCAAGTAGACCACCATGCCCACCGAAGCGGCGGCGATGATGACAACAAAAAGTGCCTTGACGACGCGATTATCTTTCTGCAGAAAACGGATCATGGCGGACTTGAACCTTCAACTCTCTACGCGCAGACTAACCTGACCCCGAATGCCAGCGCGGTAACGGCTGGCGGCGTCGGCCTGACGTGCGCAATTGACCTGCAATTGTCGCTTGACGCGATTCTTAGCCATTATAGACGACAGAGAGCCTGGCGATGGCGCATGGTCTGAAACACAGCGGGCATCCCGGCTTCCGGGATGCCCGCATTTTGCGCGTCGATAATCAGGCTGTTACCGCCAATAGTAGTAGCCGCCCACAGCGTAGTACGGACGGTAGTAAACCGGCGGATAGCCGTACGCATTGGGGCGCGGCTGGCCATAGGGGTAAGAGCCGCGCTGGTAAAGGTTAGGGCCGCCCTGATAAAGCCCCTGCGCGAGGCGGGCTGCCTCTTGCGCGCTCACCGGGTTTACCGTCAGCGGGGCAGCCAGGTGGAATTCCACCAGCGCCTCGGCGGGAATCCAGATGCCCGGTCCGGGCGTAGCCGCTGAAGCGACCGTGCCCGCGGCCAGACCTGCACCGGCGCCAACCCCGCAACCTAAGGGGCCTCTCACTGCGCAGCCGACGATGGCGCCAAATATGGTGCCGCCGATCATGTTATTGGCCGAACGATCACCCTTGCCCGGCCCTCTTACCTTGAACTGATCGGTGCTGAGCGGGTAGCTCTGCCCGCCCATTTCCAGTGAAGTGAGCGTGAGCGCCAGGACTGGCTTGCCGGTCAGAGCGCCTGCCTGCTGGACCTCGGTCACCACGCCGTGAACGGTGGCGCCGCGCGGAATGGCCCGCATGCCGCCGACGGCCACAGTCTGAATCACTGTGAACTCAACCGGCTGGCCGTCCTTGGCCCTTTTGCTGCCTACCGGCTCATTGGTGCGCAACTTAAGCAGGGTTCCGGGAGGAACGGTCACCGGGCCACTGGGTGTTTGTAGCTGAGCCTGCCTCTGGGCCTGAATCTGGGATTGGACCTCAGCGCGAATCTGGTCTTGTGTTACGGGCTGGCCAGGTCCTGAATTTGGGGCTCCCGCCGGATTGGGGACTCCAGCATTGCCCGGCTGGGGCTGGTCCATATCCTGATCCTGATCGCCGTTGTTACCCGTGTCCTCCGCAGCCTGCGCGCTGACGACCTTGAGGTTGTCATTTACCTTGGTCACACCCGCCACCTGGGCGGCAATCGTCTCAGCCAGCTTGCGGGAGGACTCGCTTGCAACCGTTCCCGAGAGCGTAACCTCGCTCTGCATGGTTGCCGCGGTGATCAGTTCGTTCTTCAGCGCCTGGGAGGAATCCAGGGCATGCACCACGTCCATCTCGATCTGGCCGTCTGCGCGGACTTCGGCCGCAGGGGGTGGGGCGGCAGCTGTGTCCTGGGCCAGCGCATTCACGCCGCACAGGACCACCAACCCGGCCCAAACCAGGGTCTGGGGGAAAACTCTCTTGAACATTGGCCGATTCATCGTTATGTATCTCCTGCGCCTGACGTTTTGCTCCGGGTTCACCCAGATTAGACGGGGAATCGAGGGAGCCGTCACTGGATTGAACCCCACCGCCGGGGAAAAGTTCCGCGTGCCGGAAAAGAGTTTGAAAGAATGCAGCGGGTTTCCCGCCATTTCCCGGCCTCTATGCGAGCGCCTCGTCGATGGCTGCGGCCAGTGTTTTCAAGCCCGTTGCCACGCCAGAGCCAAGATGAACCCGCAAGGCCCGGCGGCCACGCGACTCCAGCACCGCCATGTCGCCGGCGGCCTGGGCGTCGATTACCACGCCAAAGCTCAACTTCTGCCCCGGAATTGCTACGTCCACGGCGTGGTCGGCGGTGATCTGCAAAAAGACGCCGGTGTTAGGGCCGCCCTTGTAGTCCTGCCCCGTGGAGTGGAGGAAGCGCGGGCCGAAGCCCAGGCAGGTGGCCACGCGCTTGGCGTCGCGCACCTTGTGGCGCAGGCCCTGAATCACCGCCTCGTGCATGGGGAACATGGGCAGATAGGCCAACACGGCAAAGTAGTCGCCGGCCTGAATCTGGTTGAGATGCGCACGCAGATAGCCGGCCAGCGTCTGGGCGGGCGCGGCCTTGTTCAGCATGGCGGCGTAGGCTTCAGTGGCGTAGAGCTTGAATTCCTGGCCATCCGCGAGTGTCACGAACACCGGCTCGCGCACGGGCAACTTGCCGGTTTGCTCGTAGGCCGCAGTCAGGGCACGAGTCTCGATCTTGGCCGACTCCACATCCGGCTGGTTAAAGGGGTTGATGCCCATCACCGAGCCGGCTACGGCGGTGGCGACCTCCCAGGTGAAGAATTGTCCGAAGATTTCGTAAAGGTCTGCAATTTCTATGGTTACGACCGGATGGCCGGCCGCTTCGATGGCGGCAACTTTGGCGGCAAGGCTCGAATCGGCGCTGCTGTCGGCCGTCCCCGCGTAGCGGATGTAAACGAAGATGCGATCTTTGCCGTAGAACTGCGGCGCGGCAATCGTCTCGCGGTCCACCGGCGTAATGCCCAGGCCCTGCTTGCCGGTGGATTCGGCGATCAACTGCTCCATCCATGCGCCCAGGTCGTAGATCTCCGGAGAGGTGAAGATGGTGAGCTTGTCGCGTCCGGCTTTGGCCGCCATGCCCAGCGTCAGGCCCAATTCGACGGCTGGATTATTGTCTGGCTCCAGCTTGGCCGACGCCGTGGCTTTGGCTGCCTCGGCCAGCAACTTCTCAGTATTCAAACCTGCCAGCGTGGACACCACTACGCCAAAGTTCGATAGCGCCGAGAAGCGCCCGCCGATAGTGGGGTCGCCATAAAAGATATTCCGGAAGCCTTCCTCCTTGGCCACCTGCTCCATCTTCGAGCCGGGATCGGTAATGGCCATAAAATGACAGCCGGCCTGATCCGCGCCCACGACTTCCCTCATCTCATTGAAAAAGAACTGTTTGAGGATGTTCGGCTCGAGCGTGGAGCCGGATTTGCTTGCCACTACCACGAGGGTACTGGCTAGGTTGACCTCATTGCGAACGGTCCACACCTGCTCTGGATCGGTGGAATCGACGATGCGCAACTCCGGGAAACCCGGCTGCTGCCCAAAGGTGAGACTCAGCACCTCGGGGCAGAGGCTGGAGCCGCCCATGCCGAGCAGCAAAACAGTCTGAAAATTGGAGGTTTTCACCTCCGCGCCCAGCGAGGCAAGAGCCGCCAGATCCTTCCGCTGCCGCTCGACGATGTCGATCCAGCCGAGCCATTTCTCCTCGCCGTCGCGAGTCCACAGGCCGGAATCCTTCTGCCAGAAGCGGGCAACTTTGTTGTTGACGGTCCAGTCGGCGGCGGCCTGGTCTACGGCTCCGCGAAGTTCATCGGGTAGTGCGAATCGGAAGCTCATCTCGTACTTGATTGTGCATCAAAGACGGGATTTAGGAAACTGGCGACCGTCACATAACTGAGCCGGCGCAAGAAAAACTTACGTTATGGGGCGAATCCCACCCTAGATCACCCCAACGACGAAGACCTGTCGTTGGGGACCCCGAATCCGCAAAAACAAAAGCGCGGCGAGGGTGGGGCACCCACACA
>Ga0224555_1004556_pt1 | contig 12593 bp, 8 predicted proteins | sample 714S23034metaG_FD_180687 | JGI IMG/M metagenome (GOLD analysis project Ga0224555, IMG submission 180687) | Peat soil microbial communities from Stordalen Mire, Sweden - 717 S2 30-34 | ecosystem: Environmental > Terrestrial > Soil > Wetlands > Peat | place: Sweden: Norrbotten County, Stordalen...
TGATCGCGCTCACACCACAGGCCGCATCATAAAATCAAAACTTCCAGAAGCAAAACGCACCTACGCTCTTTACCTAGAAGGACAAGGCAAACAACCGGATCAATTGATCAATGACGACACAACGGTTTCGTTTGAATGCGAGGGTCATAAGCGGTTTTACACAGTTCCGCCAGCTAGCTTCGGCTGTGCATGACTCCCACTCAACAGCAATTTGAGGTGCTTCGCGGCACCGCAGCACAGGCATCCATACAAGGATTGCCCGACGGTTCGCAATTAATCATTGTCCCTGCTTACGAACTCCCAGATGGCTGGTCAAAGCCAAGCGTGGATGTTAAATTCATTGCACCTGTCGGCTACCCGCTTGCCCGGCCCGACTGCTTTTGGACGGACGCCGATTTACGCCTGAAAACTGGCGGTGTTCCCATGAACACTGGTGCAACCCCGCTTCCCTTTTCCCCCGGAACCCATCTTTGGTTTTCGTGGCACGTCGCAGCTTGGAATCCGAACAATGATAGTCTTTTGACCTATCTTTACGTAATCAAACGCCGACTTCATGATCCCCGATGAGCAGGCTGGTTTTTACACAAGAAATGTTGTCTCGCCTACGCAGCGATTTACTCAAATGCGAAGACGAGACCTGTGCCATTCTTTTTGGCCGGTCCGTGCATATCGACGGCAAACTTTCTCGCATCGTGGTTAGGGAATCCAAAGAGCCAACTTCTTCCGCCTACACAATTCGCACTGCGGTTAGGGCGCAGTTGAAACCTGAATTCGTGGCGGAGGCCGCGCAGCGGGCACGCAAAAATAACGAGTCGGTTATTTTTGTCCATACCCACCCGTTTTCAATGAATCAATTTTCACAGATTGATGACGAAGGCGAGAGGCAGTTAATGGAATTCTTCCAGCAACGCGTTCCTAACGCCACGCACGCGGCGATGCTCATCACGCCGGATGTCACGATTGCACGCGAGCTTGGCAAAGATCGCCCGCTTGATGTTATCGGCGTTGGCCCTGAAGTAACGTGGGGTAGAAAGTCCGCAACTGAATTTGACCGCGCCCGCTACGACAGGCAAATCCGCGCATTCGGCGCAGCCGGGCAGAGCATCTTGAAATCACTGCGTGTTGGAATCGTTGGCCTTGGTGGAACAGGTTCCGTCGTTTTGCAAGAACTCGCCCACCTTGGGGTGACGGATTTCCTCCTAATTGATCCCGATGTCGTGGAGGAAAGCAATCTAAACCGGCTGATTGGTGCCACCACATCGGATGTGGGTTTGCCCAAGGTCGAGGTTGCTAAAAAATGGGTGCAGCATTTAAACCCGAAAGTCCGTGTTGATGCCAGACAGGAAAGCGTTCTCAAAGTCCAATCCGTGCGAAAGCTCGCGGACACGGATTTTGTGTTCTGCTGCACCGACTCTCACGGAAGCCGGGCCATCCTCAATCAGTTCGCCTATCAATACCTAGTTCCCATGATTGACATGGGTGTGGTGATTGCGGTCTGCGAAAACACCGTAACGCACGTGGCTGCTAGAACCCAAATGCTTGCGCCAGGTCTCGCTTGCCTCGTATGCGCCAGTCTTCTCGACCCCGAAGAAATTCGGCGGGATTTACTAACTGACTTTGAGCGTCAGGCTGACCCTTATATTTTAGGAAACGCCGAGCCAGCTCCAGCAGTTGTTTCGCTCAACACAACAATTTCGTCAATGGCAGTAACAATGTTTTTGAACGCCTGCACCGGAATTCCTGGATCAGCACGTTTTTTGAACTACAACGCCATGACTGGCGTTTCAAGGCCAGCCATGTGCGCACAACATCCTTCCTGCATAGTTTGCTCGTCTTACGGAGCGATAGCCCGATCCGAAGAATGGCCCTTGCCTGCACGAACGGATTAACCGATGGACTTTCCTGAACGCAATACCGCAATCGTCATCGGCGATTTTGAGTTTGATCGAAAGCCGTTCAAAGAACGTGGCATTGAGGCATATAAGGTCAGCGTGGAGGCCGCTCCAAATGCCTTTAACATTGCAAAGGCTCTGATTGTTGCTGCATTGCCCGGCCAATTTGGCCTAATCAGAGAATGCTGCTCTAAAATTTACCCCTACGCCGAAGATCATGGATTAGCTTTAGCCGTTTTAGTTCATTCAGATGAAGAGTTCGTTCAGGTCGAGAAAATCCAAAAAGAATACAAAAACACTTCAGGCGCTCGAATTTTTGTTATCAGCGCGCTCTCGACCGCAGCCGAATATATCGCGCGGCACCGAATTGAACCATCCCCAATAGGAGCCAAAATCGAACACGCAACCGACAAATTAGACGATGATGACATATTGTTGCTGCGCCGAGCTTTTTATGATTGCGACCGAATTTATCTTGAAACACTTGGGGGCGGAAAAGCCTCAATGTCTGTGTTTCGCGTTCATGCGTGGATGAAGCAGTCGGAAGTAGGGCCGCTTCCGCTGCCTTTCTTTGCAAAGATTGCAAGACCAGGCGAAGTTGATACCGAAAAATATAACTACCGGGCGTATGCAGAACTTTACATTCCTTTCAACCTGCGACCAAACATTGATCGTCGTCGGTGCGTTCAGACTCGCGCAAAGGCAGCACTGATCGGTAACTTTGTGGATGATGCCGTGCCATTGCGTGAGTCCCTGCGTTCTGGTCATGGCATTGGATCGCTGTTTTCACTTTTTGAAACCACCCTGAAAGGTTTTAGATTACAACCATTTGCATCAGGTCAAAAAGCCGCTCTAGGACAGCTTGAGTATTTCGTGAATGGTCGCATCAAGATTGACGATCTGCTTAAGAAAACAGATGTCATCGCGCGGGCGCAGGGACTAGGGCTTACCGTGTCACCACAGGAGCTACACGACAAAATTTGCGCAGCCGCAAGACTACTCGAATGCATCACCGGGCCAAACCATGGCGATTTGCACACAGGTATCTGCTTGGCCTGCGCGTGAGCCACACGGACACCATTCGCGGCTTCAAGGTCGTCACCGGCCTGAATCCCGCCGGTGAAAAGACGCTGGTCATCTGGCGCAACGTGGCCGAGAAATCCAACGAAGCGTTGGATGAATTTTTCAAGCGGCAAAAATACAACACGAAGGACATGGAGTTCGCCGTCATCTACGTCAACGGCGACAACAACCTGGAAAACCTCAAACGTGCCGACGAGACCTGGAAAGTCCGCCGCACTGAGGACGAGTTCAAGCGGTTGATGTTTGATGTGCAGGATGTGTGATTTGCTGCCATTTCAACCAAAACGTGTAACCAAATAGGTAAACAAAATTCTTGCAAAGGTAACCGCTTGGACGTATATTTTCGCACATCAAGATTCCGCAAGCACACAAACACGATTGCGGATGCCCAGCGGGAATGGGGCGAGCGGCGGGGCAAGTTGCTTCGTCGCCGGCTGGACGAATTGGCGGGAGTGACCGAACTGGAGATGATGCGAAAGCTGCCCGGCGCACGATGCCACGAACTGACCGGCAACTTGAAAGGCAAACTGGCCGTGGACCTCGATCATCCCTATCGCCTGCTATTTGAACCGGCGCATGACCCCGTTCCGAAGAAACCAGACGGCGGCTTGGATTGGACAAAAGTAACGGCAATCACAGTTTTAGAAATTTTGGACTATCATGGCTGACAACGCTTCATTTCGTTACGCACCGCAGGACCGCACACCGCCCGGCGATACGCTGGCCGAGACGCTGGAGGCGCTGGGCATGACGCAGATTGAATTGGCTGACCGCGTCGGCTTGAGTCGTAAAACCATCAACCAAATCATCCAGGGCATCGCACCCATCACGGCGGAAACCGCCGTGAAATTGGAAACCGCCCTCGGCACGCCCGCCGCGTTCTGGCTCAACCTCGACGCCAACTATCAGGAATTTCTCGCTCGCAAGGATCAAGAGGAACAATTTACGACGGAGATCGCTTGGCTGAAGCGCATCCCCTACAAAGAATTGGTCGAAAAAAAATGGATTCCCGCGTGTGTTGATCTGGCCGGAACAGTCCGCGTCGCGCTCTCCTATTTCGGCGTCGCGTCACCCGACCGCTGGGAAGCCTATTGGACGAAATTTACCGTTCGTTTCCGCAAATCCAAACTCGCGTGCGACGAGCTTGGCATCGTTTCTTCGTGGCTGCGCAAAGGCGAACTGGACGCCCAGAAAGTTCAGACGCAGCCGTTTGACGCCGAGAAATTTAAGGCGGCGCTGAAAAAAATCCGCGCCTTGACGAAAGCCAACTCGGATGTGTTCCAGCCCAAAATGCAGGCACTTTGCGCCGAGGCGGGTGTCGCGCTCGTGTTCACGCCCGAGTTAAAAAAACTGCGCGTCAGCGGCGCAACCTACTGGTTGACCAAAGACAAGGCGCTCATTCAATTGAGCCTGCTCTACAAATCAGACGATCACTTCTGGTTCACGTTTTTTCACGAAGCCCGACATGTCTTGCAGGAAATCAAAAACGGCGTCTTTGTCGAAGGGCTTAAAGACGGCGACGAATCCGAAAAGGACGCCAACGATTTCGCCGCCGACTTCCTCGTCCCGAAGGATCAATACACCGCGTTTGTCCAGAGTGGCGATTTTCGCGAGCATAATGTTTCGAGTTTTGCCAGGCACTTGGACATCACGCCGGGCATCATCGTTGGCCGGTTGCAACACGATAAAGTCATTAAATTTGACCGGCTGAATTTCTTGAAACGCAAATTTGTATGGGCCAATAATTAAGCGTCCATGTCCCCCGCCGCGCCAACCACCAGCCGCCGCGCCCGCCGACCGCAAGCGCCCGCGCTGCGTTTCGACCAACGGCTGGTTTTGAACCAGTGGATTCTTGGTTTGTTCGAGGCGGATTCTTTCATCCCGTTGACCGATGGCTTGCACGACACCGCGCTTGAAGGCGTGGACGAAAACAACATCTCGCGTTTCCATCATGTCATCGCGGCGCGTTTGTTTCCGCGCCAGCAGTTGAACAAGGATTTGCTGCTGGCCTACGATCAAAACATTGTCCGCCACACGCAGAACATCAGCGCCCGGCGCGGTGAATCGCTGCGGTGGAAGTATTTTCAATATCTCGGCCTGCTATTCACGGAAATCTATCTCGACCGTTATTTTCGTGATGCCAGCCAGTTGTTGGACGACTTGAACGACCACGTTGCCAAGTTCAACTTGGACAAATCCGACCGCGACCAAATCAACCCGTTTGTCGCGGATGATTTACGCAAACTGGCGTTCTGGAGTGCAACGGGTTCCGGCAAGACGCTGCTCATGCACGTCAACATTTGCCAGTATCGCCACTACCTGAAATTGCATGGACGCGAGCGGGAGGTGAACCGCACCATTTTGCTGACGCCCAACGAGGGGCTTTCGCGCCAGCACCAGCAGGAGTTCGCCGCCAGCGGCATTGAGGCGGAAATTTTTTCCAAGGAAAGCACCGGCCTGTTTGCCGGCCATTCGGTTGAAATTCTGGAAATCACCAAGTTGACGGAGGACAGCGGGGACAAAACCGTCGCGGTGGATGCGTTCGAGGGCAACAATCTGGTGCTGGTGGACGAAGGCCATCGCGGCGCGGGCGGATTCAAATGGAAAAACAACCGCGACCGGTTATGTGAACAGGGTTTTTCATTCGAGTATTCTGCCACGTTCAGCCAGGCGCTCAGGGCCGCCAACAAGCCGGAACTCACCGAGGAATACGCCAAATGCGTGCTGTTTGATTATTCCTACAAGTATTTTTACCGCGACGGCTTCGGCAAAGACTACCGGATTTTGAATCTGGCCGACGACCGCGACGAGGAAACGCGCCGGTTGTATCTCACGGCCTGCTTGCTGGCGTTTTATCAGCAAGTCGTGCTTTACGGGAATCAGGAGCGCGCCTTTCGTCCGTTCCTGATTGATCGTCCGTTGTGGATTCTCGTTGGCAGCAAAGTAACCGCCGTCCGCACGGAAGGCCGGCAGGATGTTTCCGACGTGGTTGACGTGTTGCTATTTCTCGCGGAGTTCATCCACGGCGGCGCGGAGTCCATCGCCCGGATTCAACGCCTGCTGTCCGGCAATACCGGGCTGCACAATACCAACGGCAACGACATTTTCAGCCGCGCCTACCCGTTCCTGATTGAAAACGGACTTTCGCCCGCCGAAATTTTCACCGACATTCTGAAAAATGTCTTCAACGCGGCCACCGTCGCCGCGTTGCACGTTGACCACCTGACCGGCAGCGACGGCGAAATCGCGCTGCGTCTCGGCGAAAACAACGAACCGTTTGGCGTCATCAATGTCGGCGACGCGCCGAAGCTCCGCGACCTTTGCGACCGGCATCCCGAACAATTGAAGGTGTCCGACCGGCCATTTTCCGAATCATTGTTCGCCGGCATCAATGACGCCGAATCCAAAATCAATCTGCTCATCGGCTCCAAAAAATTCACGGAAGGCTGGAGCAGTTGGCGCGTCAGCACGATGGGCTTGATGAATGTCGGCCAGACGGAAGGCTCGCAAATCATCCAGTTGTTCGGGCGCGGTGTCCGGTTGAAAGGCTACAATTTCGGTTTGAAACGCAGCGGGTTTGTGGACGAACTCCGGGGCCACAAGCCGGATCACATCAATTTGCTGGAAACGCTTAATGTCTTTGGCGTCCGTGCCCAATTCATGCAGCAGTTCAAGGAGTATTTGGAGGAGGAAGGATTGCCGCCCAACGACGACCGCATCGAGTTCGTGCTGCCCACGTTCAAAAATCTCGGCACGCAAAAGCTGAAAATCTTGCGGCTGCCGCCGGAAATGGATTTCAAGCGCAACGGCCCCAAGCCGGTGCTTGGGCCGCCGGATGCCGACATGCAGGGCCGGCGCACCGCGCTGGACTGGTATCCCAAAATCCAGAGCCGCATCGCGCCCGACCTCGCGGCCACGGCGGACGTGGCTCCGCGCCATGAAGGCAAACTCACGCCGAAACACCTGGCGTTTTTCGACTGGCAGGAAATTGAGCGCCAGTTGCAGGAGTTCAAAAACGAGCGGACATGGTTCAATTTGAACCTGACGCCGGACGCCTGCCGCGCCTTGCTGGAAGACCCAGGCTGGTATGTCCTTTACATCCCGCCGCAGGAATTGGAAATCGGCCGGTTTGACCGCGTGTTCCGCTGGCAGGAAATCGCCGTTTCGCTGCTGAAAAAATACTGCGACGTATTTTTCAAGACCAAGAAAGCCGCGTGGGAAGCACCGCAACTGCGGTATGAAATTCTCGACGAAACCGACGAGAATTTTGTGCCCGAATATCGTTTCCTGATTGACGAGTCTGCCAAGGAAATCATCACCAAGTTGAACGAGGTAAAGGAGGCCGTCGCCAACAAGCAGTTAAAGCAAATAGAATGGGGCACATTCCGGTCAATTTGTTTTGGGCCGCACCTTTACCAACCTTTGATTTACCTAAACAGCAGTCTGGTGGATGTCCGCCCGGTCGCGTTGAACGAAGGCGAACGCGATTTCGTGACCGACCTGAAAAACTTTTACGAAAAGGAGCACGGTTTTTTTGATGGCAAAGAATTGTATCTGCTACGGAATTTAAGCCGTGGCCGGGGCATCGGATTTTTTGAGGCGGGAAATTTTTATCCCGACTTCATCCTCTGGCTACTCATCGGCGGCAAGCAATACGTCTCATTCGTGGACCCGAAGGGCATCCGCAACCTGGACGGCGCGGACGATCCGAAAATTTCGTTTTTCCAGACCATTAAACAATTGGAAACCCGGCTCGCCGACCCGGAGGTCATTCTCAATTCATTCATCATCGCGAACACGCAGTATGAGCAGGTTGACCATTGGCTCACGCCCGGCACCGGGCAGCGCATGACCAAAGCAGATTTTGAATCCCGCCATGTATTATTTCAAAACGAGGATAAAGCTACTTACATTGCTAAGATGCTAAAAACGGCACAATGCTACTTGAATCCGCCGTGACCAACGCACAGTTTGCTGCGCTGCACGGGCTTTCGGTCGGCCCTTTACCCGCTCGACCATGCCCGTTCCGCTCCGCAAAACCGCGCGCTCGTCACGAGCGGCAGTGAGATTGGCCGCAACAGCGGCGGGCTTCCGTCTGCGGCTCGGCGGCGGCGTTGCGCTCCGACTCCGTTCCCTCCGTCTCTGCGTCTGCGCTCCACTGTTTCCGCTCGCCGACCGCAGACCGAAGCCGTGTCAAATCGCAAGCGCAATTGACGCCAGCATATTTCAGGCACACACTTCCCCTATCATGGCAAATCGGAAAAGAAAACCTTCTCGCGTAAAATAATGAATTTATGGGGCGTCGTTCAAAAAATGATGGCATTCCAGAGATGCTTCTTGAAGCGCTTCAGTTTGTGTTTCAATTCATTCCACCTTGGACTTCAATTCCGCTGGCGATAGTCGGGTTCTTTCTGATTGTGCTTTTCTGGGATGCCCAGGTTAAAATTCCGGTTCTTCAGATTTTCGGGTTAATGTTCGGTGCCGCTTTTGCTATCATCTGCCTTATTGCGGGATGGAAGGGTGCCGAATTCCGGCGACGCCAACAGGAATTTTTGCAGGCAGACATTGACATGAAATGGGTTCGCGGATTGAGTTGGCGCGGATTTGAGAAACAGTTGGCTGAAGTCTATCGGCAGAAAGGCTATGAGGTAGAAGAAACGGGCGGAGGCGGTGCCGATGGCGGAATTGATCTGAAACTTTTCAAGGACGGTCGCACGACGATTGTGCAATGCAAACATTGGAAGACATGGAAGGTGAACGTCAAGCCGGTCCGCGAATTGTTTGGCGTAATGACCGCCGAGAGGGCTGATTCAGCCATTTTTATCACCAGCGGCGGATACACAAGCGATGCGCTGAAATTTGCCGAGGGCAAACCGATTGAGTTAATTGACCAGCATGGGTTTCTCGATTTGGTGCGTTGTTTCCAAAAGGAATTGCAAGACCATTACGGCGTAGAACCTGTAAACGCTCACACGGACAAAGAAATGCCAGCGGCGGCGAAAATTCCGCCGAACTGCCCCATGTGTCAGAGTCCCATGAAACTGCGAACGGCGAAGAGGGGCAAAAATGCGGGTTCGCAGTTTTGGGGTTGTTCCAGATTTCCCGATTGCCACGGCACTTTAAGGCATCGGGACTAGCGCCCATTTGTTACAGCATCCACCAGCGCCCCGCCCGAATTGCCCGGCTGCACCGGCGCGCTGATTTGAAAATAGCGCGGGTCATCCCCCGCGCCGGACAGCGACGCGATTTCCCCCTTGGCCAGCTTGGGCGCGAACCCCTGCAAACCGATGTCGGGAAAACCGACCGTCGCCACCGTGCCGCCCAGAGCCACCGTGCGACTGGCCGCAATGGGCAGCGGTGCAAACCGTCCGTCTGCCTTCAACAAAGCCAGATCATTGGCCGCATCATATCTTTGCTTTAATCTTCGGGGCCTTCGCAGCCAATCTCATCGAGTTTTTGCCGCATCTTTCGTTTTAATTGCTCAATCCGTCGTTCAATTTCAGACATGGCGTTATCCTCAGCTTCCGTGGCACCTCTTGGAGGTATTCCCTCCTTGATTTGATAAATCTCTTCAAAGAAATAACCGTCGTCATCACGAAGTGTTTCAACCGCCTTTTCATACGAATCCCGGTCGTCTTCATTAACTTCTACTGCCTCAATGATGGACTCAAGTTTACCAAGTTTGTCTTGCAGAATTGCAATGTTCGGGTGCATTGGGCGAGTTGCATTCGCTGCATAAACGGCCTTTTTTAATTCGTCTTTCTCTGTGCCTCGGTCTTTTATGAATTGAATGTATTGTTCTTTATCGTAAGTAACATCGTTCAGATCAAATAGCCGTCCTATGTCAAATGCAAGTTTATCGCCTAGCTGTATTATGAAAAATTCGCCATCGTGTGAAATGTCTTCCTCACCCTCCGCCTCAAATCGCTTATCGTGGAGGGCATTTTTTATTTTAAGGTTCATTTTGCGTGGCGGTTTGAGGCATACGCACTCATCACCATTCATATTAATCTTCACTGCCCCGACCTCGCCCTCTAAAAATAAAGTGTTTGCAATCAGTAGCGTCAATCGGCTGTATTCGGCAATGGAACCGCTAAATTTCCGCATTTCCAATTTGGTATCTCCATCATCATAGATGGGTTTTGAATAGCCGTCGAAATTGCTTTTTGTCATAGGTCAGATCGGTTCTGGTTTTTGAGTAAAGACAAACAAAGTTATCCGTCAATTTCGCTCTCCTTTCTCATGGCGAGCGGAGGCGGTAGAAACGTGCAGGATAATTTGTCCAGTTGGGATCGTTGAAATAGATCGAGCCGTTGGTGATGGTGCAGGTTTGAAGAGAACTCCACACTCCACTGGTCAGATTGGTGCAGGCTTCTACGACGATGGGGATGTTTGCTGTCCCGGTGATAGTGAAACCGAATTGATTTGTTCGCACTGCAAAGTTCTGCGCCAGCGGATTCCAAAGCACGACCGGAATACCAGTGATGGCTGAAAAGGTGTTCCAGTTCGTGGTTCCAAGCAGATAATAGACGGTTGTTTTGTTGTCACCAGCGAACACACTGGAATCAATGCTGGGGGCGTTACCCATAAAAAAGACTCTGGTCAGGCTGGAGCAGTTAGCGAACACAAAGTATGCGATATTGGTGATGCTGCTGGGAATCGTCATACTGGTTAGGCTGCTGCAATTATCAAACACATATTCTTCCATGTCAGTGACGTTGGCCCCAATCATAACATGAGTTAGAGAGGTGCAGTTATCAAACGTATCGCCTCCGATATAGGTGACGCCGTTTGGAATTGTGACGCTGGTTAGGCTGGTGCATCCGGCGAACGCCTCAGCCCCAATGCTGGTGACGCTTTTTGGAACCGTCGCGTTGGTCAGTTTGGAACAGCCAAAGAATGCCCCGCCCCCGATGCTGGTTACGTTGGTGCCAATGGTGACGCCGGTAAGGCTGGTGCAATTAACGAACGCATAGCCTCCGATATTGGTGACGCTGTTTGGAACCGTGATGCTGTTCAGGCTCGTATCTGCGAACGCCTCGTATCCGATGCTGGTAGCATTGCTGCTAAGTGTGACGCTGGTCAGGCTGGTGCAGAAATAGAATGCATAGTCGCTGATATTGGTGACGCTGTTCGGGATAATATAGGACGTTCCGCTGTGGCGTGACGGGTATTGGATGAGCATTGTCTGGCTCTTGTCAAATAGGACGCCAGCAACACTGATATATGCAGGATTGCCTGTATTCACGGTTATCATGGTCAAGCTGGTGCAGGCATAAAACGCTCCATATCCGATGTTGGTGGTGCTGTTGGGAATCGTGACGCTGATCAGATTTCCGCAGCCAGTGAACGCATAATTTCCGATGCTAGTTATGTTGGTGCCGATCAAGACGCTAGTCAGGATTCCGCAGCTATCAAATGCGTTGTCTCCGATGTTGGTGATGCTATTGGGAATTGTCACGCTGGTCAGATAGCAGTTACGGAATGTCGCGTATCCGATACTGGTTACGTTTGTGCTAATCGTAACACTGCTCAAACTGCCGCACCCGTCAAACGCATCGTTCCCTATACTCGTAACGTTATTTGGAATAGTTACGCTGGGCAACCTGAAGCACGAAGCGAACGCATAATTTCCGATGCTGGTTACGTTGATGCCAATCAAAACACTGGTCAAGCCACACTCATAAAATGTGTAGTCAGCGATATTGGTCACGTTGGTGCTAATCGTGATGCTGCTCATGCTTGTGCAGCCATAAAACGCTGCGTATCCGATGTTCGTCACGCTATTGGGAATCGTCGCGCTGGTCAGGCTGGTGCATTGATAGAACGAATTGCTACCAATGCTGGTGACGGGCAGGAAACTGATCGTGCTGGGGATGGCCACCGCACCGCCGGAACCAGTGTATCCTGTGATGGTGATGGTGACCATGTCTTTATTAGTTGTGTAATTGTATGGAACCGGCGGATTCCACAGAACGCCAGAACAACGGGCAAGATTTATAAATGTGGCCCATCCTGTGGTGCCAGGCAAATAATAGGCAGTCGTATTGTAGTTCTGATAACCGCCAAGCCAACCCGCCGGAATCGTGGGGGCATTCCCTCTAAAATAAAGTGCAGTAATGATGGTTGCGTCGTTAGGTAACAGAAACGCATAACCGATATTTGTTACGCTGTTTCCAATCGTCAGATTGGTCAGAGTGGTGCAGTCATAGAACGCACTGTTCGCGATGCTGGTGACACTGTCGGGGACTAAAACGCTGGTCACTCCGGTATTTTTGGTAAAGACAGAATCAAAACCATCCCCGATGACGGTGACTGGCAGGCCATTAATCGTATAAGGGATGGCCACCGCCCCGCCAGAACCCGTGTAGCCTGTAATGGTAATCGCACCGTTATTAGTGGTATAAATGTATTGGGCTTGCGCTGCGGCGGGCGGCATTAAAAGCAGCAACAGCACCAGCAGCCTCACACCGTGGGAAGTCACCAACCATAGCGCATGGTTAGCACTCCACCCGCCTCCGAGGCGGGGCAATGACTCAAAAAGCTGGATTCCGACACTGCATTGCGTATCAATCACTTGCGTGTCCAGCTTATCAGGAGACATTTTACCCTTCATTT
>Ga0224555_1004559_pt1 | contig 12585 bp, 13 predicted proteins | sample 714S23034metaG_FD_180687 | JGI IMG/M metagenome (GOLD analysis project Ga0224555, IMG submission 180687) | Peat soil microbial communities from Stordalen Mire, Sweden - 717 S2 30-34 | ecosystem: Environmental > Terrestrial > Soil > Wetlands > Peat | place: Sweden: Norrbotten County, Stordalen...
AACCACAGTGCCATCGCGGCAATTTCGCCGTCCACCTCGGCGACGTGTGCCCGTAGCGTTGCGGGCTGGTCGAAAAGTGCTGTGCTGATTTGTGTCTCGACGACGGTGCATTGGTCGGCTGCGTGCTCGAAGCGGGCCAGGTCGTGGATCATCGTGGTGATTGCTGCGGCGTCTGCAGGGACGGCTCGGCGGATGTGCGCGGTCACGGCTGAACTCCCAGCGCTGTCAAAATGGTGACGAATTTCGTTGTCGTCTCGGCGACTTCGTCATCAGGATCGGATTCGGCGACGATGCCGCCGCCGGCGTGGGCCAGCGCAGTACGACGGTCGGCCGCCAGCTGCGCGCAGCGGATGGACACCACCCACCGCCCGTCACCGTGAGCGTCGCACCAGCCCACTGCGCCGGCATAGAACCCGCGATCACCTTCCAGTGTGCTGATGAGTTCGACGGCGGCGTCGGTGGGAACCCCGCCGACCGCCGGGGTGGGATGCAGAGCCAACGTCAAATCGATTGCGGTGGTGGATGTGTCGCGCAGCCGCCCGGTGATCGGTGTGCTGAGATGCCAGAGCGCTGTGGTGCGGCTGAGTTTGGGCGCGGCGGCGATCGTCAACTCGCTGCACAACGGACGCAGGGCCTCGGCCATGGTATCGATGACCAACTGGTGCTCGTGGCGATCCTTGGCCGAATCGGCGAGCGCGGCGCCTGCGGCAGCATCGAGCTCGGGGTCGGCGGCGCGCGGCGCGGAACCGGCGAAGGGCTGGCAGGTCACCCGGTCGCCATCGCGCGCGACCAGCAGCTCCGGGCTGGCGCCGACCAGGGCCGTGCCGGAATACTGGCCGCCCGCCGCTGAGAGGTCGACCAGATAGCCGTAGGCGGCAGGGTCATTGGCGGCCAACCGGCGCAAGATGACCCGGGCATCCAGCGGAGCATCGGCGGCCAGCCGCAACGCGCGGGCCAGCACCACCTTCTGCAGCGGGTTGTCAGTCGCGGCTAGCTGGTCGCGGGCTCGTCGAACCCGGGCGCGGTGCTCTTCGGGTGCGGGAACTGCCCCGACCACGTGCACCGCCGGCAGCGGTCCGGTCGGCCAGTCGGGCAGTTCGGCGGCGCGCCGCACGGAGCGCGGCGCCATCAACGCGGCCGGACTGTCTACATCAAAAGCCAACGCGCCCAGCACTATTGGCACTGTCCCTGAGCGCAACGCCGATTGCGCGCCGGCCAGGTCGTGATAGCAGGCTTGCGCGCCGTCGGCGATCAGAACGCCGGCCGGCCCGCACAGCACGAAGGGCGGCTCGGTGGTGCTCACCCGGGTGCGATCGCCTGCGGGAGGCCGGTCAATCCGAGCGCAGCGAGCTGTCGCACGCCATGCTCGAACCCGCACACGGCGATCGAGCCGGCGAGCATCCAAAAGCGGCTGCCCTCGACGAGCGGCAGCTCGACCCAGCGCGTGATCACCGAACGGGAAAAGTGGCTGTGGCCCACGAACAATACGTCGCGCGAGGTCATGTGTTCCAACGCCAGTGCGACGGCCCGATCGGCGCGGTCGCTGACTTGAGCCACACTTTCGCCGCCGGGACAACCGTGCGTCCAGATCAGCCAATCAGGAACTGATTCGTGGATCTGCGGGGTCGTCAACCCCTCGTAGGCGCCGTAATCCCATTCGGCGAGCAAGGGAGACACGTCGTCCACGGCGAGCCCGGCCAACTTGGCTGTGGTCAGGGCACGTATACGCGGGCTGCTGATCACAAGCGGGTCGGCGAGTTTCAGTTCACGCAGAACGCGCCCGATAAGCTCGGCCTGGACTCGGCCGGTGTCGGTCAGTTCGAGATCGGTGCGCCCGGTGTGCTGGCCGGACTTGGACCACTGGGTTTCCCCGTGGCGCAGCAACACCAGTCGGTGGCTCTCGACGCCCATGCTGACCGATTGTGCCTGACACGCACCGCCATCCGCCCGCGGGCGCCATGGGGTTGGTGCCAGGATGGCAGTTGTTAACCGTCGGCAACAAAAAGGAGCGGCGCTTTATGACGACGCATGTGCTGGCCGTGGCCAACCAGAAGGGCGGGGTGGCCAAAACGACGACGGTGGCCTCGCTGGGCGCGGCGATGGTCGATGCGGGACGGCGAGTGCTGCTCGTCGATCTCGACCCACAGGGCTGCCTGACCTTTTCGCTGGGCCAGGACTCGGACAAGTTGGCGGTGTCGGTGCATGAGGTGTTGCTCGGCGAGGTGGAGCCCAACGCCGCCCTGGTGGACACCGCGGAGGGGATGACGCTGCTGCCGGCCAACATCGACCTGGCCGGCGCCGAAGCGATGTTGCTGATGCGGGCCGGTCGCGAGTACGCGCTCAAACGCGCCCTGGACAAACTCGGCGACACGTTCGACGTCGTCATCATCGACTGCCCACCGTCGCTGGGGGTGCTCACGCTCAATGGGCTGACCGCTGCCGACGAGGTCATTGTGCCGTTGCAATGCGAGACGCTGGCTCATCGCGGCGTCGGGCAGTTCCTGCGTACGGTCGCCGACGTTCAGCAGATCACCAATCCGCGCCTGCGGTTACTGGGCGCACTGCCAACGCTGTATGACCCGCGCACCACGCACACCCGCGACGTGCTGCTCGATGTCGCGGACCGCTACGACCTGCCGGTGCTGGCGCCGCCCATCCCACGCACGGTGCGTTTCGCCGAAGCCAGCGCGTCCGGATCGTCGGTGTTGGCCGCGCGCAAGAACAAGGGCGCGTCCGCCTACCGAGAGCTAGCGCAGGCGCTGCTCAAACACTGGAAGTCGGGCAAAGCGCTGCCGACGTTCAGCCTCGACGCCTGACGCCGGGATCGCTGGCCAGAGCGCGTCAGCCCAGCGCGACAAGGGTATTGCCGCGCTGCTCGAGCAGGTGCGAACCCGACACGGCGGGGATCACCGCCGAGCTTTGCGCAGGTCGGTGCACCGGCAGGAAGCCTTCGCCCACGCCCGTCACTGGATCGCAGACGGCGATACCGTCAGTTACGGGGACGAGCAACTTGCCGGCCATCATCGTCGCGGGCCCCACCGGAACGGACGGGCCCGCGGGCGCAATCGAGTAGCGGAAGGTCAGGTTCGCCGCATCAAAGACCATCACCGTATCACCGGTCCACCAGGTGATCAGATTGCCCGGCCGGGTCACCACGTTGGACGCCGACGGCGGCTTGGGCAGCAGTGTGCTCGACACGGTCGTACCGGTCTCGTCGACCACATCGACCCTGGGCTGGGGCACCGGCAGATATACCGCTGTGCGGGTCTCCGCGACCGCCACCACCCTGGCGCCGGAGCCCTCGCTGATCCCCGGCTCCGGCACGTCATGCTGCTCCGGCTCGTCCTCCTCCTTGCTCGGACGCAGCAGCGTGAGCCGCAGATCCGCTTGCCTGCCGCACGCCTCGAGCACTGACACCGCCGAGGAGCTGGCCGCCGCCGACGTCAATCGGCACCCGGTGTGCATTCCCTTCGCGGAGGGCTTGACCCGGGCGTCGATCTCACCGTAGGAGAGCATCCGGACCATATCGGAGCGCCACAGTTCCAGCCGGGTGTCGCCGGCTGACAAGACCGTCGTGCCATCGGAGGACAGGTTGACCCGTTGGTCCGCGTAGCTGCTTCGGGCGGGTCCACGGCTCCCGGTGGGTCCTTCGATCGTGCTGACCTGACCGCAGCCGCGGTCGTCGCGGTAGACCGCGACCGCGAAGCGGTAGACCCCGGCGACTCCGCACAGATCGCTGCTGCGCGAGTAGCTCCACCGCACCTGGCCGGTGACCGGATCACGCCCTAGGACTGCACGCTCGTCGGCGGTGACGACGGTTCCGGCGACAACGACTGGCTGGTCGGTCGGCGCGTTGGGGGCGGTCCAGAGCTGCTTGAGCGAAGCCGGCACCTCGCGGGCCAGCCTCGGGCTGGGCGCCGGCCCCGCGGCGGGCCGACTGATCGTCGCCCGGGCGTCGCTGGTCCACCAGATCAACGCCGCCGCCGCGGCGACCACGACCACGATCGCGAACGCGGCCAACACGTCAGCCCTGCTGCGGCGTTCCGGTTTGACCATCAGGCGACAGCGACGCCGATCTAGCCGGCGTCGGCGGTCGCGCCCGCTGACTTGTGGGGGCGCCGACGGCGACGCCGGCCGTTGCGTGTGCCGTCGCCGGCCGTTGCGTTCGCGGTGCCCGCTGCCGGGGTCGACGCCTCCGTGTCGGCATCGCCGTTAGCGCCGGGCGCGGGATGGCCCGTCGCCCCCTTGCCGCCGCGGGTGCGACGTCGCTGCCGGCTGCTGTTGCGCTCCCGCGTGGTCGTATCACCGTTGCGTCCACCGGCTGTGTCACCGTTGCGTCCACCTGATGTGCTGCTTCTGGCCTGCGGCTTATGCGGTCCACCGAGGGCGCCTTGGACCTCGGTCGGGATGTCCAGCTCGACGTACAAGTGCGGCGAATTGGAATACGTCTCGGCTGGATCCGGGCAGCCCAGGCCGAGGGCCTTGTCGATCATCGTCCAGCGAGCCAGGTCGTCCCAGTCCACCAGCGTGACCGCGACCCCGGTCTTGCCGGCACGGCCGGTGCGGCCGATCCGGTGCACGTAGGCCTGTTCGTCCTCGGGGATCTGGTAGTTGATGACGTGCGTGACGTCGTCGACGTCGATCCCGCGGGCGGCAACGTCGGTGGCGACCAGCACGTCGATACCGCCGCTGCGGAACGCTTTGAGCGCCTTTTCGCGTGCGATCTGGCCAAGGTCGCCGTGCACGGCGCCGACGGCGAAACCGCGTTCGGCGAGCTCGTCGGCGACTTTCTGGGCGGTGCGCTTGGTGCGGGTGAAGACCATGGTGGCACCGCGGCCACGAGCCTGCAGCACCCGGCTGATCAATTCGACCTTGTCCAGGGCGTGGGCGCGGTAGACGTATTGCGTGGTGGCGTCGTGGACCGCCGAGGAATGCGGCGCCTCGGCCCGGATGTGGGTCGGCTGGTTCATGAACGTGCGGGCCAGCGTGATGATCGGGTCCGGCATGGTCGCCGAGAACAGCATCGACTGCCGCTCGTCGGGGATTTGACGCAAGATCCGTTCGATGTCGGGCAGAAAGCCCAGGTCGAGCATCTCGTCGGCCTCGTCGAGGACTAAGATAGATAGGCCGCCGAGCTGCAGATGGCCCTGCTGAGCCAGGTCGAGCAGCCGACCCGGGGTGCCCACCACCACGTCGGCGCCGGCGCGCAGCGCCTCGATCTGCGGCTCGTAGGGCCGGCCGCCGTAGATGGACACCACCGACACCCGTCGGCCGTCGTCGGTACGCAGGTATTTGGCGGCGGTGGCGAGGTCGCCGGACACCTGCAGGCACAGCTCGCGGGTGGGCACGACGACCAACGCCCGGGGTATGCCGTTAAGCGGCCGATCGGCGCCGGCGGTGGTGATGCGCTGCAGCATCGGCACCCCGAACGCGAAGGTTTTGCCCATTCCGGTGCGGGCTTGTCCGATCAGGTCGTCGCCTGCGAGTGCCATCGGCAGCGTGAGCTCCTGGATGGCAAAGGGATGCTCAATGCCCTCTTCGCTCAGTGCCTGCACTATTTCGTCACGGACACCGATTTCGGCAAAGGTGGATTCTACTGCGGCTTGGGTAGGTGTAATCAGTGGGGTCATGCGTGAAGCACGTATGCCTTTCGGTCTTGTATTCGATTTGGTCAATCGTTGCGGTCAAGCGCGCACCAGTTGACTGTCGAATACGTTGCCGATTCACGGGCCCTGCGCTCATTTAGGCGGACCAACTGCGTGCACGCACATTGCTTCGGCAGCAGCAGTATGGATCTACCACCGTTACCTCGCACGATCATAGCTGGTCGGCCGTCGTGACCGGGATTGGCGCCCCGGCCACGCGCGGCGGGTCGCCACCAATCCGGCCTTGTGGTGATCGCTAGCGTGGCGTAGCCACGCGCGGCGGGTCGCCACCAACCCGGCCTAGAGTGGTCGCCATGACTCCGCTTTCGCCGGGCGACAAGCTGGCCGGTCCACCGCCACGGCTGCCGGCCGACCATCCCGGCGTCAACGAATTGTTCGCGGTGTTGGCCTACGGCGAGGTCGTGGCGTTCTACCGGCTCACCGAAGAGGCGAAGATGGCGCCGGATCTGCGCGGGCGGATTTCGATGGCCAGCATGGCGGCGGCCGAGATGGGGCACTACGAGCTGCTGCGTGACGCCCTGGAGAGCCGCGGTGTCGACGTGGTGCCGACGATTTCGAAATACGCCTCCGCGCTCGACGGCTACCACCGGCTGACCACGCCGAGCACCTGGCTGGAAGCTCTGGTCAAGGCCTACGTCGGCGATGCGCTGGCCGCCGACTTTTATCTGCAGATCGCCGATGAGCTGCCCGACGATGTCGCCGACGTGGTGCGCGCGACGATGTCGCAGACCGGCCACTCCCAGTTCGTCGTCGCCGAGGTGCGCGCTGCAGTGACCAAGAGTGCCAAGCAACGCAGCCGGCTGGCGTTGTGGTCACGTCGTCTGCTCGGTGAAGCGATCACCCAGGCCCAATACGTGCTGGCCGAACACGACGAGCTGGTCGATCTCGTGGTGTCGAGGACCGACGGCTTGACTCAGCTGGCAGGGTTCTTCGACCGACTGCAGCGCACCCACGACGATCGGATGCGCGAACTGGGTCTCGCCTAACGGCTGCAGGTCGCGATCATCGCGCTGCTGGTCGAGATGGCGACGGGCTGACCCACGCCATCGGCGATCGAGCAGTTGAGGTGACCGGTCAGGCTCGTCGCAACGACGGACCTGATCTCAACCCCCGCGTTCAGCACCACGGTCCTCGACCATGGCAGTGACACGTTGAAGTCGGTCTGCGGCGCGCCCTGCGCGTCGGTGTAGACGATGGTGACCAGATCGAAAAGTCCTTTGGTGCCGGTCACCCGGTAGACGAACGTGCGCTCCGACACGTCCGGTGGCACCGATGGGGCGGCGGCCGGTGGCGGGATCACTGTCGGTGCGGTGCTGGTGGCCGTCGGGCTGGGCTGGCGTGGAGGCGGCGTCACGGTGGTGACCGTCTCGGGGGGCAGGGTCGGCCGTGGTGTGGCGGTCATGCTTCGCGTCGGTGGCACCACGATGGTGGCCGAGGTCGAGGCGCTGTCGCCGCCGTTGACAATCACCACGGTGGCAATCGTGGCGAGCGCGAAGACGATTCCGGCGATCGCCGCGACCGGGCGCCAGCGCTGATCGACCGGCGCAAACAGGTCATCGCCGTCGGCGTAGATGTCGTCGACAGCGTCATCGGGGTAGTCCTGGATATCGCTATCCAGATCATGTGTGGTGCTGATGATGCAGATGTTATCGATGTGGCATGAGCCCCAGGGTGCGGGCGGTGGGCGTGTCAGGTCACGATTTGCCAACGGGGCCGCTTTTGCCGGCGCTCACGAAGCCTTGGTGTCGACCGGCTTTCACCACACCGAAGCAGGTCGGATTGCCCGGCTCCTCCACAGAGCGCTACGCGCTCTGCATCGTCGCTGGGCGGTCCACTAGCCTGCTTGTCGAAGAGCAGTTACAAAAAGTGGGAAGGCGCCGACGTGGAGGTCAAGATCGGGATCACGGACAGCCCGCGCGAGTTGGTCTTCACCAGCGCGCAAACGCCCAGCGAGGTCGAGGAATCAGTCACCTCTGCGCTGGGCACGGATTCCGGCGTGCTGGGCCTGACCGACGACAAAGGCCGCCGCTTCCTGGTCCACGCAGCCAAGATCGCCTACGTCGAAATCGGTGTCGCGGACGCGCGGCGAGTCGGCTTCGGAATCGGAAGCGGCGCGGCTAAGACCGGGTAAGCGGCACGTGTGACAGCCCGCCCCAAGCGAACTGCACGGTGCCGTCGACAGCGTCTTCCTTGGTAATCGGCCGATCGCTGTCGAGCCAGTATCGCGCGCAGTCGACGCTGATCCCGACCAAGCCCACCGCGATCATCCGGGCGCGGTGCGGGTCCAACCCGGAGTCGGCGCTGATCAAGTCGAAAACGGCGTCGATGCACGACTCGGTGGCCACTCGTACCTGCGAGGCGACCTGCGGCTCGGTGACGTAGTCGTTCTCGAAGATCAACCGGTAACCCTGGCCGTCTTGCTCGATGAAATCGAAGAAGGCCTGCACCGCGGACCGCAACCGTTGCCGGTTGTCGGTGGTGGTACGCAGGGCTTGGCGCACACCGGACACCAGATTGTCGATGTGTCGCTGTAGGACCGCCAGGTACAACTCCAGCTTGCTTGAAAAATGCTGGTAGAGAACGGGTTTACTGACCCCGGCGCGTTCGGCGATCTCGTCCATGCCGGCGGCGTGGTATCCACGGTCGACAAAAATCTCGCTGGCCGCGTTGAGCAATTGGCCCCGACGCTCGTCACGAGGCAGCCGATTGCCGCGCCGAGTGGAGGTGCCGGACTTGACTCCACTCCTTCCGGCGGCGTTGGCCAAATCGCTCATTCACGTCCTCAATCTGATTGTCGTAGCGCCGGCGCAGCAATGCACGGCTGATCGCACCGACACTACTACCCACTCGCATTCTGGATCGCCACCCACGCACTGAATGTCGGCATGTCAACGCCGCACGATTACCTTCTGGCGCGCCGAGAGTCCCAGCTAGCGGCGGTTGTGCGATCCTGTGAAAGTGACCTACGAGCCCGAGCGGCGCGGGGGCAACCGGACACCGGTTCTCCGCGACGACTGGCGAGAACCGCTACGCGCCCAGCGGGACCCCCTCGCGTGGGGCGCGGGACGGGTCCGGTCGAATCGGGACAGTAGCCGCTGGCGCAAACAGAGTTGGCTGGGACGTTTTGTGTTCACCTACGGCTGGCGCGCCTACGCGCTGCCGGTGCTGGTTGCCGTCACCGCGGTGGTGCTCTACCAGACGGTCACCGGGACGAGCGCGTCCGCACCCGCTTCCGGGCAGCCGGTGCAGGGTCCGCCGAAAATCGGCGCGGTGGGCACAGTGATCATCGATGCTCCGCCCCGCGGTCTGACCCAGTTCGACGCCAGCCTGCCCGCCGGGGTACTGCCCAACGGCGGTCCATTCACCGAAGCGGGCGCCAAGTCGTGGCGCATCGTCCCGGGTGGCACGCCGCAGATCGGCCAAGGCACCGCCAAAGTCTTCAAATACACCGTCGAGGTCGAAAACGGCATGGATCCCACCGCGTTCGGCGGTGACGATGCGTTCGCCGGAATGGTCGACCAGACGCTGGCCAACCCCAAGAGCTGGATACACGACGCGCAGTTCGCGTTCGTCAGAGTCGATGCGACCGACAAGGGCAAACCTGACATCCGAATCTCGCTGAGCTCGCCGACGACCGTGCGGGAAGGCTGCGGCTACGAATTTCCGCTCGAGACGTCCTGCTACAACCCGTCCTACGGGGCGGAAACCCAACCGCGAGTCTTCATCAACGAGGCACGCTGGTTACGCGGTGCGGTGTCCTTTCAAGGCGACGTGGGTTCGTATCGGCAATATTTGATCAACCATGAAGTGGGCCACGCCATTGGGTATCTGCGTCACGAAGCCTGCGACCAGCAGGGCGGCTTGGCGCCGATCATGATGCAGCAGACTTTCTCGACCTCCAACGACGACGACGCGAAGTTCGACCCGGAATGGGTCAAGGCCGACGGCAAGACCTGCCGGTTCAATCCTTGGCCCTACCCGATCGCCTAGCCCGGCGACGATGCAGAACGCATAGCGTTCTGAGGAGGAGACGGGCAATCGGACCTAGCCCGGCGACGATGCAGAACGCGTAGCGTTCTGAGGAGGAGACGGGCAATCGGACCTAGCCTTTCAGCAGAGCGACGAATCGAGGAGTTGTCGGTGTCGACGCCGTTGCCACCGTTGGTTGAGCCGGCTGCCGAGTTGACACGTGATGAGGTTGCCCGATACAGCCGGCATCTCGTCATCCCCGAGCTCGGCGTCGACGGGCAGAAGCGGCTGAAGAACGCGCGGGTGCTGGTGATCGGGGCGGGGGGGCTTGGCGCACCGACACTGCTCTACCTAGCCGCGGCGGGGGTCGGCACGATCGGCATCGTCGACGACGACGTCGTCGAAGAGTCGAATCTGCAACGTCAGATCATTCACGGCGTTTCCGACATCGGCCGATCCAAAGCGCAGTCCGCGCGCGACTCGATCGCCGAGATCAACCCGCTGGTGGCGGTGCGCCTGCACGAGGTGTGGCTGGCGCCCCAGAACGCCGTCGGCCTCTTCGAGCAGTACGACCTGATCCTTGACGGCACGGACAACTTCGCAACCCGGTATCTGGTCAACGACGCCGCGGTGCTGGCGCACAAGCCCTATGTGTGGGGGTCGATCTACCGGTTCGAAGGCCAGGTTTCGGTGTTCTGGGAGGACGCCCCCGACGGCCGTGGCCTCAACTACCGCGATCTGTACCCGGAGGCGCCCCCACCGGGCATGGTGCCGTCGTGCGCCGAAGGTGGCGTGTTGGGCGTGCTGTGCGCTTCGATCGCGTCCGTGATGGCCACCGAGGCGATCAAGCTGATCACCGGAGTCGGTGAGCCTTTGCTCGGCCGGCTGATGGTGTATGACGCGCTGGCGATGAGCTATCGCACCCTCACGATCCGCAAGGACTCGGCCACGCGCAAGATCACCGAGCTGATCGACTACGACGAATTCTGCGGAGCAGTGTCCGAGGACGCCGCCGCTCACTCCGCGATCACCCCACGCGAGCTGCGTGACTTGCTGGACTCCGGCAAGAACGTTGCCCTGATCGACGTGCGTGAGCCGGTGGAGTGGGACATCAACCACATCGACGGGGCCCAGTTGATTCCGACGTCGTTGATCAGCTCCGGCGAGGGCCTGGCCAAGCTGCCGCGAGACCGTACGCCGGTGCTGTATTGCAAGACGGGAGTGCGCTCAGCGGAGGCGCTGGCCGCGGTGAAGAAAGCCGGGTTTGCCGACGCGGTGCACCTGCAGGGCGGCATCGTGGCTTGGGCCAAACAGATGCAGCCCGACATGGTGATGTACTGACCCGCTGCGGGCAACCGGGTCCTCGTGTCTAGTCCCGAGAGTTCGCTGGGCCCGATTAGGCTAGCCATGTGACTGTCGAGCCCCCGCCCGAGCACGTGCTGGCGGCGTTCGGCTTGAGCGGTGTTCAGCCGATACCTTTGGGCGCCAGCTGGGAGGGCGGCTGGCGGTGCGGCGAAGTGGTGCTGTCGATGGTCGCCGACAACGCCCGGGCCGCATGGTCGGCGCGGGTGCGCGAGACGTTGTTCGTCGACGGCGTCCGGTTGGCCCGGCCGGTCCGCTCGACCGATGGGCGTTACGTGGTTTCCGGTTGGCGAGCAGACACTTTCGTGGCCGGCCAACCCGAGCCCCGGCACGACGAGGTGGTGTCCGCGGCGGTGCGGCTACACGAGGCAACCGGCAAACTGGAGCGGCCTCGATTCCTCACCCAGGGACCTACCGCGCCGTGGGCAGACGTCGACGTCTTCATCGCCGCTGATCGTGCCGCATGGGAAGAACGGCCGCTGCAGTCGGTGCCGGCGGCGGCGCGCTCAGCGTCCCCCATAGCCGATGGGCAGCGATCAATCGAGCTGATCAACCAGCTTGCCGGACTGCGGCGGCCGACCAAGAGCCCCAACCAGCTGGTCGACGGAGACCTCTACGGCACTGTGCTGTTCGCAGGTACCGCCGCGCCCGGGATAACGGACATCACGCCGTACTGGCGGCCCGCGTCGTGGGCGGCGGGCGTGGTCGTCGTCGACGCGTTGTCGTGGGGCGAGGCCGACGAAGGGCTCATCGATCGCTGGAATGCGCTGCCGGAGTGGCCGCAGATGTTGTTGCGCGCGTTGATGTTCCGGCTTGCCGTCCACGCACTGCACCCACGTTCGACCGCTGCCGTTTTCCCCGGTCTGGCACGCACGGCCGCCCTGGTGCGGCTGATCCTCTAAGCCCGGAACTCGTAGCGGACCTCGTCGACGGCCACCCTACCGTCGACCGCGAGAATCCCTTCTGCCCGAAGCAGTTCCAGCTGCCGGGTGACCAGATGTCGCGCGGGCCGGCCCGATGCCGTAATGACCCGATGCCACGGCAGGTCCGAGGAGTCGGTGCGCATGATCCACCCGACAATTCGCGGGCTGGAAAGCCCTGCGGCAGTGGCGATATCACCGTACGTCGAGACCCAACCGGCGGGGATGGAGGCAACCAGCGCGCGCACCCGCTCGACCTGATCGTCGGTCACCGGCGCCACGGTCAGTGCATCCGATCTCGGATCAGCGTGGCGACTTCAGCCGGTTTTGTCTCGGCCACCATGTGATCGCATTCGAATGTCAGCAGCTGAAAATCGGCCCCCAGCCGCTTGCTCAGACCGGCGATGAGCCGGTCGTTGACATAGGACGGCGACGTCCACGCGGCCTGCACCAACGTCGTGCTAATTCCTTTGGTTGGCAACATGATTTCGCGGGCCAACTCACTCCAGTAGGACATCATCGCGGGCAGGCTGAGCCGCCAACCATACCGGCCGCCCGGCAGCGCGACGAGGTGTTCGTCGAGTTCGGCATCGAGCACGGCCGGGTCCACATCCGCCCAGGAGCCGTTGGCTTTCGCTGCGCGGGCTTCCGCGGCGTCGGTGTAGTCA
>Ga0224555_1004560_pt1 | contig 12582 bp, 16 predicted proteins | sample 714S23034metaG_FD_180687 | JGI IMG/M metagenome (GOLD analysis project Ga0224555, IMG submission 180687) | Peat soil microbial communities from Stordalen Mire, Sweden - 717 S2 30-34 | ecosystem: Environmental > Terrestrial > Soil > Wetlands > Peat | place: Sweden: Norrbotten County, Stordalen...
CATCTTCGCCTTCCTTGGCAATGGCGGCGGAGAGAAGGTAATGAAGGCGTCCGACTCCCTGGCACGGCGCATGGTCACACAGGTAGCCGTCCAGAACGCGCAGAGCTGGCGTGAGGCGGCGGCGAAGTCTTCCCAAGGCAAACGCATATACGACTTGCTACGGCGCGAAATGTCGGGGCCTGTGGGCGCGTCTGTGCGGTCACTGGTGAGTACACACGCCGCGCTGATACGCTCCATGCCGCAGGACTTGGCACAAACGCTGGCAAGCCAGATTGCAACCCGGCAGATGCGCGGTGAGCGGGCCGAGACCATCGCAAAATACATTCGCGGACGCTTTCCTGCCATCACGCGCAGCCATATCGCCATGTTGGCCCGAACGGAAGTCGCCAGCGCGGCAACAGGCATCACTGAAGCGAGGGCGAAGAATCTCAGCCTGCCAGCGTATCTATGGGATACCTCGCAAGATTCTCGTGTGCGCCCCAGCCATCGAATCATGGAGGGCGTCATCTGCTTGTGGAGCGATCCGCCTGCACCTGAGCGGCTGGCCGGCATCAAGTCCACCCTGGGCGCTTACCATGCAGGGCGATGCCCCAATGACCGTTGCGATCCATCGGTAATCGTTGATTTAGATGAGGTTACATGGCCTCACAAAGTGCATTATCGCGGGCGCATTGTGTCGATGACCCGTGCAAAGTTCATCCAAATATCAACTTGAAAGGAGATCGCGGTAGTCGCTAGAGCACACAGCGCCGCTCCTAACCGGGCGGCGTTTGTGTCTCTTGACAAGAGTACGAATCGTAGTACACTGGTTTCAGGTTAATTCTGGGCCGCCGCCGAATGCGCTTATCCTTTCTCGCAGCTTCTGACGCGGCCTGGGCCTCCTAATCGAAAGGAATTTATGCGCCAGATCGGTACTCCAGTAACGCTTGCAAATCTCGGATGCGGATGTGGGCACCCCATTCATCAGCACTACGTTCCAGCGATGCTAACGACCGGACTGCGAGATTATTCGCTTAGCGGAGGTCGCTGCTTCGTCAAGGGATGCGATTGCAAGGAACTCCACGCGGCTGAAGACCAAAGCGCGAACCTTGTCAATATCGATGAGGCTGTGCGGGAAATCGAGGCATCATGCGAAAAATAGGAACTCCCGTCACCATCCGCGTCAACGAAGACACGCTGGCCATCGCCCGTAAGCGTGCATTGGCGCTCAACAAGCCACTGCGTTCGCTGCTGCGGGAGATCATTGAGGACGTGCTGAAGGACGCGCAATGAAGCCAATTCCCCTACTCATCCTCTCCGATAGCGTAACCAGTTCATCTGGCCTCGGGCGCATCACCCGCGATCTGGCGCAGCGCATCCACGAGTACATGCCGGACGTGTTCCGCGTGGCGACAATTGGCTATGGTGGTATCGGTTCGCGTAACATCCCCTGGCCGGATTACCACATTCAGAGCATGGAGAACTGGGTAGTCAAGGAATTGCCAGCGGCATGGAACGACTTCGCGGGTGACAAAAAGGGCATCATGCTGGTGATATGGGATGCTTCCCGTCTGCTCTGGCTCACGAATCCAGAACAATATTGCCCGAACATCGCCTTGCGCGAATTCCTTGCAACCAAACCGTTCAAGCTATGGACCTATAGCGCCATCGACGCCACCGGGCCAAATGACCGGCTTTCGTCATTGCTTAAGGTTGTATTGTCGGGTTTTGACCGTGTTTTAGCCTACAGCGAATGGTCGGCACGCATCATCGAGCGCACACTGGGCGACGGCAAGACTATCGACGCTTTGCCCCACGGTATCGATACAGCCATCTGGAAACCACGCGGGAGAGACAAGGCGCGGCGCAAGTTTGGCGAGTTGATTCTGGGGCCAGACGTGGATTTCTCCATCGGCACAGATCAATTCCTCGTGGGCATAGTGGCAACGAACCAGGCGCGAAAGGACTACGGTACGGCGATTGAGGCTGTGTCGATGGTCACCAAAGAGCGCGATACGCTAATCTGGATTCACACGGACGCGCTGGAGCGCTACTGGTCAATCTCTGCGCTGCTGCATGACTACGGACTGGCCAATCGAGCAATCATCACCACTGGCCGGCTGAGCGATGAGCAGATGACGTGGGCATATTCCGCGTGCGATGTGACGCTTGGGATTGGGCTAGGGGAAGGATTCGGATTCCCGATATTTGAATCGTTGGCCTGCGGAACGCCGTGCATTCACGGTGATTACGCTGGAGCAGCGGAATGGCTTAATCCTCTACTGAAAATAAAGCCCAGAGCATTCCGGTACGATGGTGCATTCGCATCTAAGCGCCCTGTATTTGACGCGCAGCAATGGAAGCTTGCAATGCTTGACCCTCGCCTTAAACCAGAGAATTTCGATTGCGGGTTAACAGAAGGACTCGATTGGACTGATCTCTGGCAGTTCTTTGAGGCGTGGTTTCGGAAAGGGATTGCATGACCGACCATCGTGCCTTCATTCCCTACGTGAATCGCCCCGATCTGCTAAAGATGGCGGTCGATAGCGCTAAGGATATTCATCCGATGGTGATTGACAATTCCAAGACGGGCGACGATGTGCGGATCTATTGGAACATGCGCCCATCGGTTCCGCTGTCGTTCTCGCAGACCATGAACCTCATGCTGAACAAGACACGAGACGCAGGCGCATCGATCTGCATATGGATGCACTCAGACGCCGTGGCCGCGCCGGGCACCTGTGCTGAACTACTCAGGCTTGCGCGTGAGTACACCGAGTCCGGTCGCAAATGGGGAGTCCTATTCACGAACTACGATGCGCTCTCCGCGATCAACATGGACGCTGCTGAGGATGCAGGAGAGTGGGACACCAATCTACAGTGGTACGCAAGTGATTGTGATTGGTACTATCGCATGAAGCTGCGCGGGTGGGAACTGATCGAAACCGCGCTACCCGTCTATCACGAGCCGTCGCAAACACTCAAAGCAGACCCGCTCATCTCCGCCCAGGTGAACGCAATGTTCCCGTATCGGACGCTCTACTATGCCCAGAAATGGGGAGGCAATCCCGGCGCAGAGACGTACACGCGTCCCTTCAATCTCCCGTAACTACTTTGGTTCAATAGAGCAGAAACGCTCTTGACGACCGATTCAGACATTCCAATAGGAGTACGTTTTCAGGTTGTGATACTCTGAATTCGTGCCATTGACCGCTAAAGGATCGAAGATTATCCGCGCGATGGAATCGGAATATGGTTCCAAGCGCGGGAAGTCTGTCTTCTATGCCAGCCGCAACGCGCACAAGATCAGCGGCGTCGATGCGAGTCCCGCTCCAAGCGGTCGCCTGAGCTACTACGCAAGCCTGCTTCCCGGCAAAGAACACCAGTTCCAAACCCCTGAAGGCTATCGGATTTACAAAGATGTACCGATTGCGCGTACCGGATTCCAGCAGTACCTTGGGCGCGAGATCAAGAAAAACCCCGGCTATAAACCAGAGTGGGGCATCGGAGACGATGAACTTGTGACCGTATACCGGCCACTTGAGGAAGTCACCGCGCCTGAGACTTTGGCCTCGTTTGAGGGCAAGTCCGTATTAGATGAACATCCCTCCGATCCGCAAATCCTGGTCGATGCGCTGGACGAATACGAATCCACCAGCAAGGGCCATGCGCAGAATATCCGCGTGGGTTCTCCGATGGATGACGGCGAGACGCCTCTCCTGGCAGACCTCCATGTAAAGCACCCTGATCTGAACGTAAAAGTAGATGATGGGGTGCGTGATGTATCCTGTGGATATACTTTTGAGTTGGGCAAGGACGCCGATGGCCGATATGTCCAGCGCAAGATTCGCGGTAACCATGTTGCCATCGTTCCAAAGGGCAGGGCGGGGTCGGAAGTGGGAATCAAGGATTCAGCCCCGAAATCGAGTTTGAGGAGAATCACAATGTCAAATCGTTTGCTGGTCGCTCTCGGACTTCAGGCCGCCCTGAAAGACGCAGAACCGGAAGAAGCCAAGAAGATCGTCGATGCCGCAATGGACGCCGAAAAGGAAAAGGGCGGCAAGGATGAGGAAGAGTCTGAGGCGGAAGCCAAGCGCGAAGAAAAAGAGCGCAAGGCAAAAGAAGCCAAAGACAAAGCATCCAAAGATGCCAATCGCAAGGCCGCACGCGACGCTGCCGAGCATCCCAAGGGATGCATGTGCGACGCCTGTATCGACAAGCGCGAAGGCGGCAAGGATGGTGAATTCGGCGACGATGAGATGACCGACGCCGAAAAGGAGCTTGACGCGGAAGAGAAGAAGGCGGAAAAGGATGCCGAGGGCGCGATTGTACTGCCGCCCGATGAACATGCGGAATCCGACTTCTCCACCGGCGATGCCGCCAATCTTCTCAAGGCTCTACGCCCTGCCGTTGCCAAGTCCGGTGACAAGGGCGCAAAGGATGCCTATCTCAAGCTCTCTGAGTCCATCAAGGGCGGTTCCGATCCGTTCGCTTCGCTGACCCGCATCGTTCATGAAGGCGGCGTCAACGACTCCGAACCGGAACCGGCCACGTTCACGTTCTTCAATGGCAAGCCGTATGCAGAAGGCTTGAAGGCGTACAACGAATACCATGCCGCGCGCGCGGCTCGTAAGTAACAGAAGGAGCATCCCATGCCCGCAGCCGTCATTCCCGTAACGGGACTCATCCAAGGTCCGATTGGCTCTATCTCGCAGTCGGATTTCCCGGTAGTCACCAATCGTCTGGTCAACCCGGCTGACGTCAAGGTTCCGTCCTTTGGCGATGCGCTGGTTCTGAACTCGAACAACACGTATTCGAGCGTCGAGGCGTACATCGTTACCGACAGTTCCTCGTTTACCAGCACAACGAACATTGCATTCGCGCTGGCCAACGTCAAGACCAACACGGTCTACCCGAACCTTTCTAGCGGCGCAATCGCCAACAGCGGATTCTATGCTGCCGGTCAGCCCTGCGATGGCTTGGTTCGCGGCACTATCACGGTTGCAGTTCCCTACGGAACTGCCGCCGGGGCCGGTGCGCCTGTCTACATCCGCACTGTGCTCAATGGCAGCTATCCCAACAGCAAGGTTGGCTCCATCGAAGGTGCCTCCCTGACCGGCAATATAGCGTTGGCCAACGGCATCGTTTTCTCGACCGGCGTTCTCTCGAACGACCCCGCAACGGGCCAGATTTCTGCGCAAGTAACGGTTTTGAACAGACTCATCCCGTAACACTGGAGACAGACGATGAACACGAACGAACTGTATCTCAGCCGGCAGCGCAAAGGCGTATCGGAAACACTCGAGGAAGTATGCGCCCAGGCAGGCATGACACAATCCGCCTACATGCGCAGCCTTCTGGCGTTGCGCATGAGCGGGTCTGGCGGCAATCTTCTCGGGGCAAAGGACGCCTCCGCAACGGGTCAGATCTTCCTCCAGTCGGAACTGAACAAGCCTGACCCACGGCTGCACATGCCGCTTGAGGGCCATACTTGGTTCCGTGACGTTCCTCTGATGAACGGCGGCGGCTGGGTTGACACTGAGACGGCGCAGTTCGTGAACGTGTTCTCGCCGAACAACGTGTCCTCCCCCAACACGACCGGCACATCCTCGAACAATATTCGCACGCTGAATTTCAACCGTTCGCAGGACGTGTACCCCACTCAGCCCTATCAGGTGAATATCCGCATTCCGCTGATTGAATCCCTGAAGCTGGCCCAAGCGAACCGCAGCCCGAACGACATTCTCGATAAGGGAGTGCGCACGGACTGGAACAAGACGCTCGAAAATCGCGTGTACTGGGGCGTGGAAGCCAATCAGGGATTGCTGAATTCAGTAGTTCCCGGCGTTGTCAATCAAGTTTCCGCTACACAGTCGGGTGGAGGATGGGCAAACGCTACTCCACTTCAAATCGTGGAAGACTTCCAAGGCGCGGCCAAGCTCGCGTATGCGAATTCCGGCTACGCTCCCGATTCGATCCCCGACCGTTTCCTGGTCCCGGCCAGCAAGTGGGATTACCTCTTGCAGCCAATGGTTCTGCCACTCGGTTCCGCTCTCGGCACCATTCCGGCATTCACCACCATCCTCGACTGGATCAAGGCTCGGTACTACGGCATTAGCATCAACGGCAAGACGCCTGAGATCGTCCCGCTCCCGTACTGGGGTGAGACCATCGGCGGTGCTAGCCACAACAGCACCACGCAGCTTACCTCCTACGTGTTCAACGATGATTTCGTGAACTTCGGAATCCTCCAGGACATTCAGCGCATGGGTGGACCGCTCAGCCTTCAGGAGGGTGCTTACGTTGCGACCTACATCGCCAACACTGGCATCGTCAAGGTTCTGCGGCCTTCCACGCTGATCTACCAGTACGGCATCTAGCCGACGCATCCGCAACGCGGTCAATTGGGGCAGGGCTTATGGCCTTGCCCCTTTTTTGCTTTTTGGAATACTGAGATGTAAAGAGTCCAAGTCCTCAGGTTTCCCTACGTAGATGGGCGGTTGAAGTTCGCGTGCCGACTTTTTCACCCTGAGAAGTCGCGCAAACCATTTCCTCGATTCATGCCACGGTGAAGCGATTTCGAGAAGATCAACCGCTTCCTTCAGGAGATTGGTAACGTCATGCAAGTACATCTGTTCTTGCTGGCTCATGGTTCCCTTTCTTATGCCAACTTCGGAATATCAATGTGGACTTGGTAAGATTCTGCGCTACGTTTCTTGTAGAGCGTTCGCCCCTGCTCTGAGGCAAGCCGAATTGCCCCAAATATAGCTCCGGCAAATAGAACTTTCCTTTGCTGCTCCGCTGGTAGGGAGTCGAAGAACTGTTCTTGCAAAATCTTCTGTGATCGGTCGCCGCGCTTGACGGCACGGTCAATGCGGTGGATTCGCGTGCTGAGAATAGGCATAACGCTTCCAGGGTCGGCAAGTTTAATGCCATAACCGAAAGAGCAGGAATACTCGATTTTCATGCGATGCAGACAGCGCCGAAGATGTGCTCTACCTCGCTGATCCATCTTTACGGTGCTTCCATGCTCGATTGCGATGTAGCTCAACTCCGCACCTATATCCTGTGTAGAGAGGAATTGCTGCAACAGCGTTGATTCCCTGTCCAGTTCTGCGATAGTCCGTTTCATGTCATCTCCTTATAGTGCCCTTGTCTTGTCTTGTCTTGCCCTGCCTTGCCCCGCCCAGCCATGCCGAGCCCAGCCATGCTAATCTCTCTGGTTCCACTTCGTAGAAAGAACTCTGAAGCGGCCATAAAATCCATTGTTGCGGGGACGGAATCTACCGATGCCAATGAATGCACCCGCCTCTTTCAGATGTTTCTCGAATACTTCCGGCGTGATTGTCTCATCAAGAATGTAGAACGTCACCGTTCCGCCCCACGACTTAATGAGGGGAAAGCACTTCGATACCCGCTTTCCGCCGCCGCGCATCCCATCTGAGGGAACAAAAAGCCATTCGCCAGGAACTTGATCCTTGTGGATTCCAAGAGGTAAGGCGTCCATGACCAGGACACCGGCCTCGAAATGCTTTGTATAGGTAGACTTTCCACTTCCGGGAATCTTGACGGAGAGGAACTTGGCAATCTCAGACAGCGCATTTTTGAAGGCCATCGGGGGAATAAACACCATTCCATCCTCTGATGTATGGAGGCGGTCTTTCCATGTCCGCTCTTCGTAATCCTTAGCGTTTTCCTTATCCAGCTTATCGGTTTCGTAGTGCTTCGATTGGCTGTAGGGGCTGATTGATTCCAGTGTTGCTTCGCAAACCCGCATAAATTCTCCTTGTCTCGTCTTACTTAGCCGCGCCGTGCCAAGTCGAGACTTGACCTGCCGCGCCGTGCCTAGGTGATTTCGTTGCGCTTCGCCAGTTCACGAATCGCCAATTCAATGACGGAAGTCTTCGACAATCCAAACGTCCGAGCGAGAGCGCATAATAGACGTAGGGCATCAAGACTCAATCGATAGCCAACTGATTTCCGTTCCATTCCTCAACAGTATAGCAAGCCGCTATACTTGTCAACCCCTAATGTAAACTTTATTTAGGAGCCGCCATGCCAGCCTTCCCCGAGCAAGCCATCGATTTGTTTTACCAGCTTATTTATGGGTTTGGGGAAGAGTACGGATGCCAGTGCAGCACCTTCATGGGGTTGGCTTCTGGCATTCCGCAGACTGGGAACCCTCCCTACGCGGTGAACGACCTATTGCTCATCTATCCCAAGTTCTTTGGGCCCGCCACGCCAGTATCTGGAACACTCGTGCAAGGCTCCAATGAGATCACCGTAGATTCGACCGCAACGGTCCTGAATATCGGTCAACTTGTGACGTGTCAAGGGCTTAATTCGTCAACGGTAATCACATCAGTAAACATGCCAACCGTGACCGTATCGAGCAACGCAATGGTATCGGGATCGGTTACGCTATCGGTCTATGAAGCGCAGTTGGTCCCTCTTGCGGTCATTCAGCTTTATCTGAACATCGCCTATGCCTCGCTCATGCAATCGCGCTGGCGGGAGTCCTGGTGCTTGGGAATGGCGCTTTACATCGCGCACTATCTGACGCTTTGGTGCCAGACCGAAGGCAACCCGCAGAGTACAGCAAATCAGGTGGTGGCGAACAGCCTTCAGGCAGGTATCACCATCTCGCAGGGAGCAGACGGCGTTTCGCAGGGACTTCAGACGCTCGCGAAGTTGGAACAATGGGCGGCGTGGACGCTCACGCAGTACGGCGTGCAGTTGGCAACCTTGGCGCGCGTAGTGGGCGCAGGGCCAGCGTACTTCAGGCGGTGACAGTGGGAGCAAGCTACACCAGCAGCGGGCCGGGAATGTCGCAGATCAATGCGGGCATCGCTGCGCTCAATGGTGCCGATGCGCTGGTGGGCATTCCTGAAGAGAATGGACAGCGCAAGAAGGGCGAGATCAGCAACGCGGAACTGCTGTTCATCTTCACGAATGGCTCCCCGTTGCACGGTCAGCCTCCCCGCGTGGTGATTGAAGCGGCCATTGAGGCAGAACCGACTCGATCACTCATTGCCAAGCAACTCGCAAAGGCATCTACTTGCGCACTCGACGGCGACGAAGCAGGCATGATGGACGCATTGGACCGCGCCGGCCAGATTGGTGAGAGCGCATCAAAACGCTGGTTTACCGATCCTCGCAACGGATGGGCACCCAATGCGGATTCTACGATTCGGGCCAAAGGAAGCGACCGCCCTGGGATCGACACAGGTCAGATGCGCAGGGCAATCACGCACATCACGGAATCGGGCGATGGTGTTCATGCGGGCAATGCGGCTGAGTTTGCTCCTGATACCGAGATTGCATTTGGCGTTCAGGCAGAAGCGACTGAAGTAGCGGAGGCGATCTAATGCCAACCATCTCGCTCACTCGCGTTGCCAATAGTCCAGCTTTCGCGCAGGCGTATACGGTCAATCGCTCGACGGGCAGCTTTCAACAGGGCGGCTATGTCTCTACCACGACAGCAATACCATTCTGGGGGATAGTCCAGCCAGCCACCGAAGAAGACTTGCAGCAGGTTCCCGAAGGCGACCGCTCTACTGGCATGATGGGGTTTATCTCCGAGCAGCCGATGTACAAGACGCGGGCAGCAGGTTCGGCGTCTGGTCTGGGCGATACGATTCTTTGGAACTCGCAGGAATACCGCGTAGTGGTGGTCATACCGTGGCGCGATTTCGGTTTCTCAAAGGCAATAGCAGCGAGGCTTTCCGGTGAGTAGCTATCCCGTTCCCGGCGTCGGAACTATGGCCTCGACCGGCCTGACACAGCAACAGGTGTCTATCATCTGGCAGAACATCGTACTGCGCTGCCTTGGTATCACCCCTTCAGGACCGACCGACTCTACGGCCTACTCGCAGGTGAGGATTGACTGGCCAACTCCAGGCGCTCCCGCGTGGGCGATCACGGATGACGTGGTGTTCATCCGCGCAACCGAAACGCCAGACCGCTACAACACGGCGCACGAGGTCCAGCCTGTAGACTCCGCTGGTACCACGTTCATCGAAACCACGATCTACACTCGCATCTGGGAACTGTCCTTCATTTTCTACGGCCCCAATGCATTCGATCGGGCACGACAGGTCAAGGCGTGTCTCTATCAGGACTTCGTTCATGATGCGCTTCAGGCTTCCAATCTGTATCTCGATACGGTTATTGGAACGCCGCGCAGAAACCCAGAACTCTTTCAGAATCAATGGTGGGAGCGTACCGACTTCTCGGCAAGAATGAATGAACAGGTGACCGATACCCTCACCAAGCAAACCATGCAGAGCGTAGAGGTTACGCTTGAAACCGAACACGGTATAATCAGCGATGTGGTAGTACAGTTATAGGAGAGAACATGGCGACTCAGCCCCTTCCACTTTCGATTCTCTGCGATGTGAGCGTTTCAGTCACTCCGGCAGGGGTATCAGTCCCCGCATTCAATCAGGCGCTCATCATCGGCAACAGTGGGCGAATTCCTTCCTACGGTGCCGGTTCGCGCTGCGTTCTCATTCCGACCTCGACAGCCACTACTTCTCTCGCCGCGCTCGGCTACTTGACCACCGATCCTGAATACATCGAAGCGCAGTTGTACGCTTCGCAGACTCCGCAGGCGCAATATCTGTGGATGGGATGCCAAGACCCGACCGCCATCCAGGCGATCACCGTCGATTCCGCTGCGGCTGGCACCGGGTACGCGCTGAATGACACCTTTCTGATTTCCTCCTCGAACGCATCCTATGGATACGGCAACGTCACTGGCATCAGCGGCGGCGGCGTGGTCACGTCTGTAGCGTCCATTCCCGGCCAGCAGGGAACCGGATACGCGATTTCAGCCGCACTCTCGACCACCGCTCAGGGTACAAGCGTTGGAACCGCCCTCAAGGTCAACGTGACGGCCATTGGTGAGACTCCGCTTCAGGCTGTGACCGCTTGCCGTGTTGCTCAGCCCGCGTGGTACCTGGTCAACTGCACCACGGCAACCGACTCTGACAATGTGGCGATTGCGGCCTATGCGCAGAGTACACAGCCTGCCATGCAATTGTTCTACAGCACGCAGAGCGCATCTGCTCTTGCTGGTTCGGTGGGCAACGTGTTCTCGCTCATCAAGGCGGCAAATTACAGCCGCGCCCACGGCTGCTACTCCACCCCGCAGGGCGGTCTATTCCCGAACAACGCCTACATCTCTGGCGCTTTGATGGGGAAGGCGATGGGCCTGAATACCGGACTCGCCAACAGTAATTTTTCTCTCGCCGCCAAGACGCTGGTCGGATGCACAACCGAACCGCTTTCGCAAGCGCAGATCAACGTGTTTGCTGGTACGCCGGGACTCGGCTTCGGAAACAACGGCAACAGCTACAATAACTACGCCAACAGTTACGATTTCTACTATCAGGGGGTGAACGGAAACGGCCTCAGCTTTACTACCGTTCTCGGCCTCGATATGCTGGCCGCAGACGCGCAGATTTCGATTCTAAATGTACTCCAATCGCTTCCCTCGATTCCGCAGGATGATTCCGGCCAGGCTCTCGTATTGAATGCGGTGCGGGGCGCTTGCAGCCGTTCAGCTAATCGCGGATTCATCGCCGGGGGCGTGTGGAACGGTCCTGCTATCCCGCTGCTTCCCACTGGTGGCTTGACGGTCGGGACAGCACTCTCTACCGGATACTGGGCTGGATCGTCTTCGTTCTCGACGCAATCTAGTGGAGACCGCGCACTGTTCAAGGGAATGCCCGTTTATGTCGCCGTCATTCTGGCCGGCACACAACAGAGCTTTATCATCGGAGTTTCGGTCCAGCAGTAAGAGGAGATCGCAATGGCAAACGGAACCACCACATATTCGTTCAAGGACTTGACGGGGGCGATTGCCTCTCCACTTGCAGGGCCGTTTATTCTTGCAGGCGGTAACCTCGGTGTGGGAAAGATCACCGTGGAGATGACGCATGAATGGACCGAACAGGACAATTCTTCGGATGCGGCAGTCATGGTGTCAGTAAGTCCAGGGTTCAATGGCATGGTCAAGATTTCCTGCCAGCAGACCTCGGCGCTCAACGCCTACCTGAAGTATGCGCAGAATCTTCACCAGACAGCGGTAGCGAATGGGGACGCAAGCAACTGGGCGGCGATGGCCCTTGACCTCCAGAATCCCGTCACGGACGATCAGAACATCTGCACCGGCGTATCGTTCTCGAAGAAGCCTCCGCAGCCTTACGGCGGCAAGGGCGAGTACATTGAATGGAATCTTCCCGCAGCCAACATTGCTAACCAGTAAGCGGAGCGCACATGCCTTTCGATCACAAAGATACGACTATCGGCGATCAGCAGTACCGCATAGGGATGCTTGAGGCGTCCGATGGAAGCTGGATTTTCTCGACGTTCGTCAAGCGGTATCGCGCATTTCAGGAATCACAGCCCGCACCTCTTCAGGTAGTGGTCCCCGATCCTGATGTAAAGGTTCCTGACGTTCCTCCTGAGGTCGGATTTGCAATGACCGCCGCTTTCCTCACTGAGCAGCTTTCGCGCACCGAACTTGCTGAAGTGATGGCGCTTTGCCTGGGTGTTTGCGGTCGCTATGACTCGCGCCTTGGTACGCCTATTGCCAAG
>Ga0224555_1004562_pt1 | contig 12579 bp, 11 predicted proteins | sample 714S23034metaG_FD_180687 | JGI IMG/M metagenome (GOLD analysis project Ga0224555, IMG submission 180687) | Peat soil microbial communities from Stordalen Mire, Sweden - 717 S2 30-34 | ecosystem: Environmental > Terrestrial > Soil > Wetlands > Peat | place: Sweden: Norrbotten County, Stordalen...
TAAGCCCAGCGGGCGGGATTGGCAGACATGGTCGGCCGCCATGTACCTCTATGCTGCTGAATGTGTGCAGAAGCAGGGGACTCCATTCTTCGACGAGATGCGCGCAGGCAATCCCGTCTTCATCGCTTCTGCAAGAGGGCTCGATGCCAAAACCAATCCTTATTGATGCCAATTGATGCCAACTTTACTTTCCTGCTTCTCATAAGCGATTGATTTTATGGTGCGCCCGGAGAGATTCGAACTCCCGACCCTTTGGTTCGAAGCCAAATGCTCTATCCAACTGAGCTACGGGCGCACGCCATCGACAAACTCACCGCAAATTGATCTTACAGCCCCGCGCCGGCAATCTCCTCCGCCCGCGCACTGCCTTCAACCGTCTCCACAATGTCGAGCCCGGCGCGGCGCAGCATCTTCTGGATCGCCGCCTCCGTCAGCCGGCTCGCGTCGTACTCCACGCGCACGGTTTTTTCCGCCTCGCGCACCTCCACCAGGCGCACGCCGTAGACATCCCGCACCTTCGATAGCGCAAGCAGGCTGCGCTCGCTGGGTGCGGCGCCGTAGCGGTACACAACGTCGAGTTGAGTCATGGCTTGATTCTAGCAGCGGCGGCCCGAAGCCCCCACTCTGACCGATCAATACCGGGGGAGGAAACATCCGCGCCTGCGGGTTACAATAAACCCATGAATGAGCTTCAAGAGCCGGCGCCATCCGCCGATCAGGCGCCCTCGGATGCCGCGTTGCGTCCCAGGTACACGCGCAACAATCCATACAACTCGACCGTGCTGGTCAATCGCCTTCTCAGCGGCGAGGGCTCCGAGAAGGAGACGCGCCACTTCGCCTTCTCGCTGGAGGAGGGCATAACCTATACGCCCGGCGATGCCGTCGGCGTCGTTCCGGAGAACCGCGCCGAAGTCGTCGACGAGGTCCTCTACACGCTCGGCTTCACCGGCTACGAGCGCGTGCTCGACCACTATAAGAACGAGATCAGCTTCGCCGAGGCGTTGCGCACATGGCTCGCCATCGGCAAGCTGGCGCGCGGCACCGTCAGCCAGTATGCCAAGCTGCCCGCGGCGGCCGGCGTCGGCGGCCGCGGCCCAGAGGCGCTCCAGCGGCTCAGCGGCCCGGAGAACAAGTTGCTCGCCGACGAGTACTGCTGGGGCCGCGAGTTCATCGACCTCATCACCGACTTTCCCGGCGCTATCGGCAACCCGCAGGAGCTCTTCAGCGTCCTGCCCCGCCTCGCGCCGCGCCTCTACTCCATCGCCTCCAGCCAGGCCGTCCATCCCGATACCGTCGAACTGACGGTGCGCGTTGTGCGCTACAGCACCCATGGCCGCACCCGCCTGGGAGTGGCCAGCGGGCAGATGGGCGAGCGAGCGCATGTGGGCGCCGTCCTGCCCATCTTTCTGCACTCCAACCAGAACTTCCGCCTGCCCGAGGACAGCTCCGCCCCGGCCATCATGATCGGCCCGGGAACAGGCATTGCCCCCTTCCGCGCATTCTTGGAAGAGCGCCGCGCCAAGCATGACACCGGCAAGAACTGGCTCGTCTTCGGCGACCAGCATCATGCCACCGACTTCCTATACGAGGAGTTGTGGTCCGAGATGCAGGCCGATGGAACCCTCACCCGCCTCGATACCGCCTTCTCGCGCGACCAGGCGAGCAAGATCTACGTGCAGGACCGCCTGCGCGAGAACGCCGAGGAACTCTACGCCTGGCTGGAGCGCGGAGCCTATTTCTATGTCTGCGGAGATGCCATCCGCATGGCCAAGGACGTGGAGCAGGCCCTGCTGGACGCCGTCGCCAAGGCCTCCAACGGCAGCCTCGACCACGCGGCAGAATACCTCGCCGCCATGAAGCAGCAAAAACGCTATCGCCGCGACATCTACTAGCCCGTCGCCTGGTAGCCCCCGGGCATTCCTCGCGATACCCCCGCATCGTCATTCTGGCGCAGCCAGAATCTCCGTATTTGCTTCTGCCCTTGCCGTTGTCTGTTCTCCGCCCTTACCTGTTCTCGTCGGTGTCTGTTTTACGCTGTCATCCTGAGCGCGTCTTTCGAGCGCGAAGGATCCCGATGAACTCCAACCCGCCTCAACCGCCCACCCCTTTCTCCCCAGACCCCCCGCTCACAGCTCACCGCTCTAACAAAAAAATGCCTCGGCGACCCCTCAAAAACCCCAGCAAAATTGCCTGTCAAGCCCCTCGACCCTCCAAAATCCCCATAACCAACACCCCATCAACCACATCCCTCCGAAAAATAGTTGGCATAGTAGTTATGCTCGAAGTCGTATAATTAAAGCAGTAGTAAACAAACAGACCCGGCCAATCAGCCGGGTCTTCGCATTTAACGCACCACAGCAAACCATTGCGAATCAACGCATTATCAGAAAGTCAAATAGAATGAAGACTTTACAAACTCAACCCGCTGAAGCCCATTTTCCACCTCTAACCCGAATGTTTAGACGACTTTACCCGTAACCAGTCTGCAATGACGACTTTGGCGTCCAGCACACCACGCAATCGACTGATTCCATTCCACTTGGACGAAATTCAAACGAAAGGGGGGATGGGGGGGGTGGGCGAAAACGAACAAATGGAGAATAAGCAGCGGGCAAACATCGAACATACAGCGAACAAACGGTAACTCTCGATCACCCGAATCGGAGCACACGTTATTCTGTCTCCTCCTTCGCTTATATTGCGAAGGAGGAGACACACACACGCCAGCCGCTCGACAATCTCCGCTACACGCGGAAGTTGTCCGGCCTCCAGTTCACGATGGCCTGCTTGATCTGGTCCTGCGTCAGTTTCTCCTTCAGCGTGCGCGCCACCAGAGCCGGTAGTTCGGCGTCGGAGGCGAAGCGCAGCCCGATCAGTTGCGACTCCGTCAGCGCATGGCTGCTGGCCAGGTCTTCGGCAGACAGCAGCGCCTGGAGCCGCAGCCGCTCTTCCAGCCGGATGACGCGGTCCTGCACCTTCATCGGGTACATGCGGATCTTGACCGCGACCATGAAGAAGACGATCGCCATGACCACCCACCAGCCGAACAGGAAGTGATGGTTCGCCGGCAAGTGCCAGTCGTGCACCAGTTTGTAGGCGGCAAAGGCGATGTTGAGCATCAGCATCGGCACCATGAAAAAGTGCCATGCGGGGTCCCAGCGTACATGGTTCTTGTAATTCTGTGCATCAGACATCGGTCGGTTCCTTTCTGTCTTCCATAATTCGTGAATTCACGGTACATTGGCCGGACGGCGAACGGTAGAAGTTCCGGGTTAGGTGATGATACTCGCGCGGATTGACCGTGCGCTGCATAATCTTCTCAGGTAGGCTCGAAGACATGGCGAAAGACGGCAAAGCTCGGCGCATCGGCGTGCATCTCGGCACCACCGGCGGATGCTGGACGGCGGTCGATCGCGCCGTCGAGATCGGCGCCAACACCTTCCAGATCTTCTCCTCCAGCCCGCGCATGTGGCGCGCCTCGGCGGTCAAACCAGCCGACGCGAAGAAGATGCGCGAGCTGCGCACCCAGTTCGACGTCGGCCCCGTGGCCATCCACGCCAGCTATCTCATCAACGTCTGCAGCCAGACCGAAACCGTGCGCGTGAACTCCGTCGCGGCGTTTCGCGGAGAGGTGGAGCGCGCGCTGGCGCTGGGCGCTGAGTTCCTCGTCCTCCATCCCGGAAGCTGGAAGGGACTCACCCGCGAGGAGGGCCTGCGCCTGGCCGCCCAGTCCATCGAGAGCGCCGTCGCCGGCATCGACTTCGCGGGCAAGGAATTCCGCATCCTCATTGAGAACACGGCGGGCGCGGAGTTCTCCCTCGGCGGAAAGCTGGAGCAGGTGGCCGAGCTGGTGGAGCGCCTCCGCCCCTGCGCGCCCGTCGCCGTCTGCCTGGACACCTGCCACATCCACGTCGCCGGCTACGACATCGTCTCCGACGCGGGCTACATCGACACAATGCAGCAGGTCGGCGCGACGCTTGGCTTCGACACCGTTCGCGTCTGGCACTGCAACGACGCCAAGGCCGCCTTCGGCTCCAAGCTCGACCGCCATCAGCACATCGGCGAAGGAACCATCGGTACGGCGCCCTTCCGCCGCCTGCTGCACGACCCGCGCTTCGCCCACTGCGCCTTCATCGCCGAAACCCCGGTCGACGCCCCTGGCGACGAGGCCCGCAACGTCGCCACACTGCGGGAGTTGGCGGCGGAGTGAAGGGGTTGTCCAATGAATTTTCACAAACGAAAGCAGCTATGTCTTGGAGCACTCTATTGCTTCGTTGCCGTCCCCGCGAACGATTGACCGCTCGTCGCAGATGTGCTCGCCGCAAAGAGAATTGACTCTCCTTGTTGAGCCGCTGCGAGACTTAGTTGTAGTGTTGGCGCTGAAGGGCAAGTCCCCGTCTTCGACGTCAAACTAAGATTCAGAGTAGCAGTTCCAAGCGCTGTGCTTTGAATACTGTATGTTCCGGCAACTGAGTATTGGCAGCTGTCGTTACCACTGTTGATGCTGATTGTTCCGCCGGTGAGGCCCCCTGCGCCATTGGCGATGATCGTACCAATTCCGTCAAATTGGGATGTGCCGCCTTGGAACATCAGATAGCCTCCGCTGCTATAGAATTCAATCGAATAAGTGCCGGTCAAACTTGCATTTGAGTAAGCGGTCTGGGCGAAAACGGTTTGTGTACTTGATGAGCTTCCCGAAGAGCAGGAGCTGAGAGGCAGAAGCATTGACGCTGAGATCAGTATTAGGATTAGCTTTCTCATTGGCCCTCACATAGGTTCGTAGTTCTGAACGGCTTTTCAAAATGTAGTCATTAGCCGATTTATCGTTCTTAGGCTACAGCGCACTATGGGGCCGTGTCCAATGAAAACATTACGGTGCGCTTTGGCCTGCGGTTGCGGATGCTCCGCAAGCAGAAGGGCTGGACACAGGTTCAGATGGCGGACGCCCTCGGAATTGACCGAAGCTACATCTCCGATGTGGAACGGGGCAAAAAGAATGTTAGTCTGCCGACGATGGAAGTCATCGCTCTGGGGTTTGAAATCAGTCTCTCCAAGCTGCTTTCGAGAATTTAAATTGGTTCGGTTGCTCTGTTGTACGCCATGTTTGAATTGAAATGCGGAGGTTTGATCGACAAGGCCCTGGCTTGGCAATAAGAGTTCAGCCTGACGCGCTAAAGGCCGACTTCTTTACAATCATTAATATGGAAGAGCCAGCACAGAACACGAGTGAAGATCAGCAGCGGTATAACCCTGCGGAGATTGAACCGAAGTGGCAGGCGCGCTGGGACGCCGATCCGTCGCTGTACGCGGCGGAAGGGCATGATTCGGCCAAACCCAAGTTTTATTGCATCGAGATGCTGCCCTATCCCAGCGGCCAGTTGCACATGGGCCATGTGCGCAACTACGCCATCGGCGACGCGCTGGCCCGCTTCATGTGGATGCGCGGCGCGAACGTGCTGCACCCCATGGGCTGGGACTCCTTCGGCCTTCCCGCCGAAAACGCAGCGCTGAAGAACAACACGCCGCCAGCCGAGTGGACGCTGGCCAACATCGTTGCGATGCGGCGGCAGATGCGGCGCATGGGCCTGAGCTACGACTGGTCCACCGAGGTCACCACCTGCCTGCCCGAGTACTACCGCTGGAACCAGTGGTTTTTTTTGAAGATGTTCAACGCGGGGTTGGCGTATCGCAAGAAGAGCAAGGTCAACTGGTGTCCCCAGTGCCAGACCGTGCTGGCCAACGAGCAGGTGGTCGATGGCAAGTGTTGGCGGCACGACGACACGCTCGTAGAGCAGCGCGATCTGACGCAGTGGTTCCTGCGCATCACAAAATACGCGGACGAACTGCTCAACGGTCTCGATCGGATGGATGGCTGGCCGGAGAAGGTCCGCACCATGCAGCGCAACTGGATCGGCCGCAGCGAAGGCGCGCTGGTCGATTTCCCCGTTGCAGCGAGTCAGCAGACCACGGAGAAGATTACGGTCTTCACCACGCGCATCGACACCATCTTCGGCGCTACCAGCGTGCAGCTTGCGCCGGAGCATCCGCTGGCGAAGAGCTTTGCCGATAGCAATCCGGTCTTGGCCTCGCAGATCGACGAGATGCTGGCGCAGCAGAAGGCCGCGCGCGAGGCGGGCGACCTCGGAGCGATCGAGAAACGCGGCGTCGATACCGGCCGGTTCGCAATCAATCCCTTCAACGGCGAACTTATGCCGATCTGGGTTGCAAATTACATTTTGGCCGACTACGGCACAGGCGCCATCATGAGCGTTCCCGCGCACGACGAGCGCGACTTCGATTTCGCCGCCAAATACGGCCTTCCCGTGCGCCGCGTAATTGTTCCCAATAAAGTTACAGATGATTCGCAGCAGCTTCCGTATCTCGCGGAAGGCGACTCGTCGCTGGCTGATTCCGGCCAATGGACCGGTGAATCCTGCGCCGAGGCGCAGCAAAAAATGGCCGCATTCGCCAAGAAAAATGGATTTGGCGCCGCAACAGTTACATATCGTCTGAAGGACTGGGGCGTCAGCCGCCAGCGCTACTGGGGCACGCCCATCCCCATGGTCTACTGCACCAACGGCCATGCAGGCACTGGGCCGGAAAGCCCACGCGTCGAGCCAGGAGGAGTGGTCCCGCTGCCGGAGAGCGCGCTTCCCGTCCTGCTGCCCCCACAGGTGGAGATCACCCAGCAGGGTGGCTCGCCGCTGGGCCGCGTCGCGGATTTCGTCAACACCACCTGCCCGGTCTGCGGTGGCCCGGCCCGCCGCGAGACCGACACCATGGACACATTCGTCGATTCGAGCTGGTACTTCTATCGCTACACCGACGCGAAGAACTCCGCCGCGCCCTTCGATTCCGCGAAGGCAAACTACTGGTTTCCCATCGACCAGTACATCGGCGGAGTGGAGCACGCCATCCTGCATCTGATTTACTCGCGCTTCTGGACCAAAGTCATGCGCGACCTCGGCATGATCCACAACGACGAGCCCGCGGCGCGCCTCTTTACCCAGGGAATGGTGATTAAAGACGGCGCCAAGATGTCGAAGTCCAAGGGCAACGTCGTCTCGCCCGACCTGATGATCGAGCGCTACGGCGCGGACGCGACGCGCATGTACGCGCTGTTTGCCGCGCCGCCCGACCGCGACCTGGAGTGGCAGGAGGACGGCGTCGCCGGCATCAGCCGGTTTCTCGCCAGAGTTTACCGGCTCTTCCAAAACCACGAGCAAGCTTTGAAGTGTGTCCAGCAGGACGATCCTGCAAGGATGACTGGTTCTGGAAAGCTGGCAGCGATTGCTCTGCGCAGAAAAACACACCAGACAATCCAGAAGATCACAGATGAGTTGGCAGGAAGATGGCATTTCAATACGGCCATCGCTTCATTGATGATTTTTGTGAACGACCTCTACTCGGCGGAAGGGGAAGTCGCGTCTACGCAGAGTTCTCCTGAAGTTTTCAAGGACAGCCTACGCGTTCTTCCCTTATTGCTTGCGCCTTTCGCGCCGTTTCTGTCGGCGGAACTTTGGGAGCAGCTTGGCGGCCAGGGCGCGGTCTTCCGCGCCGCGTGGCCGGTGGCCGATCCGGAACTTGCGCGCGAGGCCGAGATCGAAATCCCGGTCCAGGTCAACGGCAAACTCGCTAATGTTGTCACCGTTCCATCGGGCAGCGATGAGGCGACCATTCAGACTGCGGCGCAGGCCGATGCCAAGGTCGTCGCGCGAATTGCGGCGAAGACCATCGTCAAGGTGATCGTTGTGCCGGGCAAGCTCGTCAACATCGTGGTGAGGTAGATGGCACTCGACCGCGGCGCGCCGGTTCGCGGGACGCAGTCGTTTGTGCACACGCTCGCGGCCTGTTGGAAGCGGCCCTCGCTGACTGCGCTGGAGGTGCTGTGGCGCTGGGCGTTTGGCGTGCCTGCGTTGGCGTTGATGGTTTACGAGGCGCTCGGCGTCTGGCGCACCGCGCAGGTCGATACTGCGTCGCTCCGGCAGATCTCGCTGCTCGACCCGATCGGCGCCGCCGCAACGCTGACGCAGACAGCCATGCAGCTGTTGCCCCCGGCCTTGCGCGTGGCCGAGTGGTTGGCGCCGCTACTTCTGGTTGTGTGGGTCGTCGTCTCCTCGTTTGGCCGCGTCCTGGTGCTGCGCCGCTGCGATGCGCAACTGCACTCGCGGCCAGCCACGCTGATGCTGCTACAGGCGGCGCGCATGGCGGCGCTGCTGGGCAGCTTTGCGCTGTGGCTCGCCTGCCTACAGGTGGCCGCGGCAGTTGCGGTGAATGGTCCCATTGCCGAGGGCCGCGATCCCAATCTGGTGCTCTACTGCGCCATCGTCATCGTTGCGACGCTGGGTATGTTTACTCTGTGGGCAGCCGTCAGTTGGGTGTTCTCGGTCGCCCCGCTGCTTGCGATGCTCGGCAACCTCGGCGCGGCCGCCAGCCTGTCCGCCGCCTTTCGCCTTGGCCCGCTGCGCTCCAGGCTGGTCGAGATCAATTTTGTGATGGGAATCGTCAAGATCGCGCTGATTGTGTTGGCTATGGTGGCTTCGGCGTGTCCTCTGCCATTCGAGAGTGTGGCGACGACGCAGTTCATGGCCTGCTGGTATGCCGCGGTCACCGTCCTCTATCTCCTTGCGTCGGACCTGTTCCACGTCGTGCGCCTGGTGGCGTATCTCGAACTCTGGAAGTCGCACGACCACACCGCATGCATCCTGATGAGCCGTGCCGCGCCAGATTCCACCACCCCGTAATATCCGCGAGTTCTCCGCATTGCCTGTTAAGATAGCCATGAGGTCGTTGCGCGGGCCGTAATGACCTGCGCGCGTATAGCGGAACCAGAGCAGGTGTCGCCCGGGGCAAGTCCTTCGAGTGGATTTTTCATCAAGAAAAATCCACATTGAATACTGTTTGCTAGCGGCACTGTTACTCTGGTTCTGCATGTAAAGGCGGGCGCGGATTGCTCTATTGGCTGCTCTATCAGAAGCTCTTTCCATACTTCAGGGTCTTCCGGATCTTCCGGTATCTGACCTTTCGCACGGTCTTTGCCAGTCTGACAGCGCTGCTCATCGGCATGTTGATCGGCCCCTACGTCATTGACAAGCTGCGCGAGTTCCAGATCGGCCAGTATGTGCGCGACGACGGCCCCGAGACACACCTCAAGAAGGGTGGCACGCCCACCATGGGCGGCGTGCTCATCTCGATCTCGATCCTTGTCCCCACGCTGCTCTGGGCCGATCTGTCCAACCCCTACGTCTGGGTGGTCATGCTCTCCACGCTTGCCTTCGGCGGCATCGGCTTTGCCGACGACTACATCAAGGTCGTGCGCAAGCAGAGCAAGGGCCTCACCTTCTGGCAGAAGATCGGCCTGCAGTTCGCCGCAAGCGCCGCGGTCGCCGCCACTCTGGTGCGCCTGGACGTGCGCGGCAGCTACTCCACGCGCCTCATGGTCCCCTTCGCCAAGAACTTCCGCCCAGACCTGGTCTGGCAGTGGATGGGCCACATCCCGCACGCGCACTGGATCGCGTATCTCCCGTTCGTCATCTTCGTGATGCTGGTCATCACGCTCACCAGCAACGCGGTCAACCTCACCGACGGCCTCGACGGCTTGGCCATCGGATGCACCATCATCGCCGCCGGCGCCTTGGCCGTGCTCACCTACGTCTCCGGCCACGTTGTCTTCGCGGACTACCTCGAATTGCAGCGCATGCCCCTGGTCAGTGAGCTCACCGTCTTCTGCGGGGCCATGGTCGGCGCTTCCATCGGCTTCCTCTGGTACAACGCCCACCCCGCCGAGATCTTCATGGGCGACGTCGGCTCGCTCGCCCTGGGCGGCGCCATCGGCACCGTCGCCGTCATCATCAAGCAGGAGCTTCTGCTGCCCTTCATCGGCGGCGTCTTCATCCTTGAAGCCGCCAGCGTCATCCTGCAGGTCGGCAGCTACAAGCTGCGCGGCGGCAAGCGCATCTTCAAGATGGCCCCGCTCCACCACCACTTCGAGCTGCTCGGCTGGAGCGAGTCCAAGGTCATCGTCCGCTTCTGGATCATGGCCCTTGTCTTCGCCCTCTTCGCCCTGACTACACTAAAGTTGAGGTAATCACATTGCGCAACAGTGCAATTTTCGGCTGGATATTCTGGAATGTGATCGCTTGCGTGTTTTTGGGACTGCTGATTTTCGAGGATTCCAGAAGGGCTGCTACCCTGATCTTTCTGCTGCCGCTTCAACTCATCATCAATCTCGCTATTTACGCCGTATTGAAGCAATTCAAGGTTTCCGGAATGACCGTCATCTATGTGATCGGGTTGCTTGCGGGCTTAATCATCTTCGCTCGCGGTTATCAGTGGTGGATGTTGGTAATCCTGCTGGTAATCGTAGGACGCATAATTTGGTCGGTTCAAACGGATCGCACTCGATTGAGGCGAAAGGAAGAGTAGCAGATGGAACTAAAGAACAAACGCGTGTTGGTGGTTGGCCTGGGCAAGTCCGGGAAGTCGGCGGCGCTCTTTCTGCGCGCGCTCGGGGCGCAGGTCACAGTCTCGGACTCGCGCAGCGCGGAGGCGCTTGCCGGCGAGATCCCCGCGCTGCTCGATGCGGGCGTCATGGTCGAGACGGGCGGCCACGGCCTGCTCACCTTCCGCCGCCAGGACCTCATTGTCGTCTCGCCCGGCGTCCCCTTCGACACGCCGGAGTTGAAGCAGGTGCGCGCCTTCGGCCTGCCCATCATCGGCGAGCTGGAGCTGGCCAGCCGCTTCCTCCAGGGCCAGATCGTCGCCATCACCGGCTCCAACGGCAAGACGACCACAACCTCCCTGCTGGGCAAGATCTTCGCCGACGCGCGCGTTTCAACCCTGGTCGGCGGAAACATCGGCACGCCGGTCATCGACTTGATCGCACAGAGCACGCCGCAGACAACCAGCGTCCTCGAGGTCTCCAGCTTCCAGTTGGAGACGGTAGTAGAGTTCCGCCCGCACATCGCCGTTGTGCTGAACATTACGCAGGACCACCTCGACCGCCACGGCACCTTCGAGAACTACACCGCCATGAAGGCCCGCATCACAGCCCAGCAGACAGCGGAAGATTTCTTCGTCCTCAACGCCGAGGACAAGCCAACCCAGATGCTTGCCGCGCAGACCAAGGCCCAGGTCTTCTGGTTCAGCGGGCGCAGGCCAATCAAGCAGGGCGCGTTCGTGCATGGCGAGAGCATCATCTTCCTTCCGCGCGAGGGCGCGAAGCCGGAGCCGGTGATGCCGTTGGCGGAGATTCCGCTCAAGGGCGCGCACAATGTGGAGAACGTTCTCGCGGCGGTCTGTGCGGCCCGGCTGGGCGGGGTCTCTGCCGAGTCGATTCGCGCCTCGGTCGCCGGCTTCAAGGCCGTCGAGCACCGCCTGGAGTTTGTGGCCACCGTGCGCGGCGTCGCGTTCTACAACGACTCCAAGGCTACCAACGTGGACGCGACCAAGAAGGCCCTGGAGGCCTTCCCCGGCGGCGTTCACCTCATCCTCGGCGGCAAGGACAAGAACTCCGACTACACCGAGCTTGCCGATCTGCTGCGCGCCCGCGTCAAAACTGTTTACACAATTGGTTCGGCGGCGGAGAAGATCGAGCGCCATCTGGCGGGAGTCGTCAAGATAGTCTCAGCGGGTACGCTGGATGCAGCCGTGCGCCAGGCCGCGCAGAGTGCTGTGCCCGGCGATGTGGTGTTGCTTGCACCGGCCTGTTCGAGCTTCGACCAGTTCACCAGTTATGAGCATCGCGGTCGCGTCTTCAAGGAGCTGGTGAAGGGACTGGTGGGCGCTTCGGTTTAATCTGAGAGCAGGGAAGCGGGCGGAATGGCAAAGCGCGTAGGCGTCGACAAATGGCTGTTCGGCACCGTGCTGCTGCTGGTGCTCTTCGGGCTGGTGATGGTCTTCTCCGCCTCGGCCGTGATGTCGCAGGCCGAATCGGGATCACCCTATAAGTACGTCGCCAAGCAGGGAATGTACGCGCTCTTCGGAATGCTTGCGCTCTTCGCTCTGATGCGCGTGGACTACCGCCGCTATAACAGCTATCCCTTTGTCGGCTGCGCGGTCGCGCTCACCACCATGCTTCTGGTGGCCGTCTTCGCCATGCCCGCGCTCAACCACACCCACCGCTGGTTTCGTCTTGGCAGCTTCTTCACCTTCCAGCCATCGGAGCTGGCAAAGCCCGTGCTTGTGCTCTTTCTCGCGTACTTCCTGCAGACACGCATCCACACCATGGACGACTGGAAGGGAACCATCCTGCGCGCTGTGCTGCCCCCCGTGGTCTTCATCGGTCTCATCCTGAAGGAGCCGGACCTGGGCACTGCGCTGGTCTGCGCTGCGGTCACCATGGCCATGCTCTATCTCGCCGGAATGCAGGTGAAGTGGATCGGCGTGGGCCTGCTGGCCTCATCGCCCGTGCTCTACTACATGCTCTGGATGGTGCCCTTCCGCCGCGCGCGCATGGAAATCTTCTTCCATCCCGAGATGGACCCGCTGGGCAAGGGCTTCCACATCACGCAGTCGCTGATCGCGGTGGGCACCGGCGGAATGACTGGGCTGGGACTGATGGAGGGCCGGCAGAAGCTC
>Ga0224555_1004564_pt1 | contig 12560 bp, 11 predicted proteins | sample 714S23034metaG_FD_180687 | JGI IMG/M metagenome (GOLD analysis project Ga0224555, IMG submission 180687) | Peat soil microbial communities from Stordalen Mire, Sweden - 717 S2 30-34 | ecosystem: Environmental > Terrestrial > Soil > Wetlands > Peat | place: Sweden: Norrbotten County, Stordalen...
TGGACGGGCCAGGATTCGAATACCGAGGCCAATGTCTGCTCGATGGCGATCGAGCTGCCGACAAGCACGCTCGGCGCGACAGGGCCGATCCGGATCTGGGGTCGTTGCAGCCTGCGCGAGAACGGCACCCTGAATCATGTGGACCGGGCCGGGCACCCGTCGGTGAGCAGTTTCTTTAATACCGACGACACCAAACTGGAGTACAACGCCAGCGAGCCCCCGAACGACTGGAACCGGTGGCTTGACCAGTTCGTCCACCTAATGGGTCACACCGGCGGCTACACCCGGGAGGAGGCCATCGCCGTCATCGAGAAGGAGGGCACGCTGCCGGACATGCTGACCTTCGACCCGGCCAAACCGGCGCAGTACCCGAACGGCCGGGTGTTCACCGACGATGTCATCGACTACCGGCTGGCGTTCCTCACCAAGGGCGAGTGTCCGCCGTCGGGCCTCTCACCGCATACCGACACACTGACCGAGTTCCCATATCTCGGTCCGCCGCATGCGCCCTAACCGAGCTGCGGCGCTCGACCAGATAGCTTGGGTTGAGCCGCGCCAGGCACGGTATCTTCGCGCGGTTGCCTGAGCCTCTAGAGAACGCCCGACGGCGAAGAGCCCAAGCCGATCGCGGCGGCGGGCACCCTGCGGGTCGAGTCCCGCGCGATGGTGGTGCTCCAGGCCTCGGCCGAGTAGGGCGTTAGCCGTTGGGCACCCTGCCCTGCGCGCCTGCCCCAGCAGGCGTGCAACAGTTCCCTCAGCACCCAGGTCGATGGGTCCGCAAAAGTGGCCACGATCCGCTCGTGCTCACGCTGCTGGACCTCGCTCGCCGCGCCCCCGCCAAGTGTGTTCATGACCTCCAGGGTCTCGGCAAACCACCGCCCCCAAGGGGAACCTCCACGAACCACTTCGGTGGAGGCCTCGTGTCGAATCTCTTCCAGACCGCAGCGCTCAAGCAGCGCTGGCAGCTTCCGCCCGAACACCGGATCGTAGCCGCGCGAAATCCACCAGTCACCGTTCCGCCACGCGTCGTGGTAGACCTGATAACCCGGATGCGAGGGATCGACTGACCCAGGTGTGCCCCAGTCTGCGTCCTCGTCGATCAGCCAGCCACCCGGACGTAGGCACTGCGCCATTCGCGCTATCGCTTTCTCCTGGCGGCCGACGAGGTGAAACAACAACAGGCGCGAGCACACAACGTCAAACGAGCCAGGACCTAGGAGTTCAAGCGGGTCCTCCAGGATGTTGTGTTGCACCACCTCAAGGTTCGGCAGTTCCAACTGTTCGAGGTAGCCGACGTCGACGTCGGTGGCCACCACGTGGCCGGAAGGGCCGACCCGCTGAGCCAGCCAGACCGCCATCGACCCGCGGCCCGCACCGACCTCAAGACAACGCCAGCCGGGCTGAACCATGTGCCGGCGCCGTCGTGATAGCGGGTCGAAGATCTGCTCGAGGAGCGCCAGCCGAGCGTCCTCGGCAACCTCGCGACCAGCAGCAGCGAGGCGATACCCAATATTATGTTGCTCCGGCTGCGTGCTGGCGTGCTGATCAGCTCCAACCACGTGCCCTCCCGGTCGCGTCACCGTGAAGCTAGGTTCCGAACGCTAGATGCGGTGATCGTACGCGCTGCAGTTTGCTGTGATGGCGCATTCAAAGCAGCGTGCGACCGGAGTCAGCCAGACAGGGTCTTGTCCAGAGCTCGCCCGCAAAGGGCGAAACGATGACCACCACCGCCATGACGACTTACGCATACGACCAAATCGACCAGGCCCGAGCAGAACTGAAGGCGGTCTCGAAATAGACGACATTCGAGGGTCTCAAAACTTTGTGTCGGAGTCACCGTGGACGCCGACGACCCGTCGTGAATGGGTCGCTCGCGAGCTGGCCGCCAAGTACGGCGACCGGTTCCTGCCACCGGAGTCGCTGACGTCGTAATCCCATCGAGCAGAGGCGGAATCGCGTAGACACGCCAAGCGTGGATGCGATTCTGCGTCTGCTGGCTTACTGGCGGGGCTGTAAGAGGGAGTAGTGGCCCTTGCCAAAGCGGGCCATTTCCGGTGCGTCGCCAGCGGACAGCAGCGTCCACGCGGGAGTGAAGCGGCGTTCGATTTCGGCCCGAGTGATGCCGCGGACGCCAAATTGCTCACCGGGATCAAGCCCGCCGATCAACAGCAGCGCGTCCGGCGCTGCCACCGCGGTGACCTCGCGGACATACGCGTCGCGGTCCTTGTCGGTCAGGTTATGTAAGCAGCCGTTGTCGACGATCAACGTAAACCCGGTCCCCACGCCCCGGGCCGAGCTGAGGTGGGTGACATCGGCCTGAACGAAGTTGACCGAGGCCTGGCGGGCTTGCGCCTTGGCGCGCGCCTTGGCCAGCGCCCTCGGCACGAAGTCCACACCGGTGACCTGCCACCCGTGCTGCGCCAAATAGATCGACGCGTCGCCGGTACCGCACCCGATATCGAGTGCGGTGGCCGCCGACAGGGCGGGCGAGCCGTTGCCTTCGACCAGGTCGTGCAGACTTTTCGCCAGCGGATGGCCATCCCACGGTGTGAAACCGACTCGGTACATCGCACGGAACAACATGTTTCGAGATGTCATCACTCCACGGTAAACTTCATCACTTTCCTGGTGCCAGCGTAGATCTGACTGACCCGCGCATCGGCATACTGCTGCCTGATCTCGTGATGACCCGCTGCGGAGGTATTGACCGGATGCTGTTTGCCGAGGCGCTGGAAACCACGACGCGCCGCCGCTACCGCCGGATCTCGGCGCGGCACTGGCACGCTGCTACCCGCGAAAGCTCAACGGCCCCACGCTCGAGAACCATCCCGAGCTGTGGCCCGCGCCGAGCCGCTTCAACGAGAGGATGACCCGATGAGCGATGAGTTTCCGCGCGATCTCGGCGAGCTGGACGCGCGGATCAGCGCGGACGTGCTGGCCGCCGCCAGCAGGGCGTCAGGGACGCCGAGCGCTACGCGCTGGCCCGCGAGTGCGACCCGGAGCCGCCGCCCGCGAGCGACTTCCCGAAGTGGTCCGAGATCTCGCAGCCGCGCACGGTCGAATACGGCCCGTATATAGCCCACCTCCACGTGACCTGCGCGCGGCCCGAGGGCCCGGCTAATTCGCTTGCTTTGGTCACCCGCACACGCACACCTGACGGCCGGTAAGTCCGGAGGCCTGCGCAGCTTGTCTCGAAACAGACGACATATGAGGGTCTCAAAACTTCGTATCGGAGGCACGTGAATGCCAATGGCTGCGTCGTGGATGCGCCACAGTCAGGCGCATTGGGGACGATGCGCGCTGCGGAGGAGGACGCCAGCCGTCGTCGACTTCGACGGTGCGTGGCTGGGAGGCAATGCCGGCGTTCGTGTCATGAACCTGGCTGTAAAAAGAGAGAATTGAGGTAATTATGGCTGGGCGAGTCGAAGGCAAGGTCGCGTTCATCACCGGGGCGGCGCGCGGTCAAGGCCGCGCGCATGCGGTGCGATTGGCGCAAGAAGGTGCGGACATCATTGCCATCGACATCTGCAAGCCGATCGAAGGATTCTTGAACCCGCCGTCCACGCCGGAGGATCTGGCCAAGACCGCGGATCTGGTGAGGGGCCACAACCGCCGCATTGTCACCGCCGAAATCGACGTGCGTGACTACGAGGCCCTCAAAGCAGCAGTGGACAGCGGGGTGGAGCAGCTGGGCCGGCTGGACGTCATCGTGGCCAATGCAGGCATCAGCAATGCCGGCAGCGACGAAGGCGACACACTCGATAAAGTCAGCGAAAGAGACTGGCAGGACATGATCGATGTGAACCTGTCGGGCGTGTGGAAGACCGTGAAGGCCGGTGTGCCCCATATATTGGCGGGCGGCCGCGGGGGTTCGATCGTGCTGACGAGCTCGGTCAACGGGTTCAAAGCCTATACCTTTCCCCGTCTCGGTCATTACGTGGCCGCCAAACACGGTGTCGTGGGTCTCATGCGGACGTTCGCAGTTGAACTGGGTCAGCACATGATCCGCGTCAACTCGGTGCACCCCACGTTCGTGAACACTCCGATGGTATTGAACGAGGGGCTCTACAAGTTGGTCCGCCCCGACCTGGAGAATCCCGGCCCCGACGATTTGGCCCCGTTTTGCCAGATGTTCCACACGCTGCCGATCCCGTGGGTGGAGGCGGAGGACATCAGCAACGCGGTGCTGTTCCTCGCGTCCGACGAATCCCGCTACATCACCGGTGTCACACTGCCGATCGATGCGGGCAGCTGCCTTAAGTAACTGCGTTTCGAACCGATCTCACCGCTGGCGCACCGGATCTCACGGTGACATCCCGCGTACCCGCTCGCCGAGGCGGGCGCGCAGGTCCTCCTCGAAGGCGACGACCTCGGGGCTGAGCTTCTCGGTCCGCAGGCGCTGTAGGTTCGGATAGCCCGCGTCGCGCTCGGCTTCCCATTCGTCGGCGAACTTGCCCGACTCGATCTCGCTCAGCACCTCGCGCATCACCCCGGGGACGTCGAGGCCGTCGTAGCGATCCGCCCGCGACATCTGGCCGTACTGGCTGGTCGGCGAGTGGTAGCGCATCTGGCCGGCGTAGCCTTCCAGCCGCAGCAGCCGGTAGTTCCGCTCGATCTCGCCAGAGAGCATGAGTTCGGTCATGATCGCCTCAAGCGGGATGCCGGCCTCCGCCATCAGCGCGACGAAGCTCATGGAGACCCGGGCCATGGCCGGGGCGAGCACCTGCTCCACCGCGAGGTCGAGGACGGCCTCCTGACGCGGCGTCATCTCGATGGCACCTTGGCGCAAGCCGCCGACAGCCCGTCCGATGGCCAGCGTGCGGGCCAGAGCGGTCCCGGTGTTGTCCTTCTGGATACCGAGCGCGGTGATGAACCCGACGCCTTCCACGTAGCACGCACGCACCTCGGGACCGAGCATCCGGGGAGCGACCATGCCGACGTCGCAGTTGGGGTCGATCCGGTCGAAAGCCACCGCGTAGCCCGAGGCCAGCACCCACAGCGCATCGGGCTTGGGCGTGATGGGCAGCTCGGGGATTACGTCGTCGGGGATGAGGGTGCAGATTAGGTCGCACTCGCTCGCCGCCTCGATCTCGTGCGCCGTGAAGCCCTCGGCCTCGGCCTGGTCCCGGGAGGCGTCGGCCTGGGTGAAGACCTCCACCGTGAGGCCGGAGTCACGCAGGTTCAGGGCCCACGAGCGGCCCTGGTTGCCGTACCCGACGACGGCAACCGTCTGCCCGTCCAGCACCGACGGGTCAGCGTCGGACTCGTAGTAGATCTTCGTCATCGGAATCACCTCTGCCGCGGTGTTACGGGATGCACGTCCCGTGCTGCTGATCGACCGACTGGTACACACATTTGGGCACGAAAGTTACCCTGCCGGTCCGTCTGGGTCATCTCCGTGGCGGCGTAGGCATACGACCAAATCGACCAGGCACGAACAGAGCTGAACGCCGTCTCGAAATAGACGACATATGACGGTCTCAAAACTTCGTGTCGGAATCACCCTGAATGCCGAGGGCTCCTTGCGGAGTGTCTAACCGCCTATCCTTAGAGCACCCTGGAAACGCTGGGGCCCGGGATCGGCGGAGGGTCGGATGACGGCCATAGCAGCGTGCCGGACGTGTGGCACTGCGCCTCTAGAGAACGCCCGGTTTTGTCACGGCTGTGGCTCCCCAGTCAAAGAGGCCGATACCCGTGCGGAGTACAAGCAGGTGACGCTGCTGTTCGCCGACGTGGTGCACTCCATGGACATCGCCACGACCGTCGGGACGGAGCGGCTCCGCGAGATCATGGCCGACCTCGCCGACCGCTGTGCTGCGGTGGTGCAGCGTTACGGCGGCACGGTGGACAAGTTCACCGGTGACGGCATCATGGCGGTGTTCGGTGCGCCGATGGCGTTGGAGGACCACGCTATTCGTGCCTGTCTGGCGGCCTTGGGCGTTCAGGAGGAGACCGCCGGACTCGCCGCTGAGGTCAAAGACCGCGACGGTATCGACCTGTGGTTGCGCGTGGGGCTGAACTCGGGCCAGGTCATCGCCGGTGAAATCGGTTCGGGTGCTCTGGGTTACACCACGGTTGGTGAACAAGTCGGACTGGCGCAACGGATGGAATCGGTGGCACCGCCTGGTGAGGTGATGCTCAGTGCGTCCACAGCGCGACTTGTTGAGGGCGCGGCGACTCTCGGCGAATCTGAGCTGGTTCAGATCAAGGGTGCCGATGTGCCGGTATCTGCCCGTCGCCTGTTGGGCATGGGCGAAGGGCATCACAGTGGCGGGCGTGCCGAGTCGAATCTCGTTGGGCGGCGATGGGAGATGTCCGCCGTTGAAGGCTTGCTGGACCGTGCAATCGATGGCCACGGCGGGGTGGTCGGCGTGGTGGGCTCACCTGGCATCGGCAAGAGCCGTCTGGTCCGGGAGGTGGCGGCGATGGCGGGTCGCCGCAGCGTGGAAGTGTTCACCACCTTCTGCGAATCGCACGCCACCGACGTTCCGTTCCGCGTCGTGGCTCGACTGTTGCGCGTGGCCACCGGCATCGAGGGTCTCGACGCGGAAGCGGCCCGCGCGCAGGTGCATGCCCGCGTTCCCGACGCAGACCCCGAGGACTTGCTGCTCCTCCATGACCTGCTGGGCATCGCCGACCCGAATGCTCGGTTACCGGCAATCGATCCCGATGCCCGTCGGCGACGGTTGACGGCGCTGGTGAATGCCGATTCCTTGGCTCGGGAAACGCCCGCGGTTTACGTCGTTGAGGACGCGCATTGGATCGATGAGGTCAGCGAGTCGATGCTGGCCGATTTCCTCACCGTGATCCCGCAGACGCCCTCGTTGGTGCTGGCCACCTACCGACCCGAGTACGAGGGGGCGTTGGCTCGGGTGCACGGTGCTCAAACCATTGCCCTTGCGCCGCTGAGTGATTCAGAAACTACGGCGCTGGTCTCAGAGCTGCTCGGGCCGGACCCCACTGTTGGCGCGCTGGGCCAGAAGATCGCCGAGAGGGCCGCCGGTAACCCGTTTTTCGCCGAGGAGATCGTGCGCGACCTGGCCGAGCGCGGTGTGCTGCACGGGGAGCGCGGTCGCTACGCGTCGATGGCGGATGTTAGCGAGGTGAGCGTGCCTGCCACATTGCAGGCGACCATCGCCGCGCGCATCGATCGGCTTGAGCCGAAAGCGAAGCGCACCTTGAGTGCTGCGGCGGTCATCGGCTCACGGTTCGACCCGGACCTGCTCGAAACCCTGGGCATTGAACCCATTGTCGAAGACCTTGTGGCGGCCGAACTCGTTGATCAGGTGAGATTCACCCGAGGACCGGAGTATGTGTTCCACCACCCGCTGATCCGGACCGTGGCCTACGAAACACAGCTCAAATCCGATCGCGCCGAGCTGCACCGGCGGCTGGCCGCCGCAATCGAAGCCCGTAGCCCTGCCTCGGCTGATGAAAATGCCGCCTTGATTGCCGAGCATCTGGAGGCGGCCGGTGATGGGCACGCCGCCTACGGCTGGCACATGCGGGCCGCAACCTGGGCGACCAACCGTGACATCGCCGCCGCGCGACTGAGCTGGGAGCGTGCCACAAGGATCGCCGACGCAGTACCCGCCGATGACTCGAACCGAACAGCGATGCGCATCGCCCCGCGCACCATGTTGTGCGCGAACGCCTGGCGAGTCCATGAGCATGTAGCCGGCGCCCAGTTCGATGAATTGCGGAAGTTGTGCACCGCCGCCGGGGACAAGGCGTCACTGGCCATCGGGATGGCGGGGCTGGTGATGGATCACGTGTTTCAGGCTCGGACGCGCGAAGCGTCGCAGCTGGCATCCGAAGCCATGACCCTCATCGACTCGATCGGCGATCCGACCTTGACGGTGGGGCTGTCCTTCGCGCCGAATTACGCCAAGGGTGAGAGCGCCGAGATGTGTGACGTGCTGCGCTGGTCACAGGCAGTCATCGACCTGGCCGAAGGTGACCCGGCAAAAGGCAACTTTATTTTCGGGTCTCCGTTGGCGGTCGCCCTTTTCCAGCGGGCTATGGCCCGTTATTGGCTGGGTCGTCCCGGGTGGCGAGACGACCTGCACCACTGCCTGGCAATGGCCCGCAGCGCCGACCCCCTGACCCACTCCGCGGTCGTCGGCTACGTCTATCTCGTAGGGGTATCCTCTGGCGTTCTGAGTCCTGACGATTCCGCGATGCGCGAGGTCGAGGATGCGTTACGGATCGGAGAACGATCCAGTGATGACGTCGGGGTGGCCTTGGGTCGGATGGCGCTGGGCGTTGCGCTGGTGCACCGCCACACGGCTGCGGAGCGTGACCGCGGACAGACGATCCTCACGGAGCTCAGCGACGTTTTCCTGCGCCGCGGATACCTGCTGTGCGATTTGCCGCTCGTCGAGGTGTACGTGGCCCGTGAGAGGGCTCGGCGTGGAGAACGCGATGACGCGATACCACTCATGCGCGCTGCGGTCGACCATCTGTTCCGCGAGGGACGGCTGCTGGTCTGGGGCGTTCCTGCGACCGGTGTTCTGGTGGAGACATTGCTCGATCGCCGCGGCGATGGTGACGTGGCCGAAGCCGCGGCCGCGATCGAGCGGTTGGCGGCAGCGCCAGCCGATGAGGGTCTGGTGATGCGCGAGATCTGGCTGCTGCGGCTGCGGGCTCTACTCGCGCGGGCTCACGGCGATGCCACGGTGTACACGGACCTCCGGGATCGCTACCGCGACATGGCGAAAACGCTTGGCTACGAGGGGCATATCGCCTGGGCCGAGGCAATGACATAGCCGCGCCGCGCTTGGTTTGTGGGCCATGCGGAACTGAGTTTCTGCCAAACACCAAGTCTTACAACCAGAGCGCGGTGCCCGAGCTACCGGGTCCGGTGGAGCGGCAATGCTCGCCGCTCCCCGCTTGTCGTACCGGCCGTAACGGGGCTGGGCGATCTACGCTTTAAAGCATGAGTCGACGCGGCGCGGATGAGATCTCCGGTTCCCCGGAATTGCAGGCGCGGATGTTGCAGGCGCGGATGCGGCCTGCGGCCCCGGCGACGATGAGTGCCGACCAAAGAGACCGTCTGATCGTGATGCTAAATGACAAAGGCTGGGACGCTGGAAAAATTGGCAGGGCGGTCGGACTCACCAAGCGCGGCGTTCAAATGGCACTTCAAAGAATCCGCGAGGGGCGGCCGGGTCGCATCCGCGCCGAGTAACTGCGCTCTGGCTCGAACTAGCTGACTATTACTCGGGATTATGCCAAAGGGCGCCGGCACGAATAGCCCTTAATTCATGTTGAGGGTATGCACTTGGGCGGGATCCCCATGACTAAGACCGTAACTTGTGGACACCGGAATTGATGGTGCACCAGTCCATCCACGCAGAGGTAGAACGCATGCAAATCTTCGGGGTCCCGCACGTAGTTGATGCCCGCGATGTCAGGGCAGATGATGTCAGTGCCCTGGGGAATGTGCGGCGGCTGCGCGTGCGCCACGCCCGGACTTACAACGGTCACCCACCCGAGGCCGACAGCGGCGGCCCCGACAGCGGCCACCTGTCTAATCATGGCCTAAGAAAACCCCTAATCCGTTGTGCGCCGACAGCTTTGCAGCCACCATCACGGCCCTCCTTCGACCTGGCGGCGATCAGGCCTGTCCGCGGCTGCGCCTGCCGTTGCTGGCGTCTTTGCTGGTGTCGAAGATCGCTAGGGCGGCGGGGCGACTAGGAAAAGCAGGACCATCCGACCTGGCGAGCGGATGGTGGTAGTCATCTCTGTTGCCTTTTGCTTGGATGAGCGCCGTTTGCTCACTACCGGAAAGTCAAGGCGGTCGTACGTTCCCGCAGAAGTGTCGAAGGTCCCCTGCGAGGCTGCCAATGGTCCCCCTCAACCCCAACCGAGTTCGCCCTACAGTGGACCACGACCCACCAACCCCAAGCCGCTTAGCGACTGGACCACCAAACGGGTCCCCCTCAATGTCCAGGCGCGCCAGGCATGGCACGGCACGCGGCCTGCGGGTGAGCGGATTTAAGCACATTTCGCGTACGGCGCGGCCTGACATCTCGGACACGCCTGCTCGATAACCCCCCGATAACTCGCGGGCCATCCACCGCGATCGACCGCGCCGACCACGTCCAGGTATGCCGGACTGGGCATACCTTAATTTTACTTAGGGATCGCGTGGCGGATTGATGGCGTAGTAGAACATGCAGCCGTCATCCCATGACCTAACGCGGTGGTACTGCCCACTATTCGCGACAGTGAACACGATCTGGCGGAACTCCCCGACCTCGTGCTTACTGACCTTCCACGTGATTTGGACGCGGGAGCCGGCAAATTCACCCATCGAAGGCCACGTGTCGACCAGCATGGACACGCCATTCTCGGGCAGGGAGTACATCTTCCAGATCAGGTCGCGTCCGCGTGGATCAGTCGCTGCAAGTTCGAAGATGACCTCTTCGCCAACATCTAGCCGCCGGAAGATGGGTTTACCAAACATGACAACCCTCTCGTGAAGCTCAGGATCACCGGTCAATCCCGCGTTGCCGAAGCTGTCGCGTGCTGAATCTACGGACGCATAGTGTTGGTGGGGTCCGTCCAATTTGCTCCTATAGTCCGCTAACTGATTTTGTATCTGCCCAGCCGCGCCGGCCAGCAAAAGCCGTTCGGCCGGTACGACCGGGCGTGAATGGGCGATGGTATTCCGCACATCGCTGATGATGCCCAGGTAGACCATCGTGCGAGCATGGTCGTCCAGGATCGGCTTGAGCTTCTCCCAGTGGCGCTTGATGATCTTCTCGAAGTGGTAGACCTCGGTGTAATCCAACAGGTCTTGGCTGACGGTCACCCCGTCCCGGCGCTTCCCCTCTTCGGTCCGCTTCGCGTCGAGCTTCGCGATGTCCTCAGGGGTGAAAGTGCTTTCCCACTCATTGCGTAGGGCTATGCGAATCGCGGTTCGCAGAGCCGTCTCGGCTGCCACCAACTCGGTGTACGGGTCGGGCAGGTCCCCAGCTACCACGGGTGCCATGTTCCTGCCAATCCACCCCCGCCTATGTACTGGGGTCGCTTTCCGCGGTTCACCAAGCTGAACATCTCTCCTCTGTGGTTGACCGGACCGAGACCGTCTTTCCTCGGTACAGAAGGTCGAGCACGCCTTCCCATCTGTAGAGCTCCACGTCCTCGGTGCCATCTGCGACGGCGCTAAGGGAGAACTTCGCCGACTCGCCGGGGTGTAGCTCGAACTCGAACGGTGCGGAAGCCATCAAAATGATCTCGCCCATAGATGACACCCTTCGGAATCACCTCGACCCCACCCAAGCGGTATAATAGGAGCATGGATCGTCGCATCGGAAAGACACAGCAGCACATCCTCGACGCACTCGCCGGCGACTCGTCGCACCGCACTCTCGTCCACGACAGCGACGGCCAACCTTGTGCCGGCGAACTCGAACGTGACGGGATGACCGTCAAGACGCTGGCCGAGTTGGTCGGGGTGTCCGATCGCCAGATCAGGACGGCGGTACGGGCGTTGGAGCGTCGGGGGCTGGTGACGATCACCAAGGAAAACATCGGCCGCTCCGGCCGGGGCGAATACGGCCCGCTGGTGAGCACCAGGTGGGTCCAGAACGAGGACCTGTTGGCCAGTGGCACGGCGGTGAGGCTGGGCGTGGATGGTGACGTGCTCGCCTACGGTGGGATGCCGCGAGCCGGCCTGCTGGTGAGGCTCTTACCGTAAAAATCAACGGTGACCGGAGACGCCATCCATGGGTCAATCCGCGTCTCCGGACTCTTTCACCGTTAGGTGGTCCAATCGCGACAAGCCTCACGAGGGTGTGGTCGGCGATTAGTGAACTGCGCTCACACGCGCAGAAAGTTGGGGAGCAATGTGGACAACTCGGAGTACAGTCGGGTGTCTAACTAAGTCTCTGACCTGCGTGCGCCCGAAGAGATTCGAACTCCCAACCTTCTGATCCGTAGTCAGAAACGGCCTATCTCGGGGTATCTCGCCATGTCCAAGCAACCCCATCTCACCTGCGCAAACCCTCTCACGATGTCCCGTCCTGACGCGAGATGTTTCACGCGAGTTGTGACAAGTCCGTGACAACGTCGACAACCGTTACGGAGGACACGCGAGATTGCGGTCCCGAGCGTTGACCTGTGATCAGAGCACGACGGGGACACGGCGCGCGATCGCGACCTCTGGGTTATGAGCTAGGTACCGGGAGTTTTCCGTTGTTCACCACGTCTAAAAAGTGCAGGTCAAGTGCGCTCAGCTATCCCACCTGGCGCGCCCTGTCGCACTGATTTGAGCCCGTTTCACGGAGTTTTGTTCCCAAAATTGTTCCCAAATCTTGCCCTCAGCGGACCACTCAGTCTTCGTGTTCCTCGATACGAAGGTCGGCGGCACACCAGTGGCCAGCACGCCCGCAACGCACTGTCGGAAGACCGCCCTGCGGCAGCTCATGTCGCGGCGGCGCAGGCGACTGTAGCCGCGGACAAAAGCTTGCTGCCGATCCCTGTCAACAAACACATCGACGGGGCCGTTGGCTTGCTCAACGATGGAATTACCTCGCACAGCGGTGAATCCG
>Ga0224555_1004567_pt1 | contig 12547 bp, 11 predicted proteins | sample 714S23034metaG_FD_180687 | JGI IMG/M metagenome (GOLD analysis project Ga0224555, IMG submission 180687) | Peat soil microbial communities from Stordalen Mire, Sweden - 717 S2 30-34 | ecosystem: Environmental > Terrestrial > Soil > Wetlands > Peat | place: Sweden: Norrbotten County, Stordalen...
TTGGCCCTCACCGGGCTGCTGGCGGCGATGCTCACCGCCCGTCCCCAGGTGGCCGACCCCGACTTCTGGTGGCACCTGCGCAATGGCCGCATCCTGCTCGCCAGCAATGCCCTCATCCACGTGAATCCCTACGCCTTCATGGCGGTCGGGCACCACTGGATCATGCAGGAGTGGCTCAGCGAGGTCTGGTCGGCCGCGCTCATCTCCCTGACCGGCCGGCTGGGCTTCGTCATCGCGTACGACCTCGTCACCTTCGGCCTCTTCCTCCTGATCTGGCTCCGGGCCAGAGAGCTGGGCCCGGCCCACGGCCTCACCCTGGGGGTGGGGGTGCTGCTGGCGGGCATGGTCGCCTATCCGATCCTGGGACCCCGCTCCCAGATGCAGTCCTACCTGCTGGCGGCGCTGGTACTGCTGGTGGTGGACCGGCAGCTGCGACGCGGCGGCCAGGTCGCCTTCTGGCTGCCCCCGGTGTTCCTGATCTGGTCCAACCTCCACTCCGGCTTCATCCTGGGGCTGATCCTGCTGGTCGCCATCGTGGCGGTCGAGACCCTGGGCATCGTCCTGGGCCGGCGCTCCGCCGCGGAGCGGGTCCGGATCGGACGGTTGGCCCTCGCCACCGGGTGCTCGGCGGCCGCCTGTCTGATCAACCCCAACGGCGCCGCCATCGTCGCCTACCCCTTCCAGACCCAGTTCAACAGTGCCCAGCAGGCGCTGATCCAGGAGTGGCACAGCCCCGACTTCCACGTGGGGGTCCTGGTGCCGCTCCTCTTCTTCATCGTCAGCCTGGGCCTGCTGCTGCTGCGCTACCGCAGAGTCAGCCTGAGGGACGCGGTGGTCCTGACCCTCTGCCTCTTCCTCACCCTCCAGTCGGTGCGCAACAGCGTCTTCCTGGTGGCGGCAGGGACCCCCGTCTGGATCAACCTCGCGGAGCGGATGCGCCAGGGCCTGGCCCGGCGCTGGCATCCCCGGCTCCGGCTCCGCCAGCCCCCGCTGGTGGTCCTGCTTGAGCTGCTCGAGATGGGCTTCCTGCTGGCCTTCCTCACCGTGCAGGTGGATGCCGGCGGCAGCGCCCGGCTCGACTCCCCCACCTTCATCGGCTCGTTCCCGGTCTGTGCCTCCAGGTGGCTGGCAGCCGGCCCCCCCGGCCTGCGCATCTTCAACCAGTACGGTGACGGCGGCTTTCTCGCCTACAGCCTGCCCCGGGACAAGGTCTACATCTTCGGCGACGCCGCCCTCATGGGCGAGCCCCTCCTCTACCGCTACGCCTCGATCATCGACCTCAGCCCCACGTGGCTCACCCGGCTCGACGCCAGCCCCTCGCAGCTGGTGCTCTTCGAGCGCGGCACCGCCTTCCCCGACGCCCTCCAGCAGGAGCCCAACTGGAAGGTCGTGTACCGGGACCGGCGGGTCGAGGTCTTCGAGCGCACCAGCCTCCTCGGCTCGCTGCGGCTTCCCCCCAACCCCAGCGCCCGGAGCTGGCACCAGCTGGGTGTGTCGGCCTGCGCCGGCCAGACTCAGACCCTCCCCTAGGCCGAGGTTCGGGAGACAGCTGAACTCAGCACGACTTGGGGGGAACCGCGCCGGTTCTGACTACGTTGCCCCAGAGCATCGTCAGCATGCTGCCGTGGGCGCGGGCTTTGCCACTTCTTCTGACTACATTCCAGACGATCGTGGAACTCGGATCGGGTTCACCCAGCGACCGAACTTCGGCCTAGGTCACGGGAGACCGGCCCGAGGGCGCTCTGAAAGGGGCCCTGGCAGCCTCCGGCGGGCAATGCCGCCACTTGGCCGCCGGGCCCCGGGGCAACCCGGGGTGGGCACTATCCCAGATCGCCCTCAGACCGTCTTGGGGCCGCCGGCCCCAGAGTGGATCGAACCTCCGGCCAGCCCCAGCTGGCACGACGCGACTGGATTGTCAGGGCCGGGCGGTTAGGGGCGGCTTAACGCCCGGTCCTGGGGATAGAGCCGCCACAGGGTCATCAGCAGCGTGATGAGGATGATCACGTGGAAGCTGGTGCACCAGAGGCAGATGACGCGCAGCTCGACCAGCTCGACGAACACCAGGTAGAGGACGGTGAGCATCCCCAGCCCGGCCCAGGCGGCATGGGCCTGACGCAGCCCGTAGTTGAAGGGCCGCCACAGCTGGGCCAGGGCCAGGGCCAGGCTGATCAGGAAGAAGCCGATCCCGGGGAGAGTGACGGGGATTGAGGTGCCGGGGACCAGCGAGTAGACGCTGCTCAGCACCTTGGCGCAGTCGATGGTCCCGCTGCTGCTGCAGGCCAGGGGCGTGTGGGCATAGTGCACCGAGGTCAGGTATCCGGCCACCCCCAGGCCCAACACCGCCAGGACCGCCAGGACGATGGCCCCGGGCTGGGCCGGCGCCGGAGTTCCCTCAGCGGTCGGCGGCCGGCCGCTGCCCTCGGCACCGAAGTCCGCCGGGAGCATCCGGCGGCGGCTCCGGGAGCCGCTCACTCGCTGGACTCCACCTTCTGGCGCAGCTTCTGGATCATCGCGCTATCGCAGACCTTGCCGGGTTTGTTGTCGGTCAGGATGCAGGTGGCGGCGGTGACGTAGTTGGCCCCGCCCAGGACCTCCTGGGCCACCTTCGACGTGGGATTCCGAAGGTCCTTGGCGACCTGCGACCAGTCCAGGCCCTGCAGAGGAAGCACCGATTTCGCCTCGCTGCCCACCGTGGCGATCCTCCCGGCGTAGTCCAGGAAGGGGTAGCCGCCGTTGCTGTCGATGCTGGTGAAGGCCGTGGCCACCGCCGGAGGCAGCGACTGCAGGGTCTTGTAGCTCTGTCCCTGGTCGGTGGAGACATTGCTCTGGAACTCGCGCCCCACGAAGGCCACATAGGGACTGGTGAAGTTGGCGCCGTGGGCGAAGCTGAAGGTGGCCAGGCTGGCTCCGACCACCGTCTCATAGACCGACGATCGGATGAGGTGCAGGTCGGACCAGGTGCCGAAGTGGCTCAGCCCGATGATCACAGACCAGCGCTCCAGGGCGCAGTAAGGGCAGTACTCGGCCCCCACATAGGCGATCTCGGGCAGGCCGCCCTGGCTGAGGGCGGCGGCCTTGTAGGAGGAGGGGATATTCAGGGGGCTGTTGCCGATCGAACCGCCCTTGACCGCCTCCAGGGTCTTGAGCGGGATGGTGGTGATCGACTTCACCAGGGAGGCGGGTGCCGCGAGCACCTGGGTGTCCTGCTGGAGGCCGGAATTGAGAGTCGACTCGGTGAGCAGGAGCACCACCACGAAGACGGCCACCACCCCCACCACCGCCGAGATCAACCCCCAGGGACGCTTCCCGGACCGGTCGTTGCGGCGGTGGCCGCGCCCCCGGGACCCGGCCTGCTGGCGGCCCCCACCGGGCTTGCCGGCCAACTTGTCGGACTGCATCTGGCGCCGGGCGGCCATCGACTTCTTGGACATGCTCTCCTGCTTGGACTGCGCAGCTGACCGGGATCTTAGATGGGCGAGCTTAGAGCCTCCTGGGAGCCAGGATCACGGTCGTCGGATCACGATACCGGATCGTCCACCCCTGGGCCAAAAGGAAGATGGCTGCGGGGGCGGAGCGTGGCAGCACCCCCAGCCCCACGTGCATCCGGCGGATGGTGCCGAGGGCCCCGGCGTTGAGGACCTTCAGCTCCCGACACTCCTGGAGCGGCACCCCAGCCAGCGGCAGCGGGTCGTCGACACAGACCAGGCGCGCTGAGGACGGGAGCCGGGCGGCCAGGTAGTCACCGAAGCCGGGGGTGGTCAGCCAGGACCCCGCGCCGGGGTGAGCCCTGAGCCAGGAGACTGCCCTCACCGGCAGCTGCGCCGCGGTTTGGCCGCCGGGCCCTCCCCGGTCCACTAGGCCGGCCCCGTTGGCGGCGAGCAGCGCCAGCACCAGGATGATCGGAACCGCCACCGCCGCGGCCCACCCCGAGCGCCCGCGGCCGGCACCCTCCCCGGGCGGCAGATCCGGGAGGAGGAGCGGGAGTGAGAGGTACCAGCCGCTCTCCACGGCCGCCACCACCAGAAACCAGGCCAGGTAGTTCGACCAGAGCAGCGCCAGCACCACGGTGACCAGTCCCAGATAGCCGTCGGCGCGCCGTATCTGCCGGCCAGCCAGCCAGTAGCCGACCAGTAGGAGCAGCCCGGCCAGCTCCGCCACCCGCGCACTCCAGGGGTGGAAGTCGATGCTGGACCAGGCGGCCAGCAGCGGGTACTCCCCCCGCATCCCCAGGCTCAGCGGCAGGTCGGCGATGATCCCCGGGCCCCGGGGGTTCAGTAGCAGTGCCACCGCGGTGGCCGGGATTAGCCACAGCGGGGGCGCCGGCGGTCCGCCGGGCCGGGCCGTCTCCCGGTTGGCGAAGACCAGCCACCCCCAGATCACCAGCACCGCCAGGCAGGCGTCCGCCTGCAGGTTGGCCCAGAGGACCACCAGCGCCACCAGGGCGAGCGGGCCCCACCGCGCCCCCCGGCGCAGCTCGGCCCCGACCAGCAAGAGCGCCACCGCCAGGAGGGCGAGGACCTCCCGGGGAAGGTCGGTGAGGATCGGCGCCAGCGCCGCCAGGGCCAGCCCGCCCGCCACCACCACCGCCAGGGGGTGGGCCCGGCCCCCGCGCCGGATCGAGAGCACGAGGCCAAGCCCGAGGAGGGCGCCGGCCAGTCCACCGGAGAGCTCCAGGCCGGCCAGCCCGCCACTCCGATACACCGCGGCCAGGATCACGTCGGCCAACCAGGCCCGCAGGTCGAGGGACGCTTTGGGCTGGGCCAGGTAGGCGGCGGTCCCGCCCAGGCCGTGCCGGAGGATCAGTTCGCCGTTGGCTAGGTTCCAGAACTCTGCCCCCGAGGTAGCCGGGTGCAGTCCCGCTGCTGCTCCTCCCAGGATCAGAACGGTGCCCGCCGCCAGCCACCAGCCCCGCCCCGACGTGGCCCTGGCCAGCTCCCGGCTCCACCTGGTGGCACGCTGGGCGAGGCCCTTCCGGAGTTGGGCTACCGGCTCGCCCTCAGCCAGGCCCCGGTTCAGCGGGTCACCCGGCCGGCCTGGCCCCTTCCCAGCCGGCGGCGCAGCCCCACCAGGTCGGTGAGCATCCGCCCCCCGTCCCGCAGTGAGCTGACGGTGGTCCCGCCCACGTTGCGCCAGACCACCGGGACCTCGGCGACCCGGATGCCCTGCAGCCGGGCCCGGAGCAGCACCTCGGCGTCGAAGCCGAAACCCGGGGTCTCCAGGGAGGTGAAGCAGACGGTCGCGGCCTCCTCGGTGAACAACTTGAAGCCGCACTGGCTGTCCTTGATCCCAGGAAGCACCAGCCGCTGCAGTACCTGGTTGTAGGTCTTGCCCATGAGCTCGCGGTGGAGCGGCTGATGCCGCTCCACCTGAGACTGCGGCAGCGCTCTCGACCCGATTGCCACCCCGGCGCCCGCGTCCAGCTCCCGCTCCAACTTGGCCATCTCGGAGAGGGGCGTGGAGAGGTCGGCGTCACTGAAGAGCCGGCGCCGACCGGTGGCGGCCAGCATCCCGGACCGGACCGCCGAGCCCTTGCCCTGGTTGCGCTCGAAGGAGATCAGCCGGAGCTGGGGCCAGCTGGCCTGCGCCTTCTCCACCAGCAGGCGGGTCCGATCCCGGCTCCCGTCGTCGACCACCACCACCTCGTAGGGCAGCCGGGTCCCATCGAGGAAGCCACGGATCAGCCGCAGCGACGGCGGGAGCCGCTCCTCCTCGTTGTAGGCGGGAACCACCAGGCTGAACGCGACCGGCTCCAGGCTCATCCGGCACGCCCCCCGCGCCTAGCTCTGACCACCTCCCAGAAGAAGGTCGACCCGCGCAGCATCCGCGGCAGCCGCCAGGGCTGGCGGGCCAGGCGGAACGACCACTCCAGCCCGGCCTGGCGCAGCAGCGCGGGAGCCCTCGGGACCCGGCCGGCGAGGTAGTCGAGGGTGCCGCCCACCCCGATGGCCACCCTGGCCCCGGTCTTCTCCAGGTACCGCGCCAGCCAAAGGTCCTGCTGGGGCACGCCGAAGGCCACGGCCAGTACCACCGCACCGGAACCCCTCACCCGCTCGCAGATCGCGGCCGCCTCGTCGTCCGCGGGTGAGCCGCTCCAGGCCCCACCCAGCTCCAGCCCGGGATGTGACCTGAGCAGGGCCCGGCCGGCAGCCTCGGCGACTCCCGGGCTGGCACCGAGCAGGAAGATGGGGCACCGGTGCTGCCTGGCCAGTTCGGCCAGGTCCTGGAGGAAGTCGGCGCCCGCGATCCGCTCCGGGACGGGGGCCCCCAGCCTCCGGCTGGCCCAGACCACCCCGGCGCCATCCGGGAGAACCAGCCCGGCGCGCCGGATCGCCTCGGCCAGCTCGGGCTGGCGGCGCGCCTGCATCACCATCTCCGGGTTGAGGGTCACCACCTGCAGCGGGGGCCGCTCGCCCCGGATCGCCACCTCGCATCTCCCGAGCGCCTGCTCCCGGGAGCACCGGTCCAGCGGAACCCCCAGCAGCTCGAGCCGGGGGGCGCCCGTGGCAGCCGCACCGGTCAGGGGGGACGTGGAGGAGACGCCGGCCCGGGGCACCGGCCGAGTATATGGGGGGCCGGCTCAGACCTTGACGCCGCGGCCGACCCGTTACAGCGGGTCCGGCGCCAGGCTCATTCCCGGTGGCGGCGCTGGTCCCGCTGCGCCGCCTGCAGCCGCTGGGTCGCTATGTCGAGCCGGCGCCGCCGGGCCGCGAGTTCCTCCGGCTCCGGGCCGGGCGGGCGGGAGATCGCCTCAGCGGCGGCCTTCCGCTCCTCCTCGGCGGCGGCGGGGTCGAGCTCGGAGCTCAGGGTGGCCGCCTCCGCCAGGATCGAGACCCGGTTGGGCAGCACCTCGAGGTATCCCCCCTCCAGAAAGTAGAAATGCTCCTCCGTTCCCTGCCGCAGCATCACCTCCCCGGGCTTGAGCCAGGTCAGCAGCGGTGCATGCCCGGGGAGGACACCCAGCTCACCACTCGCGCCCTGGGCCACGATGAAGTCGCAGTCACCCTCGAAGAGCCGCTGCCGCGACGCGTAGAGCCGGGTGGGAACTGGCACGTCAGCCGGCCTTTGCTCCCTTCTTGGCGACGCCCTCGTCTGCCGCAGAGTCCTCTCCCGCCTTGGCTCCCTTCTTGGAGGCGCCCTCGTCTGCCGCAGCGTCCTCTCCCGCCTTGGCCCCCTTCTTGGAGGCGCCCTCGTCTGCGGCAGCGTCCTCTCCCGCCTTGGCTCCCTTCTTGGAGGCGCCCTCGTCTGCGGCAGCGCCCCCGCCCGCCTTGGCCCCCTTCTTGGAGGCGCCCTCGTCTGCGGCGGAGTCCTCGCCGGGGACCGCCTCCTTCGACCCAGACTCCGGCTCCGCCCCGCGGTTGAGCCGGCGACCGTTCTCGATCGCCTCGTCTATGGTCCCCACCATCCGGAAGGCCTGCTCAGGCAGGTCGTCGAGCTTGCCGTCAAGGATTTCCTTGAAGCCGCGGACGGTCTCCTTGACCGGGACGTACTTGCCGGGCAGACCGGTGAACTGCTCGGCGACGAACATCGGCTGGGCGAGGAACTGCTGCACCCTCCGGGCCCGGTTGACCGTGAGCCGGTCCTCGTCGGAGAGCTCCTCCAGCCCCAGGATGGCGATGATGTCCTGGAGCTCCTTGTAGCGCTGCAACACCCGCTGCACCCCCAGGGCCACCTGATGGTGCTCCACGCCCACCGTCTTGGGGTCGAGGACCCGACTGAAGGAGTCCAGTGTGTCAACCGCCGGGAACAGCCCCAGTTCGGCGATGGAGCGACTCAGAGAGACGGTCGCCCCGAGGTGGGCGAAGGTGGTCTGGATGGCCGGGTCGGTGAAGTCGTCGGCGGGCACGTAGACCGCCTGCACCGACGTGATCGAGCCCCGATGGGTCGAGGTGATCCGCTCCTGGAGATCCCCCATCTCTGTCGCCAGGGTGGGCTGGTATCCCACCGCGGAGGGCATCCGGCCCAGCAGCGCCGAGACCTCACTGCCGGCCATCATGTAGCGGAACACGTTGTCGATGAAGAGCAGGACATCCGCCCCCTCCTCGTCGCGGAACTCCTCGGCCATGGTCAGGCCCGTCAGGGCGATCCGGAATCTCGCTCCCGGGGGCTCGTTCATCTGGCCGAAGACCAAGGCGGTCTGGTCGATCACCCCCGATTCATGCATCTCCCGGAAGAGCGCGTTGCCTTCCCTGGTACGCTCCCCCACCCCGGCGAACACCGAGTAGCCCGAGTGCTCCTTGGCGATGTTGCGGATGAGTTCCATGACGATGATGGTCTTGCCCACCCCGGCGCCTCCGAAGAGCCCGATCTTCGAGCCCTTGGCGAAGGTGCAGATGAGGTCGATCACCTTGAGGCCGGTCTCCAGGATCTCGGTCGAGGTCTCCTGCTCTGAGACCGTGGGAGGGTCGCGGTGGATGGGGAGCCGCTTCCGGCCCTTGAAGGGGGGGCCGTCGTCGATCGTCTCGCCGATCACGTTGAACATCCGGCCCAGGACCTCCTTGCCGACCGGGACCTCGATGGGCCCGCCGGTCGCGACCACCCGGTCGCCGCGACGCAAGCCATCGGTGGAAGCCATGGAGATGCAGCGGGCGACGTCGTTGCCCAGCTGCTGCTGCACCTCCAGCACCAGTCGCGGTCCCTCGCGGACGACCTCCAGGGCGTCATTGATATGGGGCAGCTGATCGGGTTCGAAGCCGACGTCCACCACGGCCCCGATGACCTGAAGCACGGACCCAGTGGCCTTCTTCGGTTCCACCTCCTCCGGCGCTGCCTCCTTCGGCTCCGCCTTCTTCGCGTCCGCGCTCTTCCGCGACGCCGGGACCTTGGCCTTCGCCATTACCACCTCCTCAACGGCGCGCCCCGCTGAGCGCTTCGGCGCCGCCGACAATTTCCATGAGTTCACGGGTGATGTTCGCCTGCCGCACCTTGTTGGCAGTCTTGGACAGATCCTTGATGACGTCTCCCGCGGCATCCGAGGCGTTGCGCATCGCCACCATCCGGGCACTGTGCTCGCTGGCCTGATTCTCCAGAACCGCCCGGTACACCTGGCTGACCACGTATTCCGGCATGAAGCGGTCCAGGACGTCGTGAGCGTCGGGCTCGTAGATGTAGTCCCCCTTGGTCTGCGGGCCCTGGTCATCGGGAAGGGGCGGAATGGGAAGCAGCTGCTCGACCTTGGGCACCTGGCTGAGCAGGTTCTTGAAGGACGAGTAGGCCAGGACCACCTCGCGGACCCCGCCATCCAGGTAGGCCGTGACCGCGGCCTCCACGGTCGGACGGAGCTGGTCCGGCTCCATCCGGTCGGGGAGCCCGACCTGTTGGTCGACGACCTCAAGCTGCCTGCGGTGGGCGAAGTCGACCGCCTTGCGCCCGATCGGGATCACCTGGTAGCGGGGGCCGAACTCCCGGCGCATCCAGGCGTGGGCCGCCCGGATGGTGTTGACGTTTAGGGCTCCGGCCAGCCCCCGGTCACTGGTCACCAGGATGAGCAGGCCCCCTCCCTCTTCGCGGGGCACCATGAAGGGATGGCGGTACTCCTGATCGATCTTGGCCACGTCCTGGGCCACCTCGCCCATGGCCACGGCGTAGGGACTGGCCCGCTGCGCCAGGGCCTGAGCCCGGCGCATCTTGGCGGCCGAGACCATCTGCATGGCCCTGGTCAGTTGCTCGATGTTGCGGACCGCCCGGATGTGGCGGCGGATGTCGCGAAGGGTGGCCATCGGGGCTCTCGCTACTCCTCGGTCGGGGCCTGGACCTCGCCCACGTCGAAGCCCTGGTTGAACTCGTCCAGCGCCTTGCGGAGCTGCTTCACCATGTTGTCGTCGAGGACCTTCTTGGTCTCGATCTCCCCTTCCAACCCCTGGAGGGTCTGCCCCGCATAGCGCCGGAACTGGGTGTCCCAGTCGCTGATCTTCTCGACCGGGATCTTGTCCAGGTAGCCGCCGGTGCCGGCGAAGATGGTCATCACCTGCTGGGCCAGGGAGACCGGTTCGTACTGATCCTGCTTGAGCAGCTCGGTGAGGCGCCGGCCCCGGTCCAGCTGGTCCCGGGTGGCCTTGTCCAGGTCAGTGGAGAACTGGGAGAAGGCCGCCAGCGCCCGGTACTGGGCCAGGTCGAGGCGCAGGCCCCCCGCGACCGTGCGCAGGGCCTTGGTCATGGCGTCACCGCCGACCCGGCTGACCGAGAGGCCCACCGAGACCGCGGGCCTGGTCCCGGCGTAGAAGAGGTCCCCCTCGAGGTAGATCTGGCCGTCGGTGATGGAGATGACGTTGGTCGGAATGTAGGCGGCCACGTCGTTGGCCTGGGTCTCGATGATCGGAAGAGCCGTCAGCGAGCCACCCCCCCTCTCGTCGCTGAGCCGGGCGGCGCGCTCGAGGAGGCGCGAGTGCAGGTAGAAGACGTCGCCGGGATAGGCCTCGCGACCGGGGGGGCGGCGCAGCGCCAGCGAGATCTCACGATAGGCCCAGGCGTGCTTGCTGAGGTCGTCGTAGACGATCAGGGCATCCTCGCCCCGCTCCATGAACCACTCCCCCATCGAGCAGGCGGCGTAGGGGGCCAGGTACTGCAGCGCTGCCGGCTCGCCCGAGGTGGCGGCGACGATGATGGTGTGCTCCAGGGCGCCGTACTGCTCCAACACCGCCGCGATCCGAGCCACCGATGCCGCATTCTGGCCGATGGCGACGTAGATGCAGGTGAGCTTCTTGCCCTTCTGGTTGATGATGGCGTCGATGGCGAGCGCCGTCTTGCCGATCTGGCGGTCGCCGATGATCAGCTCGCGCTGGCCCCGGCCGATCGGGATGAGCGCATCGATGGCTTTGATCCCGGTCTGGACCGGGGAGCTGACCGGCTGGCGGTCGATCACCCCCAAGGCCTGGCGCTCCACCGGGAGGTGCTCCTTGGTCACGATCTCGCCCTTGCCGTCGATCGCCTGACCGAGGGAGTTGACCACCCGGCCCACCAGCTCCCGGCCGACCGGCACCTCGACCACCCGCCCGGTGCTGCGGACCTCATCCCCCTCGCGGAGCTCCTCGAAGCGGCCCAGGATGATGGCTCGAACCTGGTCCTCCTCAAGGTTGAGGGCCATCCCGAAAAGGTCATGGGGGAAGGCCAGCAGCTCACCTTCCATGGCCCTTTCCAGTCCGTACACCTGGGCGATCCCATCCCCCAGGCTGGTGATCACGCCGGACTCCGCCGACACCACCGGGGCGTCGAAGTCGGCGATCTTGTGCTTGATGATCTGGCCAATCTCGGCGGCGCTAATGCTCATGCTCTCCTCATCCCGTTGCTGCTTGGGTCAGCAGGTCCTGGCGCAGCTGCTGGAGCCTGGTCCGGAGGCTGGCGTCGAAGACCCGGTCGCCCACCCTCACCACCGCCCCGCCCAGCAGGCTGGGGTCCACCTTGGCCTCGAACCGACACTCCAGGTGGAGCCGCTCTGAGAGCTTCTCCGCCAGCCCGGCCTGGTCGGCGGCACTCAGCGGCACCGCCGTGGTCAGCTGGGCCAGAACCCGGCCCTGGCGTCGGTCCACCAGCTGCCGGTAGCCCTCCTGGATCGCCGGCAGGAGCCGCTGGCGCTGGCTGCTGACCAGCACCAAGAGCAGGTTGCCGGCCAGCTTGTCAAGATGCCTGTCTCGCTCCAGGAGCGCCCGGCAAAGCTCCAGCTTCTGGGCGATCGCCAGCTCCGGCGAACCGAGCGCGGCGTCCAGCTCGGTCGCCTCCAGAAGCTGGCGCACCCGCTCCAGCCGCTGCTGCCAGAGGGAGAAGTCCGTCTCCTCCTCGGCCAGCTCGAAGATCGCCTGGGCGTAGTGGCGGGCGGTGCTGGGCACCCGGGGAGGATCAGGCACTCAGGTCGACCTCGCGAAGGGCCTTGTCGATGAGCCGTCGCTGGCGGGTCTGGTCCAGCTCCTCCTCGAGGATCTTGGTGGTCGTCGCCAGCACCAGGTCGGCCACCTGACCGAGGAGCTCGCTGACCGCCCTCTCCCGCTCCTGGGCCAGCTCTGCCCTGGCCCGGACCAGCATCGCTTCCTGCTCCTCGCGGCCCTTCTGGCGGAGCTCCTCCCGCAGCTCATCACCCAACTTCTGGGCCCGGTCCATGATCTCCTGGGCCTGGCGACGGGCCTCGGCCAGGTCGGAGCTCTCCTTCTGCCTGGCCTGCTCCACCTCGCAACGCGCCTTTTCGGCCTCGGAGAGCGCCTCGGCGATCGTCTGCTGCCGGGACTTGAGCGCCTTGTCGATGTACGGGAAGACGTACCTGGAGAGCAGGTAGAGCAGCGCCAAGAACACGACCACCTCGACCGGGAAGGTCAGGTTCAGCGACAGCGGGCTGGCGGAGGCGACGAGCGGCACGGAAGCGCGCCTACTTCCCGGCCAGGGCGACGAAGACGAACATCAGGGCCAGGTTGATGAAGTAGACGGCCTCGACCAGACCCACGGTGAGGAAGGTCCAGGTCAGGAGCCGCCCCTGCGCCTCTGGCTGCCGGGCGACCCCGGCGATCAGCTGGGCGCCGGCTAGGCTGTCACCGACGGCCGCGCCCAAGGCGCCGACGCCGTTGCC
>Ga0224555_1004570_pt1 | contig 12540 bp, 8 predicted proteins | sample 714S23034metaG_FD_180687 | JGI IMG/M metagenome (GOLD analysis project Ga0224555, IMG submission 180687) | Peat soil microbial communities from Stordalen Mire, Sweden - 717 S2 30-34 | ecosystem: Environmental > Terrestrial > Soil > Wetlands > Peat | place: Sweden: Norrbotten County, Stordalen...
GATGCATTCTTTTTCAATGAAAATATAAGACGAGATATACATGACAAACTTTCAAAAATACCGCAACTATCAAAACTTATAACTCACCCATTTAAAGCTCAATTTCTGGACTTTTTGAAAGAGCAAACTGCTGATTGAGTCATTAGAGTTATTTTTAGCGTCGGGTACGCCTTTACCCCTCCAACCACCCCACAATCTCCTGCTTTAACGCAATATTACCCGGCGGACAATCAAGCGCCTGTACATGCGTTTTAAGCTGCTGTTTGGCAACCTTGGGTTTGTTGCCATCCTGTATGAAAGTCTTTAGCGCTTTCCACAGGTTTTCAATAAAGGCGTTGTCGGGTTGGTGGTCTTTAAAGTAGCGCTGGTTGTTGCGCACGGTGTAATGGAGCAGTTCTACGTTACCCATTTCATAATGAGCTATAAATTCAAACACCTTAATGTCTTCAAGGCGCAGTTGTTTTTCTTTGCTGCGGCCTACCAGGGCGTATACTTCCTGCACGGCATCCAGCACATCGGCGTACTTTTTATTCTTTAAATAGATAAGGCAGATATTGCTGCGTAAAACGCGCTTTTGGATGAAGCTGAGCAAGCCATCGAATGTTTTTAAACCTGCCTTTATATCGCCCACCATTTGCAGGGCGAGGTTAAATTTTGAGTTGTTGATATAATTGAAAAGTTTAGCGGTTATTGAAAGGAAGAAAATATCTTTCAATACGTCTTTCTCCAGTGTTTTAACGCTGTTTAATTTTTCAATTACCAGCGGTATTTCTTTGTAGTCTTCTATACGGAAAACAAACACCATTAAATGCGAAACCAGTTTTACGTACCGGTCGGGCATTTCTTCTATTCTTGCAGGGGTTGCTTCCCAGCGGCCAAGCATATATTTAAGTAACTCAATGGCTTTGCAGTATTCTTTCCGGTGGTCGTGTATAATACACTTGGCGCTTATAATATTGTGGGTACAGTTAAAAGTAATATCAGGCTGCTGATGCAGTTGGTCAAGCGCCTTATATATCTTTTCAACTTCCGCGGCCTTTTGCCCCATTTGGGTGGTTATGTAAATGCCGTAAAGCTGCTCGCGCAGGTAAGCTGCTTCGCGTTCAGCACTTAGCTGTGTAATAGCGGCTTCTTCCTGTTTCCGCAACTCATTTTGGTATGTTTCGCGTGCAGGGCTGTAATCCTGTTTATCTATTTCGCGCTTTATGTATAACAGCTTTACTTTTTGGTCGGTAAGTTCTCTTTCTTCGGCAATGTCCCAGGCTTTTTCGGCAATTTTAGCGCATTGGTCAAACAAGCCTTTTTCAATCAAAAAATTCATTTCCTGAATCATATCCGCAAGTCTGCCTTCGGCTTTTTTCTCGGCGGAATAATGACGCATGGCTTTCATCACCAGTTCGGTTAAATACTTCTTTTCGTCTGACAGGTATTTGCCCAGCTTTTTCTCCTTTAGCGATTCGGCAAACTTTTCTTCATTATAACTACTTCCATCCGGCAACTTGTTGTAGGCATCAAACAGCTTTTCGTAGTTGGTTTTAGGTCCTTCGGTTTGTTTGGCGGCAAACAGCTTAAAATAGCGCTTCTCGCTGGCTGTAAGCGATTTAATCAGTTGAAAAAGATGGTCGTTTGGTGTCATAGCCGGCTTGTACCCGGCATAAATATATTGAATTCAAATATTCAGGGTGACAAATAAAATCGCGGCGGAATAATTTTGGTATATAAGTCCATAATAGTTTAGAAAGGGGACGCTGATTTATTATGAATATTATGATTAGTTATGGAGTAATATTTTTTATCAGTGCGTTACAACAAATTTCTTTCTTTCTATTTGCCCATTGGCTTTTACTTCAAGGATATAGACACCTGAAGCAAAGGATGAAACCTCTACACGCTGAATTATTGTTCCGTTTGCTGATTGCCGGTTTGTATAAAGATACCTGCCGGATATATCATAAACCCCAAATTCAACACTACCGGTGGTGCCATCCACTTCAATGGCAATATTATTGTTAGCGGGATTAGGATATAGCGTTATTGACCAGGTATTGTCAATGGGTTCAACAATATTGTTTACTATACTGCATGTTCCGCCTACCTGCAGGGCCGAGGCAAAACACGAATTAAGGTGTTGTGCGGTTAAAATATTGCTGCGGTCGAAAATAGAGAAGCCGTAATACAGCGGTGTGGGGTTTCCGAAACCGCTTACGTAATCGGTAGGGCCGTATCCATCCCAGCAGGCCCAGGGCATGCCGGTAGTATTAATTGCTGCAGCCATTGTATTGATATAATTGCACCGGCTGGTATCATCGTGATAAACATCGGGCAAAGTGGTGCAGCCAAACTCGCTCAGCCAAACCGGCACGTGATTGGTTGACGACCATGTACTAACATCGTTCATTTCGGTATTTATTTCGGCAACCTGACCTGCTACCGGAAATGCAATTGTTGCGGTACCATTTGATGAATCTACACTAGGCTCACCACTGCTGCCTTGCTCACAAAATCCATAAAACCCATCACCATCATAAATATGCGTGGTGTAAATAATATTGGTGTCGCTATATGGAGTGGACTGAGAAAGTTCGATAGGGTCGTAATAGCCGGAGTTGCCAACTACCAAGGTGTGTTTTTGATCATATTGCCTTACGGTATCAATAACCGTTTGATAAAGTACACGCAGGTTAGCATCGCTTACCAGGTTTGGTTCGTTTCTTAGTTCAAATATTACCTGGTCCGGGTTAGCGTATTCATAACGGGTTATTACCTGTTTCCAAACCGCAGCAATTAATGCGGCCTGGGTGGTGTAATTGGCATCGGTTATCTGGTAGTCAGTTTGGTCAATGGTTCCGTTATCATCGGCTATGTGGTTATCAATTACCAGCACCATATTATTACCGGCGCACCATTTAATAACTGAATCAACGTAATTGAGGCCGCTTACAACGTTGGTATTTGAGAGGGTAAATGCGTAAGGAGCAGTGGGCGAAGCAAAGCCTTCGAATAAAACAGGTAACCGCACGCTTGTAAAGCACAAACTTTTAAGGTTGGCAATATCGCTTTCGTGAAAACGGGAAGTATCGGGGTAAGTAGTAGTTGAATTGAACCAATATTCGTTTTCAAGCCAAACAGAAAGGTTCATGCCTTTGCCTAAAGCAGCAGCACGGGCAGCTGCAGTGCCGGTGGTAATTTGTTGTTGTTGCTGAGTAACTGTTACAGTATAGGTTTTAGTGCTTGCGTCCTGGGCGGTTACCGTATATGTTACCGGTGAGCTGAAATTTTCTACAATGCCTGATGCCGGGTTAACGGTTGCTGAAGGGCTAACTGTAATAGTTGGCGTAACCGATGCCAGGTTTGAGCCGTAAGGCATTACTACCGAAACGGTGGCAGCGGTAGTATCAATAATTGAGTTACCTACCTGCGAAGGGATAGTAAAAGTGATTATGTTTTTTTCGCTGCTGTTTGAAGATGCCACGCAATCGCTGGCTACGGAAAATTGAGCATTATCAATTGCCATAAGTCCGTTGCCAGGATATGTGGTATGAATACCGCTGGCTACAAAATTGGTGGTGTTAAAAGCAGTGGTTACATCATAGCTCCAAACATCGCCGTTAGTAGTGTAGCTGCTACCCTGATTTGTACCCTGGTCGTTAAGGTATAAATTATTGCCATTAAACAGCAGGCCGCCGAGTTTGCCGGTGGGTATGTAATCTATAGTTGTTTGCGCATAAGGTGCTGCCAGGGAGGTTCCGGCAGTTTGGTTAAGCAATGAACCGCTTATCCAGCCGGCATTAATTTTTACCAACGTACCCTGCCCGGCTGAATTACATGCGTACTGGTCGTTGTTGTTACCCACCCATAAGTTTCCGTTGGCGTCAAAAGCCAAGCCTTCCGGCTGGCTTAGCAGGTAAACGTTGGGTCCGGCCCCTCCCGCCAGCGCAGTGGAAGCATAAGTTGCATTTACGGGATTAACAATGGAATAATAGTTGCTTTTGTTGACACCTGCATAACACATAATAAAATTGTGAGCCGGGAGGTTATCGCCGTGCCATTCGGTAAACCATAAGTTGCCTGAGGCATCAAAGGCGAGGTTGGCTACAAACAGGTCTATACTGGGGTCGTTATAAGAGGCAAGCTGGGTTACTGATGAGGCAGCATAACCCGAAGCATTGGTGTAAACAAAAATTCCACCATCGCTGCCGGTTCCGTTTGTAAAGGTTCCTACATACAAATCTCCGGTTGAAGGCTGAATGGCAATACCTGCCGTAGATAAACCTGAAGTGCCGGGTTTAAGCACTGTGGGTGCTGTTGCTGTACGCGTAGGATAAACATCGGCATAGTTATAAATTAAAACTCCGCCCATGTTGTTACCGGCATCAACCGAAACAAATAATTTGCCGTCGTATAAAATAACATCATTTATTCCTTCTGTATTTCCAAAGGCAGTATTTATATCTGCCGACAGGCTAAGCGTATAGCATGGACTTGAAGCTACAGGATTTGTTTTGTTGTAAAAGCGGATTTCCGATTCGCTATAGTAAGGTTGTGCAATGGTTTGCTGCGCATCTGCTTTCAGTTTAAAAAGCATACATACAAAAATCAGGAAGAGGGTAAATATTGGTTTTCTCATAACATTGCTTTTGACACTGGTTAAACTATTATGTAGGGCTATTGCTTAAACCAACAGCGGATTACATTGCAAATGTATTATCGGTTATCTTCTGCACCAGGAGTATTGAGTTTTTGGTGGCTTTGGATTAGAATTTGGCTAAGTATTCAAACTACGTGGCGATAAACTATATAAAAAAAGGCGGCGCTGATATTTGCCCCACCTTTTTTTATGAATTACATAGTCTGAACGTTAGGGTTGCAATTGCTAAAAGTGTTTGAAGATGTAATAGTAGAAGTATTATATGTAGGGGCTAGTGCCGGAGCATCAGGGCTTACGTAAATGCCCGCGCTGCCACTGTTAGATAGCGTACAATATTGCACGGTTATGTTTCTTGCAGTAGGAACATACATATAAGTGCCTATAAGACCATTTTGGCCTGCGCCGCTACTATAACTTGCTGCACCTCCGCCACCAGATACATTACAGTATGTGAAGCTATTAGCATTAGGACTTTGCACTGTTAATGAGCCCCACCATCCTGCTGTTGCCTGTTCACCTTTAATTGTGATAGGGTTTGCACTTGTACCATTGGCAACAAAAGTTCCTATTGGCGAAGCCACAAGACTGATGCCGCTGCCCATTAAAATAGTGGCACCTGGCAATATGGTAAATGTTTTATCAAAAACATCGCCCGCATCGCCGGTTAGTTGTATAAAATCGTATGGTACAGACAAAGCCGAAAGCGTTACATTAACGGATACATGGCTGGCATCTTCAGCTTGCACCGCTATACTATTGTTGCTGCTGCCCGTAAAAGTATTGCCTGTGCCGATTGAACCAGCACCTGCTGCAAATGTTGCTATAGGATAACTTCCGCAACCGGAAACGGTGTTATTTGTGAAGGTATTGAAAACAGCCTGGTCAACGTATGGCGCCTGGGAATAGATGCCATAAAAATAAATTCCGGCATCTTTACTGTTTGTAACCGTGCAATTAGTAAAACCAGCTGTTCCTTGATAGATGCTGACATCGGCCCCAAAAGTGTTGTTTCCCGTATTAGCCCCTGCACCACGTATAGTACAGTAAGTAAACTGATTAGTAACAGAGATTGATCGGATAAAAATACCATTCCAATAACCTGCGGTAGATTGGAGACCTTCAAAAACAATAGGGTTTGAGGATGTTCCTATGGCTGAAATGGATGCCCCCTGGTCTACTTGTACCTGATTTCCCTGGCCAAAGATTAAAGTTGTGCCGGGTAAAATGGTAAGTGTGGCATTATTTGAAACTTCTATGTTGCATGTTACGGTATCAATACCGGCAGGCAGGGTTGTGTTAGTAGTTATACTGCTGTACAGTGTGCAATTAAAAGGTACGCTTTGGGTTGTAGGAGTTGATTCCTTTTTACAGGATGGAAGTACAAGCAACAGGGTAGCTGCGAATAGGAGTAAAAATTTAGCTTTGGTTTTCATAAGGCAGTATTTATTTTGTTATTGGATTGAATTTTTGATTAGTTGTGATTGAAATATTTGAAGTGAATTAATGAATGCAATTTTATGGCTTCATACCTCGCCACGCAAACCATAATTTGCTCCATTTTAGGAAGTATGACTTCCGAAAGATATCGGATGGGTTAAATGCTGTTGTTATTTTTGATTGATTATCATGCAATTAGGCGAGTATTTTTTCCAAAAAAGGCATATTGTTTGTTGAAGCCGGGCCCTCTTATAAGGACAATTTTTTAATTAGGCCGAAGTTCTTTTTCGTTAGATAAATTAACCAATATCATTTTATTCCCGGAATAGGTTAAGTTAGCCCCGCTTAATCTGTATAAATGATTAGACCTCTTTCACAATTCGCTCTTTTTGAATCCTCACCCCAGAGCGGCCCTCTCCGAAGGAGAGGGAAATGTTGAATTATGAAAGTGGTCTATTGATGTAAGTGTTGTTTAAGGCAACATGAATTTTGGAACAATTAAACCTGTTAGAATGACCAAACACTGGGAAATAAGTTATCCTTATTTCGAATATTCTGAATCGTTTAAAGATAATGCAACCCCTTGGGCCGGGCACAAATGCTTTGGGTATAATCTGATAAAAAACCTGGAACCGGAGTTAGTGGTTGAATTGGGTACCTGGAAAGGGACTTCTTTTTACTCTTTTTGCCAGGCAGCTAAGGACCAAAAACTGAAAACCAAACTGGTAGCTATTGATACCTGGCAAGGTGATAGCCAATCGGGTACGTATGGCGATCATGTATTTGATGAGTTTAAAAAATTGTTGTCTACTTATTATGGCCCTGTGCAGGCAAGCTTTATGCGCCAAACATTTAATGAAGCGGTAAGCTCTTTTGCCGATAACAGTATTGATATACTGCACATTGATGGGTTTCATACATACAAAGCCGTTTCTAACGATTTTAATACCTGGAAGGGTAAAGTGAAAGAAAACGGAATCATCCTTTTTCATGATATAAGCGTTAAAGAAGGTGATTTTGGTGTGTATAAATTTTGGGAAGAAATTAAGGGCGCCTATAAGAACTGCTTACATTTTTCTCATTCTCACGGGCTTGGCATTTTAATCCTGGATGATGAGTTGTATAAACTGATTGCGGCAGACTTTTATAGCGATAAAATAAAATGCATGCAATATAGTTACAACATAACTAAGGACGAATTATACGAGGCAAATGCCAAAGTGCGCGAACTGGAGGATATTAAGAATTCGAAATACTGGAAACTAAAAGAGAGCGTAAAAAAGCTACTGGGCCGCTGATTATCAGACCTCTTTCTTAATTCGCTCTTTTTGAATCCTCACCCCCGAGCGGCCCTCCCGGAAGGCTTGCCTATGCACACATCCTGTTTAAAGCAAATTTATTCTCTCTGTACCAGCAAATACCGGGTTTATCTACTTGTCTCAACCCCTTCCGTCCCCGAATGAGTGTTACTTAAATAGTCAGTTGATTATTAAATTATTGCGACTATATAGCTTGCCATATTTATTCCCATTTTCAGGTTTATTATCATAAGAACACCAGGCGGGTTGGCCTTCATGATAGGCTCTTTTCCATTGTTCGCTTGTTTCTGCCTGGGGTATGGGGTTCCCATTTCTGAAGGTGCTTACATCCAGGTTCCTGGTCATCCATACCTGCGAGCCAATTTTTACACTTTCTTGCACGTCAATTTTTATACTTTGGTGTGAATTGCCCCTAAAGCATGCCAAAGTTGATAGACTCGGGCCACCGGCGGCCAGGGTCGATATCGGAAAACCCGCAATACCAGTCATTGGCAAAACCGCCAAGTCCGGCTTTATGTAAATTCGTATACATTTGATTAAGCTCATCCCTGGATGGCAGGCGCCAATCGGCATAATTACCTAACCTTAAAGATCTACACAAATCGGCGGCATCCGCCCATTCGATTTTTGGGGATTGGTCGTATGGTGCGCAAACCAATCCATGGCAATCACCACCAGTGTCTAAATAAAAAACTATACCGCCGGCATAAGTGTCGCCAATTTTCAGTTTGCAGCTTTGTTGTTCCCTGGTTACAACTTTCGGCGTTGGCCCAAAGCTCCGAACTGCCCGAACACGCATACAAGTGTCGGGCAGGCACGTAATACCCGTTGGCCCAAAGCTCCGAACGGCCCGAACACGCCAGGCACTGCGCTTAGAGAAGACGTACGAGAAGCCGTTGGCCAAGACTGCGACCCACGCATTGCTACTGGCGCCCTCGGTGGAACTCCAATAGTAGTCTTTGACAAAACCGCCAAGTCCAGCCGTATGTAAATTCATATACATTCGATAAAGCTCATCCTTCGATGGCAGGCGCCAATCTGAATAACCACCTAACCTTAAAGATTTACAAAAAGTGGCGGCTCCCTCCCAGTCGGTTTCTTTGGCTTGGTCGTATGGTGCGCAAACTAATCCATGGCACTCACTACCAGGGTCTAAATAAAATACTATACCGCCGGCATAAGTATCGCCAATTTTCAATGAGGTTTTTTCTATTGCCTGTTGATTTATCCCAATAGTTAAATTACATCTCAAAACATGCATCTCAAATAAAATCAGATAAACATAAACACCCTCGTTATTTATCCATTTTACTTCCCTTTCATTACCAACTTCGCTTTGCCTATTGGGTGGCCCAAGCTTGCTTAATAAATACTCTTTGTGTTTACAATACGCATCAATAGATTCGCTATCGCCCACATAGGATAAGCTTATTGATTTAAAGAGGGCCTCTGACTCAAATGTATAGTAATAGGCGGACCACCAACCTGACATGCTTTCAAGAAGAGTTTTGTCTTTCCACATAAATACGACCCGGTCACTCATCTTATCAATGACTTCCGGATTACCATAATGCTTCAACGATGGCATCGGTGTATACCATGGAATCAAAATATCTGTTCCTTCAAAACAAACCCCCCTTTCAAGTTTATCCAAAATCATATTACCATAAGCGATTTTCTTTCAGCATTTAAGGAAACCTACTTTAGCTTTCGGTTTTCAGTAATGCGTATAGGGCGCCCCTAAAACTATTTTGGATGCCTTTTTTGCCCATGCTAAAATATATCACGCTTTTCTAAAAACCTAATTCCCCCCAATTTTAACTACCTAATAATTAATGCTTTATGCAGTGGCCCTGGTGCCCTGACGGTTCATTAATAACGGTTGTGGAAACGCCTTTATGTTTTAGGTTAGCAGCTCTCATTGGCCGGGGTAAAATAGCCGGAATCTTTTTTCCGGGCTTACATGAAAAATGAGAGGAAATTTCTTTATAACGAAAGCAGTTAGATTTCCGAAACCATCCGGTATGCCGATAGCTATCGGCATCGGTGAACGGGCAGTCATTATTCGGAAATCCGTTTTTTTCAAATAATAACTATGTAGAAAAAAGTAATTTTGATTAACTATTGAAATATGAGGCAACAAATTATATTATTTTTATCAATAATACTTGTAACAGCAATCATTAGTTCATGTAAAAATCAAACTAATGGCGAAAGTAAAAAGAGCATAACAACCAACCCGAGCCCATCAGCAGCGGTTGACGCAGATGGAAATATTTATGACACCGTGCATATTGGCGCGCAAGCCTGGATGAAGCAAAACTTAAAAACAACGCACTACAGGGATGGTTCCGCGATTACTGAAGTTGAAGACAGCGCAGCCTGGGCAAATATCTACAGTACAAGCGCAACAACCCCTGCCTGGTGCTATTACAATGGTAATGCTGCAAACAATGCAACTTATGGTAAGCTCTATAATTGGTACGCCGTTACAGACCCCCGCAACGTATGCCCCACGGGTTACCATGTGCCTACTGACTCAGATTGGACAGTATTGTCAAATTATTTAGGACGAGATGAGGTATCCGGTGGCCATTTAAAGTCAACAAGCGAGCTTTGGTTAACGCCAAATACCTGCGCCGATAATTCGTCCGGTTTTACAGCGTTGCCCGCTGGTACCCGCAACTACACCGGGGCCTTCAACTATCTTGGCGGCAACAGTACATTTTGGTCCTCTACGACGGCCACCAGTACCCTCGCGTGGTTCCGCGACCTGTATTACAATGATTCAAGTTGCGTCCGTGACGACTACGTCAAGGCAAATGGGTTTTCAGTGCGTTGCGTTGGGGATTGATTTATTTGATTATTATCCCCGCAAAGCGGGATGCCAGGCTCAAGGGGGGCTAACATTTCCGATTTGCATATTTATACAAATATAATGCTGTAGCGGGACGCTTCGCTCAGGGCATACGCTGCGGTCAAAGGGGCGGGGTAATAATTAAATTGGTTAAATTGATAAATAGTTAAAAAGCCCGAACCGGCCGCACGTAGCCCGTGCTGCCCTTATCGCTGTTGTACTGGAAGCCAATGCCCGAATGCCCGAACAACACATAGTTGATAACCTCCCGGGTAGAACTCCAATAGTAGATACTGGCAAAACCGCCAAGTCCAGCTTTATATAAATTAAGATACATTTGATTAAGCTCATACTCGGATGGCAGGCGCCAATCTGAATAACCACCTAACCTTAAAGATTTACAAAAAGTGGCGGCTCCCTCCCAGTCGGTTTCTTTGGCTTGGTCGTATGGTGCGCAAACCAATCCATGGCACTCACCACCAGTGTCTAAATAAAAAACTATACCGCCGGCATAAGTGTCGCCAATTTTCAGTTTGCAGCTTTGTTGTTCCCTGGTTACAACTTTCGGCGTTGGTGCATTGCAAGAACTCAGAACAATGCTGAGAACTACGAGAAGTGAGCGTTTTTTCATTGCCCATTGATTTATCCCAAAAGTCATAAGTAAAAAGCGGAAAAACAAATTTAGGGTAAGCCCCAGGGTGTACAACAAATTTCCCTTTTCATCCTTCAAACTTTGCCAATACAAACTCACCCTGTCCCACGGACATCCCTCTCTTTGAAAAAAAGAGAGGGAAAATGCAAAATACAGCAATGCAAAAGCATCAAGAGGGAAATTTGTCGTACACCCTAAGCCCAAACTGTAAAGCTTGAAATTGAAAGAAATCATAACTTCGCGAAGCCCCGAACTGTTAGCGACAATGCTTTGGTGACAGTGCGAACCTGGAACTTTTGAACAATAACGGAACAAAACCAAATGGGATTGCCTGACATTTTGAAAGATAAAACTCCGCTTGACGACATCAACATGACTTTTCGTTTCCTGATAACGGAATACAACTTTCAATTAGTCAAGGCCGGGAAAACTGAAAATTTTAAGGCAAAATACTTTGCGGTTTATCGTAACGACAACTCAAAACTGCAAATAGAAATTTGTGGCGATATATCATGGTTTCACTGCGAAATCAGACGGCTCATAAACGGACAACCAGCAAAGTACAGCGACAGCGACAACTGTATCGGATTTGAAAGTTTAGCGGTTTTAGAAAGCAACAACAACTACGAACACCTGGACTATTATGCTTACGGCAGTACAGGTTTGAAAGGGGTTTTGGAGAACACAGCAAAGTTGTTTAAGCGACATCAGAGTTTTTTCACGATGGACAATTGGATAGATGTAAAAAGAATTGAACAGTTACGGGATGATGATTTTGAAAAGAAGTACGGCAAAAGACCTGACCATAATAAGCCGACATTTTTTGGTGAGTTTAAAAAACAAGCTACAAAACTTCTCGCTGACAATGGATTTAAATTACTTGTTGACAGCGATGAGCTTTCTCCATTTGACAGTAGCGGAATGGCAGACTATCTGACTTTCCACAAAGACAACAAGCAAATACAAATTTCGCAGCTTGACTGGAGAGACGACTACTTTGTTTACTACATCAGAGTTGATAATAAAAAAGTATTTGAGATTGACATAAGCACTCTGGACATTGACAAAGCGGTTGAAAAAACTTTGAAAGAACTTACGAAGCACCTATGAAGAGAAGCCCCGGCCTTACCTGATCTCTGAGACCGGCTTTCACCGTTGTTCCAGTGTTCCGCCCCGGATCCCCTGGAACCTATCTATGAAACTTTGAGGTCTGTGACCTCAAAGTCCTTCACGGCCGGACGTTTGCAAAGAGATAATAAAAGATTGCGAACCGATATATGAATTGGCTTTGTTATTTTAGCCGTTCCACGTATATGCCAATTCTATAAATGTTCACGGTGATGCTTATATACAACCTCTGCTACCGATAATGCAGTGAAGCCGGTCTTGCTTATTCGTTCACCGGCTTTCTTTCCTTCACGATATTTCTTCTTCCAGTAATAGAGTGTTTTATAATTGATTCCGTTAACTTTGCAGAAATCCTTAACAGTAAGGTTGGTGCTTAGCTGTTTTTCTATCAGCGGGAAGTGGTGTACGACAAATTTCCCTTTTCATCCTTCAAACTTTGCCAATACAAACTCACCCTGTCCCACGGACATCCCTCTCTTTGAAAAAAAGAGAGGGAAAA
>Ga0224555_1004575_pt1 | contig 12526 bp, 15 predicted proteins | sample 714S23034metaG_FD_180687 | JGI IMG/M metagenome (GOLD analysis project Ga0224555, IMG submission 180687) | Peat soil microbial communities from Stordalen Mire, Sweden - 717 S2 30-34 | ecosystem: Environmental > Terrestrial > Soil > Wetlands > Peat | place: Sweden: Norrbotten County, Stordalen...
TCCAGTCCGGCCATCCTTACCATCGCGGGGCTGGCATGGCTCGCAATTTCCGTCCTGGCCTGGCGGATCCGTAAGGCCATGAAAAAATTGAAAGCGGCTAGGCGGCGAAAGGTCACTTAGCTCTTCATCGGAGCACTTGCCATCGCGGTTCATGCTGACCGCGACTGGCGACTCTCAGGGATTCATGGCGGCAGCGAGCGTGGAGTATACCGGAAAGTTCAGCGACATGAAACCCAGATGATTCGGGGAGCAGGGAGTCGGAGGTTAAAATCCTGCCGTCACTGGATCTGCCAAGTTCCTGTCGGATGGTCGGCCATTCGTCAGTGTCCTTGTGGTCAACAGCTCCCGTGAACCGGCAAGCAGGAGTGCGTCTCGCTTCGTGCTAAATCGCCAATGCGCCCGCCGACGGCGGAGACACGACCAAAGCCATCACCGTTCCGGTGCCTGCATCATCGAGCTATCCACCTCCAACGTCGCAATGAACGCCGCAGACGGCCGATCCAATTCAAATGTCGGGGTGTTCATCCTGCTTCCCCCAAGCCGTACGGAGGCAACGTGGTCAGGCGTCCGTCCTCGACTGGGCCACCCACAGTGAAATGGTAGAAGCTCTGCCAATCGCGCGAAGAGATGCCGAACACCTCGTGAACCGGATCATCGAAGTAGCAGCCGATCCCGGTCGCACGAATGCCCGCCTCCTCCGCCTCGAGGTACAGCACCTGGCCCACGAGTCCGGCCTCCCAGAAGAGATTTCGGTAGAAGCCGGCGCCATAGACGACCAAACTGTCCATGTATTCTGCGATCATCCCAAGGCTAAAGGCCCCGTCCCCCGCAATGTCTTGACCGCAGGAGACGCTCGCGGCCAGAGTACGGCAGTCTCCCTCCTTCAGTAGGAATAGCGGAAGGCCATGCGGACACGACGGAGGGCGTTGCCACAGGAACTCAGGCCGCATAGCCTGCCGGAGTGTCTCGACCTTTTCCGGATCCCGAGCGAGCACGTAGAGACCGGGAGGCACGTCGTTCACGCGGTGCACGAAGAGGCCCGGATGGATGCGTGGGCGCCAGGATAGGGCGTCCCACGGCATAGATTGGCCGTCTCGGGTGGGGGTAGGCGCGTCCGCAGAGCACGGCGCGTGCGCCGAGCGAGAGGGCCTTGACGATGTCAGTGCCGCGGCGAATGCCTCCGTCAAGAAGGATCTCAGTCTGTCCGTGGACCGCCTGGACGACCTCGGGCAAGGCGCGCAGGGAAGAGGGAACGCAATCGAGCTGGCGGCCGCCGTGATTGGAGACGGAGATGGCCGCGGCGCCTTCATCGACGGCGCGGCGCGCATCGTCCGCGGTGAGGACGCCCTTGACGACGATGGGACCGCGCCACAGTTCGCGAATCCAGGCGAGATCGCGCCAGGTGACGGCGGATTCGGCGAGGGCGGCGGCAACATCGATGAGCGGCATGGGACTTTTGCCCGGGATGACGACGTTGGGGAGGGCGGGGATGCCTCCGTCGCGGAGAAAACTGACGAGCCAACCGGGGCGCGAGAGGATTTGCGGAAGATAGGGAAGTTTTTGGAAGGGGCTGCCGCTGACGAGCTCCTTCATGCCGTTGCGGAAATCGCGCTCGCGGATGCCGGAGACGGGAGTGTCGATGGTGACAACGAGCGCGGAAAATCCAGCGATGCGGGCGCGTTCAATCGCGGCCTCGGCAGCGCCGCGGCCACCCATGAGGTAGAGCTGATAGAAGACGGGGCCGGTGGAGGCGGCTTTTACGTTTTCGAGTTTGTGGCCGGAGATGGTGGAGAGGATGTAAGCGGTGCCCGCGTTGCCGGCGGCGCGAGCTGCGCCCACTTCGCCCACGGGGTGCATGAGGCGGCTGTAGCCCACGGGAGCGAGCAGGAAAGGGAGAGCGAGATCGAAGCCGAGAACGCGGGTGCGCAGGTTGCAATGGTCGAAGGCGACGGCGTGACGAGGACGGAAGGTGAGGTCCTCATAGACGCGGCAACTTTCGCGGAGGGTGACTTCGCCTTCTGCGCCGCCATCGAGGTAATCGAAGACGGATTTGGGCACGCGGCGCTGGGCGATGGCTCGGAAATCTCCGATACTGACTACGCCCGGAGAGGCGACGGAACGGGAGGATGAAGACATGCCAGATTGTTATACCAAGGGGGGGACAAGAAAGACAGGGACGTAGGGACTAGGGACGTAGGGAACAGGCGAACGAGTGAATGAGTGAACAAGTGAATGAGTGAAGAAGGGAACAGGGGCCAGAAAAGCAGGTGGGCGAGGGTCGCGAGAGGGAAGAGCAGGTTGCTGACTGTTCAATTTGGGACAGTTTTGGGTTAGATTCGCTTGCTATGGTGAATGCGCGGCTGCGGCGGTTCGCATCTAAGAGGATTTTGCGTAGTCGTGGCACACGGCGATGCGCCTAAGTCGTAAGAAGCATCGACTCGAAACCAAGAAGCAACGATTCGAAACCAAGAAGCACCGGTTCGAAATAACGATTCGAAACTTTGATCTCGGAGGAAAGCGCCTTGAAAGGTAAACCGATTGCAGAAGGTTCCAAGAAAATATCCCGCGCAGAACTGATCGATTTATTGAATCAGGACCTGTCGCGTGAGTACCAGGCGATCATTGGGTACGTGGTTTATTCGCAGGTGATCAAGGGTGCTGCGTTCATGAATATCGCAGCCGAACTTGCGGTTCACGCTGCGCAGGAACTGAGCCATGCCCTGATCATCGCCGAGCAGATCGATTATCTTGGCGGCATGCCGACGGTTCAACCGAAGCCGGTGAGGACTTCAGAGAAGGCCACCGACATGCTGCAGTTCGATCTGGACAACGAGACCGAAACGATTCGGAACTATCGCGAGCGAGTGAGCCAATGCGAAGAGCTGGGTGAATATGCAATGGGCGAACAAATTCGCCAGATCCTCGTTGACGAACAAGATCACCAGATTGCCCTGGCGACTGCTCTGGGCAAGAACGTGCCGGTTTCGAAGTAGGGCGCCCAGGGCCGCCTAAGGACCGTGAGGAACGGGTGAGAGGCGCCAGTCAGAGGCGCCAAAGGCAGGAGGCGCAAAATACAGGATGGGTTTCACATGGGCGGTCGTGTCCCTTGCGGAGTGACTGCACACGGCAACCCGATCGGGCCTTTGCAGTTTGACCGATTGGAAGTTGCCCCGGCCGCCCCACGCACATCGCTGGAAGGCCCCCAAAAATCTAAACAGAACGGATGTTGATTTCAATTTCGGTCCGGCCTTGCGCTGTGGCGTGGGATGTTCGCTTAGCTCTTGCGCCCGATTGCCGGCTCTCGTGAGGGCTCTTCCTTCGAGCCGGATGGGGCGGAACGCACTGGAACCCCGCTGATAAGGCCTTGATAGTTTGTGAGGCGATCGCCGAGAATGACCACGCCCCTGGACGTGATTTCATATTCGCGAATATCCTTGGCGTGATTTCCACCCCGCATCTTGATCACCACGATAATCTTGCGAAGTTGGCCATCGATGGATACATAGCGCAGCCGGATGATGTCATCGGTGAGGAATGAAATTGAGTAGGTACTGAAGGGAAATTCGGTGAAGGACTCATCCACTTCCACGGTACTTAGAATCGTTACCCCGATTCCAGTGAGAGCGAAGATCATGCGGTAGAGGGATTCGCGAAAGTCGGCGCGGAAGCCGGGCGACAGAGCCATTTCAAAGCCGGCCAGGGAATCGATCACCAGGCGCTTGGCGCCGATCTTCTGCACTGCGTCGAGAATCGACTGCATGGTTTCGTCCACCGACAAATCGAGTGGACGGAGATAGAGGATTGTGAGTTTCCCGTCTTTCTGCGGCGTTTCCAGATCCAAACCTAAACTGGTGGCCCGCTCCGCATAGGCTTCCGGACGTTCTTCAAAGACAGCCACGATTCCCGGTTCCCCGTGGCGAATGCCTTCCGCAATGAATTGGGTTGCCAGGACAGATTTCCCGGTTCCCGAAGACCCTGCTATGAGGACGCTATCGCCTTCGCGCACGCCACCATCCAGCATCTTGTCCAACTCCGGAACGCCGAAGGAAAGGCGCCGATCACCGGGGGGATTTCTCTTGCGCGCAGTCAACCCAAACGTACGCGAGAAGGCTTGCACACCGGCATCGGTTATGCGGAAAGTGTGCAGCCCCGGCACGGAATCCTGACCGCGCAGTTTTATGACCTGCAACTTCCGGACAATTGAATTTCGCTCCGCCGTTTGGCGCAGCCAGAACAGCCCATCGGCGACGGTAAAGATGGGATTGTCGCGTAACTCGTCCTCTGCATATTCACCGATGAGGAAAGTTGTAGCCTGCCAACTAGCCAGAAACAGGGCCAACCGCTGAATAAACGATTGCAGGTCCATATCGCTTTGCGGCTTTCGCACCATGGTGCGGAAGGAGTCCACAACGACGACGGCGGGGTTAGCCTTTTCAACTTCTTTGGTGATTTCTTCCAAGACCGCGCCCAGGTCCTTCTCCAGAACAACCTGGCTAAGGTTGATAAAGCGGATGGAGTCCGGCAGCTTGGCTGGATCGAAGAAGGTGTACTGCTGCTGGTATCGCAGCATTTTTATGGCGGATTCGCCGAGGACAGTGAAGTAGAGAGCAGGACGTTCCGAGCTGGCATTGGCGAACACGAACTGGTGAGCCAGCGTCGTCTTGCCGCTCCCGGGTGCACCCGCGATGATGTTGAACGAGAATTCGGGGAGGCCGCCGCCGACGATTTCGTCGAGGCCCGGAACTCCGGTGGATAGTTTGTTGATCTTCACTTTGTCTTCGGTGCTCACGCTTTTCTCCCGTTCTCGAAATTGCGGTCGTTGAGGGCCGCCTCTGGCCACTTAGCCCGCAGCAGGCTTAACGTTAAATTCTCGCCAAGGAAGATAAGGAGCAGGCCGAGTAAGCGGGCGATGAGAATGATCCCTCCCTCGCCAGCCCGATCCTTATCAATGTCCAATTGCTTTTCAAGTTCGCCCAGGCCCTGTAAAGATCCGTCGTCGGCAACCCGCGCCGCGCTAAGGCTGGGAGCTTCTGTTCTAGCCAACGCCAAGGCGCGAGAAGCGAGCGACTGAAAAGCCGCAACTCCGGCAAACTCACCAAGATCCTGGCGCAGCTTCTCATAGACGCGAAGGGTTGCGGACTCCGCAGGCTTAGAGGTCTTGCCCGCAACGGCTTCGTAAGCAAGAAGACGGTAGGCCAAATCCCGCGTTTTTGGAGGAGTCGTCATGTTCAACCGTGCATTGTTCCATGAAGCAGATTTCGATAACCGTTGCACGCTTGGTTGGGATCAGTGCGACGATTCCGTCTCTTCTTGAAGCGCTTCCGCGTTGGGCGTTCGACATCCAGAGCCGCTCTGGGTCGAGCGCCGGCGGAACTCAATTCATGTAGCGATTCGTTTCCGGGTTAGGTGCGTCTTCCTGCGAGCCGCCAGCCTTGCGTCGGATCAGTGTAAAAACGTCCAAAACCGTGGCAATACTGCGTATGTTTCCCGCAACACTGACGAGTCCATCTTGCATGCCGGGATGTTTGTCCGCCAGGGTTTCAATACGTTCGCCCACACTCCTCAGCCGGTCAATTTCCAGCAGAAGGTCTTCGAAAGCCGCAGCCATTGCCGGCCCATCGGCCGCCGAGTTTGCCGTGTTCGCTTTGGGCGTGCCCGACACTGTCCTGTTGTCAGCCTGAAGGCGTAAATCTTCAATCAAACGAAGGGTTGTTGCCTCGCCAAGGAAGGTAAGAAACAGCCCGAGCAGTTGCGCAATCAGAATGATTCCGGCCTCGCCGTCCTCATCCGCGTTCATCTCGGATTCGACTTCGCCGAGACCGCGCAAGCCTCCATTCGCCGTTACCTGCACAGTGCTGAGCCGGGGAGATTCCGACTTGGCGAGAGCCAGGGCACGGGAAGCGAGCGCCTGAAAGCCATCAATACCCACGGGAGCGCCGAGTTGCCGGCGCAGCCTCTCATACACCCGCACAGTTGCAGGTTCGGTGAGAAGGGGGGTCGTAGCTGCATCGGCTTCCGAAGCGACGAGGCTGCGGGCCAATTCACGCGTCTTACGTGGAGGAAGCATCGGTTCCGTTTTCTCCCTACGCTCTACGCCTTAGCTTTGAGCGTAAAGCACTTATCGCTACGACACTACCATGGCGGTTGCTTCTGTGATGAGATTCCCGACGGGATTCATCATACTCAATGTGACGCCATGCGATCCAAGAGTACCTGAGAGATCTCTGGAAAGATGAGCAAACTTGAACGGATTGCCCGCCGCCGGAGGAATCCCGTGGTGAAGTTTAACTGAGGTGTGGGAGTGGGAAGGATGCAACGGGCGCCTGGTCGAAGGGAGAAGATCCGGCATCCCGGGCCCTCCCTGCAGCAGATGATTCTTTACTTATCACCCATCTGCTCTGTAAACTGACACTAATTAGGCGCACGCCCCTCCAGCGGTCACCCAGCGAAGGCCGCAACCGGAAGGAGGCCCCTCAATGGTTGTACTCGAAAAGCCCCGATTCGATGCCGCAGCCTTCCTTGCGAACACTGGCCTGGGGAGAAGAGTCATCCAATTTGCAGCGAAGGAAGCCTTCTTTTCGCAGGGAGATCCCGCGGACGCGGTTTTTTATCTTCAGCAAGGCCGCGCAAAAGTCACAGTTGTTTCCGCCAGTGGGAAGGAAGCTACCATCGCGCTGGTCTCAGCGGGCGAATTTGTGGGAGAAGGAGCGCTCGCGGCCGCGGCGGGACTGCGTTTGTCCACGGCCACCGCCATTACCGCCTGCACCGCGCTCAAAATAGGGCGGAACGAGATGATCCGCGTGATGCACGAGGAAAACAGCTTTTCCGAGTTGTTCCTGAAGTTCCTGCTGGAACACAGCATGCGCATTCAGGCCGATCTGGTCGATCAGCTTTTCAACTCCAGCGAGAAGCGCCTTGGGCGGATACTCCTGTTAATGGCGGAATTTGGCAAGCCTGGCGAACCGGAACAATACATTCCCAAGATCTCGCAGGAGACCCTGGCGGAGATGATCGGCACCACCCGCTCCCGCGTGAGCTTCTTCATGAATCGATTTCGCAAGCTTGGGTTTATTGAATACAGCGGGCGCATCAAGGTTAACAAGTCGCTGTTGAATGCGGTCCTGCTTGATCGGTTATCCGAGGGTAATCCCGAGAGACTTCCTGCTTCGGGCACCTCCCCTTCTTCGGGCACTGCAGGGGCTCGATCAAAGCCTGCCAGGCGCGCCTAGCACGGGCGGAATTGAGCAAATTGCAGTTGAGGGCCGCGGGCACGCAGAGGGCAGGGATTCACTCTCGCGCAGAGATGGCAGCAGGCTTTTCGGCGGCCTGTGCTGCCGTGGCGCTGAGACCGTTGCGGACCGACTCCGTCAGCCGCGGCCTATCCATCTCTCTTCTAACATAGGAGACAATGTCTCTTGCCATTTCGATCCGACTTTTCTTTTTCATGAAACAACCCTTCCTTCAACGATGAACAGTAAGTTACCGTATCGGATTTGGAGCCCATACTGCTCCGGGCACTCCGCAAACAGGTTCAAACAGCGCGTGTACGTGTTTGTTTGGCAGCCGCGCTAACCCCGCCACCGCGAATATCCCCATCCGCCACCGCCGAGCAGAAAAAGCACCAGTAGAACGATCAAGATTGGTTCCATGTTGAGACCCCCGTCGCAAGAGGAAGCGGACTCGTCCTTGTAACGACTGTCCCACTTCTTCCCTGCACATGATCCTAAAGGTCGTCCGCGACCTCTCCAAAGAGGCGTTTTACCTATCGGAGCTTTATGAAAAGGAGAACGATTTCGCCTCTGTCTATCCCCGCAATCGGCATATCCGTGAAAAGATCAGGCAGCAGCTTCAAGTCCTCCGCGATCTCGGGGTATTACGATTCAAGGGCAATGGTCGATACGAATTGACCGATTGACGAAAGCATCACAGGTCGAGAGATTTATAGGGCTCGATCTCTCTTCCGCAAGTTGGGCACTTATCGTTGCAAGCGCACGACCAACTGTCGGCCCAATGCGTGTTATCGACGGGGCAGCGATAGTAGTTCACAAACGCGCCGGACTCTTCCACTCCGTCAACGGAATCGGCGGCGATCTCGGGCGGCGGCCCGAATTGGCTTGATGCGGATTCATTTAGCATTGCGTGCTCCCCGACGCAACGAGAGTACACCATCTAGCCGGGTGCCCCAGGTCCCGATTCTGGGACCTGGGACAACAGGAACCCAAACCGGCAGGCCTTGCGTTAGCCTCGGCCTCAAAGCCTGCCCCGAGCGAAGCCGAAAGACCCCACCCCATGCGTGGAGTGACCCCCGCAATCCCCCTCCCTTCAACTTTTCCCGTAACCCACTGAAAACATGCCGCAAAAACTTCCGCCAAGTTTGCCGATAATTTCCCCCTTCTGGCGCACAATCAAGAAAAGCTCCAAATCCAGGAACGCATCCGCGCCGGCATGAACCGCGCCGCGACCGGACCGCTCCGCCTTCAAGGGAGAAACATTCTTATGTACTCATCTATTCGTCCAACCAGCGTCACCGCGGACGCGGTCGACAAATCGAACCCGTCCTTTGCCAACCCGGCCGTTGCGCACTGTTGCAAAGCCTGGAAAAAAGCATTCCGCGCCGCGACGGACGCCGACAAATCCGAAATCATCGCAGCCTACGAGGCTGCCGAGGCTTATCGTGCCGCCATGCCCCCGCTCTCCACCCGCGATAGCTGCCGCGACTTCATCGCCTGCGTCGCGCAGGGAATGCTGCTCGGCGCAATTCCCGAGAAGGACGGCGGCAAGCTCCTCTACGCCGCCCAGGTCGCTCTCGCTGCCGCCAACGTGGAGCGGAACTTGCCCGACGCATCCGATCTCTCCGATTCCCCGGCGAGACGCACCCGGAAATCAGAAGACAAAAGGAGGTAGATCCCATGAAGAACATCACTGTCTCCATCTCCAATCAGGGCTACGATGCCGCGCGTGTCTGGGCCGCCGAGCATCGCACCTCGCTCTCCAAAACCGTTGCCTTCATCCTTGAAAATCTTCCCAACATACCCATGGGTTCCAAGGCCTTCCCGCTCCACAAACCCTCCGCCACTCCGCCATCAGGCCGGGTTTCCAAGTGACCGCGCCACAAAATGTCTCCGCCCCCCGCTGTTTACTCAGCACGAAAAGCTGGAAGCTGAGAGCTGAAAGCTGGAAGCTACCTTCGGCCCTCTTGTTCTTCTGTCCACTGTCCACTGTTCACTGCACGCTGGTCTTCCCCAATTTCATCTGGGGCGAGCAATATTGAACTGACGCCAGCCTGGAAGTGGGATACATTCTCTACCATGTCTGGTGAAATACACATCCTTGAGGTTGAACAAGACGGCGAGGACGGTCTGATTGTGACGTTCTCAGATGGGACAACATGCGGTTATGTCGTGGAGGAGTTGCTGGACCTAAGACCCATCCGGGAAGCCGTCAAAGAGATTCCCCCGCCCAGTGACCGGCTTTCATCCAACCACCACGCACCATTGCTCCACTGATTACTGACCACTGATCGCTCTTCCTCCGCTGGCTACCGGCTGTCTCCCGGGCACGAAGAGCCAGAAGCTAGGAGCTAGCAGCTAGAAGCTGTTCTTACCCCCACCCCCCATGCCCTAAGCCCCCACCCCTCCCTATCCACCAGACCCCACCCCCCATACCTCATTTGTGAAACTGTGAAACTGTGAAACTGTGGAGCGAGCAGAATCAACAACTTGCAGCCACAGTTTCACAGTTTCACAGTCTTGTTTTTGAGGTTTTTGTTTTCGGCGGAGTTTTGCGCTTTTCTCTCTGCGAATCGAGCGGAAACCTGAAACCTGAAACCTGACAGCTGAAAGCTGTGTTCAGCTTTGATTATTTCCGCGGCTTGCGTTGTTTCGCTCTTCGCGAATCAAGCTGAAGGCTGAAAGCTGAGAGCTGAAAGCTGCGTTCAGCCAAAAATCGCCATCACGATGTGATTCACCGCGAAAGCTGCTCCGTAAGCCAGCGCAAGCATGTAGAGGAACTGCACTGCGGGCCAAAGCCAGCTATTGGTCTCGCGCCGCACAACGGCAATGGTCGACGTGCACTGCATGGCGAAGGCGAAGAAGATCATCAGCGCCATCGCGCCGCCGAGCGTCATGTCGTGGTGCAGAGCGGTCTGCAGGCTGAGCGCCTGCGTGCTCGGGTCTGCGCCGTAGAGCGTTCCCATGGTGCTGACCATGACTTCGCGCGCCAGCACGCTCGACAGCAATCCAATGCCGATCTTCCAGTTGAAGCCGAGCGGCGCAATCGCCGGCTCAATGAAGTGTCCCAATCTGCCGATCAGGCTGTCAGCCAGTTGCGGCGCACTGAGCGCGCCTGATGCGGTGTGAATCACGGGCAGATGCGCCAGCACCCAAAGCGCCAGCGTGACGGCGAGGATGATCGTTCCGGCCATTCTGACAAAGATGCGCGCGCGGTCCAACAGCCGCAGCCCAAGCGTGTGGAGCGTGGGCATGCGGTACTGCGGCAGCTCCAGAATGAACGGCGTATCGCTCGACCTGAGGATGGAGCTCTTGAGCAGCCGCGCGGTGGTGAATGCGGCCACGAAGCCGGCCACGTAAAGGCCGAGCATGACGATCGTGCGCAGGCCGATGACTCCGTGCAGGAAGTAGGTGTTGGGAATGAAGGCCGCGATGAGCAGCAAATAGACAGGCAGGCGGGCCGAGCAGGTCATGAACGGCGTGACCAGGATGGTGGCGAGCCGGTCGCGCTTGTTCTCGATGGTGCGCGTGGCCATGATGGCCGGGACCGCGCAGGCATAAGCCGAGAGCAGCGGGATGAATGCCTTGCCGTTCAATCCGATCGTCCGCATGACGCGGTCGGCGATCAGTGCGGCGCGCGCCAGGTAGCCTGTGTCTTCGAGGATTCCAATGAAGAGAAACAGCAGCAGGATCTGCGGCAGAAACACGAGTACCGAGCAGATGCCCTTCCACACGCCGTCGAGCAGGAGCGATTGCAGCCAGCCGACCGGGAGCAGCGGGCGGGCGAGGTCGGCCATGCGCCCCAGCAGATCGCCGAAGCCGTCGGAGAGCGGCTGGCCCAGCGCGAACACCACTTCGAAGACGCCAATCACAACCATTAAGAAGAGCAGCGGTCCCCACAGCCGATGCAGAAGCACATTGTCGATCTTGCGCGTGTTCTCGGCCGAAAGCGGCGCCTGGTAGCCTGTGTTGCGGCTGACCTGCTCGGCCCAGGTGTGCGTGCTGGCCGCGTTGCCCATAACCGGGAGCGAGAGCGGTTTTGTCTTGGCGCCGTGCCCGTTTTGCTGATTGAGGAAGAGCGAGACGGAATCCAGCCCGGTTCCGTGTGTGGCGCTGATCTGCGCGACCGGAGCGCCCAGCTCGCGCGCCAGCTTGAGCGTGTCGATTTGCCCACCGCGCGACTCCATCAGGTCGGACATGTTGAGCAGGACCAGGGTGGGCAGGCCTACATCCAGCACCGGCGCGGCGAGCATCAATTGCCGCGTGAGGTGCAGCGAGTCGAGGACCAGAAGAACGGCGTCGGGCTTGGGCGTGCCGGGCATCCGACCGCGGAGCACGTTCACGGCCACGCGCGCATCTTCGGAGTATGGAGTGAGCGAGTAGATACCGGGCAGGTCGATCAGCGTGAGGTCTTCGCGGCCGACGCCGGCCATTACGCCCATGCGCTGCTCGACGGTGACACCAGGGTAGTTCGCGACCTTTTGCCGCAGGCCGGTGAGCTTATTGAAGAGCGTGGATTTGCCGGAGTTGGGCGGCCCGATGAGCACAACGGTGCGCAGGGCGCTCTCGGTCGGCGCCTTCGGCGGCTCAAAGACCGGCGTGTCGCAGCAGGCGTTCATCGCGCGGCCTCGGAGAGCTGGCCGCTTTCGGCGGAGCCGTGGTCCTGTGAGGCGGTCTCGCGGTCAGATTGCTCGACGGCAGCTTCGACAGGACGGACCCGGATGGCCGACGCCGTCTCATGGCGGAGTGCGATTTCCATGCCGTCAATGCCGTAAACAGTGGGGTCCCCGGCAGGAGCGCGGCGCAGGGCCGTGACTTCGGCATCGGGCACAAAGCCCATATGCATCAGGTGGTTCTGGACGCTCTCAGGCAGGTCAAGGGCGACCAGCACCCCCCTCTCACCAACCGTCAAATCGCTGAGTAAGCTCACCTGACGAACTCCGCTCCGCCGCCCGCCAAAGCGAGGCAGCAGAAAAATACGACCGGAATGGTCGTAATTCAGTATACGGCCAAATTGCCTGCGGCCGCAATCGTGGTTTTGGGGGATCTGGGCTTCGAACATTCCCATGACTTGACCTTCCAGGGAGAGGGTCGATCGGCTGGCATCCCCAGCCCCTCCCTAGCCCCCTGGCGGACCCTTTGCTTTGTCTATCGGAACGTTGATTCTGTTCTAGGTGTGTGTCGGGCATAGATTGGTGACGGAGCCTACAGCGTAGGCAGCAGGTTCTGTTTTAAGTTCTAGCCATGGGCCAGAACTTCATTCCTGACACGGTCAACCAGACGCTTCTGTTTCCCCC
>Ga0224555_1004577_pt1 | contig 12522 bp, 7 predicted proteins | sample 714S23034metaG_FD_180687 | JGI IMG/M metagenome (GOLD analysis project Ga0224555, IMG submission 180687) | Peat soil microbial communities from Stordalen Mire, Sweden - 717 S2 30-34 | ecosystem: Environmental > Terrestrial > Soil > Wetlands > Peat | place: Sweden: Norrbotten County, Stordalen...
CCTGTCGGTCTCCATCTTCGAGAAAATCCAGATAAAATGCGCCCTTCAGAGCAATCCACACAATTACGATCAGTCAGTCAACCCCAACCAACTGATTCTATTTAACTTCTAGCCGGACAGTAGTGAATAATTCTGGCATATCAGGGAATTGGATTTCCCTGTAATGGGTCTGAACACCGAACGGTCCTGAGATTTTTTTGAGTTGCCTTGTTGCGAAAACCACCGTGAACGGCCACTACTTCATTGAAGTCAATTCAACCTAAGTCTTCGCGTAGTTTGGTTGAGCAGTAGTAGGGTGAGGCTGGGCATGTCTGAGGCGTCACGAAGTCTGACCATAGGTTGAATGGCACTAAAAACTGTGTTAACAGGTAAAGTCGCCCGACAGGTGCCAGTTTACTGAAGACCGGACTTTTCAGGCAGCCTGACCAAGCGAGGGGCCCAAACAGGTCAATACCCATCCGTGAGATTGAGCAGACGGAGCCGCGTCGGATCGGCCAGAGCAGCCGACAACCGGGTCCGCCGCACAAAGGATAAGCTTTTGTGCGCACGCATCTTTCGCTGGTAATGTGGAATTTCGCGGCCGACTTCCGAGAACGGAGTGAAATCTCAATGAGCAAAGCTATCGAAAACCTGCACGCTGCCCAACAGCGGGCAATGGCAATCCGCCCAAGGGTTGGCGGCTTTCCCTATTTTGCCGAAGCTCTGCGACAGGCGGGCGTGACGCGCAACTTTTGGTTCTTGCCAGCCTGTCAAAGCCTATATCTGACCAGCGATGGGCCGGTTGTGACGCAAGGAGCGCCGCTAGCTTCCGGCACGGCCGATGTACCCTCGTTCGACCGCGAGGCGCTTATCAGGGCTTTACGAACCGATCAGGCAGGAGAGAGCACATTTCCTGAATTCCTCACGGCTTCATGGCGCGCCGGAGTTGTAAGCTATGATGTCGATTTTGCCGCACGCACAGTCGCCTACTATGGGTGCAATGAGGAGCAGTACGTGGAAAGCTATCCTGCCGTCGACGTGAAGTAAGGTTCACCAACTACTGCCGAACAAAGTCCGTTTCACAAAGGCTCATTTGCGGCCCGCTGAGGCAAGTTACTCAAAATGTGCAGGAACCACCGAAGATGTATCGTTCGATGAGTGCATTCGCGATTTTGCATCAAGTGACTATGCAAAGGATTGCCAAAAACTCCATTCGGCTACTCCAAGTTGCTCTTCAAGGCCCGTTCCAAAAGGCTACTCAACACTATCGCCTGGATTAGCCCTTTTGAAACAGAACAAGTGCTCTAGAACCCGCAGTTTCTGTCCCGGAAGGCTTGCGAAAGTGCGGGATGCATCCCGATGAAAACAATAGGACGAAAGAGCTCAAAAGCACTGTTCCAAAAGGTGTGGGGTGGGGAACACCTGAAACTTGAGGACGTCTGCAGGATAGATTCCGATAAAGCGACTCGTCGATACCGTGTCAGGGTTTGATCGAGTGGCGACTCGGTGAGACTCAAGGGATGAGATTCGGTTGTCCTCCCAACCCGTGCCGGTATCAGTTTGCGGGAAGGACCTCGATGGCATTCACGACGGCGTAGTTGACCGCGGGCATGAAGGAGAGCTCGATTCTGCCTCCGGCACTGGCCTGGATGTTATCGAAGGTCTTGACGGCAGGCGCGGAGCCGCTGGTGGCGAGTATGTCAAAGTTCTTCAGCAGCATTTCGCCATTGCAGGCCACATCAAACACACGGCTTCCGGGGCCGCCGGCTCCCCCGTTCTCCGCGCCAAACCAGGGCTCACGAAAGTAGAGCCTGACGCGGTAATGAGCCAGGGGGACCGCGGGGATGATATAGCGGAAACGGCCAATGCGCTCCGATTCGTATAATCCCAGGTTGCCTTGCTTGGCTGAATCGGGCGGCAGGCCGTGACGTCCTCCGCTGAAGTAGCGATCGGACGTCCAGAACTGATTTGCGCTATCGACGTAGGGCTTTGAGCCGACCACAATTCGCACAGGCAGCAGACTTGCCGAGGGCGCCGGAAGTATCTCGACGGCGTTGAGCAGGGAAACCTCGCTGGTGAGGTCGATGTGAATCGCGCCGTCATTCTCCGGGGCCACACCGGTCACTACGGTTGAGGTTGCGATGCCATCGCCGCCCGCATCGTCCACAACATCCACGTTAATGGCTGGCCCGGCATTAATGGAGAGGATGGCGGCTCGCGTGGCTGCCGGAAGGTCCGAGGTCTCGGCGAAGTGAAAGTGCAGTTCGTAGAGTTTTTGCGTGACCGGGAAGACGCAGTGCGCGATGCCGCGCACTCCGCCGAGATAGAGGGGCGCGTCTTCCGTGCCCTCGATCTTTTGGGGCGGGACGGTGACGTTCGCTCCTCCCTGGCAATAGTTAGCGGTGGCCCAGGTGATTCCGGAGTGGTCCACAAAGGACCGGCGGCCGGTGCCCATGAGCGCGTGGATGGTGGCTTGCGGCGGAGGCAGCGGCATGGCGGCTGCGGCAGCGGAATTAGAGGGGTGCGATCCTCCGGCTGGCTGGTGGCGTACTCCCCATAGCAGCGACGCCGTGATGAACAGGGCGAGGGCAATGACTCCTATTGACCAAAGCTGGATTTTCCGGGCGGACGGTTGGGGACGCCAGGGGGTGTCGACCTTTTGCAACGCGGCGGTGGGCGAAATGTCGCCGCCGCGGATTTCCAGCGCCGTTTCCTGTTCCGGTGTGCGCGGGTGCGGAGGCTCGAGTGGCGGCGCGGGGACGAAATGCGGGTCATAGTGCCCCGGGGGTACGACCAGCCGAATGGGCCGGTCTGCGCCTTCGTTCTGGTAGACCTCGAGCAGGCGTTTGCGAAGCGAGTGTATGGTTACGCGGACAATGGTGTCGGAGATGGGATCGAAGTCAGGCCGCCGGCCAAGGGCCTCGGTCGCGATGGTGTATTCCTTGATCTGATTGCCGCGGCCCGCGAAGTGCTCTTCGCAGATGTACTTCAACACGCGCGCCAGGTTGCCGGAGCGGCCAAGGACACCGGACGTGAGGAGCCAGTCGAGTTCCCGTCGTTCGGCCTCGGTCCCGGCTTCTGCGGACGCAACGTATTCGGAAGTTCCAATAGCTCCCACGAACGGCGATTCTATACCCCTTGAGTAATCGTCCACAACGCAGAAATCAGGGGGTGTTTGGCACGGGTGCTTGGCCAGCGCGGTGACTGCGGTGACAGTTACAAAATGCCGCTAACCTGCTGATCCGCTAGCAGATCGCAAATTACTAACAATCGCTAACAATGAAAAGTTACGCTTCCCATCCTCAACATTTCTCATACGAAAGACGGCAATCGTCCGAGGGGCGAATTGGCTGATTCGCGCGCTAACCTTCATTCACTTCGAATTCACAAGACAGGACGAAGAACCGTTGTTAGGGTGTGTGAGCAATCGGTGAACAGCTACGCCGGTACGGATTTGCCTGCAAGTTAAGAGGCAAACGTACTGGGCATGGTTTTTCCGATGAAACGCTATGGAACGCAACCAGCGACGGAGAAGGCTTTATGACGAACCTGATGTCGACGAATAACCGGAATGAGATGGTCCACTCTGCAAAACGTCTTTTCGCCCGCTGCTGGTGGGTGGTGGCTGTGTTGATGGTTGCGAGCTTCGCGTCGATCCACGCGCAGCAGACAACCGGGTCCATCGTCGGCACGGTGAAAGATTCGACCGGCGCGGTGGTCAACACGGCTTCCGTGAAGGCAACCAACGTGGATACCGGGTTCTCGCGAGTGGCTCCGACCAACGGTTACGGGGAGTACCGCATCGATTATCTTCCGGTCGGGAAGTACAGCGTCGAGGTAGCGGCGACCGGCTTTGAACGCTTTGTGCAACAGAATATCTCCCTCAATGTCGAGCAGACGCTGACGCTTGACGTCACAATGACCGTGGGCGTTCAGTCTCAGACCGTCGAGGTCACGACTGCGCCTCCGACCGTCAATTTGTCTGACGCGGTATTGGGCAGGACCATTGAGCCGGAAGAGCTCGTCAGCCTGCCCCTGGTCAATCGCATCGCCTACGCCGAACTCTCGCTCACCCCGGGCGTGATGGCCAATAGCATGAGCCCCACCACCAACCCCGCCGGCACCCCCGATATGACAGTTGGACTGCCGTCCGCGCAGGTCCAAGTCAACGGCTCGCTCGACTCCGGCAACGGAACCGTCGCATTTTATCTGGATGGCGGCAACAACATTACCGGTATGCGCAACTACGGAAACCCGTCTCCCAACCCCGAAGCACTTGAAGAGTTCCGCGTAGAGACCAACGCGTTCTCGGCGGAATACGGCCAATTCTCCGGCGCCGTGGTGAACGTTGTCACCAAGTCGGGAAACAACAGATTTCATGGCGCATTGTATGAGTTCAACCGCAACACCGACTTCAACGCCACCAGCTGGATTCCGACCAAGGACCCTATTACCAAGTTGCCGGTCAAGCTCCCCTACCACCGCAACAACTTTGGCGGAACCTTCGGCGGCCCCATCCGGCACGACAAGGCCTTCTTCTTCTTCGAATATTCCGGTCTGCGCCAGGTACAAGGACAAGCGGTCACAGGCGCTAACACCCCCACGGCTGCCGAGCGCTTGGGTGACTTTACCGGGGACTCGTTCACCGTTTACAACCCGGGCACCAAGACTCCGGTGACTGGATCCAACGCCGGCCCCGGTTGCCCGGCCGGCAACACTACCTCCGGGAAATGCGTACCCTCTAGCCTCTTGGACACGACCGCTGCAAATTTCTTGAACACCGCCAACTCAATCGGCGTTTCCGTCCCATTGCCCACCGGCGCACTTGTGCCGTCGAGCGGCGGCGGCGTATATGTCGGCGAATACACCACTCCGACAACCTCGAACGAATACCTCGGAAAGTATGACGAGAACATCGGCAGCGCGGACCATTTTACAGCGACCTACTTCTTTGTCCACACCGCGTCAACTCCCCCCGGAAACGGCAACACCTGGAACATCCCTTGGACCGGACTTCAGTCCGCTGCTGCTCAGACGAATGTCACCCTCGCCGATGTTCACACCTTCAGCGCCAGCGTTGCCAATCAGACCTGGCTCACCTTCACGCGGGCCATGGGCGGGCGCACCCTCATCCCTGTGAAGGGACCACTCAGCCAAAACCTCGCCAGCTTCGGCTCGAACTTCCTCATCGACGGACCAGCCGCACTGCCCTATCTAAACGTCAGTAGTAGCTTTGGCACGGGGAATCCGAACGCTGGCCCTGTCACTGGTTCCGACAACTACGAGTTACGCGACGTGGTCAGCATAACCAAGGGCAAACACAGCCTTTCCGTTGGCGGTGAGTTCGCTCTCGACAAGACCATGTTCCTTGCCATGCTGAATAACTACGGCACCGTTTCCTTCACGACCGGCGCGCCTACCACCACGGGGAACGCGATTGCGGACTTTGTCACCGGCCAGACCACCTCGTTTGAGCAGGACTCGCCTTATGTCACGCATCTGAGTACGTGGCACATCGCGGCGTTTGCGCAGGACAACTACCGCATCACGCCCCGTTTCACGGCCAACCTCGGCCTTCGCTGGGATATCGATACCCCTCCCGTCGATGCCCATAACCGGACGTCGACGTTTATTCCCGGCCAGCAGTCCACCGTCACTCCATCCACCAGCACTTCGGTGGTGCCGAACGGCGACGTGTTCCCTGGGGACAAGGGCGTCGGTCGCGGCATCATCAGCACGCAGTTCACCCACATTTCGCCTCGTGTCGGTTTTGCATGGGACCCGTTTGGGGACGGCAAGACCTCGGTCCGCGCCGCAGCGGGCATCTTCTTCGGTTCTCCCAGCGGCAATGAGTGGAACCAGCCTGGCAACTCCATGCCGTTCGCCATCCGCAACACTTTTGGCAACACTCCATCCCTCACAAATATGTACGGTGGCCCCCAATACAACTTCCCCACCACCGCTCGCGGTGGCGGCATCTTCCCGTACACCTATTCGCCGTCCGCTCCGCAGTTCTACCCGAGCCAAAGCATCGAAGCCATCGACACGAATGTCAAGGATTCATCGGTCTACCAGTTCAACCTCAGCGTGCAGCGGCAATTGCCCTACAACTTAAGCGTTACGGCGGCTTATGTAGGTACCCTTGGCCGTCACCTGCAAACCTTCGTCGACACCAACTACGCGCCTTACGCAACCGTGAACTCCTCCGGCGGCGCGTTAGTCGCTTCCTCGAATTGCACAACTAATGGTGTAGTTGGGCTTTGCAGTTCAGGGGCCAGCACCGACCAACGTCGTCAATACGATGCCGGCACTCCCCTTACGCCTGGCACCCTGACCGGGATCACCGAGCTGATCTCGGACCAGACCTCCAACTATAACGGGCTTCAGATCTCGGCGACCAAGAGGATGTCACGCAGCTTCTCAGTAACCGGTTTCTATGTCTGGAGCCGCGCGCTGGAAAGCTCAAACCCAACTGAAAATGGAGGGATGGTCGCGCAGGATCTCGGTGTGCTCGGCAAGCCCTTCACCGCGTTGAACAACAAAATGGGCGCCCTCGGCGGCGGCCTTGGGGAAGAATTTGGCCCCATGGATCAAAACCGTGACAGCGTTGCTGCCATCTCCGGCATGTGGACCATCGACTACTTCCACGGATCGAACAAGATCGTGAAGGAAGTGGTCAACGGCTGGCAGATCTCACCGGTCGTCTATTTGCAGAGCGGCTCACCGTTTACGGTGTCCACGGGATCCAACTTGAGCCTTGACAGCCAGGGCCAGCAACGCCCCAACGTCAATCCTGCCGGACCCAAAGCCAAACTCGATCCACACCGCTGCCGTGTATGCGGTGCCACTGGCCAAAGCCCAAATAGCGTAGTGACGCAATGGTTCAACGGCTTAGCCTACTCCGCCACCAACCCCACTGCAGCTTCGTTCATAGCCAACGGACCTGGTGCAGTAGGCGGCATCGGCCCTGGCGGCGCCGATGGCAATGTGTCACGCGACTCCCTGGTCGGACCGGGTCTCAAGGATATGGATGCGGCCCTGCTCCGCAACGTTAACTTCGAGCGGGGAGTGGCCTTCCAGTTCCGCGTCGAAGTGACCAACGTCATGAACTGGGTGAGTCTCAACAACCCGTCATCCGGCACCATCACGTCTGGCTCTCAGGGCAACATCACCTCAGCCGCCGGTACCCAGCGCGTCATTCAGTTGGGCGGGCGGTTGACCTTCTAACCCATCCTTTGGGGCGACGGCATCATCCATGTCGTCGCCCCGAATTGAACAGTTTAGGAAGGGAAGGGCCCGGTGAAGCGTCTCGTCTGGAAGAGCCTGCCTGTGCAGGCCATCGTTGTGGTGTTGCTTGCAGTTCCTGTTGCCGCCCAATCGAAGACAACGGTTCTGGTTGACGTTGATAACCGGAAGGCGCTAAGCCTGAATGGGGACTGGCACTATATCGTCGACCCGTACGACGGCGGCCTGTATACCTTCCATCGCGAGATACGAAAGGATGGCTTTTTCCTTGACGGCGCTCCGGAGACCGGCAGCGATGGCCTGATCGAGTACGACTTCAGCAAGTCTCCTACCCTGAAAGTTCCCGGGGACTGGAACACGCAGCACGACTCGCTCTTCTACTACGAGGGCCTGCTGTGGTATCAGCGCGACTTCACTTATCAGCTAGTAGCGGGCCACAAGACATTCCTGCATATCGGTGCGGCCAACTACAAGTCAATCGCCTGGGTGAATGGGCAGCAGGCTTGTAGTCACGAAGGCGGCTTTACCGCATTTGACTGCGACATCTCGTCCAGCATCCGTAAGGGCAACAACTTTGTCGTCATCGCCGTCGACAATACCCGTCTCGCCGACGGCGTGCCCACGCTCAACACGGATTGGTGGAACTATGGCGGTCTCACGCGGGATGTGTCTATCGTCGACGTCCCGGCGAAGTACATCGACGATTACGACCTGCACCTGAATCGCGACCGCACGGCCATCGAAGGCAGTGTGCATGTCGAGGACGCCGAACCGGGCGAGGAGGTCACCGTCTCCCTTCCGGAATTGGACCGCAGCGTCTCCGCCAGGCTTGGCGCGGACAACCGCGCTGTCATCTCGCTGTCTGTCGCCGGTGTTGCGCTGTGGACACCGGAGCATCCCAGGCTCTATAGGGTACATCTGCAGGCCGGGCAAGACACCCTCGACGACAGTATGGGGTTTCGCACGATTGCAGTGCGAGGAACGGACATCCTTCTGAACGGCAAGCCCGTTTTTCTTCGCGGTATCTCCATTCATGCGGAAGCTCCCATTCGCGGCGGCCGCGCCAATAACGACCAGGATGCGGCCACATTGCTGGGCTGGGCCAAGGAACTGGGCTGCAATTATGTGCGGCTTGCACACTATCCTCACGATCAGCGGATGACCCGCGAAGCCGACCGCTTAGGGTTGATGGTGTGGTCGGAAATCCCCGTCTACTGGGCCGAACACTTCGGCGATCCTGCCGTGCTCGCGAAGGCCGAACAGCAGCTCCGCGAGGAGATTCGCCGCGATCGGGACAAGGCGTCGATCGTGCTTTGGTCGATCGCGAACGAGACACCACTCACTCCGGAGCGGACAGCCTTCCTCAAGACACTAGCCGCGGACGTACATACACTCGACTCCACCAGGCTCGTCACTGCGGCGCTGCTGGTCCGTTCCGAGGGGCACGATAAGTATGTTGACGATCCGCTGGGTGAGGCCCTCGACGTGATCGGCATGAACGAATACATCGGCTGGTACGAGCAGTTGCCGCAGGACGCGGACACGACTGTGTGGCACGTTGCTTACCAAAAGCCTCTCATCGTCAGCGAATTTGGCGGCGACGCAAAGGCCGGCCTGCACGGTGCCCCGACGGAGCGTTGGACCGAGGAATACCAGGCCAGCATCTTCCGGCATCAACTTCCGATGCTCGCCAAGATACCGCAGTTCCGCGGCTTGTCCCCATGGATACTGATGGATTTCCGTTCCCCTATGCGACAACTGCCGGGCGTACAGGACGGGTACAACCGGAAAGGTCTCATCTCGAACCGCGGCGAAAAGAAGGAAGCATTTTTTGTTCTGCAGAAAGCCTACAGAGAGTGGTCCAGTCATAGCCCGGCGTCTGGAGTCTCCGCCCATCCAGTTCCGGGAACAGACAACAGATCACGTTCTGCGGTGCCGGCACGGGACAAAGTCGCCAATCCCGACGAGTAACAAGAAACCTGCATACGCTCCGTGATCCGTTTGATGATCCTGCAGACGTCTTCAAGCTTCAGGTGTTTCACAACCCACACTTTGTGGAACAGTGCCCCCGCATCTTTTGGATCATCTGTTTTCAGTATCTTGCGGAGACTTCAGCAGCCGGCCTTTTGGAACAATCTCGCTTGAGTCTGGACCGGACCCCACAGACGGACTGTCCACTGATGAGAACAGGGCTTAGCGCGAATTGAGAGACGAAGTTCACGAAAAACGGAGATCTCGGTAAAATGGACGCGCCGGTGGGGTGCAATCTAGGCGTCTTTATCGATAAGCGGCCTTTAGAGCTCAAATGCGCGATCAGCTTAGTCCGCCTTGGGAAATGGGAGTATGTGTCAAAGCACTTCAGGACCGCAGTCTACTTTAGAGAACTCAATTAGTTGTCGGGCTTTCGCTTATCTGAGTAATGTGGGGTCGAATCCGTGAGAGATCAACAGTAGTTCCTCATCGGTCAGATCCTCTTCTTTCAGGTTTTCGTAATCCCGCTTGTTCGGAGAATTCTCCTGCAGTTCGGCTGCCCGCTCCTGCACTCCCCGGCTAGTATCCCTGACCACACGTATTGCCGGTAGCTTTCCAGAGGCAGCCTCGTTCGCCAACCGTGTCGCGGCTAAGTCGCGCTTCGTGACAACTTTTGCCTTCCCGTTCTCTGTGATTTTCTCCCGTACGTCGAGCGCTCGCATCAATGCCGAGTCGAAGTCCGCTGGCTTCTTTGGTCGGCCCGAGGGGTTCCCCGAGGCGCCCTTCTTGAACTGACCGTCCTTTGGGGGCTTTCCGTAGCCGACTTCATAGTCTTCGGTCTCGTCAACATTGCTCATGTTTTTCTTCATCCTTTCGCCCCTGAAGTTGATACGCCCTGACTTGCCTTGGAAGCTTCTCTGACCCCGAAGGTCTCTCCTGACTCAACGTGAATAGCGTCGCGTTTGGTCCGTCGCTGCCAGCGACGAATGATAGCGTCAACATAAAGTGGATCGAGTTCCAGGCCGTAGCAGACTCTTCCGGTGCGCTCGGCAGCAATAACAGCAGTCCCTGACCCCAGGAATGGGTCAAGAACCAGAGCCCCTCGGGCCGTTGAGTCCTTGATCGCATCGGAGATAAGAGCGACTGGCTTCGGTGTCGGGTGGAGAGCGAGCAAGTCTCCGTCGGGCCCTGAGCGAGAGAACGTATTCGCGCTTGGGTAGTTCCATACGTTTGTGCGATATCGGCCGAATTTGCCGAGCTGGATGTTGTTGCGATGTGAGGTCTCGCCGTTTTTGAAGAGGCAGATTAGCTCATGTGCGCTTCGATAGAAGCTCCCCATGCCGGTCTGACGTCCTCGAACAATCGCTCTGTGCGCCCGGATATATCAGGTTTCTTCGACAATCTTGCTGCTTGCAGAGGCATTGAATCCACTTGACTCCCCGCCCAAGCAGAGCGTCACTGTATGTGCGCCGGATCTCCGCCAGGAAGAAGCGGCCCACGGGACGCCCATGAATAGAGCTATTTCCGACCAGATCGCCGGCCTTCCGGCCCTGAGTAAGGCCGAATTGCTCTCCATCTGGGCAAGTAACTTTAGCAAGGCGCCCCGCCGTCCCTGCGGAAGGACCTCATGGTGCCGATCCTGGCGTACCGGATCCAGGAGCGGGAGTATGGGGGCCTGGCGAACGCAGCGCGGAAGAGGCTGCGAGATATTGCGAAGTCCATTGATCCGGGCAAGCAGGCCCGGGGGAGGGGCTCCTCGGGCCTGGACCACGGCACGCGCCTGGTCCGGTCCTGGAAGGGCGAAGTCCACGAGGTCGAAGTCTCAAACGGCACCTTTGCCTATCGCGGTAAGCAGTACAGCAATCTGTCCCGGATTGCGCGCGAGATCACCGGAACGCGTTGGTCCGGGCCGGTGTTTTTTGGAACGAAGCCGAGGGGAAAATGAGCACGTCTCCTCGCATCCGCTGTGCCATCTACACCCGCAAATCCTCCGAAGAGGGGCTAGAGCAGTCGTTCAACTCGCTCCACGCTCAACGGGAAGCCTGCGAGTCATACATCCACAGCCAACGGCATGAAGGCTGGCAGGTCGTCCGGGAGGCGTACGACGACGGCGGGTTTTCCGGTGGGAGCATGGAACGGCCTGCTCTTAAGAAGCTGCTCGAGGACATCGCTCGAAAGGCGATCGACACGGTCGTCGTCTACAAAGTCGACCGGCTCACCCGTTCTCTGACCGACTTTGCCAAGATCGTCGAGCAGTTTGACAAACAAGGTGTCAGCTTCGTTTCCGTCACCCAACAGTTCAACACCACCTCGTCCATGGGCCGGCTAACGCTCAACGTCCTGCTCTCATTCGCTCAATTCGAACGCGAGGTCACCGGCGAACGCATCCGGGACAAAGTCGCCGCTTCAAAGCGCAAGGGAATGTGGATGGGCGGGGTCGTTCCGGTGGGTTATGTGGTCAAAGACCGTCAACTCATCATTAATCCGACCGAGGCGGAGCAGGTCCGCGGGATCTATCGGATGTATTTGAAGTTTGGCTGTGTGTCAAAGCTGCAGGAATATCTGGACCAGGCTGGAGTCCGCAGTAAAGAGCGCACTAGTCGAACCGGCCGCAGGACTGGGGGTGCGGTCCACTCTCGTGGCGCACTCTACGGCATGCTGCAGAACCACATGTATCTGGGAAAGGTCCACCATCAGGGCACCTATTACCCGGGGCAGCATCCCGCCATCGTCGATCAGGAGCTTTGGGATAAGGTGCAGGCCCCGCTCGCGGCGAATCTACAGGCCCCGCGGAGGCGGCCACGGTCGGTGAGCAAGAGCCTGCTGACGGGGCTACTGTACGACCCGTCGGGCAATCGCTTCACCCCCTCCCACGCCGCCAAGGGAGCAAGACGCTACCACTACTATGTTTCGCAAGCTGTGATCAAAAAACCAGGAAGAGCCACAGATGGCCCCGTCCGACTTCCCGCCGACGAGCTCGAAGAGTTGGTGATCTCGCAGGTTCAGTCGTTCCTTCAATCGCCACAGCGGATGCAGAACGTATTGTGCGATCCGACTGCCGGTTCGGTCGAGATCCAGCGCGCTGCAGACTGTGCTCGGAAGTGGCCTGCTGCGACCGTGGCCCAGGTCCGCGCTGTCGTGCCTTCGGTTGTGCAACGAGTCGTCGTTAGGGACGGCCTGGTCGAGCTGCAACTCAGTAAATCTGCAATTCGCGAGGCCGTTGAGTTTTGCCGCAGTCAGGGGCTGGCGCTAAGCACGCTGGGCCGCCATTTGAGGAAACAACGGAGCAAGCACAGTAAGTCGCGAAGCAAGGGCGTCGAGCGGGTT
>Ga0224555_1004580_pt1 | contig 12518 bp, 10 predicted proteins | sample 714S23034metaG_FD_180687 | JGI IMG/M metagenome (GOLD analysis project Ga0224555, IMG submission 180687) | Peat soil microbial communities from Stordalen Mire, Sweden - 717 S2 30-34 | ecosystem: Environmental > Terrestrial > Soil > Wetlands > Peat | place: Sweden: Norrbotten County, Stordalen...
TTAATCCCAGCCGGCTTCGAAGCCCGATACTTCTCTGTAGACGGCCCGTCTGCCACCACCAGATCTTCACTGGGTTGCGCCGAGTGCTCTACTTCCACCGGCTGTGACGCCAGCGCCATCCTGGCTGCATCCGCCAGGTTCGATTGCAGCCACTCGCTCAAAACCCGCCGTGACGATTTCGGCACATCGACAAACTGAATGCCGGCGCGCCCGCTCCAATCCTGCCAAATGACTTGACCGGAGAGGCGCACGGTCGCAGTCTGCCCGGGCAATTGAAATTGAAAATAAACTTTGCAGGTCGGGGGAAGCGTCTTGCCGAAATTTACCCCCATGCCATCTTCCGCGAGATCGACCAGGGTGGCTCGCGCCTGCTCCACGCCCGCGTAATCGATCATCGCCTGGGTATGGACCGAGGCTCGCGCATTGCGGCGTTTGTCACGGAACAACACCGCTTGCGCCGCCCGTAGCGTGCTCAAAGCCCGCTCGTATGACACGGGCTTGTACAGAACAAAGTTCACTCCGAGCGTGAACATATCGCGGATGCTCTCCTGGCCCGCCACCACTACCACCGCCAGCGAAGTCTCGTTCGCATTGGTGGACCGGCATTCCTGCAACAAGTTCATCACGTCCGATTGTTTTTCGCAGTCCAGGATCATCAGATCAAAGTGATCTTGCGCCAACCTCACTGCGGCGCGCACCGGGTCCGAACACAATTCTACCTCGATACCCAGTTCTTCCAGCACGCGCTTCAGCACAGAAAGCGCCGCGTCTTCCGCGCAGAGTAATAGGGATGTGAGCTTCATACCTGCGATCAATCCTAGGTTCACCACCGTTCCTCTCACAAGTTACCTTTGTCATTCTCGCGGCCCTTGTACTGGCTCGGCGCTCCGTAACTGCACTGCTGTCAACAGCGTGACCTCAGTCACCATTCGCATTACAAAAGACCAATACTTTGGCGCTGAACCGTCGTGCTTTGACGCTGGTTCAACCCCTCCCTACGATGAAGAATGCCCGCACTGCACAACGGGGATGCCACTATTCCCCGCCAGCAGCCAGGGATTTAGCGGTTAGGTTTCGGGGAAGTCCCATAAGGATCTATGGCATCGCGCAGACAAAACGGCTTCTCGTTGCTGGAGATGATGATCGTAATCAGCATTTCGCTGGTTCTGGCCGCGGTTACGACCATGAGTTTGCAACCAGTGTGGAAGCAGCAGCACGTCGATGACGCTTACAACACCACTTTGACTTCATTGCGCCGCGCCCGCGATCAGGCTGTCGCCGACATGCGCATTTACGCCGTCACTTTCACGGCCGCGAACCCCGGCGTGAACGGAGGCACAATCACGGTGCAGCAAGACGCCGGCGGCGTTCTCAGTGCGACCCCCTTATTCACCGCCACTCTACCCCCCGATGTCACGTATAACGTGACGCCCGGTGTGCCCGTTTCCAACACTGCAGCGCCTACCACGCCCGACAGCTTTGGAACCGCGAGCGCGGGACCCTTCGATTTTGATCAGGTCACCGGCGGCGGCGGCAACATTATCTACTTTTATCCGGATGGCTCGGCGCAGGACGCCGACCCCAATGGCGGCAACCCGAATAACGGAGTCGTCTACCTCAGCATTCCCGGTAACTTGAATACCTGTCGGGCCGTCTCCCTGTGGGGATATACGGGCCGCATCCGGGGATGGCAACTGGTCAGCCTCTCCGGCGCTTGGACCTGGGTACAAAAATGAAAAAACATTATTCAATATCGGCGCGGTCCCCGCATGAGTCAGGCTTCTCGCTGATTGAAGTCATGATCTCGATGGTGGTTCTCGCCATCGGCTTACTTTCTGTGTTGGCCATGCTGGGTGTCACCATGGCGGCCACTCAGACCTCGCAGGAAGACATGATTGCCCGGCAAGTGGCATCGGAGACGATGGAGGGCATCTTCAACGCGCGCAATACTTCACAAATCGGTTTCACCGCGATCAACAGTACCGGCGCCACGCCGCCGGGCATCTTCATTCCTACCCAGAACATGCCACTCTTATGCGCTGGACCGGATGGCATTCTGGGTACCGCCGATGACGCCGGCTGCGCCATCACTTCCGGGCTCAACAACGGAACGGTTCCGTGCGCTGGTGGCGTCGAGTTCCTGACTAATCCTGGACCCGATGGCGTCGTGGGCACGGCGGATGACACGTATCAGTGTCTCAACAATTTTACCCGGACCATCCTGATCACCCCGTTGAACCAGACACTGGTTCAGGTGACCATCACCATCACTTACACAGTGCCGAATGTTGGCCATCTCAGAACTTATGTGCTTGAAGAATACATTTCGTCGTACAGCTAGAAAGGGAATCATGCGGCGCGCACACAACTCGAGTAGCGGCTTCACCTTCATCGAGCTCATGATCTCCGCGGCCATCGGAATGGTTCTCGTAGTGTCGGCCGCCAAGTTGTACACACAGGGCCTACACATCGCCTGGGAAACCTCGCAGAAGGCGGAGTTACAACAAGACTTTCGCGCGGCGGCCAATTTGCTGCAGCATGATATCAGCCTGGCTGGCGCCGGCGCCATGGGACAGCAAGGCTTGTCGAACAACACCATTGCCATGCCGAACGGCGTCGGCAGCACGGTTGCCGTATACCCCTGCACCGGCCTAAGCACGTGCAACTACATCAACGGCGCTCCGGTTTCCTACCCGAGCTATCCGGCTGGAGCTCCGCCCACGCTATATTCCATCATTCCCGGCCCCAGCCTGGGAATCACGGTTACCGCGGCGCAGGGGCCGACCGACATTATTACCCTCAACTATGCCGACGCCAATTTGTCCTTGAACTGCTACGTCGGAACCATGAATGCGACCGGCACACAGGTGACATTCCAGTTGCCCGCGGCCTGGGCAACAGGTTGCGTCCTGCCTTCCAACGAGGTCGCACCACCGTCTTTGATCTACAGCAGCACAGCGAATGCCGCTGGGCTGCAAGTCGGCGACATGATTATGTTTGGTTTCAACGCTGTCGGCGTGGTTAGCGGAGTGGCGGCCACTTGCGCGCCCAGTGGCACAAACCTGTCGTGTTTCACCGTGCCTTTCGCCAGCGGCGACCCCGGCCACGTGAATCAACCTGGGGTGGCCGCCGGAAGTCTGTTGCAACTGGCCAGCCAGACGAACTTGTCGGCGGTACGCCTGATCTCGGTCACTTATTATCTGACGATTCCTCCCTCCAGTATCAGCGCAGTGAATCCCAACGGCATTCCGACGTTGATGCGCCTGCAGAGCGGACAGCAGCCGGCTCCCGTCGCGGAAAACGTGCTCTATCTCAAGTTCACTTACGACATCATCAACGACGGAGTAGTCAGTACCGGTCAGCCGAGCCTCCCCGCAGGTACGAACCCCACGATGATTACGAAGGTCAACATCGCTCATATGAGCATGCGCAGCCAGGGCAGAGACACCCAATCCCGGAGCGCGTTATCGCAATATGGCGGCTATGAAGGCCTGGACTTGCAGACCTCGATTGCCGTCCGCAACATGACGATGCTGCAGGAGTACCCGATTAATTGACGTGGACTTCATTACTGGAAAGAAAAACTTAATACAGAAAAGGAAACTGGTCACGGGACCGAGGAGACAGATGATGACGGCCAAACTGAGATCACGAGGATTTACCTTAATAGCCTCCCTCTTGCTGGTATTGCTTTTGTCGGGAGTCGCGATCTCATTGCTCATGATGGTGAACACTGAGCAACGGGTCGGCGGCGCCGATCTGAGTAATGCGTATACCTACCGGGCGGCAGAAGGCGGCATGGAGAAGATGACCTCCGATTTGGCCGGCGTTTTCAAGAGCATTCAGTCGCCCAGCAATACCGAGATCTGCAACAGCATCCTTCCTCCCACTCTGGATCCCACCGTCACTTACCCGCTGTACACCGTGGCTCCAGTCCCTGGGATGCCCACGCAAACCAGCGCATGTCCTCCGCTTCCCAGCCCCGTGCCATGGGGTCAAATTCAGACCGGGCCGGACGCAGGGCTTTACGCCCAGATTCTGCCGATCGTGCTTAACGTCGAGGCGCAGCGCGCGGGTGTGGGTAGCCTGGAAACCGTCAGCATGACGCGCACCGCCGAAGTTGTGCTGATCCCTGTGTTTCAGTTCGGCGTGTTCTCCGATTCCGATCTTTTCTTCGGGCAAAGCCCAAACCTCGCCTTTGCCGGCCGGGTGCACACCAACGGCGATCTCTACCTTGGCGTCGCCAACGGCGATTACCTGGTGTTCGGCGACAAGATGGCCGCCTTCGGCAACGTGATCCGCCAGCAGATGGATAACGGCATGGGGGTAGGTGGTGGATTGGACGACGGCACCGTGCTCGTTCCGAACTCCAGCAACGGCTGTGCGGTGGAACTGGCAGCGATTCAATCTGGCAATCCCATCAACGCCAGCGGCACTTGCCTCGACATCGCCGGCACCGGCCTGAACGCCACCAACGGCAGCGTGGTTGGCGGCCATGGCTCGGGGCAGTTTGCGGGCTGGACTAACGTATCGCAGGGTACGTTTAACAACTATCTCATCGATGGCAACGGCGTGGCACCCAGCACCACCGATGGCACCAACAGCACCGGCGCCGCCGATCTGACACTGCCCTTTGTGCAGGGCACGAACTCCGCCGTCCAGATCATCCGCCAACCTCCGCCGGGAGAATCGACCACCTCTTTGCTGGGCGCATCCCGGTTAGCGAATGAAGCTCAAATTCGCGTCATCCTCAGCGACACTGAGGATGGATTGCACCTTCCCGGCTGGAATGGAAACTCCGCGCAGGACGTTCAACTGGTCAGCGAGCTTCCGACCTCGCTTGCTGCCATGAATCAGGGACAAGATATCGCCAGCCCCGGCGTGAAGGCGAATGCAATTAATGTCGGCGGCAGCGGTCGCTACTATTCTTTTGGTGAGAGTTATTGCACCGGCAGTGCGGTCGCGGCCGTCAGTACTGCCGCAGCCGTGCTACCGGCCACTGCCTACGGCACCCTGGGCACAAATACCACGCCCGCCAAATATGCCACGACCTTCAATTCGGGCGTCCCAGTTTACGGTACCACCGCCAGCGGCAACTACATCACCTCCAATTATCAGTCCGGTACGTACTTTTGCCCCACTCTTACCGGCCATGGCACGTATGCCAACTCGGCCTCCGCGGTTACCGATAACAACTTTGTCATTCCTCCCTACTTCGGAGGCCCGGGTTATAGCGGCGGCGCCAACAACTGGCCGCCCACGGTTTATCCGCAGGTCCCGCAGACCTTCCCGCCGCTGGTGAACGGTGGCACTCTGAACTTCACCACCCCGAACGGGGGCACCAACGGTCTGGAGTGGCCGCTGGTTGGCGGTTGGCTCCTGGTCGAGTACGAAGACAACAACGGAGTCTGGCACGGCGTTACCACCGAATGGTTAGGCCTGGGCTTTGCCCGCGGCGTGAACGTGTCCACCGAGCCCGGTTTCAATTGCGGAGCGCTCGGAGCCACGAATGGCACCAACACACTGGTCGCTGGAACAACTGGCGTCAACCCCAACGGGTGCAATTACCTCGGGGATCACGCCAACGCCATCCTGTACTTCGAGGAGACCAAGGACGCCAGTCTCGCAGGCAAACCCGGGTCTGCCCCCGAGGATCAGCCTCTGACCGCCAATTACTACGACGGTGCCGCCTGCGTGCTCGGAAGCTGCAAATCGCAGTACAACTGGTATCCCATTAACTTCTACGACGCCCGCGAGGGTGAAAACTACGATGCCAATCCGGGCACCTTCGCTCAGGGCTCCGGAACGCCCAACGGCGTCATGAACGCCGTCGAATTAGACGTGGGCAACCTGCGCCAGTGGCTCCTGGGACACACCGGCGTCTCGGGCACGCTGGTGAACTACACCACCCAGAACGGCTACATCCTGTATTTCTCCGATCGCCGTGGTATGCAGTTCACCAACCCCACCGGCCCCAGCCAATCGCAGTCACAGTGGGGTGAATACGGCTTTGAAGACACGGTGAATTTCGCCAACCTGGCCAACAGTCTTAAGCCCGATGGACACCTCGATCCCAACAACTACAACGGCGTCTCGCCGGAAGACGTCAACGGCAACGGCGTGCTCGATAACTATGGCGTGTTCGGTGTAGGCGATGCCTTTGGGCCCACCACCACCGTCTCGACGGATTCCACGGCTCCTCCGACGCCTTACGCGCAAAGAGTGGCCGGTGAGCGCGTTTCAACTCGCGTGACGGCGTTGGCCAACCGCGTGACTGGAGCCCGCCATGTGCTCAAGCTGGTGGATGGATCGTTGGGCAATCTGCCCACGATGCCGCCTGCCAGCGGGTGTGTGCAAAGCGTGGCCAACCCCACGGCCTGCGGCGGATTCACGGTCGCCTCGGAGAATCCGGTTTACATTCAGGGAAACTACAATACCAACTGCCCCACCGCCGGCGGTGTCGGATGCACGCCGTTCAACGCGACCTACGATACGACCTGGAATAATCCAGCCAACCCGGAAGCGAACCACTCGGCAGCATCGGTCATCGCCGACGCGGTCACGCTCCTGTCGAATCACTGGCAGGACTGGGGTTGCCTCTCGGGTGGAGCGGGCTGCAATAACGCCATCTACACCACCAGCGGCAGCCTGGTAAGTCCGCTCCTTCCGAATGGCGAGGGTGGTACTAACCTGGGCGCCGGTCAAACCAGCCGCGTGGCCTACACAACCTATTACCGCACGGCCATCGCCGGAGGAAAGACCATCGCCTTTAATAACGTGGCGGGATCGCCCGACGCCTACTTCGGCTCGGACGGCGGCGTGCACAACTTCCTGCGCCAGATGGAAGACTGGGAGAACGGCGGAGCCAATTCCAACACTCAGCAGGGTCTCTACTACAAGGGATCGATGGTAAGCCTCTACTGGAACGCCTACGCCACCGGTACGTGGAAGTGCTGCAACCTGATTTACACTCCACCGAGCCGGCAATACGTCTTCGATCCGCTCTTCACATCGCCTCAGAACCTGCCGCCCGGAACTCCCATGTTCCGCAACGTGGATAACCTGAGCTATCGCCAGAACCAGGTCGCCCGCACCAACTAAGCGGAAGCGGTGGTTTGTGGTTAGTGAGAAGGGCACGACATGGATCGTGCCCTTCTGCTTTTCGCCTTCCTCTTGTTTTGAGTCGTGAAGCTCACGGCTCGATCTTGATAAATCGTCTGCTGATCTTTTTGTACTATTCCGTTCCTCAACTCCTTCCCGTAGCATCGCCGGATGCCAATTGGCCCCACTCGCCGGAAGCAATCCTTCCTATGGATTGCCTTCTGTCTCTGTGCCCTCGCTGCCATCGCACTATTCTTCATTCCCGCTTTCATCATTCGTCCCTTCACCCACCAGAGCCCGCGCGGGCTAGTACTTGCGATGGCTCTGCGCCAGCGCGCCCCACTGGGCACACTCATTGCAACTGTTTCCTGTTTTGCCTTGGCCATCGCTCTTTGGAACCTAGTGGACCGCTGGCGCAAATCGTTCCTGGTGCTGGCCCTTTTAATCGTTACCTTCTCCGCAATCATGTCGCGGCAGAATTATTTCGAATGGATGTTTCATCCTATTCGCGCTCAGCAATTTCTCGCGGCGTCCGATACTAAGCTGGATGCCGAAGAGATGATCATGGCAGTTCGCATCGGCTCCGACGCTCGCGCCTATCCTATTCGCCAAATGGCGTACCACCACGTGCTCAACGATGTTGTCGGCGGAGTGCCCATCGCGGTTACCTATTGAACCCTCTGTCACACCGGTCTGGTGTGGACGCGAAGCGTGAACGGCCGAGTGCTGCACTTTTATCTCGCCGGAATCAACAATCAGAATTTCCTGATGCGCGACCAAGAGACCGGAACCTGGTGGCAGCAGATTACCGGCAAGGCCATCTACGGCCCGCTGCAAGGCGAAGCGCTCGATCTTGTCCTCAGCGATGAACTGACTTTCGGCGAATGGCGAGCCGAAACTCCCCGCGGCGAGGTACTGGCGCCCGTAGTGCAATACGCCAAGGAATACGACAGCAACTGGGAACCTCAGGTCGCCAAGCTTCCGGTGGTGATCAGCTTTCCCGGTACGGAATTGAAATCGCGCGACGTGGTTGTCGGACTCACCATCCACGGCGCGGCCCGCGCCTATCCCTGGGAAACGCTGAGCAGACAATCACCCGTCCTGGACCGCGTCAACGATACACCGCTGCTGATGGTCGTCGGCCCCGATGGAAAATCCTTTCGCGCTTTCGTGAGCCGCGTTGACGGCCATGACGCCGAATTCTTTCTCCAGGCAAACGGTGGAGTTGATGCGGGGCCGAAGGAGAAAACAGAATCGGATAAAAAAACGGAATCGAAGGTAAAAACATCTGAAAGCAAGAAGGACTGGGCCCTTCTCGATACCACGACCGGCAGCCAGTGGAACTTCCAAGGTTGCGCGACCTCCGGCCCGGCACAAGGAAAGTGCCTGGAACGCATCCCCGCTCTCAAAGATTATTGGTTCGATTGGCGAAATTATCATCGCGACACCACGGTATACACCCACTAGCCATTTACTAATTGCGTTCGAGATCTTACGTGCACCTTCCCCGTCCAGAAATTGATAATGTCGTACCCTTCCCAAAACCTGACCCAATCGGAGTTTTTCAGCAGCCTGCTAAACTCTTAATCTGAATAAAAGATGACGAGGAGGAATTCTTGTCGAGGATTCAAGCCATCTTCTGGGACGTGGGCGGAGTGCTGCTCAGCAATGCCTGGGATCATACGGAGCGCAGTGCCACGCTCCAGCACTTTGGTTTAGACGACGAAGAGTTTCACTCGCGGCATGAGATGGTGGTGTCCTCGTTCGAGCGCGGGGAAATCTCGCTTGACGAATATCTGGATCGCACCGTGTTCTATCGCGAGCGTAATTTTACGCGCGAGCAGTTTCGCGAGTACCTGTTCTCGTTGTCGCAGCCGAAGCCGGAGGTCCTCGCCTTTACCCGCTCCCTCGCCGCATCCGGCAAATACTTGATGGGCACGATCAACAACGAGTCGCGCGAGTTGAATCTCTACCGCATCCAGAAGTTTGGCTTGCGCGAGATCTTCCGCCTCTTTGTCAGCTCCTGCTTCGTCGGATTGAGAAAACCGGAGAGTGGAATTTACCGCCTGGCCCTGGAACTCACGCAGATCGATCCCGAGGAATGCTGTTTTATCGACGACCGCGGGCTGAATCTGGAATGCGCCGCCAAGCTGGGCATGCAAACCATTCACATGCAGGGGCTGGAGCAGTTGCGGAAAGACCTGGAGAAGAGAGGAGTAAAGGCAATCAGTGGTTAATGATTAGCAATTTGCGGTGGAGTTGCTCAACCCACACGCACTCACCACGAATCCCAAACACTGCTTCACTAGCTCTTCCGCTTTCCCGGCGGAGTCACAGTCTTCGGGACATCGGATTCCGGATTGGTAAGCGCGAGATCGCTCGACCAGCATTCCGAGATCAGCTTCCAGTCGCCACTGGCCTGCTTGGCGAAGACCCACAGATATTTGCCGCGCTCCTCGCGGCGTTTGCCGGCGATTCCCGGAACCAGCGCGCTGTAGCGGCCCACTTCATGGGCCAGGTCTCCGGAAACCTCCACGCGCAACGGTTCGACCGCAACTTCTCCCAGACCAGCTTCAAGCGAAGCATGAAAAAATTCCCGCACCGCCATCGCGCCGCGTATGGGAGGAAGGTTCGAGCGCAACACGAGAGCGTCCGCAGCGTAGAGTTCGATCAACTCATCGAGCTGGCGCGTGTTGCAGGCCAGCACCCACTCTTGCGTCAAACGCCGCACCGCCGCTTCGCTGCGGCTCATCGGCTCGCCCTTGGCCGCAGCGGCAACTCTCATCCGATCCGCTTCCCGTGCGCTCTCCGGAGCATTCGGCCGCGGCGCGGTCGCGGTCGCGTCGAATTGCCCACCCTGGAAATAATGGTGATGGTAGTGATGATGGTAGAAATGCGTTCCCGCCTCCGCGCCCGCAGGCGGATGAACCTCATGGGCGACTTCCGGCGCGGCTGGCGGAGTTGGGGGCAATGACGGAGACTCGATCGATGTGGGATTGTTTGCTCTGCCATCAACCGATGCCACCTCGTGCAAACCGGGAAACTCGATGCCAAGAGCGAGCCCACATCCGCCGCAGAATTTGTTGCCTTTACGATTTTGATGTCCGCAGACACCGCAAGCGATGCGCTCCCCAGTATTTTGTTCGGCCGCCGCCTGCTCCGCGACCGTTTCCGAATCCGCCTCCATGGTCAGCCGTTGCATGGCTTGCAGAGCAGCGGCAATCGCCTCCTGGTTCGGCTTGGGCCGCCGCATCTCTGGATACAGCCGCTGATAAATCTCGCCCAGCGCGGGATTATGCGGGCCAATTTTCGGCGCAGCCTCACTCGCCCCAGCTTCGTCGGAAGAAGGGGAAGCAGCGGAAGCTGCAGGTTGCTGGAAAATCTTGTCTTTGTCCACGATTCAACCGCAAGTGCGGATGCCGCTATTTTAGCAGCCAGGGGATGAACTCACCGCAAACGGGAGTAACTTAACGCCGCGAGAACTCGATCTTGCCTTCCGCCTCGGTGGGCACGCCGTTACACATTGCGGGACGATATCTCCAGGTCTTCACCGTGCGCAGCACGTTGCGATCGCCCGCCGGTCCGGCGCTTTCGAGGATCAACGGACTATGCACGCGGCCATCGGCGCCCACGATGAAACTGACCTTAACTTTCAGCCCCGCTCCGGCAGGACCCAGCAGAGGATCGGGCGTGGTCAGGGCCTCGGGAGGCTGCGTATCTTCGCAACGGGCCCGCGCACTCGAATGCGGAATATCGCTAAACTCGGCAATGCGGAGGGGAGTCTCCCAGACCTGCTTTTCGCGCTCAGCCAAGGCTGCCTGCCGCAGTCGCGTTGCGGGGGCTGGCAGCGAAGCGGCACTGGACGCGGGAAGTGCGAGCATCAAAAGGCAAGGCCAGAAGCGGAGCATTTGCGAGAAGCCTCTTCCCGGACGAACCAAGTCTGCCGGTATCTATTATCCATCGGCAACTGAGCTGCCACACTCAAGCGGCATTAAGTACATTGTTATCCGTCAATTAGGGAAGGCCCAGCCCATTCGAAAATTTCCATGTGAACTGAATTGCATATTTCATGCCGGTCGCAGACGGGACAAGTTCAGGAGGAACACGAGTTCGACTTAGGGCGAAAAACTCAACTTGCGGGGACGCTTTTGGGGAGCGCGACTTTCAGCCGTATCGCAAATGGGCTCGAATTTTATGATTGGCTTCAGTCGGCTAAGGGCAGGCTCGGATTTAGGCTCTGGGCGCGGGCCGCAAGGTAAGCAGCGTGATTTCCGGAGGGCAATTCAAGCGCATAGGAATTCGAAGCGTGCCCAGTCCAGCATTGGTGTAGAGCGGCAAAGGTCCCACCTGATAGGCGCCCCATATATATTTCCTACCCAGATCCGGCAAATAAAGCGGAGGCAATAATGGGAACCGCACCTGGCCGCCATGCGTGTGCCCCGAAATCTGAAGGTCGACGGGATACTTTGCAACGTGATCGGCGAAATCAGGTTCATGGGCCAGAAGAATCACCGCTTCGCCACCCGGAACGGGTTGCAAGGTCTTCGACAAATCTGCCGTACGGCTGAGAACATCATTCACGCCCGCCAGCCAGAAGCGCGCGCCATCGCGCTCTATCGCCTGCGACTGGTTTGCCAAAACTTGTATGTTCACGGCCTGAAGGGCGTGCGTAACGTGCTTGCGGTCGGTGCGGTCGTCGTGATTTCCCAACACCGCCCACAGGCCATGCGGCGCGGCCATCTGGCGGATCAACTGAGCGCACGGATCGGCCGCCAGCGCCGCCTTCCGCCCGCTCCCGATCAACGGAATAGAAACGAAGTCACCGGTCAGGACGATCAGGTCGGGGTGAAGGTCGTTCACCATCGGTATGGCCGCGTGCAGCGGATGCACCGAAAAATAAGGGTCATAGTGGAAGTCGCTGAGCACAGCAACCGTGAAACCGCTCATGCGCTCCGGCCAGCGCGGCAAAAAGAAATCCTTGCGAATAATGTGGGGACGATTCGGCTCCAGCACAAAAGAATCGCAGGCCAGCGTGGCCGCGCCAGCCGCAGCGGCTGAGTACAGAAACTGGCGTCTTGTTGGGATAAGAAAGGACAAACTGGTTAGCGGCCCACGGCTCTGGACGGTTTGGGTGTTCAAACAATCGACTCTCTAGAATACCTTAACGGTATCGCTGCGTTGAAGAGCGCGACGGCCACTTGAAGCGTCGACCCTTGAAGAGGCGCGGCTTCAGCGGCGCCGGCAGTTTCTCCCAATCCTATCGCCACTGCGGGAGGTATTCTCTGCTGTCGGACAACTTAGAAGCTGAAAGTCGCCTGCAAATCGACCCGTCGCACCGCAACGCCCTGCGAGAACGGACCTCCTTGAACGCTGTTGTACTTATCAAAAAATGGCGATCCTAACACCCCGCCGGGATT
>Ga0224555_1004581_pt1 | contig 12514 bp, 8 predicted proteins | sample 714S23034metaG_FD_180687 | JGI IMG/M metagenome (GOLD analysis project Ga0224555, IMG submission 180687) | Peat soil microbial communities from Stordalen Mire, Sweden - 717 S2 30-34 | ecosystem: Environmental > Terrestrial > Soil > Wetlands > Peat | place: Sweden: Norrbotten County, Stordalen...
TTCCAATACCTCGCTCCGGAACGTCTCCACGGGCCCGGCGACCGCACGAATCCGCTCCGCCGTCACCGCCCCCGGCCGGTAAATCAGCATCGGGCTCTGGCAAACGTCGATTACAGTCGACTCGACACCAAGCCCCGTCGGTCCCGCATCGACAACCGCATCGATCCGCCCATCCAGGTCCTCAAGCACATGGTCCGCCGTGGTCGGACTAGTATGTCCAAACAAATTCGCGCTGGGCGCTGCCACTGGAACACCGGCCAGCCGGATCAGTTCGAGAGCAACCGGATGCGCCGGCATCCGCACGCCGACGAGCGCTCGTCCAGCCGTCACCGCATCCGGCACCGCCGCAGTCCGTTTGAGCAGCAGCGTGAGTGGCCCCGGCCAGAACGCGTGCATCAATCGGCGGGCGTGCACCGGAACTTCCCCGACGAGACCCGTCAACGTGTCGAGATTGGCGACATGCACAATCACCGGATCCCACGCCGGCCGCTGTTTCGCCGCGAAGATGCGCTCGACCGCCGCGGGATCAAGCGCATGCGCTCCGAGCCCGTAGACCGTTTCGGTAGGCAGGGCCACAAGCCCCCCCGCGCGCAGAATCTCCGCCGCCCTTCCCAGAGTTTCCTGAGCCTCGACAGTATCCAGGCGCGACGGATCCACTCGTAATCGCAGCGTCTTCACACTCTTATTGTCGCCTGTGAAACCAGCGGGAACTTATCTCGCGATGTTGGGCGGTGGCCAGAATTGACGATTGCTCTCCGATTTGCCGGTAATTCGGGCGCAACGACCTTGAAAGCTACAATGCCTCTATGTTCGACGTGGAATTGAACCAATTCAAGCGACCGCTTCAAGATGCGATCCGCTGGTGTGCAGGACTGCCGTTGATATCTCAGGAGAGAGACTCGCCAGCGGTTGCGCATCGTCGCACTCTGCTCGAAGAGGGCGATCAGCTCTGGCAAGAGGCTATCAAGGTGGCGAAAAGCGGATTGGGAGCGCGGAACACTCGTGACACGGAGCAATGGAAATCTGCTCAACGGATCTTCGCTGAAGTCCTCGAATTGTCCGGGCCGACTGTTAACGAATTGCGAAGCTCGCAGCTTAGGCCGCGCCTCCCCACCGACCGATACCCGTCAGATTCTGACTGGTCCAATGCGGTAGGTGAGCTTATCGTCAAGCGTTCGCAGGTTTTGAAACAGGAGTGGACCGAAAAGGTTTCTGCCTACGCGAAAGGCGGACGTATCCTGTTGTACATTCCACAAGAAAACCTTGCGGATGGCGCTGCGCAGGTCAGTTCAGGAGGCTTCTACGATGCCGATAACGTACCGCCTTGGGACGTTTGGGTCGGATTTTCAAACAGTGCCTTAGTCAGTTGGGTGCCACCCACCTTAATCGAGGTCGCACAGATGGGGATAGACGCGAACCCTGAAAACTGTATCAGGTGGTCTGACGAGTGAGAACAAACAAGAGGAGAGTTGTTGTCGGATTGTCTGCTATCCGGAAGTAACTGCCCTTCTGACTCAAATCCGCACCTCTATCCGCATCTGAGCGCTCCGACTCCGTAAACCGGAACCCAAGGCCACCCGCTGCCGTATACTCACGGACAACGCTGCTCGTTTCCTGGCGTCGCCGAATGTTCTGGCAACAACCTAACACCGGTGTAGCTAAAGGCTAAAAGCTGAAAGCTGATTTACGATGCCCGTCGAGACCGAAATCAAATTCCGCGTCGACGATCTCTCCAGCCTGACCGACCGCCTCCAAGCTGCCGGCTTCGTGCTCGAAACCCCACGCAGCTTCGAGTCCAATGTTTTGTACGACTTTCCCGACCGCCGAATGCGCGCCCGCACTGAGATTCTGCGCATCCGCAACTACGCCGGGCGCTGCCTGCTGACCCACAAGCGCCTCCCCGACATCGGCCCCGGCGAAGACACCCACAAGCACCGGATCGAGACGGAGACCGAGGTCTCCGACGGTGACGCGCTCTCCCAGGTCTTTCAGTCGCTTGGCCTGGTCCCGGCGTTTCGCTATGAGAAATGGCGCACTGAGTGGTCCGCGGGCGAGGGCCACTGTGTCGTCGACGAGACTCCCATCGGCAACTACGCCGAGCTTGAAGGCCCCGCCGATTGGATTGACCGCGCCGCCGCCCGTCTGGCCGTCCAACCCACCGACTACATCACCCTGAGCTACGGCCGCCTCTTTGAAGCCTGGCGCGAGCAGCACGCCTCGGCCGCAAACGACCTCACCTTCGCGGCCGTCGCCCAATCTTCCGCATCCCGATAGGCCAGGCCCACTGCGGGATGCATACGTGCCCTAAGTACCATTCCTTTCTGGCCGGGCGCTGACGAGAATGCGGACTCAGGTTAGACTAGAGACTGTGGCAGGCAACGGGGAGTTGCAAAGCGCTATGTCGGGGTCTACCCAGGTTTCTGGCGCCACTGGCGCCGGCATCTTGTCCATCGCGCTGATTGGCCCGGATGAATATCGCCGTAAAGAGGTAGCCGCAGCCCTGTCTGGATTCCCGGGGGTGCTGGTTCGGGAGTTCACATCCTACCCTCCTGACCTCGACGACCTGCCCCAGATGCTCCAGCAGCATCACAACATCGTCCTCGTCGACCTCGACAGCGACCCGGAATACGCCCTCAACGTGGTGGAGAGCTTGTGCAGCGAGAGCGCGGCGACCGTCATGGTCTATTCGGCCACGGCCGATCGGACGCTGGTGGTTCGGGCGATGCGCGCGGGTGCCCGCGAATTCTTCGCCCTGCCACTGGCCGCCACCGAAGTGGCCGACGCCCTGGCCCGCTTCTCCGTCAACGTTCCGGGCGAGCGTCCGGTCAAAAAGCGCGCCGGCCGCCTGGCCGTGTTTCTCGGCACCAAGGGCGGATGTGGCGTTACCACCCTCGCCTCGCGGTTTGGTGTTGCGTTGGCCCGGGAATCCGGGAAGAAAGTCCTGCTCATCGACATGGGCCTTCCACTCGGAGATGCCGCGCTCAACCTCGGCATCATCGCTGAATACTCGACGGACAACGCTTTTCGCAACACCACGCGGCTCGACGGAAATTTTCTCACCTCCCTGCTTGCATCCCACAGCTCCGGCTTGTCGGTTCTTGCAGCCCCCAGCGAATTTCCCCAGACCATGCCCTCGATTGAAGCGATCGACAAGCTGATGGCCGTTGCGCGGCAGAGCTTCGACTACGTGGTGGTCGATGCCGGCTCCAGGCTCGATTTGAAGGATTCGACCCTGTTTGACGCCTCCGCCACCATCTACCTGGTCACCCAGTTCGGCGTCTCCGAACTACGCAACTCCAACCGCCTGATCTCCCAGTTCTTTTCAAGCCGTGGCCGCAGGCTGCAGATCGTTCTCAATCGCTTTGGCAAGCAAGGCCTGGGGTTCGATGAAAAGGAGCTTACCAAGGCGCTGACCCGGCCGGCCCAGTGGAAGATTCCCAACGACCCTGCCATTGCCCGCCAGATTGAGGACATCGGCTCGCAGCGCGCGCAGAAAAGCTCGCCACTGTGGATCGTCATCCGCAGGATGGCCCGCAAGGCCTGCGGTCTTCCCGAAAGCGATGGAAAGAGAAAGCCCTTCAGTCTCTGGCCATTCCCCAAGACCCTTCACGAGACGACCGAACCGTAAGATTCTCTTGGGCGGCGCGCATAGCGTAAACCGGCTCAAAGCGGTAGTGGAGGAGTTCGCAGAGCCCGTGAATTAACCTTCGCCATTTACACTTGTATACGGAGATTTGTGTCTTGATCGATAAGGTACTAACAAAGATATTTGGCACTTCGAACGAACGCATTATCAAGAGGCTCTGGCCCGTGGTCGCGACCATCAGCGACATGGAGCCGGAGATCAAGCAGCTTTCCGACGAGCAGTTGCGTGCCAAAACGGTAGAATTCCGCGCGAGAATTGCCGCCCGCCTCGAAGGCATTACGGAGGAAGAAGCGCTGAAAACCGCGGAGCGCGAAGCTCTCGACGAGATCCTGCCGGAGGCCTTTGCTGTCGTTCGCGAAGCCGGTTGGCGCGCGGTGCAGATGCGTCACTTCGACGTGCAGTTGATCGGCGGCATGGTGCTCCACCAGGGCAAGATCGCCGAAATGCGAACCGGCGAAGGAAAGACACTGGTTGCCACGCTTTCCTGCTATTTGAATGCGCTCGTCGGCCACGGTGTCCACGTGGTTACAGTAAACGACTACCTGGCCAAGCGCGACGCCGAGTGGATGGGCAAGATCTACGAGTTTCTCGGGCTCACTGTGGGCGTCATCGTTCACGACCTGGATGATGGCGAACGCCGCGCCGCCTACGCCGCCGACATCACCTACGGCACCAATAACGAATTCGGCTTCGACTACCTGCGCGACAACATGAAATTTGAGTTAAAGGACTGCGTCCAGCGTGGCCACTACTACGCCATCGTGGACGAAGTCGACTCCATCCTCATTGACGAAGCGCGCACCCCGCTGATCATCTCCGGCCCCACCGACCAGACCACCGACAAGTATGCCCGCGCACGCAAAATCATGCCGCAACTGGCACTGGGCGAAGAGATTGAAGCAACCGACCACAAACGTCAGGAAGAGCTCGGGTTGCAACTCGCAGAGGGGCAAAAGTTCCTCACCGGCGACTACATTGTCGACGAAAAACAGCGCACAATCGGCGTGACGGACGAAGGCTGGATCACCATCGAAAAATTGCTCGGCATCGACAACATCGCCGACGCCGAAAACTGGGATCTGAAGCATTACGTCGAGACGGCCATCAAGGCCCACGCGCTCTACAAGCGTGATGTCGATTACGTGGTCAAGGACGGCGAGGTCATCATCGTCGATACCTTCACCGGACGCCTGATGCCGGGCCGGCGCTGGTCTGACGGCCTCCACCAGTCCATCGAGGCCAAGGAGGGCGTGACCATCCGCAAGGAGGATCAAACGCTTGCCACCATTACCTTCCAAAACTACTTCCGCCTCTACAAAAAGCTGAGTGGCATGACCGGCACCGCCGAAACCGAAGCGGCCGAGTTCGAAAAGATCTACAAGCTTGAAATCGTCGTCATCCCCACCAACAAACCCATGCGGCGGCTTGAAAACCCCGACGTGGTTTACCGCACGGAAAAGGAAAAATACAAAGCGGTCGCCGACGACATCGCCCTGCTCCACGAGAAGAAACAGCCGGTGCTGGTTGGCACCACTTCCATTGAAAAATCCGAGCGCCTCTCCGCCATCCTGCAGCGCAAGGGAGTGCGTCACGTGGTGCTCAACGCCAAGTTCCACGAGCGCGAGGCGGAGATTGTGGCACAGGCTGGACGGCTGGGCATGGTAACCATCTCCACCAACATGGCCGGCCGCGGCACCGATATTCTTCTGGGCGGCAATCCCGAATTCATGGCCCGCCAGGAAATGGTGAAGAAGAGCAAGGCGCGCGCCATCAGCGCCAACGAAGGTGCGATCAATCCCATGGCGCCGGCGGGATTCCTGCGCTTCTACTACCAGGGCCAGGAGTTTGAAGTCTCCGAGCCGGAGTGGGCTGAGACCTTCAAGGGGCACGCCGGCGCCGCGGCAGAGGATCACGAGCAGGTCATCGACGTCGGCGGACTCTTCATCCTCGGCACCGAACGCCACGAGTCGCGCCGCATCGACAACCAGTTGCGCGGGCGCGCCGGCCGCCAGGGCGATCCCGGCGAGTCGCGTTTTTATCTCTCGCTCGAAGACGACCTGATGCGCATCTTCGCCAAGCAGTGGATCAGCACCCTCCTGGAGCGGCTGGGCATGGAAGAAGGCGTGCCCATCGAGTCAAAAATGATTTCCAACCGGATCGAAGGCGCGCAGAAAGCCGTCGAGGCGCAGAACTTCGAATCCCGTAAGCACCTGCTTGAATACGACGATGTCATGAACAAGCAGCGCGAGGCCGTTTATGGCGTGCGCCGCCGCCTCCTCGAAGGCCTCGACCAGCGCGAGCTCATCCTCGAGGATTATGTCGGCGGCATCCTCTCCAGCGCTCTCGATGAATTCGCCGCGGAGAACATCCACCCCGATCAATGGGATGTGAAGGGCCTCGATGAAAAGCTGAACGGCCAGTTTGGCCTGAACCTGGAACCGGCGGGCATCAAGCCGTTAGAGCTGAGCCGGCACGAGCTGGGCGAAGCGATCTTTGAAAGGCTCAAACAGCAGTACCAGGCCAAGGAAAAGATTCTCGGCGCCGAGACCATGCGCTACCACGAACGCATGGTGATGCTGAGCGTGATCGACGGACTGTGGAAAGAACATCTGCTCAACATGGATCACTTGAAGGAGGGGATCGGCCTGCGCGGCTATGCGCAACAGGACCCGCTGGTGGCCTACAAGCGTGAGTCCTACGACATGTTCGAAGCCATGATGCTCAAGTTCCAGGAGGATACGGTCCGTTTCCTCTTTCGGATGCAGATCCTGGGCCCCGATGGCCAGCCTGTGAATGCCGCACCGGAGATAAGGCGTGCTGTTCCTCCCGCGCCGCCCGTGGCCTCTGCCGCGCAGCCGGCAACGCTCGAGGCCGCGCCCCGCGAGATCTCGATTCCGACCCGCCAGGCCTCCACCACCATCGACGCGCTCGAAAAGGAATTTCATCGCAAAAAGCAGCGCGAGCTTGAGGCGGCCAGCCTGTCCGGAGGCGGCGATGCCAGCCAGCCCGCGCAGCGCCGCACCGGCGAAAAGGTGGGCCGGAACGATCCCTGCCCCTGCGGCAGCGGGAAGAAATACAAGAAATGCCACGGCGCCGAGAAGTAGCTGTTCGCATGTGCGCGGCTACTTCCATCGAGAGCTGATAACGCTCCCAATACCGAAATATTGACAATTCCAGCCGGACAGAACGTATGATGGTTTGGTCGTTTGGTAGTCAATTCCGTTGCACATAGGAATTTCCTTGAGACAACCTCTTGTTCCCGCTGCGTGGGCCATGGCCCTCAGCCTGGGTCTGGTAGCCTTAGCCGGATGCGGTGGCTCGTCCAACTCAACTCCGCCCCCACCCTCCATCACCAGCTTCGCAGCCAGTCCGGCAGCGATTGAAGCGGGGTCAAGCGCGACACTCACTGCAGTCTTCGTTAACGGCACCGGCACGATCACGCCGGGAAATATCGCCGTCACCAGCGGTACACCGATCACAGTAAGCCCCACCGCCACCACCACCTACACGCTGACTGTCACGCCAAGCAGTGGAGATGCTGTCACTGCGACCACCACGGTAACGGTGAGCGCTGTGCCCGCCATCATTACCAGCTTTGTGGCTGCCCCCCCTACCATTGAAACTGGAACAAGTTCCAGCCTGACAGCAGTCTTCTCAGGCGGGACGGGCGTCATAAGTCCAGGCGATATCTCCGTCACCAGCGGCACGGCAGTGAGCGTCAGTCCCACGACAATGACCACCTATACCCTCACCGTCACGCCTGCAGCCGGCACACCTGTCACTGCGACGGTCACGGTAAACGTGGATCCGGCGCCGGCGATCGCCAGCTTTGTGGCCAATCCCACAACCATTGAGGCGGGATCGAGTACCAGCCTCACCGCTGTCTTCTCTGGAGGATCAGGCGTCATCAATCCGGGCAACATCACCGTTGTCAGCGGAATACCAGCCCAGATCACCCCCACCACCACCACCACGACCACCACGACCACCTATACCCTCACTGTTACTCCGCCAATCGGCGCCGCGATCACACAGAGTGTAACCGTGACCGTGGACCCCATACCCACGATCACCAGCTTTGTGGCCAGTCCAACAAACATTGCCACAGGATCAAGTTCCAACCTGACGGCAGTCTTCACCGGCGGCACGGGTGTCATCACGCCGGGCAATCTTTCAGTCACCAGCGGAGTCGCGGTCAGCGTCAGCCCCACCGCCACCACCACCTACATCCTGACTGTTACTCCCCCTGTTGGGGCTATTACTGTTACTCAAACCGCCATCGTAACTGTGGGTCCCGCTCCCGTAATAACCAGTTTTGGAGCCACCCCGACCTCGATTACGGCCGGTCAAAGCGCGAATCTGACAGGAGTGTTCTCGAACGGCGCGGGCGTCATCACGCCGGGCAATCTGACCGCGTCCAGCGGAACCCCGGTCACCGTCAGCCCCACCACTACCACTACTTACACACTCACCGTTACCTCTAACACCGGGACTCCGGTGACTGCGACGGCTACAGCGACTGTTACGGTTACTGCGGTTCCGGCGAGTACGGTAACCGTAAACCTCGCAAGCACTGGCCCGGCGGTAACCGACCAGCTTATCGGCATGAATATGGCCGTCTGGAACAATACGACTCTCGCAGAGGCTGTGTCCCCGTTTCAGGCGGTCGGTGTCAAGGCGGTGCGCTGGCCGGGCGGATCGACTTCAGACTCCTATCATTGGGAAGGCGCCGGCAACGACCCATCAAGCCCCAGTATTTGTCCCAGCGGTTACGCCTTTCCGAACGCCACGTTTGCGAATTTCGTCAACGACCTGGTGATTCCGGCCGGCCTGGATATTGCGCTCACGGCCAACTATGGCTCCAATGAGGCCTGCAACGGGGGTGGCGATCCAGCCGAGGCTGCCGCATGGGTAGCGAACGCGTTGACTCTCGGCGTCACAGTGAGCCACATGACCGTAGGCAACGAGGAATACGGGAATTGGGAGTACGACCTGCACTCCACTCCGAATGACCCCACAATCTACGCCGCCGCTGTAGGGACCAGTACCGGGAACGGCTACTACAAGCAGATCAAGACTGCATCGCCCAGCACTTTGGTAGGCGTCGTCGTCGATGCCGGATCACCTTCCTACGGTGGCGTTTTCGCTGCCAATTGGGATCCGACTGTGCTCGCGAACTCGCAGTACGATTTCGTCGAATACCACTACTACGCGCAGAATCCTGGCAATGAAAGCGACACTTTCCTGGTGCATTCGGCGGCGCAGGGGGTGACCACCGGCATCAAAACGATCAAGGCTGAATTGACGGCGGCCGGGAAGCCGAACACGCCCATTTACGTGGGCGAGATGGGCTCGGCTTCCAGCAATCCAGGCAAACAAAGTTGGTCAATCACACAGGGTCTGTTTGCCGGCCAGATGCTGGGCGAAATGATGAACGATGGGGTAGCGCGCGCCACCTGGTGGATTGGGTTCGGCAATTGCAACGGCACAGCCGGAAATGACAGTTCCGGGCTTTACGGATGGCAAAATTTCGGGGCCTACAATGTCTTCTCCGATGGCTCTGCCGATAGCACCTGTCCGGGCGCGGGTTCCCTCGCCACGCTGTCTCCCACGGCGGTGGCGTTTCAACTCTTCAGTAAAGTGGCCGTCACCGGCGAATCCGCGCTGACCGCCAGCGTCTCCGGCGACACGACAGACGTCCGCGCCTACGCCGCTACCAATAGCGGCGGAACCGCGCTCGTCCTGTTCAACCTGAATGAAACCACCAGCGAGCCCATCACCATCACGTTGACGGGCCAATCCGCCGCGACCACCATCACAGAAACCACCTACGACAAGGCAATCTACGATCTGTCAGGCTCGCCGACGGGGACGTTTCCCGATCCGGCGGGAACCAGCACTTGGGCCCCGCCAACGACAACCAGCCTCGGCGCGCAAACTCTGCCCCTGACGCTGACACTGTCCCCGTGGAGCATGAACGTGATCATCATCCACTAAGTCAAATCCCACCGTTGTTCCCCGCAGGATTTATCGATTGCGGGGAACAACGGTGCACCGGTACGCGTAGTTGATAGAGACGCGCCCGGGGACTGTGTCCTGCGCGCCTCTGTTCGCAAAGGAGACTCCCATGCGCAAGATCGTCAGCGTCGCCGGCCTGGTTACCCTGCTTTGTCTCGCCATTCCAACAACGTTTGCCAAGCCGCCCGCCGCCTCCAAAACCGGGCAAGGCATGATCGTGATCGTCTTCAAGGATGGCCACCGCCAGAGCTTCAACCTCTCTGACGTTGCGCGTGTGGAGTTTCCTGCTACCCCCGCCGAAGCCGCGGACGCCTCTGCCAGCGCGCTCGCGCCTCCCCATCATTTCCTCGGCAAGTGGGAAGTTGGCGATGGCAATGGAAACAACTTCTACATCACCCTCCAGGCAAACGGCGACGCCATGCGCACCCTCGGCAATGTGCACGGCAAATGGGCCTACGTAGACGGCGAAGCGCGCATCACCTGGGACGATGGCGCCGAAGATGCCATTCGCAAGGTCGGCTCCCGCTACCAGAAATTTGCATACAGCTCAGGTAAATTCTTCACCGGCACGCCCGATAACGTGACTGAAGCCCACAACACAACGCCTCATCCCATCTAGCGGGAGTTTACTGCGAAGAGCGCAAACGCGCGTGTAAGTTGTTCTGCCGGAGCGATTTATTCCTTCTCGGTTGTATTACCCACGTTGGGTACTACCGAGCTGATCCAGCCCCAGGGCCTTGACCAGGCTTTGCTGGATCAGGTTTTGTTTGGATAGGACGGTGGCCACACGGCAGGGCCCCTTTTCTCCCTGCGGCGGATAGAGCAGGTTGTACTTCTGGATCTGTTTCAACTGGTCGAGCAATTGTTCGGTGGAGAGCCCCGGCCATGCCGCCTCTGCCTGGCGGCGGACATACTGTAACAACGAGATGCCCAGCATGCAGTAGAAGGCATGGACGCGGATCTTCTGATCGGTCCAGTGATACATCGGCCCCCATCCCAGCCAGTCGCCCTCCTTGAGTCCGCGGAAGACCTGCTCGATATGCTGCTGACCGGAATAGGCGGTTATGACTTGTTCGGCCGTCCAATCGAAGCGGCTGGTCAGCAGGACGGTTCGTCCCAGCCTTTGCGCCATCAATCGTTCCAGGGCCTGGTGGTCGAAGTCGAACTGCAAATGCCAGCGGCCGTCGCGCTGCTGGAGCGTGTAGCCGATCAGTTCAGCCACGAATTGCCCCGACAGCCAGCGCGCGATCTTGTTGCGCAACCCGCTCTCGGTGAAGGACTGACACGAGGCAGCCAGTTCCCGCGCCAGGCTGCGCATGGACTGCATGGCCTTGCTCACGCTGGTAGTGAGGCTGTGCAACTGCTCGGCGGCAAAGGGGGCCGAGTACTTGACCACGCAGCGATACTCCCTGCCGTGGACGAGCATCGTCTCCGCGGCCGCCGATACGCCCGGTTGCTGACTGCTCAGCGCAGTTAGCTGCTGGGAGGAGCGGAACTCGGCCGGCGCCTGGCTCCAGGGAAGCGCCGAGATCCATCCCACGCCTGCCTGTTCCAACTCCAGCGTGTTGGCTAATGCGGCCGAACCCTTGTCCAGCACCAGGGTGACGGTGTCGGGTGCAATCCGGTTGCGCTCCAGTAAGCTGACGATGCGCTTTAAGGCCTGGGGAAACTCCTCCGCGTCTGCCACGTTGCCGGGATACAGGTGATGACAGAGGCTCAGTCCGTTTTCCCCATCCAGAACGTAACTCAGTCCCACCTGGCGCAGGTTATGACGGCCCTGCTTGTTATGTCCGCGCTGCGCCAGGCTGTTGCGCTGGTTGTTGCTTGCGATCCAGGTGTAGAAGTTGGTGGTGTCGTAAGCCAGCAGCCGGCGCGTGACCAACTGCTTGTCCTTCCACAGGCCGAGCAGGCGCAATTGCGCCTCTTCCAGTTCATCCCGCTGGCCGGCGCCGAGCGGCTCGCCGGTAGTGATCGAATCGAAGCAATCCCAGAAGGCCTGCGAGGTAAATCGCTCCGGCGCAAAGCCCCACACCGAGGCGAGGATGGAGTCCCGGTACCAGTCGGCTATCTCGGTCTTGGGGCCGGGCTGGCAGATGCGGTGGACGGCGGCCAGCAGCAAATAATGCGCCACCGATGGGCCGGAGCGCGGCCTGGGCCAGAGCGACTGGAGCAGCGCAAAGACGCCTGACTTCTCTGCCGCCAGCCACAGCGCGCCGGGCAGGCCGAATTCGACCGTGGTGGCCGACAGCGGCACCGGGGCGGTGCGATCCTGCACCAGTTGGGCCACCTTTTCGGCGGTTCCCAGATAGGTCTGATGGACGATGCGCGGCTTGCCGTCGACACGGGCGCTCTCGGCGACGTAGTAATAAACGGTGTTGGCCTTTTTCTTTTTAATGAGGGACGCCATACAGGGTAATACAATACTCGCAACGCGCGTCGAATGTCAAGCAATAAATGGTAATTTGTAATTGTGCACTTCGTAATAACAGGGTAATACGCATGGCAGGCTGCCGCCGACCGCGCAAGTGCTTAGCACGCAGAAACTTAGCTCTGCACGCTCAAATAGAATGCATCTCTTCGCAGTAAACTCCCGCTAGATCCCGTCGATCACCTGCCTCAAAATCTCCGCTGTCCGCTTAATCGCAGCTTGATCCTCTGTGCTGAGAGTCGCAATCTGCCTTGCCAGCGCCCTCACCCGCCGCTCGCGCCCTTCCAGCAAAAGCTTCTTCCCCGCCGCTGTCGCGGTAATCAGCGTGCTGCGCCCGTCTTTTGCATTCCTGCGCCGTATCGCCAGCCCCTTCTCAGCCAGCGCATCCACAATCCGCGTCATCGTCGGCGGCCTCACCTGCT
>Ga0224555_1004582_pt1 | contig 12513 bp, 12 predicted proteins | sample 714S23034metaG_FD_180687 | JGI IMG/M metagenome (GOLD analysis project Ga0224555, IMG submission 180687) | Peat soil microbial communities from Stordalen Mire, Sweden - 717 S2 30-34 | ecosystem: Environmental > Terrestrial > Soil > Wetlands > Peat | place: Sweden: Norrbotten County, Stordalen...
AGGAAATAGGAAGTAGGAAATAGGAAGTAGGAAAGGCCGCCGAGCGACTCGGCGGCCTTTTGCTTTTAACTACTTCCTACTTCCTATTTCCTACTTCCTGTCCTACTGCCCTACTGCGCGTCGGCGTCGGCGGCCACGATGGACCGCACGCCCCGCGTCGGGGCTGCGTGCCGGGCGCCCAGGGTCTCCTGATCGATCAGCACCACCGTCCGCACTGCACCCGAAGCGTAGTCGGCCTGCGCTCCGCTCATCAGCGTCACCGTCGAGGAGGCAAGCGCCTTTCCGGTTGGAACGACGTCGATCGCGTAGGTCCCTTCCGGGACGGTGATGTAGCCGGAGTTGGCGCCGAAGCCCAGGTTGACCGCGATGGGCGAGGTATTCGCCAATCTGCCGCTCATCGGTACAAGGTAGACGTCGACCGGTCCTGAACGCGTTGCCTCGTTGATCAGGCGCACCGCGATCTGACCGGCGGGCGCGGGCGCGGACTGATCCAGAAAGACTGCCTGCTGCATCTTCGCGAGGCCGTTGCCCACGATCTCGGTGTACTGCTTGCCCGCGACGAGCGTGTCCGTGCTGGCAACGAGCGTCTGCCGTGTTCCTGCCTTGTCCACCGCGAGGGTATAGCTGCCGGGCGTCATGGGGACGTAGCTGGTCATGGTGCCGAAGCCGAGGTTGTAGGCCAGCGCCGAGTTGTTCTGATAGGCGTCGATCACGCCAGCGTCCGGTGAGGCGTCGATGACCCGCAGTTGCGCGGAGTTCATATTGATGTTCTGGCAGCCGGAGATGCCGGCGGCGGAGAGCAGAGCCGCAGCGAGCCGCGCAACATAGCGATTGGACGTGCTGAGCTTGCTGAATTTGCCTTGCGTGCTGCGCTCGCCGGGATGGGTGGGTGTCGAAGCCATTCGCTCTCTATCGTCGTCGTACTCGACTCGATCGGCGTCGGTGCGCGATCTCGAGGCGTTGGTAAGAAGATACAGCTCACTTTATCGGATTTTTGCGCACTCCGTCGCTGCGCAGCGGGGTGCGAAACAGGCCAGGCGCCAAGTCGGCAAAGCTCCGAGCGAGGCGAAAATCAGCTCTCTTTCTATGGCCGCGCCGCTCATCGGATGCCCAATGGGGATGGTGCGGTCAGCGGGGTGATTCATCGGGCTGCGTGCCGCGCGACGATCCGCGAAGACACCTTGTCATAGGCCGGCTGCGGCAGGATGCCTCGGGTAACGAGCTGGTTTTTCGCCGTGTACGGGCGGCCAGCGATGACGCGCCGGACGTAGGCGTCGCCGAAGCCGGGCAGAGTCTTCAACTGCTGGTGCGTCGCTGTGTTGATGTCGAGGAGATCGCTCGTGTCCCGGGAGCGAGTAGATGGCTGCTGCGGCGCGAAGGTCCATTTCCATTGTTGTGCGCAGGCAACGCTGGCCGCAGCGGCAAGAACAGAGGCAGCAAGAAGGCGGAGCGCGCGAGCTGGAATCTTCGCCTTGGGGATCTTACGCATCAGGACCCTAGACCGTCGCAGGAACCCGGCGGCTGCCCTGTTCGATGCTGATGATCTGCCCGTCGCGCATGTGCAGGATGCGGTCGGCGCCCTGCGCAGCCTCGGGGTTGTGGGTGATCATCAGCACGGTCTGCTTGAGTTCGCGGCAGGAGGAGTGCAGCATCTCGAGCACGATATCGGCGTTCTGCGTGTCGAGGTTGCCGGTGGGTTCGTCGGCCAGCAGGATCGCGGGCCGCGTGATGAGCGCGCGGGCGATGGCGACGCGCTGCTGTTCGCCGCCCGAGAGCTCATTGGGCCGGTGCCTGAGGCGGCCCCGGATCTTCAGCATGGCGGCGAGGTGATCGAGCCGTTCGTGGTCGAACGGCTTGCCGGTGGCGGCAATGTCGTAGGCGAGTTCGATGTTGTCCTGCGCGGAGATCGTGGGCAGCAGGTTGAACCGCTGAAAGACGAAGCCGATCTGCGAGCGGCGCAGGGTGGTGCGCTGCGAGTCCGAGAGCCGCGAGAAGTCCTGGCCCTGGATGAAGAGCGAGCCGGAGTTAGCCGAGGTCAGGCCCCCGAGTATGTAGAACAGCGTCGACTTGCCGGAGCCCGATGGGCCAACGATGGCAACGAACTCGCCCGGATCGACGCTGAACGTGACGTCCCGCAGGGCAACGACCTTGAGTTTGCCGGAGCCATAAATTTTACCGAGGTGCTGCGCTGAGATGATGGGCTGCACTCGGCTGGTTGATTCCACTGGCCTGATTGATTCCATAGACGGTTCAAGTCTATCGCAGCCGCGACTGTCCGCTGGCGCTGGTGGTTCTCAGGCGAGTCCCGTTGGGGTTCTTCCCAGGTCGAACTCGGAGCCGGCCTGCTCCAGAAAGCTGAGCTCCAGACGCACGGTGATGATGCGGCGGCGCTTGGCCTGACGCGGGTTATAGTCGCGTACGGTACACAGGCCGGTCATGCAGGTGTGGCTGTCGCGGGTTAGTTCGACGCCGGTGGCGATGAGGCCGCTGTACAGCTCAAAGACGGAGCGCAGCTGCACCTCGAAGCACAACTCGGTAATCGTCGGCGAAAGTGCCCGTTGCTCCAGAACCCAGCAGCCGCAGGCGGCCATGGTCTCCAGGAGAGCGGGCACAATCTGGCGGTGGTCATCGTAGCTGTAGCCACGCAGTTCGACCCTGGGCATCTCGCCTGGCAGAAGATCGGGCACCGGTTTGTCGACAGGCTTCAGGATCATGGTTGGTCACAAGCTCGCTTATCGGAGGCCGGCGATACGACATCAATACTGTAGCAGGCTGCGACGGCCGGGGGCCGCGGTGAATCTTAGGCGATGACCTCAAGCTGACGGCCTTCTCGCTAAGCTGACGGCCTTCTTGCTGATCCTGATGACTGCGTACACTCAGAGCGTGCGTACACTCAGAGCAAAGGAGACTCGCCCTTGGTCATCGGAATCGGCACCGACCTGATAGAAATCGAGCGCATTGAGCGCAGCGTGAAGCGCTTTGGCGATGCGTTTCTGCAGCGCGTGTACACGCCCGGCGAGATCGCCTACTGCAAGCGCAAGAAAAATTCCGCCGAGAGCCTGGCGGCGCGTTTTGCGGCAAAGGAAGCTGGAGCCAAGGCGCTCGGCACCGGGATCAGCCGCGGCGTGAGCTGGCGCGAGTTCGAGGTGCGCCGCCAGCCGGGCCAGCGGCCGGAGCTGCATCTGAGCGGCCGGGCAGCAGAAATCGCTGCGCGGCTGGGGATACGGCGCGTCTCGCTGAGCCTCTCGCACTCACGCAGCGTCTCCATCGCCGTGGTGGTCGCGGAGGACTAGGACAGCACCGCGACGGCCTTTGCCTGCATCCAAATCTCCGAGGTACCGCCATCGCCTTAGCAAGGCGCTGATACGATGGTTTCAGCAACGTGAATGCCCGCGTTGCTCTCACTGTTGAGAGATCTTCGAGGAGTTCGATGCCCAGCCAGCAGGAAGTCAAGTGGTCGCAGCTGAAGGTCGGGCTGATCGTTCTGATCTCGATCACCCTGCTATGCACGCTGCTGTTTCTTATGACCAGCGCCTCCGGCATGAGTGTGTTCAGCCACAAAACCATCGTCACCAGCTACTTTGAGAACTCCGATGGACTGAAGGTGGGCGCCCCGGTGAATCTGGAGGGCGTGGCCATCGGCGAGGTGAAGGCCGTGCAGATCACGAGCGACCCGGCCCGCAAGCTGGCGCCGGTGAAGGTCGTGATGAAGCTCGACCCGAAATACCATGCCAGCCTGCACACCGATTCGAAGGCTTCGCTGTCGACGGTTGGCGTGTTGGGAGACACGGTTCTGGACATCAATAGCAAGGCGGCGGTGGGGCCGGAGCTCAAGAGCGGCGCCGAGCTCCAGACGCTCGAGACGCCGAACCTTAGCGACGTGGTCAAGGCCGGCGAGGGAACGGTAGAGAGCCTCAATGTCATCCTCGCCAAGGTGAATCGCATTGCGGACACCATCGAGAGCGGGACGGGCACGGTGGGCAAACTCATCAACGATCCGGCGCTCTACAACAAAGCCACGGCCACGGTCGACCAACTGCAGACGCTAGCGCAGAACCTGAACAGAGGCAAGGGCTCGGCGGGTAAGCTGCTGCATGACACCCAGCTCTACGACCGCCTGAACGATACGGCGGCCAAGCTGGACAAAATCGCCAATGAGCTGGATGAAGGTAAGGGCACGGCGGGCAAGCTGCTGAAGGACGATACGCTCTACAACAATCTGAATTCGACGCTGATCCACGCGAATTCGCTGCTGGCGGAAGCCGATGCGGGCAAAGGCGCGCTCGGCCTGCTGGTCAAGGACCCGGCGTTTGCCAAAAAGCTGGACCACACGGTCACACAGCTGGACACGATCCTGACCAACGTGAACGGCGGCAAGGGGACAATCGGCAAGCTGGCCACAGACAATACGGCCTACACCAACCTGAACAACCTGCTGACCTCCAGCACCGATCTCGTCACGACCATCCGCAAGGATCCGAAGAAGTATCTGACCATCCACATGAAGATCTTCTAGATGAAGACCTTCCAGGCCGCTGCTGCGCCGAATCTTTGCCTGCGCTGCCTGCGTCTTTCTTGCATCGCCTGACCACCGCGCACCTTCGCAACCGTCGTCTCTGCACTATGGCGGCTGCGACAGCGCGATCTGCCGTCTTCCCCAAGGAGTTGGATGCGTACCCTCATACTCGCAGTCGTATTGGCCTTCGCCGCGCCTCTCTGTTTAGCCCAAACCCGCACCGCGCCGGCCGATATCGGCCCATCTTCGGCACCGAAGAAGCCCATCAGCTTCGATCTCTCTGCGATTGATAAGACCGCCGATCCGTGCACCGACTTCTACCAGTACGCCTGCGGCAACTGGAAAAAGGACAATCCAATTCCCGCCGACCAGGTCCGGTGGGGGCGGTTCAATGAGCTGGCCGACCGCAACAACTATCTGCTAAACACCGAGCTGAAGGCCGCCGCCGATGCGCCGAAGTCCGCGCTGCAGAAGCAATACGGCGACTTCTTCGCCGCCTGCATGAACACCGAACTCGTGGATAAGCTGGGCGCGCGGCCACTCGAGCCTCAGCTCAATGCCATCGCCGCGCTGACCAGCACCAGGGAGCTTGCCGCCTTCAATGCAAGGCAGGAGAAGCGCGGTGGTGGCGGCTTCTTCAGAATCAGCGTCACACAGGACCAGAAGGACAGCTCGCAGCAGATCGCTGCCACCGAGCAGGGCGGGCTGACGCTGCCGGATCGCGACTACTACCTGAACCCGGATGAGCGCTTCGTCAAGATTCGTGAGCAATACGTCGAGCACATGAGGAAGATGTTTACGCTGCTCGGGGACACGGGAGACAAGGCCATCGCGGAGGCTGCCAACGTGATGCGCATCGAGACGGCGCTGGCGAAGGGCTCAATGGATCGCGTCGATTTGCGCGACCCGGCCAAGCGTTACCACGTGATGACGGTCGCCGAGGTGCAGACGCTGAGTCCCAACTACGACTGGAAGGTCTACCTCGATGGCATTGGCATGCCGCAGGTGAAGACCATCGATGTCGTCAGCCCGCAGTTCGTCACGACCGCGAACCAGGAGCTCGGCAGCGAGCCACTGCAGGCGATCAAGAGCTACCTGCGCTGGCACGCACTGCACCGTGCTGCGCCGCTGCTTTCGAAGCCGTTTGAGGACGAGAACTTTGCCTTCTTCTCGGCGACGCTGCAGGGCCAGAAGGAGGAGCAACCCCGCTGGAAGCGCTGCACGCGGATCACCGACCACGCGCTCGGCGAGGCGGTCGGACAGGATTGGGTGAAGCAGAACTTCCCGCCCGATGCCAAGGCCAACATGGAAAACCTGGTGCATGCGCTCGAGGCATCCATGGCTGCCGACCTGAAGACCCTGCCCTGGATGAGCGATGCCACCAAGGTCGAGGCGCGCAAGAAGCTCGATGCCATCACCGACAAAATCGGCTACCCGCAGCACTGGAAGGACTACTCCAGCATCGTCGTAAAGCGTGACGACGTGCTGGAAAATGTGGAGCGCGCGGACAATTACGAGCTCAGGCGCAATCTCAACAAGTTCGGTAAGCCGGTCGACCCGACGGAGTGGGACATGACGCCTCCAACCGTCAATGCTTACTATGACCCGGCGCAGAACAATATCAACTTCCCTGCCGGCATCCTGCAGCCGCCGTTCTACGACAACTCGATTGACCCGGCGGTGAACTTCGGTGGCATCGGCGTGGTGATCGGTCATGAGATGACCCACGGCTTCGACGATGAGGGCTCCAAGTACGACCTGCACGGCAACGTGAAGGTCTGGTGGACGCCCGAGGATCTGGCCAAGTTCAAGGAGCGCACCGAGTGCACGGCCAAGGAGTACGACGGCTTCGAGGTCGCTCCCGGCCAGCTCCTGAATGGGCATCTGACGCTGGGCGAAAATACCGCCGACAATGGCGGCCTGCGCATCGCGTACCAGGCGCTGATGGACACGCTGGCCAGGGAGGGCGCGGCGTCCGAGCCCGGCTATGTGGACGGCAAGCGCGACGGCTACACCCCGGCGCAGCGGTTCTTCATCGCCTTCGGGCAGGTGTGGTGCCAGAATCAGACGGAGCAGTCGGCACGCGTATCGGCGAAGGTCGACCCGCACAGCTCCGGCCAGTGGCGCGCCAACGGCAGCGTGCAGAACTTCGACGAGTTCGGCAAGGCCTTCGGCTGCAAAGTCGGGCAGCCAATGATGCCCGCCGGCGGTGGCTGCCGCACCTGGTAGCCTTCCGGCACAACACGCTTCCTTCAGCCCTGGACTTCGGTCCGGGGCTTTTTCTGGAAAGCGGCGGCGGCCTGAACTGCGCGCCGAGACGCGCCGGCTGGTGCGGATCGCCCGCGTTGCCCCCATCCGTATGCCCCGACCGCAGGCTCTCTCTGCTGCGCGAACGGGCCTCGCTCGCAGCGTCGCCGCGGTAGCGGGAGGAGAATCCGGAGCCGAGAGGAAAGGCGTCGACAAAATTGGCGCAAAGTCGCTCTACCTTCTACAATCAGTCCAAGGTTTGTACTCCCCTGAGACAGGTTTCCCCGTTCGCACAAGCCATGTCGGCTAATCCCGAGCGGGTGATGAAGGAAGCGCATGAAGTTGAGTTTGGTTGGCCGGTGGTCGATGGCCTTGTTCGCGTCGTTGGCATTGGGTCTTGGCATGACTGCCTGTGGTGGCGGCACCATCGGTTACATGTGGGTGTTAGGGCAGCAGTATAACCAGATCGCCGGGTTCAAGGTGGATGACTACTCCGGCAACCTGACGCAGATTCCAGGCTCGCCGTTTGCCAGCAATGGCGCGGTCCCGGTCTCCCTTGTGATCAAGTCGGGCGGGCGCTACGTCTACGTCATCAACCAGGGCACATGCCCGGTAGCAGGTTGCGGAACCGGCACGAACATCGGCCAGAGCATCGCGCTCTACAGCGTCGGTGGTGACGGCACCCTTACCTTCCAGCAGTCTTACGTCAGCCAAGGATATGTCTCCGAGTGGGCCCAGATGGACGCCAGCGGCACCTATCTCTACGTGCTGGATAAGTATTCCCCCGGCTTGAACGCCAGCTCTGGCCTCTATAATGCCGCGAACACGGACGGCAATGGCGCCATCACCACCTTTGTCGCGGATGCGAACACGGGCCGCCTGACGCTGGTCACCAATTCACAGACTCAGAAAAGCGGCGTGAACACGCCGTTCTGGGAAGTGGGTCCGTCGCCCATCATGTCGAAGTCGCTGGGCAGTTGCCTTTATACCGTCAACAGCGGTACGACGAATGGCACCCAGAGCATCACGCCGTTTTCGATCGGCACAGGCGGCCAGCTGGTGTTCACCACTACCGGGAACATCATTATCAGCTCGACGACCAGCAAGCCGACCAATATCACATCGATCAACGGCTCCGTGGGCTTAGTCTTCCTGACCGACGCTGCCAACAACGTACTATACGGCTACGCGACGACCGGCACCTGCGGTCTGTCTGCCCTCAACGGCGGTACGACGGCGAACATCCCAGGCACGTCCGACCCGGTCTACTCGATCATCGACAGCACCGGCAAGTATCTGTTCGTCCTCAATAATTCGACGACCAGCACCCTGATCACAACCCCCTTCAGCTCGATCTCGGCCTTCTTCATCAGCCCCATCAACCAGGAGCTGCAGCCCATTACAGGCGCGCCATATACCGTCGGCTCCGGACCCGTCTGCGTTGCTGAGGACCCGAGCAACCAGTACATCTACACTTCCAACCGCAACGATGGCACCGTAACGGGCAAGGCCCTCAACGCGACGACTGGAGAGCTCTCCGATCTTTCGAAGGGTTCAACGTTCACCGCCACTGGCCTGCCCAGCTGCCTTGCAATCAGCGGCTCCATCGATTAGAGGCTAGCGATTTCCCGGCAGAGCCTCTCCGGGCTCTGCCGGCAGACTTCACTCTCCGGCCTTCGGGCCGGCATTCAAAGACGGGCCGATCTCGATGCCCGACGTAAGGGAAGCGCATGAAGTTCAACACGATCAACAGCACCGCTAAGGCCGCACTGCTATCTCTGGCAATTGGGCTCGGCACTGTAGCCTGCAGCCGTGACTACACTGCGGCGTATGTCTACTCCGTGTCCAACAGCACCGGCCAGGTCAGCGCATTCGCGGTCGATTACCAGAGCGGCGTGCTCACCCAGATCAGCGGCTCCCCCTTTACCAGCAACCTGACCAACCCCACGACCGTGATTGCCGCGCCAAACGGGAAGACTCTCTACGAGATCGGCGGAAGCTACCAGGCGAACGTTGAAGTGTTCTCTATCGGCTCTGACGGCAAGCTCTATGGCGAGGCGACGCCCAGCCTGTATGGGCAGGCAACCTACCCCACGGCCGCAGCGATTGACTCCACCGGCTCCTACCTGTATGTCACGTACACCTATCAGGGCGGCTACACGCCCGTTTCGCCCGGCCGGGGCGGCGTTACGATCTTCCACATCAATGCGGATGGGACCCTCGGCACACCGAGCAACGTCAACCTGGGCAATAATCCCGTTGCCATCGCCGCCTCGGCACCTACCTGCACAGCGACCCCGGTGATCCCGTCCTCAGGGCCCGCCACCTGCATCATCCTCGGCTCCGGCAGCGCCACCAACAATGGCTTCGAGAACTCCTTCGTCTACGTCGTCGACGCGGAGATTGCGTCGGCAAAGCCCACCGTCCTCGGCTTCGCCGAGAACCCCGCCAACGGCGGTCTGACGCCAACCTCGGCTACTAACATGACCACGTTCCAGGGTGTTGCCGCCGGTGTCTTCCCCAGCGCCATCGCCATCGACCCGACCGGCAAATACGTCTATGTCACGGACAAGCAGCTGAACGAGATTTATGGCTACCAGATCGCGAACGGCACCACCGGAAACCTTACACCGCTGGTCACGAGCCCCTTCGCGACCGGGTTGTATCCCGTCGCGATCACCATCGAGCCGCGTGGCAAATATGTCTACGTCGCGAACTACAACTCGAGCACGGTGAGCTCCTACTCGCTCAACCTGGCGAGTGGCTCGCTGGGCGCATCGGCCGGTTCCGGCTTCACCACGACGACCGGTCCCACCTGCGTCACGGTTGAACCGTCACTGGGCATCTACCTCTACACCTCCGATTACCTGGATGCATCGATCTCGGGAGCCGAACTGAGCCCCGACACTGGCCAGCTCTCGGCCGTTGCGAACTCCTTTTTCCCGACGGTGAGCCAGCCGATCTGTCTCGTAGCCGTCGCCAACGGTGCGCACGCCGTCCAGGCGATCGCACCGTAGGATAGGACCCGATGCACAAGAGAAACGCCCGGCCGCTGGCCGGGCGTTTCTCTTTCTACCGGTCCCTTTGGGCCGTCAGCTATCCTAGAGCCATGCAACATCTTTCCAGCTTCACCCTCGGCAGCGTCACGGCGGGCAACGGCGAACTCTTTCTCATTGCCGGCCCCTGTGTGATCGAGTCCGAACCCCACGCCCGCAAGCTCGCCGACGCGATTCAGCGCATCACCACCGATCTCGGCGTTCCGTATATCTTCAAGGCCAGCTACGACAAGGCCAACCGCACCTCCATCCGCAGCTTCCGCGGCCCCGGTCTCGCCGAAGGCTGCCGTATCCTGCGTGCGATCGGCGAAGCCAACGAACTCCCGATTCTGACCGATATCCATACCCCGGAGCAGGGCTCCGCGGTGAGCGACGCACTGGGTTCCGTCGATGCGATGCTGCAGATTCCGGCGTTTCTCTGCCGTCAGACCGACCTGCTGATCGCCGCCGCGCACACCGGCCGCGCCATCAACGTCAAGAAGGGCCAGTTCGTGGCCCCCTGGGACATGCGCCATACCGTCGAGAAGATCCGCGACTCCGGGAACCAGCGCGTCTCGCTGACCGAGCGCGGTGCCAGCTTCGGCTACAACAACCTGGTCGTCGATATGCGTGCGCTACCGATTATGCGTGATTTTGCGCCCGTGATCTTCGACGCTACCCACTCTGTCCAGACGCCGAGTGGCGGGAACGGGGTTTCGGGGGGCCAGCCGGAGTTCATCCCGGTGCTCGCCCGCGCCGCCGTCGCCGCAGGGATCGACGGAATCTTCCTGGAAGTCCACGACAATCCCGCCGAGGCGAAGTCCGACGGAGCCAACGCCCTCCACCTTAACCTGCTCAAGCCAACACTGGAGAGACTGCTGGCGATTCATGCCGCGGCCCACGTCTAGAGCATTCCAAAAAAAGGCCCCCATTGCTGGGGGCCAATCTGCCTTAATTCTCTCCTCTGGGGAGATTGCTGTATCCTCGTTCACGCCCACGCAAACATCGATAGCGCGAGCGATCACTTGCTGCGTTTAGACCGCGGAGACGCCAGATTGGATGTATCTATGGTCAGATTTTTTTTGCGCGCAGGCGAGATCTAACGCGTTGCTACCTGCGTGACGCGTATCTGGGGTAGCTGCTGATTCCAGTTTTCGTTGACATCGTCAAAGATGAGGCGGAAATCGCCCTCCGCGCCGGGGGCGAGCGGCGACGCGCTGACCGGATGCGTGTCCACGTAGGGCTCGCGCATGTAGATCAGGTTGAGCGGCCCGGTCTCGATCTGCGGGGGCATGGAGACGTCGTTAGCGAACACCACCTGCACCGTAATACCGGTCACCGTGGCCGGGCCGCGGTTGGCGATGTGGCCTTCGATGTAGGTCAGCTTTCCGCCCGACATGCTGGTCGACTCGCTCATCTGCAGGTTGCTGAGCACCAGGTTTGGCGCGTACGCCGCTGCTGGGAGCACCGTTTTGGGCGGCGGGCCAGCCTCGTGCCGTTTGCCCAGAAGCACCAGCACCGTTACCAGGATCGCCACCGCAACCGCGGCGATGGCCACGGCCGCTGCGGGGAACCTGCGTCCCGGCGTCGGCTCGGCGAACATGGGCGTGGGCTGTGGCGAGGGCGATGGGTTGGGATCAAGCTCCTGCATGATTGCCGATTCTATACCGCCGGCAGTTGGGCTGGATTCGGAAGCGTCCCGCTACGCGAAGCTCGCGCGCTTGACCTTCTGGCGGAAGTCTTCGCCGCTCATTTCGACGACGACGCACATCTCCTGCAGCCGCGACCGCATGCGCTCGCCGATGCGGTCGCCGAGCGTCTCCTCGCGCACTGCGGCGCGCGGCCCGCTGGAGTCCGCTGCCAACGGCGGCATATTCGCATAGTTGGTGGTGATGATCGTCGTGCGGCGGTCGTTGTAGCGCGTATTCAGGATGTGCGCCACCGTGTCCCACACCCAATCCGTAGGCTTCGAAGCGCCCAACTCGTCGAGCACCAGTACCTCGGCCTCGAAGACCGGCTGCAGAATCTCGAGCTCCGTCACGTCGACATTGCGGTTGTAGCTGTTCTGGACCTGCTTCAGCAGGTCGCGGTAGTCGAAAAAGAGACCCTTCGCGCCGCGCTCGGCGACCAGCGCCTGCAGCATTCCGACAGCGAGATGCGTCTTGCCAACACCGATCGAGCCGGTCAACAGCAGGCCGTTGCCGTTGGTCTCAAACGGATACGCCTTCACGAAGCTACGCGCCTGCACCAGCGCCGAACCCAGCGAGCGGCTCGCTCCCGCGAAGTTGGTGACGTACTCGTCGAGCGTGCAGTGGGCATAACGCTGCGGAATATGCGCCCGCTCGATCATGCGCGCAGAGCGCCTCTCCACGCGACACGCGCACGGCTGCGCCACGCGCGTTCCATCCGCGCGCTCAACCACGCGCAAACCAGCGCCTTCACAGATGGGGCAGAGCTCTTCGGGCATCGATGTCTCTCTCCGCGCGCGAACTACAGCGCGGCAGACTCCAGTATCGCAGCCTCGCGCACCGGCCCGCTCTGGCGAGACTGTGAGAATCGCGCGAGGATTGTGCCAAACCGCTGACCCTCAGGGGAATTGCATTTGGAATTTCATGGAACCATTGATGACACTTCCTGCATGAGGGGGCGAGGTGCGATTTTTGCAGGAGGGTTCAAGCCATGTCCTGTGAAGAAACCCTGGAGCAATTTTCTACC
>Ga0224555_1004584_pt1 | contig 12510 bp, 9 predicted proteins | sample 714S23034metaG_FD_180687 | JGI IMG/M metagenome (GOLD analysis project Ga0224555, IMG submission 180687) | Peat soil microbial communities from Stordalen Mire, Sweden - 717 S2 30-34 | ecosystem: Environmental > Terrestrial > Soil > Wetlands > Peat | place: Sweden: Norrbotten County, Stordalen...
GCTGTCAAACAGTGATGTCTGCGCTCCAGCGGTCGTTCGAGTTTCGGCAACTTCCTGGCTCGCGCTGCTGGATTTCAAGAAGGATTGGTTCGGCCAGCCACACAGGAAGAGAGCGGGGTAGAGTCGAGGATGGGCGCGGGTACTGACGCCGAGCGCCGCCCCGTTTCCCATCCCCGCTCATCAAACCGGACGTGCCCATTTCGGGCATCCGGCTTTCCGACTGGCTTCATCGTAGACTCACGTACGCGCGGCCCGTGGCCCTTGGAGTCGAAGGACCCCCAAGGTCCCATACACCCGTTCCGCGGGGAACTGGCGAGTGCCTTGCGAGGACACCTTGTGCCGCCGTCTCAGAAAGTTCCGTACCCGGTCGTAAACGTACTCATCGACCGCCCGATACGCCCGACTCGTGCTCCCGCAGGAGAAGTACCGCCGCCAGCCTTGCAACTGCCGATTCAGCGTTTGACAGACTTCCTCCCAGGTGGCCCCGTTCCGGCGATCCAACAGTTCGCCCACCTTCCGCTTGATCCGGCTCACGCTCTTCGGCGACGGACTGTACCCCATGTACCTGCCGCCCCCGCGCGGGTTCACGTGCGGCCCGAATGTGTACCCCAGAAAATCGAATCGCTCCTGCCGGGCATTTCGTATGCTCGTCTTCTTCTCGTTGAGCGTCAGCCCCAGCCGCCCCAGCACCCCGCGCGTCCACTCCAGTGCCTCCGTCGCCTTACCGCGACTCTGAATCACGAAGTCGTCCGCGTAGTTCACTATATGCGCCTGAAACTGCTCTCCCCGCCGGGTCTGCCGAAAGCCCTTCAACATCCGGTTCATGTACAGATTCGCGAGCGCTGGACTGATCACTCCACCTTGCGGAGTACCGCGATCGTTGTCCTTGCCGCCCGTTAGCCGCCGCTTCCCGTTTGCATCCCGCTCCTCGACCGGCACCTTCAGCCACATCTTGATCAGTTGCAGCATCTGCCGATCTACGATCCTCCGTGCCACACATTGCATCAGCTCGGAGTGCGGAATGGTGTCAAAGTACTTCGACAAATCCGCGTCCACGATATCCGTATATCCCGCGTGCAGCAGTTCATCCACCTTCTGAATTGCATCCTGCGCACTTTTCCCCGGACGGTAGCCGTAAGCATTCGGCTCCAGGTCCGCTTCCCAGATCGGTTCCAAAATCAGCTTCGCCGCGGTTTGCGCCACCCGGTCCCGTACTGTCGGGATACCCAGCGCACGCTCCCCGCCGCCCGGCTTGGGGATCATTTTCCGCCGCACCGGTTGTGGTTCGTACGTCTTATCGTGCAGGTCCCTCCTGAGGCCGTTCAGCCACTCCTCCAACCCTGCCGTCTCGATGTCCTCGAAGCTCTCTCCGTCTACCCCCGGCGCGCCACCGTTGGCTTTTGCCAGGGCGTAGGCATGCTGCAGGATGTCTTCCCGGTACACCTTGTCGTAGAGCTGATAAAAGCGGAATTCCGGCTCGTTCTTCGCCTTGCGATACAGCTTGTTCTGCAGGTCCCGGATTTTATCCGGCGTTGCCAGGCTCATCGCCAATCACCACTCCTTTCCTCCTTTCCAAGCTCACCAGAAGCGAGGGTCCTTCCCTCCACCGGCATTACCCGGCTTCCTCGGTACCTCCGACCCTCTCCGACGCCCAGATGGTGCGGAATCCTTTCCGATCCCGTGCGCAGGTCGCGACCTGCCACCATCCCGGGCCTCCCCTACTGACCGCAGACTACCTTCTTGGCATGCTGTGCTCACTACCCCGGTGGCCCAATCCGTGCCGATGGTTATCGGTTTGACGCGCTCCCGCGCCGGGTTCTTCCGGACTGGCTCGGCCTTCCCCGCTTCAGCGCCGGGTCGGCACCACATTGCGTCTTTCGAGGCCTGCTCAAGCTTCACTCGCGTTACGGCCTGCCAAGTTGCTCGCCCACCTTTCCGTGGACTTTGTCGCGAGGTTCCGGCCCGGCCGGTTTCCCGACCGAACCGCTCGCTAGCTATCGAATCTAACCATCAACTATTCGAGTGGGTCCTTCCCCCACTGGTAATCTGCCCCTTTAGGGCACACGCTAAAGCCCCGCGCGGGCTGAAGCCCGCCCTCCCAGGCGCTTCAATAGGGCGAGCGTTGCGGCGCGGTGGCACTTGAGGCAGAGGGTACGCATGTTGGCCAGGTCGCATTCGCCTCCGCCTTCCGCGACGGGCACGATGTGGTCGGCGTCCCACAGGTGGCGGCGATGGCCCCAATCCTTCTCGAATTGGCGGCGGGCGGTGTAGTCGAGCTTGCGCTTGTCCTTGCGCAGGGCTTCGGTGTCGAGGCCGCATTGCGCGCAGACGCCGCGGTCGCGGAGGAAGACCTGTGTACGCAGGTAGCCGGGATCGGTGCGCAGTTTCCACTCGTGCACACAAGCATCCGAGCAGAATGTGCGGCGGCCTTTGGGAATCTCTCGGCCGCATCGGCGACACGGTTGGCGGCGACGTTGGGTGGCCCATCCGCCGGGCTGCGTGCGGCGCGTGCTCACAGCCGAAGATCGTAGCCTTGCGCGCGCATGCCATCGATGAGGCGGGCACGGACCTCGGTCACTTCTTCCGACGACAGCGTGCGCTCCGCCGAGCCGACGGTCAGCCGGAACGAGACGCTCCGGGTTCCTTCGGCGAGCGGCGGCCCGGCATACTGGCGCTGGTATTCGATCGATTCGAGCAGGGGTCCCGCGAGCGCCACGAGCTTCGTGCGCAAATCGCCGACCAGTTCGCGCTCGCCCGCCACCACGGAGAGGTCGAAGGCGCTCGAAGGGTAGCGGCGGATGGCGGTGTAGCGCTTTTCCTTGGGCGCGGCGGCCTGGACCAGCGTCAGATCCAGATCCAGCATGGCGGTGCGGCCATCGCTCAGCGAGGGGTGCAGTTCGAAGAGGCGGCCCGCGACCGCGCCGTTCCAGTGGATTTCGGCCGCGCGCGCGGGATGCTCGTAGGACCTGGCGGCGCAGGGACGCGCCTCGGCGCCGAGCATCAGGCACTGGGCGGCGCGTTTCAATTCAAAGAGGCCCGCCGCGCCGTCGCCATCCTTGCTATAAATCGCGGCTGCCAGGTGCGGGATCTCGCGCGGCAGGCCTTCGGGCTGCTTGTGGATCTCGCGGCCAATTTCGAAGATGCGGAAGGCGTCGAAGCGCTTGCTGTTTTCGAGCACGTTGGCGCGCAACTCGGGCAGCAGCGACATGCGCAGCAGCGATTGGTTGGGCGCGATGGGATTGGCCACGGTGACGTGGTCGCCCGGCTGCATGCCGAACGCGAGCGCATCGGCTTCCGCTACGAACGAGTAGTTGTAGACTTCGGTGAAGCCTTCGTCGGCGAAGATGGCGCGCACTCGGCCGTGGAAGGCGCGCTCAACATTCGCGGGCGGCACGGTGGTGAGCACGGCGGGCGGGCGCGGCTCGATGGAATCGTACCCGATCATGCGGCCGACCTCTTCGACGAGATCGTCCTTTACCGAGACGTCTTTGGTGGCGCGCCAGGAGGGCACGGTTACGGAGAACACGCCGGGCTCGGCTGTCGACACGCCGAATGACAGACGCTCCAGGATGTCGCGCACCTCATCGGGGCCGACGTCTTTGCCGAGCTTGCGCACCAGCCAGTCCATGGGCAGCAGGATGGGAGGGGGCGGCGGGATAGGCTTGCGCTGGTCCGCGAGGCCGCCGGCGAGGCGGATGCCGGGCGAGAGTTCCTGCAGCAGTTGGACGGCGCGCGCGAGGCCGCGCACGGTGTTGGCGGGGTCCTGCGATTTCTCGAAGCGCATGGAGGCGTCGGTACGCAGCTTCAGCGCGGAGGAAGTGCGGCGCACGCTGGAGGCGTTGAAGCACGCGCTCTCGAGCACGATGCGGGTGGTGCCCGCGACGATGGCGCTATCCATGCCGCCGATCACGCCCGCGAGAGCCACCGCGCCCTGGGCGTCGGCGATGACCAGGTTCGACGGGTGGAGGGTGAAGTCCTGTTCGTTGAGGGCCAGGAAGTATTCGCCTTCGTGCGCGCGGCGAATAAAGATGGTATCGCCGTGGAGCAGGTCGCGATCGAAAGCGTGCATGGGCTGCGCCAGCTCGGACATGATGAAGTTGGTCATGTCCACGATATTGTTGATGGGATTCAGACCGATGGCGGTGAGGCGGTATTGCAGCCACAGCGGCGACGGCTGCACGGTGACATTGTCGAATACCAGCGCGCTGTACCGGGGGCAGAGGTCCAGGTCTTCGATGGCGACGTGGATGGGCGCGGGCTCGGTGGGGATGAGCGACGGCTGCGCTGGATCGCGCAGCGGCTGGCGCAGGATGGCGGCCACTTCGCGGGCCATGCCGTAGTGTCCCCAGAGGTCGGGACGGTGGGTGATGGATTTGTTGTCGATCTCGATGATGCTATCGGGGGCGCAGCCGGTGAGTTCGCCTGCGAGTTCAAGAATACCGGCCGCGTCGCGATTGACGCCGAGTTCCGCGCCACTAGCCAGCATGCCGTCGCTTTCGACGCCGTTGACGATCTTCTTGGCGATGGGCACGTAGGCTGTGAGCATGCCGGGGCGGCAGTTGGGCGCGCCGCACACTACGACCTTGCCGCCGTAAAGCGCGGTTTCGACGACTGCCTTCACGTTGTGGCTGCCGGGGATGGGTTCGACCGATACGACGCGCGCGACGCACGCTTGAGCCAGCAGCGCGCCGGTCTCTTCGATGCCCTCGCACTCGGCGGTGCGCATGGTGATGAGGCGCTCCAGTTGGCGGGCTGGAGTGTCGAGCGCCGGGACGTGTTCGCGAATCCAGTTATATGAGAACTTCATCAGAATTGCTGTAAGAAACGCAGATCGCCGCTTTGCAGCAGGCGGATATCGTCGATGGCGTAGCGCATCATCGCCAGGCGCGTGAGGCCCAGGCCGAAGGCGAAGCCGTTCCACTGGTCGGGATCGATGCCGCTCATGCGCAGCACGTTGGGATTGACCAGGCCGCAAGGGAGGAGTTCCACCCATCCGCTCTGCTTGCAGACCGGGCAGCCGGGGCCGCCGCAGATGAGACATTGGATATCCAGCTCGAAGCCAGGCTCGACGAAAGGGAAGTAGCCCGGCCGCAGGCGCACGGTAACTTCGCGCTTGAAGATGGCGGTGAGCAGCGTCTTCATGAAATAGATGAGGTGCGCCACGGAGACATCGCGGTCGACCATCATGCCTTCGATCTGATAGAAGGTGTGCTCGTGGGAGGCGTCCACGTTTTCGTTGCGGAAGGCGCGGCCGGGGGCGATCATGCGCAGGGGCGGTCCGAGGCGCTCCATGCCGCGCACTTGCACCGGCGAAGTATGGGTGCGCAGCAGGTTGCCGCCGGTGAGCCAGAAGGTATCCTGCATGTCGCGCGCGGGATGGTCGGCGGGGATGTTGAGCGCGTCGAAATTGTGGTATTCGGTTTCGACCTCGGGGCCGTCGAGAACGGCGAAACCGAGGGAGACGAAGAGGTCTTCGATTTCGGATTGAATCTGGGTGATGGGATGCAGATGGCCCATTTGCGGGCCGGGCGCGGGGAGGGTGAGATCGAGCCATTCGGCGGAGAGGCGGGCTTCCAGGGCTTGGGCATCGAACTGGCGCTGGCGGGATTCGAAGGCGGATTCCAGCGCCTGCTTGGCGGCGTTGAGCAGTTTGCCGATGCGGGCGCGGTCCTCGGGGGGGACCTTGCCCATCTCTTTGCCGGCTTGGGTGAGCGAGCCTTTGCGGCCGAGCACTTCGATGCGCACCGCCTCCAGCTCTTCGGGCGATCGGGCGCCTTGGATGCGGGCCAGCGCGGCAGATTCGAGATGCGATAGTTGGGTTTCGAGCATCGCGTGGAGATTTTATTCTAACTGCTTTGCAACAGGGCTTACCGAGCCGCAACCGTCAGGGAGCGGTCTTTGCCAGTCGGGAATCTCCATTCATCGGCTAGCATGGCGTACAGAAAGCAGCTCTTCCACACGCCGTGGATCTTGAGGTTTCCGACGAGGAACCCTTCCTTTCGTATCCCACTTTCTCCAGGACCCGCGCCGATGCGGGATTCTCCGGAACGCAGGTGGCCCACATGCGGTGAAGCCCGAGCTGGCCGAATCCGAAATCGAGCAGGTGTTTGGCGGCTTCGGTGGCGACTCCCTTGCCCCAGGATTCAGGCTCGACCAAGTACCAGATCTCGCCTTCTTCGGCGCCTCTCAGGTTCGCCACGCCGCAGAGGCCTACGAGCGGGGCGGGCGGGCTACCGATTGGGGCGATTGCGCGGACGATGGATCTCCACGGGTCGGATGGCGATTCCAGGAGCGAATCGCGGAGGAATTTCTCGCTGTCTTCTCGGGAGCATAAGGGCAGGAGCATGTGGCGCACGACGTCCATTCTGGAGGTTAAGGCGTGGACGGCTTCGATATCGGCCGGCTCCAGATTGCGGAGGATGACCATGGAGTTTAGATTAGCTCTAAGAGCGGGGCTTTTCGACTGGCGGGCGGGTCTTCCAGCGGCGATGGATCCAGAGCCATTGATCGGGGTATTCGCGGATCACCGCTTCCAATTGGCGGTGCAGCGCGCGCGTGCCGGCCTCCGCGTCGTCCGCGATTTCGATGGGCGGATAGAAGCGCAGCACGTATTTGCGCTCGCTCTCGATCCAGAGGGCGAAGCCGGGAATCACAGCCGCGCCGCTGTGCGCCGCCAGTTTGGCGAAGCCGGTTCCGGCGCAGGCGGGGATACCGAAGAAGTCCACGAACATGCCTTCCTCGAGCGACGCATTCTGGTCCACCAGGATGCCCACGGCCTCGTTGCCCTGCAGGGCCTTCAGGATGCCGCGCGCATACTCCTTCTTGCCGATCAGGCGGTTGCCCGAGAGCGTGCGGCGGCGCTCCACCAGCGCGTCGATTTTGGGATTGTCGAGGGGGCGGATGACGACGTTCATAGGGGCGGCCATCCAGGCATGCGCGAAGGCACTCAGCTCCCAGTTGCCCAGGTGCGCGGTGGCGAACAGCACGCCGCGGCCGCGTTTGCGGGCCTCTTCGAAATGCTCGAAGCCTTCGTAGCGGATCCAGTCGGCGATGTTGCCGCGATGGATGCGCGGAAAGCGCGCGAAGGCAACTAGCAGGCGGGCGATGGAGCGGAACACGCCGTCGGCGATGCGCTGGTGTGCGCGGCGGTCGAGTTCGGGCAGGACCATCGCCAAGTTAGCGAGGGCCACCCGGCGCAGGCGCGGGAGGGCCAGATCCAGCAGCCGCGCGTATCTGCGGGCCAGCCAGTTCGCCACAGGCAGCGGCGTCCATGCCAGCGATTGGACCACGGCCAGCGCCATCCAGTACTCGAGGGTGTCGCGCGTGGCCGAGCGGCGTCGCATGAAACGACATTGTAGCGGGAGCGCACGGCTGGTTCCCAGAAGCGGACACTAAAGTCGGAAATAATGTGTGGGGAGTGGAAAGAAATCGGCCCTTGGCGTGCCAGACAGTCAAGCCATGGGCTCCGTTCTGCGCGATCTACGCATGGCTGTCCGGGCGTTGTCCCGGCGGCCGGGAGTTACGGCGCTGGCCGTGCTGTCGCTGGGCCTGGCGATCGGGTTCTGCACCGTGGGCTTCAGCCTGTTGGATGCGGGCATGTTGCGGGCGCTCCCGGTGCGCGAACCCGCGCGCCTGCAGTGGCTTTTTGCGCGCGACCGCGAACAGCGCTCCGCCGACCTGACGTGGATCGAATACCAGGCGTTGGCCAGCCGCGCGCGCTCCTGGGAAGGTGTACTGGCGGAATGCCGCGTGGGTCCTAAGGTGCGGCTGCCGGACCGCGACGAATTCCCGATCACCGCCGGGGTCTCGGAGAACTACTTCGACGTGCTGGGCGTGAAGGCGGCGGCGGGCGGTGTGTTCCACGGCGGCGGCGGGCGCGACGGCGTGGTGGTGGTGGCGGACCACTTTTGGAAGACAGCCTTGGGCGGCGATTTGAACGTCGTGGGCCGCACGCTGGCGGTCGGCAACGCCTCGCTGCGGATCGTCGGGGTGTTGCAGCCCGGCTTCTCCGACACGCACCGCGGCATTTTGGTGGACCTGTTTGTGCCACCCCAGACATTCTTCGGCTCGCTGGGGTACCAGGAGCGTCTCGACCAGCATCTGGCGGATTTCGAAGTGCTGGGGCGCTTGCGGCCCGGCGCTACGGTCGAGCAGGCGCAGAGGGAGGACGAAGCCGTTCTGCGCCAGCTTCAGGCGGAAGGACTGGAGCCGGAGCCGGGGCGCACCGCTGGCGTCTTCCCATTTGCGGAGTTCAAGCTTTCGTTTGCGGCGCTGCTGATGGCGCCACTATTTCTGGTGCTGCTGGTGGCTGCCGCCAACCTCGCCAATCTTCGCCTGGTGGATAACGAAGCGCGCCGCCGCGAGACAGCTATCCGATTGGCGCTGGGCGCGGGACGCGGGCATCTGCTGCGGCAGCACGCCAGCGAGACGCTGCTGCTGTGCGGCCTGGGAACGGCGCTGGGGTTGGTGCTGGCCGGCTGGTTGATCGATGTCCTGCCGGCGATCCTGTATGCCGGCGAATTCGCAGGCCACATCGATTACCGGGTTCGGCTGGATGGCCGCACCTTTGCGTTCAGCGCCGCCGCTTTGCTGATGGTGGCAGTGATTGCGTCTCTGATCCCGTTGAGCGATGCCTGGAAGCACAGGATTCTGCCGTCCATTCAGACATCCATCGGGGGCCGGCCATCGCGCTGGCTGACGGCGCTGGTGGTGGCACAAATCGCCGTGGTCACGACGGTGACTTGCGCGGCTGGTTTGCTTTGGCGCAGTTTGCAAAACGTAACCGCCATCCGCCCGGCCATGGACCCCGACCGGCAGATCCTGCTGGTACAGGGCAATTGGGAAAGGGAGGTGGCCGCCGCCGCGCGCGCCGATGCTTTGGCAGCACAGCTCGGTGGATTGCCGGGTGTGCGGCGGGTGGCATATGCCGGCCGCGCGCTGCTCAGCGGTTCGGGCGGAGGCTCGACAGTGGACCTGGAGATGCCAGGACAGCCTAAGATATCCTTCCATTACAACCGGGTCAGCCCTGGCTACTTCGCCACTACCGGCGCGCGCATCGTCGAGGGGCACGGGTTCAGCTCCGCGGATGGGCACGATACGACGCCGGTAGTCATGGTGAGTGAGGCTTTTGTGCGGCGCTACTTTAGCGGACGCGATGCGCTGGGCGCATGGATTCGGGTCGCCGGCCGGGAGCGCCAGATTGTAGGGGTGGTAGAAGACGGGCCTACCATCCATCTCCAGGAGACCATCCAGCCATACTTCTACTTCCCGTTTGCCCAGATGCCCATGTACGAACCGACCTTCTTTGTGGAATCCGCCGGGGACGCGGGGGCGTTGGCCGTCTCGGTGCGCAGCATGGCTCGGCGGGTCGATGCGGAGTTCATCTTAAGAGACATGCATACGCTGCGGGAGCACATGTTCACCGCGCACGAGGAAGAGTCGGTACTGACGGGAATTGCGGGCACGCTGGCGCTGCTGGGGCTGGTGCTGGCTGCCGGGGGTTTGTTCGGCGTGACATCCTACGCGGTCAGCCGGCGGATGCGCGAATTTGGATTGCGCGTGGCGCTGGGAGCGCGGGGCACGGATTTGCATCGCCAAGTGCTGAAGAAGGCCGCTGTGCAAGCCGCGATCGGAATCCCATTGGGCTGGGCGATGGCCTTCGGCGGCCGCCAGTTGTTGGAGAGCGTTTTGTACGGCGTGAAGGCGGGGAATCCGTGGGTGCTGGCGGGCGCCAGCGGGCTGGTCGCGCTGGTGGCTCTGCTGGCGGCGCTGCGCCCGGCTTTTGTCGCGGCGCGCGTGGATCCGATGGTGGCGCTCAGGTACGAGTGATGCGAAGAGCGGGGCTCAAGCGCCGCGCGGGCTAAGGCCCGCCCCACCGGCGCCGCGGTGGTGAAAGCGGTGCACGAATGGCTCTGCTAAGCCCCACACCAGCAGGAACAGGAATAGCGAGCCATACACCAGATCCCGGCTGAGACCGTCCCAACCCGGCAGCGGCGGCGAGAATCCGACGGCCAAGGCTGCCAGCACGCTGAGCACATGCCAGTACCAGCGCGCGTGGAAAAAGTAGACGGAAACCAGGGCGAGGGCGACGGAGAAGCCATAAACCACATACACCAAAATAGTAGACATGGTCCACTCCTGCTTGTATTCTAGCTCTAAAGCGGGGTTTTGGAGCTAATTATGCGATGGCTAATTGGGGCCGCGGTTTGCCAGGTTGTTATTGCCGGGACGTATCCGGCGCATTGGTGGACTCCGGTTCCCCAGGATCAGAGGGCCAGTTGGGAGATCCTGCCGCAAGCGGCCGGGCCGGGCGAGGTGATCGTTTCCAAACGCAACGAGCTGGGAATCCTGTCCAACTTTGCGGCCACTCCGTTTACCTTTCGCGGCAAGCGCTACGCCAGCGTGGAAGGGTTTTGGCAGATGATGCTGTATCCGGAAGGTCCGCGGGATGCGCGCGCGCTGGCGCGGGGAATCGCTTGGGCGCACACGCGCGACGAGGTGGCGCGCATGACGGCGTTCGAAGCCAAGGACGCCGGGACGCTGGGGGAGGCGAACATGCGGAAGATGGGCATCGACTGGGTGACCTTCGAAGGCCGGCGAATGCCGTACCGGTCGAAGGGGAAGGGGGAGCATTACCGGCTGATCGTGGCGGCCATGCGGGCCAAGCTGGCGCAGAATCCGCGGGTGCGCGAGATCCTGATCAAGACCGGACGCCTGGTGCTGCGTGCGGACCACGTCGAGGAAGCCGATGCTCTGGCGGCGTGGCGGTATTGCGAGATCTGGATGGCGATTAGGCGGGAACTGCGGCGGGACTAAAGTCCCGCGCGGACTTGAAGTCCGCCCTCCAGGTTATACTGGCTTGGACATGAAATATGCGAGTTGGGGACTGTGCGGCGTCTGTTGGGCGGGGATCTTGGCGGCTCAGACAGCTCAATACCCTGCCCTTCCTAGCGAGATTCCGGCGAAGTTTGCCGAGGCCACCGATAGCTTCGATTACAGCAAGCGCGAGGCGATGATCCCGATGCGGGACGGCGTGAAGCTGCACACCGTGATCCTGTTGCCCAAGGGCGCCCATGGCGCTCCCATCCTGCTGACCCGCACGCCTTACGACGCCAACGGGCTGACCAGCCACGCGCAGAGTTCGCACCTGGGTCCGATCCTGCAGGGCTACGACAATGCGACCGATGTGATCGTCGAAGGCGGTTACATCCGCGTGGTCCAGGACGTGCGCGGCAAGCACGGCTCGGAGGGCGACTACGTCATGAACCGGCCGCTGCACGGGCCGCAGAATCCCACGCCGGTGGATCACGCTACGGACACTTACGACACCATCGACTGGCTGGTGAAGAATGTTCCGGAAAGCAACGGCAAGGTTGGAATCCTGGGCATCTCCTACGATGGCTTCCTGCCGTTGATGGCGCTGGTGAATCCGCACCCGGCGCTGAAGGTGTCGGTGCCCATGAACCCGATGGTGGATGGCTGGAGGGGCGACGACTGGTTCCATAACGGCGCGTTTCGCCAGATGGGAAGTCTGGACTACATCAACGGCCAGGAGTCCTCGCGCGGGTCCGACGCGAAGTGGTGGAGCGGCTACTACGACGACTACGACATGTACCTGCAGGGGGGGTCGGCGGGCGCGGTGGCGCGCGCGCACGGGCTGGAACAACTGGGCTTCTGGCGGAAGATCGTGGAGCACCCCAGCTACGACGCTTTCTGGAGCGATCAGGCGGTGGACCGGGTGCTGGCGGCCGAACCGCTCAAGGTGCCGGTGATGCTGGTGGACAGCCTTTGGGACCAGGAGGATATCTACGGCGCGATGGCGGTCTACAAGGCGATCAAGCCGAAGGATACGGGCAACGATAAGGTGTTCCTGGTGATGGGGCCGTGGCATCACGGGCAGGAGATTGGGGACGGCAGTTCGCTCGGCGCGCTGCGGTTCGGCAGCGATACCGCGCTCTACTTCCGCCGCGAGATGCTGCGCCCATTTCTGGACCAATACCTGAAAGACGGCGCGCCCAAGTCCGATGTGTCTCCGGTTACCGCGTTTGAGACCGGGACGAATGCGTGGCGGCGCTTGCCTGCGTGGCCGGCGGGATGCGCGAGCGGATGCACGATCCGGCCGACTCCGCTTTACCTCGCGGCAGACCTGAAGCTGAGCTTCCGCGCGCCGGATGAGGGCGGCGGGGGCTTCGAGGAATACGTTTCCGATCCCGCCAAACCGGTGCCGTTCCGCGCGCGGCCGATCGGCGACGACAAGCGCAAGACTTGGTCGCAATGGCTGGTGGACGACCAGCGGGAGGCGTCCGGACGGACGGATGTTCTGGCGTTCGTCTCGGATGTATTGAGCGCTCCAGTGAAGATCAGCGGGGAGCCGGTTGCGAATCTGATCGCTTCGACAAGCGGGACGGACTCAGACTGGGTGGTGAAGTTGATCGACGTTTATCCCGACGAGGTGGCCGGCGAGGCGGCTCTGGGCGGCTATCAACTGATGGTGTCGGCCGATATTTTTCG
>Ga0224555_1004585_pt1 | contig 12510 bp, 8 predicted proteins | sample 714S23034metaG_FD_180687 | JGI IMG/M metagenome (GOLD analysis project Ga0224555, IMG submission 180687) | Peat soil microbial communities from Stordalen Mire, Sweden - 717 S2 30-34 | ecosystem: Environmental > Terrestrial > Soil > Wetlands > Peat | place: Sweden: Norrbotten County, Stordalen...
AAAAACAACCGGCGCTGTGCGCAAAAAACGGTAATGCTCTTTATTAACCGGCGCCGGTGAAATATCCTGAACCTGACCAGTGCGTTTATCATAACGCGATAACTTGCCTCCATAAATAATATTGGGGTCCAGGGGGTCGGCAACTACATAACCATATTCCTCTGCTCCTACCGGGTGCCAGTCGCGGAAAGTAATAGCCCCATCATTGCCACGCGAAGAAATACCAACCGAACCGCTTTCCTGCTGGCCTCCATAAACGTTATACGGAAATGCATTATCGGCACTCACATGATATAATTGTGCAGTTGGCTGATTGTACCACGAGCTCCAGGTTTGCCCGGCATTTACCGTAACCGCAGCGCCCTGGTCGCCGGCTAAAAGCATAATATCTGTATTATCCGGATTTATCCATAACCGGTGGTAATCATCACCACCCGGTGCGCCTTTAATACCGGTCCAGGTTTTACCTCCATCTACTGATTTCCACACTACCACGTTTACATCATAAACAATGTCAACATTTTTGGGGTCGGCTTTTATTTCAGCAAAATCATCGCCCCGTTCCCACAATCTTTTATCGCTGCTTAGTTTTGTCCATGTTTCACCGGCATCATTACTTCGGTAAATACCAGCTGACCCGGTATCGGCATTTACAGTAGCATATAAAATATTGTGATTACCGGCTGCAATGCAAAATCCAATGCGGCTCAATCCCAGTTTGTAAGTGGGCAAACCCGTGGTAAGCTGTTTCCAGGTATTACCGCCATCCACCGATTTGTATAAACCACTTTTAGGGCCCTGCCATTTTCCGTTTTCCCATGGGGCCTGACGCGCCGCCCATAAATCGGCATAAATTATCTGTGGGTTTACCAGGTCAATTTCAACCTGCACAGCACCGGTGTTCTCGTCAAAGTATAATACTCTCTTCCAGGTTTTGCCACCGTCAGTTGTTCTGAAAACGCCTCTTTGTTCGTTAGGGCCATAAGGATGCCCCAGCACCGCTGCAAACACCCTGTTTTCGTTTTTGGCATCAATACACAAACCACCTATTTGCTGCGCCTCATTAAGCCCTGTGTTTTGCCAGGTTTTCCCCGCATCATCTGACCGGTAAACCCCATCGCCAACCGAAAGGTCGGGCCGCTGAAGTCCCTCACCACTGGCCGCATAAACTACATTGGGGTTTGAAGGCGCTACGGCAACATCACCGGTTGAACCGGTGGGCTGGTCATCAAAAACAGGGTTCCAGGTGCGGCCAAAGTCATTGGTTTTCCAAACCCCGCCATTGTTAACACCGATATAAAAAACGTTGGGTTGTTTAGCTATACCCGAGGCACCCACCGTTCTTCCACCCCGGTAAGGGCCTATCATCCGCCATTTTAAGTCATGGTAGTAGGTGCTATCAAATGTTTGGGCAAAGATTACATTTTGGAGGAAACAAAAACCAAACAGTAAGAGGCTACTGCTTTTAACTGTATTGGAACTCTTCAATAAATCTGAAGTCTGCCTTTGTATTGGCTGTTCCCTTCTCTTTTTCTCAAAGAGAAGGGTGTCCGAAGGACAGCCTGTCCCGTCGCTTTGGGCGGGAGGATGAGTTGGCTGTTGGGGCATTTTCCGAAGAAGTCTATTGAACATTTTCATGGCTGAAAAGTAATAGAAAAGATTTGTTGATTAGCTACAAACTGATAGTTGCTCCTCCTATCCCACATCATACCAAACCCTGGTCCCCTCGCTGCAATTAGTGCAAATATCAATCTCCGCCCGGCTTTTAAGCACACGCGAGCGGAATGAGCGGTATAAATCGCTTTGCCATATTTGTGCAAATGATTTGGTATGCAGGTCGCCTAACTGGTGCTGCGCATCTTTATCAAAACAGCAGGGCACTATTTTGCCGTCCCAGGTTATCACACAGCTATGCCATAGTTTCCAGCAGTGGTTCAGTAACTCATTTTTTATCTGATAGGTGCCGTTGCTGTTTTTTTTATAGCGCGAGTATTCTTCAATAGTTGGCATCAGGTTATTGCCATCTTTAAAATCATAAAGCTGTGCGGTTTTCAGTTTTACCTCATCAACACCTAATTCTTTTGCAAGGCGTTTTACATCTTCTACCTGGTGCTGGTTGGGTTTTACTACCAGGAACTGAAAAATAATATGAGGCGTTTTAGATTTAAGCTCCCGGCGCATACGCACCAGGTTTTTAGTTCCTTCAATTACTTTTTCCAGGCTCCCGCCCGCGCGGTATTGCTGGTATGTTTCCTGGGTGGTGCCATCTATGGAGATAATAATGCGGTCAAGGCCCGATTCAATTGTTTCCCTGGCTTTTCGCTCCGTTAAAAAATGAGCGTTGGTTGAGGTTACCGTATATATTTTCTTTTGCGCTGCGTATTTTACCAGTTCAGGAAAACCCGGATGCATATAAGGCTCGCCCTGAAAATAGAGATAGAGGTAAATAAGTTTCTCCCCCGTTTCATCTATCAACCGCTTATAAAAATCGTATTCCAGGTTTCCGGTAGGCCGGGTAAATGATTTTAAACCGCTGGGACATTCGGGGCAACCTAAATTGCAACTGGTAGTGGGCTCAACCGAAACGTTAAAAGGCATACCCCATTGAACCGGCCTGCCACTCTGTTTTGCCAGGTAATAAGATGACAATACCGCTGAAGCATTAGCTACCTTGGCTGGGCTTAACTTTGATAAAAAATTAAAGGTGTCGTTCAACTTCACTGAATCGTAAAATTAAGCCAAACACAAGTGTAAATCAGAATTTATTAGCAAGCCAATAAAACAGGCAACGGTAAAAAGTCCATCAAGCACAAATTTTGCCTGAAGAAACTCTCTATAGTGTTGGGTTGGGTTATATACAAATATGTGGGTGAACTCCTTTTTTAGCCCTCCCCGTTTTATCCCCCCAAGGGGGTGGGGGGATAAAAACGAGAAAGACTAAAATATTCCTTAGTGTCAGCAAAGGAAAGCCTCATTGTAATAAGTTGTACGAAGGTCGCTAACAGGATGTTCATGGACAATACCTACAAAGAGGTATTTCTTCATCCAGCGGATAGATTGATCTTTAGGGTCGGGGAGGCGAGAATAAGCTACTAAATTGATTTACAGCAGCTTATGCTTATGTACGAAGTTTATAAGCTCAATTGTATTATTCAGGTTCAGCTTTTCAAGAATGTTTTTCCGGTGCGTTTTAACAGTATGTTCGCTTAAAAATAGCTTTTTGGCAATGTCCTCCGAGTTAAGGCCTTGGGCAATCAGTTTAACAACCTCCATTTCGCGTTCCGATATTTTTTGTTTTAGCAGAAATACATCGTCCTTATTGGTTTGTTCGTCAATTTCGGTTTTAATAACGCCACCATCACTTATAAACGAGCCATTATTTCCTTTGGCCATTATAAGCCGTAATTTTTTGGCCAGCTCAACCGAAGAAGTATATTTAAGCAGCATAGCTGCAGCGCCGGCTGCTTTAATGCGTTGGCGCATTTTATCATCATCGTAAGTAGTAAGTGCTACCACCACAATATCGGGGTACTTCTCTCTTACCATAGCACATGCCTTAAAACCATCTACCACCGGCATATTTAAATCCATTAATATCAGATGCGGCTGCACGGTGTTTAACATCTGCATCAGCAACTCTCCGTTAGGCGCAATGCCCATCAGCTTAAAATCCTCCTGCAACTCCAGCATTATTCCTATGCCTTCGGCCACAATAATCTGGTCGTCGGCTATAATAATCTGGATCGTTGAAGAACCTGGCATTTTTGAATTAACTGTGTCAAGAAATATATTCGGCTAATATACAAAAGCCTTTCGTCCTTCCGTAATTTCTACTTTATTAATTTATTGAATGTTATCACACATATTTCGGAAACCGGATGTAAAAATTACATCCCTTTCCTTTCTCCGACGCGCAGCCTACTTCGGCCCCAAAAGCATCTGATATTTTTTTAACTATAGCCAGCCCCAAACCCATCGAGTCCTCCCCATCTCTTGGCACTGACGAAGCTACACCGTATTGTTTAAAGAGTTTATCCAATTCACCCGCTGCTATTCCCGGGCCTTCGTCTTTTACGCAAATTTCAATATAAGCGGGGTTATCGCAAAGTTGCACGTAAACTTTACTGCCTGCCGGGCTATATTTCATTCCGTTTGAAATAAAATTTTCAAGGATTTGCTCTAACCTTGCTTTATCGGTTTTCATATAAATCCTGTTATCCGGCAGTTGCGCTACTAAAATAATTTGTTTAGCCATGGCCACCAACTCAGCCTGAAGCAGGTAATTACGAATAAGGTCGTTCAGGCATAAATCAATTGGTTTTAAACCCATTTTACCCGACTCAATCATATTAACGTCCAACAGGTTTTTAATCAACTCAAACATGCGGTCGGCCGAAACAGCAATGTGCTGCAGGTAAATAACGCGCTTTTCAGCAGTGGTCTTATCATTGGCAGATATCTCGGCAAAAGCCCTTACACTGGCCAAAGGATTTTTAAGTTCGTGCGCCACAATGTTCAGGAAGCTGTTCTTTTCTTCGTTCAGTCTTTCAAGTGCCCTGTTTTGTTCCTCAAGCATTTTCTGGGCCTTTCTTTTCCCGTTTTCCGAAATAAAAATGATAAGTGAAATAATAGCAACCAGGCCGCTTAACGAAAGCAGGTTAAACACCGGGTCCCTGGAGGTATCAAACCTGACTGCAAACCTGATTCCCTGAAAATTGAAGTAAGAAAAACCGGCCACTATAATCAGCGCAATAACCAGCCAGGCCACGCTGGCCCGTATTCCCTGCATCATCATGGCCATAGCCGGCAGCATAATTATCCAGGGTGCAACATTGGCTGTTCTTATTCCACCATCCCAGTATACCAGGCAAATGTAAATTGCAGCAATAAAGCCGGTATAAACATTTGCCAGTATAATAAGGTCTGTTCCAGATTTTAAAAGAAAGGGAAGAATAAGAAAAACCACTATTGAAATAACCATGGCCGCGGCAAAATAATAGCCGCTCATATAAATGCTCATCAGGCAATAACCCAGGGCAAACAAAGCTGTAACAAAGCAGGAATTAATAAAAAGCCGGTGGAACCTCAGTCTTTCCGGGCCTGAATAGGCCGAACCGGGGACAAACCACGAAATCCACTCATCAAATTTATTCATACCTGTGGCGGATTAACCTTATACAAAAGATACAAGTAATAAATATCAAACAGGGCACAAAAAATATACAAAGAACTGAGAAAATAGTTATCGGGGTATTTAGAGTAAAACATAACGCTTATAATTCCGGTACCCAAAAATTTGGCCCAGCCCGTAAGTTTGCGGTTGCCCTGGTAACCTGGTATAAAGTACATGTAAATAAAACAGATACTCATTACCAGGTTTATTACATACGAATCGAGCGGGGCCATAGGCAGGTCGTAACGCAGGATAAAACTGCACTGAACAAAAAAACTGACCACCAGGCCCGCAATCAGAAACTTATGAAAATTCTGCTTAAAAAAATCTACCCTCATTTGTTTATACCCGTAGTGGTAAAGCGAATAAATAATATAGGCATCTAACACCAACCAGGCCCAATAGGCTAATACCAGGGCATTTCCCATATTGGGAACAAAGAAAATGGCCGTGGTAATTTCGCAACCAAAATTGAGGGTAATAGCAATGGCCGGAATATCCAGCGTCTGTTTTTTGACTATCCAGTAAATGGTATTAATATAAGCGGCTACCCAAAGCACTGCACCGGTGGTAAAAAGTACAATTTGCGGCACTGTATAATCAACTGTATTAAACCACGGATGCGGCGATTGAAAGTATTCAAATATGGTCATGTGCTACTTTTTGTTATCCAAAAATAAGAGCAAACAAAGCCTCGGTTGCAAAGTCAATACCATATCCTATGGCCCAAAATACCATTATAATTTTAAGCCACAAAGGGGTTTTAGCTGCATGCGTTAAGCCCCGGTTGTAGCGCCAGAGGTCGTACCATTTAAGGGGAAGTAACAGCCAGGGTTCGGTTAACGGCCATATTTTACAATAAGGCTGGTTTTGCCCCGATGCATCAATAATACAGTTAACGGCGCGTCGTGCAGCTTCATTGGCGCCTTCCATAGTTGCAAGATCGGTATTGGTGCGTACATAATCAGATGCAATAAAAAGGTTTGAAATATTGGAATTGGCATTAGGCCGAAGGGTCCAGGAGTGAACCGTGTTTACCAATAATGGCTCCAGGTTGAAAAGGGTTTCGTGCGGTGCGCTTTTTTCTAACAGCGCCTTTTGGCCTGTTTCAGCATCATGAATATCACTATCAATATAATAATATTAAATCATACTATCGTCCAGCACTTTTGCTCCATTTACATTCAGGCTTCTGCTCAGCTGCAGCCAAACGAATCTCGAAATTTCCTCGCGGGTGCAGTCTTTCGCTAATTTTTCTGCACCGGTCTCCGGGTCTTTAAAAGTAGTTTTCAACCAATCGGAAACGTCAATGGAAATGATAGATTTAACCTTGCCGTTATAGCACTTACTTAAATCAAAATCCTTCCAGAACTGGGTTTGGGTAATAGAAGTAACCGCCCACTCGCTATCACTGTAAATAATATGGCCGTTGCTGATATCCACCTGCTGATTCAGGTAAAATTGTATGCCATTCATCCAGCTTACACTTTTGGCCAGGGTATGCAGCGAATCCAAAACATTATCGGCCGCTATCATTCCATCGCTTTTTTTAACCAAAGCCGCCGCGGCTTCAACCGGTACCGCCATTATGTAGTAATCGGCATTATCTTTTATCAGGTGTCCATCCCCGTCCTTAATATGCACACAGGCAACAGCCCCACCATTCATTTCTATCTTAACCACCTCGTGATTCAGAAAATATTTAACCCCTTTCTGTTCAAGATATTTGCTCCAGGGTTTTAACCATTTATCATTGGTAGGCCCGTTTAATACCCGGTCGGTATTTACGCCCGGCGTGGTCATGGTGTATATAAGTTGTAAAAAAACGTTGCCGCCGGTTTTTGTACTGGCAGACTTAGCCTGGGCAGCCACCAAAGTGCGCACTAAACCACCTGCCAGCAAATGCTGATAGGTTTCGCTGTAATAATCAGCTTCCAAAAATTCCCACCAGCTTAGTTTTTCGTACTCATCACTCCGCCTCTCCTTGCAACTGGTAGCCAGTTCAAAAACCCGGCTTTCAAAAAATTGCCTTTCCTGTGTGGTTAATCCTGAATTTACAAATTGGGTATAAAAGCCTTTCAGCACCTTCCAATCGGCCCAGCTGCGCGGAAAATTAGCTATTGAAATAAGCGCAGGTTTATCGTAACGCGCCAGCATAATGCGGCTGGTAGGTGTAAGGTTACCATAGCACCCGTCTTTCTGAAAAGGCTTGCCAGGCGATTCCTGAAATGGAATGCGTTTCATAGTGTCCGTAACATGCTTGTAAAAGCCCGGGAAAAACCTGAAACCATGCTCACCGGGCAAAGGCTTGCCGTTAATTTTACCATGGCCGGCATCAACATCTACCGACCTTGCCTTGCCGCCCACATAGGTAGGATTTTTATCATAAACGGTTACCTCAAAACCCCTTTCAATTAATTCGTGCGCAGCGGTCATGCCCGCAACTCCGCCGCCTATAATAATTACCTTTCGTTGTGCCATGGGTTATTTGTGTTGAAAGATAGAATTAGTTATTTATTCAGGCAAACCATTCTTTACAAACTAATTATATCCATATAATATAACTACCGGAATCCCGTTGCCCATTTCAATAGACACTTTATGCTATTTACCTATATAGATTGAGTTTTGCAACCTACCTGTCGTCAACACAACAATTATCAGGAAAAAATACTACCGGGTGTTTAAACTGATTGAAAGCTTGTAATAAATTACCATACCGTTATCAATGTCGTTGAGTTAAGCCGAAACTCAGTTCTTTTTGCGCTATGCTACCTCCCAGCCTCCGAAGCGGAGGAGCAGCCGCGCAACAAAAAGAACAATTTTGCCCGGTGGTTGTATTTCTGGGTTGTGGTTCTCCCGTTTCGGGAGTTAGAGGGTTTGGGTAGAGGTATTCCTTAACTTAACGACATTGATACCGTTATCCTTATTGCCGCGCACCTCCGGCATAGGATTTCTGTTAAAGAGCTTAAAGCCGCAACGCCTAAACCGGTTGCACCGCCGGCTGTTTTACATTTTTTAAACAGAAGCCTGATTTTTGACACTATCTTTGCCCCCTTAATTTGGAAATGAGCAAAGTACTGGCTTTATTTTTTCTTATGGCTTTAATGGGGCCCTGTAAGGCACAGGCTCCCCTTAAAAATCATCCTTATTCTACGCAAAGTGAAGAAGGATTTTCGCCATGCCGAGATACTTTTTCAATTCTTAAAAACCATTTGTCCTACGATATCGGTATTATCCTCCCCTCATGGTTACCAGTTGTTGACCGCAATTATGTGGGCATTATGGAAGGCAAGGTTACCTATAACCCGACCGATGGAAGCGATGGGCCACATGTATATGAGGAAGACCTGCCGTTCTATCATTACTCGCACGACGTTAATTTTGATATTATACCCGATAAAACCGATGACAACCGGTTTACCAATATGCTGCCCCTGCTGGTTTACAAAAGACAGCCTGCCAATGACACAGTGATGAATACTGTAATGCATTGCGAGTGGGAGTGTGGCCTGGCCATGGCCAATTGGATAAACCCCATCAGGGCCGATAATGATGCCGGGCGGAGCGGTGGTTTTTTCAGTGCCGGCCACGAAATGGGGGATGTAATCTGGAATTGGCCTGCGCCCGGAGACTGGGCGCATGTTGAAGGCAGTTATGTTTGGGACCGCGGCCATCCGCCATCCAATGCCGAACTGCACCCGCTGCGGTTTGTAGCCTTTAAACGTGCACTGCCGGAGAGGGTAATTATTGGCGACAGCTCTATTAAGTTTGCTACCCGCATTGATATTTTTGCAAGTGGCGATGGCGGTGCCTTGCAAAATAACAGGTACAACGCGCCAAAATTTGTACGCCGGGTAAACATGAGTTCGAAAGATTATGAGTTTACTGCAAAAATTGACCTGCCGCGTCCATCGCCCGGTGCACATCTGAGATATACCATAACTACGCATAAAGGAGATGACTTTTCGGCTGGTGAAGCAGTTGAAGTGAATGATGATTCAGCAACTGTGCGTGTAATTGTTCCCTGGAACAGTAAAAACGCCAACGACCTTGAAATTTACGCCCGCACCATTGATGTTTACTGGGATGAAGGCACCGGTGTTGCAGCTGCCCAGGCGGTTGATATGTACAAGGTAACGCTTACAAATATCCATTTCAGGTACCTGGATGAGATTATTACAAAAGCGGAGGTGCGGCTTTTTGCCAGCGTTGGCAACGACTGGATATTTGTAAATGACTTTTTTCCGAAGAAAGGAAAGATACTGACCAAAGGCCTGGGTAAAACCTATAAGCACCACTGGACTTTGAACAACCAGTTTATAATTTGTGTACCGCGTGGCAAAAGCTTTAGGGTGAATATGAGCGGATGGGAGGTAGACGGGGTTGATATGCTTTTCGGTAAATTACTCGACCCGGGCTCTCCCTGCAATCGTAAAACCAAGCACACCTTTAAAGCCAGCACTTTTACTTTTGTCATGTTTATGCGCGGCTGCTTTGATGATAATTACGGCGAGATAACCAAACTGCACAACTACAATAACCTGGGAAAAACTGACCAGTTTAAAAACTCTCCCCAAACCGGTTTTAATGATGACCCATGCCCCTTCAGCAAGTACCCTTTGAAGGACCGGGTATTTTTAACCTATACCATCGAAAAAGTAAATTAACGCTGAATCTTATTATACTCGCAGCCAAAAGCAAATCAGCGCAGATTACAACAACCAACAAGCATGACACAGGTAAAATCGTCAAAAAACATTTGCATCATCTTTACGCTTCTTATACTGCAGCTGAATTGCATGGCCTGGGGGGCTGCCGGGCACAAAATTGTTGCCAAAATTGCCTTTAGCCAGTTAAACGCAGCGGAAAAAGATTCATTAACAAAATACTTGCGCGGGGCTTCAATAGAAGAAGCAAGCGTGTGGATGGATGAAATAAAGTCAGACAAGTCATACGATTACCAGAAGCCCTACCATTATATCAACCTCGATAAAGATTCGGCATTCCATGCCTCCGATACAGCCAATATTGTATGGGAGTTAAAACGGGTTGTTGCAGAATTAAAAGACCGTCAGAAATATTCAAAAGAAAAAATTGAGATTGATTTTAAAATACTGATGCATCTGATGGGCGACCTTCACCAACCCCTGCACGTGGGCTATGCAAAAGATATTGGCGGTAATTCGGTCCAGGTATTTTATAACCAAAGCCCCACCAACCTGCATAGGGTATGGGATACCGAAATTATACAAGATGCTGTATTGGGGCAACCTCTCGACTGGTCGAAACTAAGCCAGTTTTCGAAGGAAGATCTGACCCGGATCAGGCATATTGATTTTGAGGCATGGATGAATGAGTCGCGCAGTCTGCTTGATACCGTTTATAACTATAAGGGAAATGACCTGAAACATAAATACATGGAGCAAAACGCGCCTATTGTTGAAAGGCAATTGTTGCTGGGCGGAATAAGGCTGGCAGCTGTTTTGAAATATATTTTTCAAAGCTAGTTGCCGGGCCGGGAAAATGCGCCCCGATAATCCCCGAGCGGGGTTATTTAACGTGAGTTATGGATTACAAAAGCCTTAGCAAAGGAAATGCATAAAAAATGGTTGCTGTTTTTCATCTTTATTGCCGTCTGCTTTAGCTGACGGATGGTTCTGGATAAAAAATACGGCTTTAGCCACGGTGCATTTTGGCTAAAGCCATTTTGGGGGCAATCATTAACCGTCAGCTAAAGCAGACGGCAATAAAATACAATATGTTGACTACCAATATAGTTGTTATCGGTCTAATCCATAACTCATGTTATCTAAAAAACGAAAGCAATTTCAATTTCTTTACCGGTAAAATTCATAGTAAGCGCTTTGTTTCTGCGCCGGTAAATGGCTCTGTCTTTAAGGCCCAGTGCCAGAAAAACCGCCCCGCCAATAGAGGCAACGCCCCCAAGCACACCAAGTGCAGCTTCCGAACCGCGCCGGGTAGTCAGCTCATCTGAGTATGTTGAATCTTTAGGATTAAGTTTGCGTGATACAGTTGCCAGCAGGATATCGCCGATTATAAATCCCGCGCCTACTGATAAAATAACCGACCCGCCAATTACTTTTGACTTAGCCCTATCCTGCAAAGCCTTTAAAGACATAGTATCTGTCTTGGATAAAAAAACTTCCGATTTTACTTCGGGTTGCTTTATTTCCGGTTGCGGTAAGCCCAGTATTTTAGCCCTCGCCTTATTGTAGTCTTCATCGTTCATTGCACCGGTGTCGTACACCTTTTTTAACTGGTCCAGTTTTATCTGTGTGGAGTCGGTTGTTTGGGTATTTGCAGTGCCCGGGGTTTGAGGCTGCGGTTTCGTATTCAGCAGACCGGCTTTCAACTTATTATATTCATCCGAATCAATATCGTCCGATTCGTACATTTTTTTATACTCGTCCAGTTTTATTTGGGTCGAATCGCCGGTAACTGTATTATCCTGGCCGGACGGGGCCTGGCCCTGCACACAAAACCCCGCAAAAACAAGAAACAAAATTGCGACCAGCTTTAATTTCACGTTTAACATTTACTCATTTATAAATTATTTCCACCAACTCCGGCAAGCCAATATTCATGCCCTTAATAAACAACCTGCAAACCGAAAACTGATAAAAAGCGCAGTTTAATTAAGCCAGGGTGTTCGAAACAAAAATAGAAATAAGATCGAAAGCGCGAATATGCATACATTTTAACCGGGTAAAAAGATTGAATAATTGCCTTTCCGGCGAATGGAATACGGTTCTGGCCGGCCCTTAGCCTACTACCCAACCAGATTTCTTTAAATCGTTTTTATAAAATTAATTGGCATTGGGGCACCCACCTGATACCGCAGCTGCCATTGGATTTGTCGTCTTATTGCCCAAAAAACACGGGTATAAAAACGGAGCCTTGCCTGTTTTAAACTCTGGTTTCCTTCCAGTACATTCGTGAATCTTTTCACATTTATCTGAACAAGGTTGGCCAAAAGATTAGTTCACCCAATTTGAGCAATTTTCCAATCAGCTTTGACCGGGGGGGAAAAGATAAATGTTGAAAGGTAACAGGCGGGCCATCTTTAAGGAGCCCGCTTTTTTTATGCCCGGTTACTTTCGAAATTATCCGGCTAACATTCCTGGATTTAGCAAATTAACAATTGCCAGAGTCAAAGACAGGCCAACTTGCAGGAACTAATCTTTAGCCGTAACTTACAGGTAACGAAAAGAGAAAAGCAAAATTCTCTGCATTCAGTTTGTATCTGAAAGCTTCTTTAAGGGTAAAAATTATCTCTATTATTTATTCACCTTTAAATTCATTGCTATGTTAAT
>Ga0224555_1004586_pt1 | contig 12508 bp, 10 predicted proteins | sample 714S23034metaG_FD_180687 | JGI IMG/M metagenome (GOLD analysis project Ga0224555, IMG submission 180687) | Peat soil microbial communities from Stordalen Mire, Sweden - 717 S2 30-34 | ecosystem: Environmental > Terrestrial > Soil > Wetlands > Peat | place: Sweden: Norrbotten County, Stordalen...
GTACAACTGCGCATCCATCCCTCGTAACTGGCGGTCGCGCTTTCGATGTTTAGTTCTCTGCCTTCGGACGATTGGCCGAGGGCGGATCTTCTCCGGTGCTGTTCAGTCTTCATGACCCGCCTGACATCGTGAATCGCATGTTCATTCTTAGTGAGTGGGAAGCAATTTAATCCGCTCAAGTTGCTTAGTATATGCCGACGAGACGCCGTGTTGAGGCGCGATTTGACGCAGTTCTGGGTTGTCGGCTACTTGGCAGTAACCAAGCAGTAATTTCCGGTTAGCCGGTCATCCAGGCGTAATGAGCCGGAGAGCGCACGGTTCACAACTTCGATGCGGGTGCCGCAATGGGCCGGGCCAGCTCACGAGAAGGCGACCTTACGTCACAAGAGCTACCCGCCGGCGCTGCCGATCCACGGGGATGAAACAGGCGTAGTTCACACACCCTTGCGCCTTAATCAAGGGCTTGTTCTCCTTAATGCGGAACTCCTGGAGCGCTTGCTCGCCTTGAACCACCAGCGCGCCGCCTCTTCGCAGGAATAGGCTGTGGCAGCACTACAGGGGCACTTACCGCAACTGGCTGGTCGCCCTTGATTGAATAGATAGACTGGCCGAACCAAGTGGTCTCTCTTTTGAAGTTTCAATCACCACATCATGTGCAGGTTCTTGCACCGAGGGTCTTCCATCCCAATCACCACGCGAATGAGCAGGCTCATGCACCGAGGGTCTTCCATCTCAATTTCCACGCCACTGAGCAGGTTCGTGCATCGAGGGTCTTCCATCTTAATCGCCGCGATCTTGCACCGAGGGTCTTCCATCTCAATCACCCCTTCACTAGCCAGGCTCTTGCACCGAGTCCCTTGTTACCCCGCATTGACACGGGGTTCTTGCGCGGTGAAATGATCGTGCAGAATCACATTAATCAGCGACTTATGGACACAGATGCGACCGTTGTATTCAATAAGGCCGAGCTTGCGAAAGCGATTCATGAAGAAGCTGACACGGGAGCGGGTGGTGCCGACCATCTCTGCCAAAGTCTCCTGAGTGATGGGAGGAATGAAGGTTTCCGGTTCACCGGGTTTGCCTAATTCCGCCATCAACAGGAGAATCCGCGCCAAACGCTTTTCGCTGGAGCTGAAAAGCTGATCGACAAGGTCGGCTTGGGTTCTCATACTCCGGGCCAGCAGGAATTTCATATACATTTCTGAGAAGGAACGCTCCTCGTACATCACGCGGATCATTTCCTCCCGCGCTATCTGCAGCGCCGTACAAACGACAAGAGCGGTGGCAGTGGCCAAATGGAGCCCGCCCACGCTCGCGAGAGACTCCTCTCCAATGAATTCCCCGGAGGAGAGCAGCGCGACCGTGGCTTCCTTGCCCTCCGGCGAAACGACTGTGAGTTTTGCGCTGCCCGTTCGAAGATAGAAGATGGAGTCAGCCGGGCTTCCCTGCAAAAAGAAGACCTGCTTTGGCTGCAAGTGGACGACTTTTCGTCCCACTCCGGCTTCTTCTAGAAAGGTGGCGAGGTCAAAGGTCATGCTTCTCACCCCTGACACTTGAATGGTCCGTCCCGGATGCGGTCTTCACGGGAGCAGTTCGGAAGGGTACGCGACCGCTTCAGACTTGAGGAAGCCCAGATTGCCATTTTGGCTTCCCGGATGCTCACCATTCTACTCTCATACATAATATGGGGGGCGATTCTTTGCCTTCGAGGAGTGTCCTCTTAGCGTTAGCGCGTTGCCGGGGAGACAAACGGAGGAATGTTCAGAATTGGCGAACTTCTGGTTTGTCGCCCATCCGGACAGAACCCTCCATTTTTGAGTTCTGTACGATTAGCCGGTAATACGCCCAGAACTCGAAAAGTCGAGGGATTCCTCAGCCTTCAGTGCTCGATGAGTGGGTTGGTGATTCGCGCCAGAGATTTATCGCCAAGGGGTTTTCAAGCCCAACTGAACCCGCTCTGCTGGAGCGGCAGGATCCGAATCCTCTTGCCAGTGGCGGCAAAGATGGCGTTGCTCACCGCCGGCAAGGTCGGTGGCAGCGTCGGCTCACCCAGGCCCGTCGGTGCGTATTCGGTCTTGCGCCAATACACCTCAATCTTCGGCGCTTGCCTCATGCGCATCAGCGGGTGGTTATGGAAGTTGGACTGCTGGATCTTGCCGTCCACCAGCGTGATCTCCTGCCCCATGTGGCTCATCCCCTCGATGATGCCGCCAAAGGCGAGGTTCTCGGCCGCGGCAGGGTTGATGATCTGGCTGCCGATATCTCCCGCAACCCAGATCTGGTGCGCCACCACCCTGTTCTGGGCGTCAACGCTGACATCGGCAACCGTGGCGAAGTAACCCAAATGGCAGAACCATGCCGCGATGCCCATTCCGCGCCCAGGCGTCTTGCTGCGATGAGCCCAGCCTGACTTCTCCGCCACCAACTCAAGCACGCCTTTGTACCGCTCCGGGATGAGAACAGATTGTCCTGTTGGCTCGTGGTCACCCACGGCGTCGTGCTCTCCCGCGGACCACGGCGCTTGCTTGTTGCTGAGCAGTTCAAGCTGGAACTCCAGTGGATCGCGGCTGGCTGCATGAGCCAGCTCGTCAAGGAAGGACTGCGCCACCCAGCAGTAAGCGTTGTCGCCAGGGGCTCGGAGGGCTCCGGTTCGGAGCATGAGCGGCTGCACGGAAGTGTAAAGAGTGTACGCCGGTGGAAAGCCGGAAGGATACGTGTCCTGCTCGATGCCGCCGCCGGAGGTCGAGTTCTTTTTATCGCCAAAGGTCACCAGGTGCTGCCGCCAGGCAGTGACCTTGCCCTGCGCATCGAGACCAGCCTTCAGCCCGTGATATCCGCCCGGCCGGAAGGGGTCGTGGGCAATGTCATCTTCGCGCGACCATAGCAGCTTGACCGGCGCATCAACGCGCTTGGCGATCCAGGCAGCCTCAACCAAGTAGTCGTTCTGAAGTCTCCTGCCAAAGCTGCCTCCCGCGCGGATCATGTGAGTGGTGATGTCACTCTCCTGGATGCCAAGCGTCCTAGCTACTAGTCCGCGGCCATCGGCCGGCAAAGTGCTGGTGGACCACATCTCCAGCTTGCCGTCTTTCCAGTGCGCAGTGGCGCCCTGCGGCTCAAGCGTGACGTGTGCTATGAACGGGTATTGGTATGTTGCCTCGACGACCTTGGCCGACGACTTGAGCGCGGCGTCCGGGTCGCCATACTTGCGCAGCGTGTTTGCGGGCGAGGCCTGAAGAAGTTCCTCTGCCCGCTTCTTGAAGCCCTCCGTGCTTTGTGTGGCTGCCGCGCCAAGGTCCCAGTCGACCTTGAGCTGTTTGCGAGCCTGCTGCGCCTGCCACCAGGTATCAGCCACGATCGCGATGCCAGGTTCCATGCCTGGCTCCCACGGCGTGAAGGCCGCGGGAGTGATGCCGCCATCAATCCCCAGGACCTTTCGCACGCCTGGCAGCGCCTTGACCTGATCGATATTGGCAGACTTCACCTTGCCGGCAAACACAGGCGCCTTTTCAATCGCTGCGTACAGCATTCCCGGGAGCTGGACGTCGATGCCGTAGAGCGGCTTCCCTGTGACGATCGCGTGTGTATCTACGCCGGCCTGCGAATGGCCAATGATGCGGTAATCCTTGGGGTCTTTGAGCTTGACGCTGCTTAGCGCGGGCGGGTGCAGCGTGGCGGCTGTGGCGGCAAGCTCGCCGTAACTCAAGGAGCGCCCTGAGGCTGCGTGAAGCACCCGGCCGGATTGCGTGGTGCACTCAGCCTCAGGCACTCCCCACGTTTGTGCAGCGGCTGTGATGAGCAACTGGCGGCCGGCCGCGCCGACGCGGCGCATTGGCTCCCAGCCCATCGGGGTATTCGCGGAGCCTCCGGAAAACTGCGGGCCGTATATCTTCTCGTTCAGTTCTGCCTGCTGCACGCGAACGTTCTTCCAGTCGACATCCAGTTCCTCAGCAATCAGCATGGGCAGCATGTTGCGCATGCCTTGGCCGGACTCTGAGGCGCGCGCCATGATGGTTACCCCGCCATCCGGTGCAATGTGGATGAAGGCCTGGGGCGTAAGGTCGGGCGGCGTCCCTGGCCCCTGAGCTGCGGCGAGGGGCGAGCGATAAAGATCCAGAGCGAGGCCGCCGCCCGCAAGGGCCGTCAACTGCAGAAACAATCTCCGATTCAAACGCATGAGAGGGCCCTCCTTCACTTGGGACGGGCTGCAGCGCCCGCTTCTGCTGCTTCGTGAACGGCTTGACGGATGCGGATATAGGTTCCGCAGCGGCAGATGTTGCCGCTCATGGCCGCGTCAATATCCGCATCGGTGGGATGCGGCGTGCGCTCCAACAAAGCGGCGGCAGACATGATCTGGCCTGCCTGGCAGTATCCGCACTGCGGCACATCCAGCGTCGCCCACGCTACCTGAACCGGATGAAGCCCATCCGGCGAGAGCCCTTCGATCGTGGTGATTGGCTCGTCCGCCACCGATCCCACTTGCGTCATGCAGGAGCGCACCGCGCGTCCGGCAACCAGCACTGTGCATGCGCCACAAATACCCATCCCACACCCGAACTTGGTTCCTTGCAGGTCGAGTACGTCGCGTAACACCCATAGAAGTGGCGTGTCCGGCGGAACATCCACCGTGGTGACCACATCGTTGATTGTCAGTTTAAGCGGCATCTGTTTGCTCCAATATCCACCAGCGGTAGAGGATCGATCGCGGGGACGCGATTAGATAGGAATGTCCTTTCCAGCGCTGATTTCCTGGAATTGTGCCGATCGTGAGCCGGCTTCGAAAGCTTTGACTTGCGCCAGTAGTCAAACGACGCCGCGATTCTACACCATTCTGGACTGGACGGCATAATCAAGCCACCCCGAAGTCCAGCGACCGTTGACGATAACGGGCCAAACCACGTTTCCAGGCTCGATGCGGATCAGAATTGCGAGTTCTGGGCGAGTGGTTGCCAACCCTTCTCCAACCCCGAAAATCGGATTGGAGACGGTTAGCCGGTAACACACCCGGAACCCCGAAGAACCCGGCGCTCGGTTCCGACTTTCTGGTCGAACGCGCTGTGTGCGAGGGCCTCAAGCGGAAGCTGGAACGCCTGCAAAGGACATGGTCAGAACAGTAATGTCATCGTCCTGTCCAAATGCCTGTGCTGCGCAAGCGATGGCTTCTGCCGGTTGGGTGCTGAGCGCAGCCGATCGCTCAAAGCCAAACAACGCACCGGCCTTATCGCGGGCTTCGGCCACGCCGTCGGTGAGCAGTGTGAGCTGCTGGCCCAGCGAGAGTTGGAAAGAGCATTCGGCGTATTTCGATTCGGCTGAGACGCCCAGCGGCAAACCATTTTCAAGCGGCAGTTCTTTGCCCGCAACGTACGGCGCGACGTGTCCTGCGTTGGCGATGGTGAGCCTGCCGTCCGCATCGGCGTGCAGCACCAGGCAGGTGGTAAAGCCGCCGCTGCTGCGGGCCAGCATGCGTTGGTTCATTGCGGCGAGTATTTCGCCTGGGCTCTGCGTGTAGTGCGCGAGAGTGCGCACTGTACCCACCAGAAGTGAAACGGTCATTGCGGCAGGCATACCTTTGCCGCTGACGTCACCGATCACCACCAGCACTCCGCACCCGCTCATAGGCAGAATCTGAAAGAAATCCCCGCCTACCTGCCCGGCTGGCTTGTACACGCTATGAATGGTGAATCCCGGTGTGGAGGGAATCTCCTCGGGAACCAGCACCTGCTGCACAGTTCGCGCGGCTTCAAGTTCCGCCGCGGCCTGGGCGCGCTCGCGGGCAATGCCGATAGTGCGCAGCACCAGGAACAGCAGCATCGTCACGCAGTAGATGACGCCCCACACATCCCAGATATTGAATCCGTAACTGGCGAGATGGAAGGAGGGCATGGGTGGGATTTTCACCGGCAAGTGCCAGAGCAGGTATGCATCCCGCAGAAAAAACCAATAGTTCAGAAAGCCGATAAATGCGAAAGGGGGAATAAAGAGGCGGGCATCGCGGTTGCCACGCAGTGTGGCCCGCAGCAGCAGCGCGGGTAGAAGTGCGAACACGATCAGCGGCGGACCAAACAAGCCGGTGAAAACCTCTACAGGTCCGATCGCAAAGCCGCAATGGAACAATGGTAAGGCGAAATAGCCGAGCACCAATGCGATCTCCAGCGCCAGCAGCCAGCGCGAACGTCGCAAGTGAACAATCAGGCGAACGAACTCAATGCTCGCAATTCCCGTGATGCCAATCGCAAACCACCCCAGAAAGTCAGACGTAGCAGTGTGGGCGTGGAGATGCTCCCAGATGTACACGGCCACTTGAAGGCTAGTGGCAAGGAGCGCGATGGAGATGGCCAGATACTCCGCCTGACTGCGCATGGACAGGTAGAGCGCGAGAGCAACGACGCCTACGAGCAAGTTGAGCCCGAAGCCCAGGAAGTAGATCACCGTCTGGTGGGAGGCCTCATAGCTTGCATCTCGCTGCGCCGCGTCTCGACTGGCCAGGAAGATGCTATCAGCGGTAAGGGGCGTGCTGGTGCCTGGCCCCTGGTCGCCCATTCTGTTGATGGCGAAGCGAATGGCAATGACCAGATCGCCACTGGGGGCAATCATGCTGTCCGGAATGTCATAAGAGGTCAGGTAGTCCTGGCTGGACTCAAGCATCCCAACCATCTTGCCGTTCGCGCCGATGCGTACGCCGTTGACGTAGAGCTCGTAACTGCCGGTGATGTACTGGACCTCGACTTCGAGGTTCTTCCACTTGGGGTGAACATGGACATGAAAGCGATACCAGGCGTACGGGATGTTCCGCACGCCGTAGTCCGTGAGTTGCCTATTGAGCGAGACTGTCTTCCACCCACTGTCGCCATAAGTGGGCGAGGCGTAAGCCGGGTTGTCGTCCGGCGAAAAGAGCCAGTCGGGCCCGAGTCCAAACCGAGTCCCGAGGTAGAAGGCGTTTGCGTGGCGGGGATTAAACGGATCATTTGGAAGCAAAAAGTCAACATCCGCAGGCCGGCCGGCGGGTGCGATTTGCGCGGCCTGGGGATTCCGCGCGGCCGGATTTTGCGCGACTGTCTGGCCCGACGCATAGGGAGCGCAGGCGGCAGCGAGCAGCAGAAAACCAACAGCCAGAAGGACGCGGGGACGCATGCAGGCAACTATATAGCAGCGCATGTATTGTGCGAATCTGCTGGGCCGGCGACCCCTTGAATTCCTCGTCAAATAGCGATAGCGGACTGCGATCTGGCCATTACCCACCGTCCATCCTGCAAGCGAAATACCCTCAGAAAGCGCAGACCGCAGTGCCATTGAACGGTATAGCTCCTGAATCGTCGCCTATCCGGACAGAATCCCTCAAAAATCGAGTTCTGTCCGGATTCCCGGTGATTCGGGTGTAATGTGCAAATGGACGGCAGAGCATCGGTCTCCCCATTTGGTCTGACTATGATGACTCATCCGTGTCATTGAGGGCTGGGCAGTCAAGTGTCAGGATTCGCGTATGCGAGTCAATCTCATCACTCAACTGTCCAACCCCTCCGAATCAGGCGCAGGAACGATTCCGATCTCGCTGACAATTCGCCCAGCATGCGGCTTGTCTGGCGACTACGAATACCCTACCGATAGCAGGGCGCTACTGCAATTGCTTCGGCAAGAAACGGAACTGTCTGCAGACGTACTTCAACGCTTTGAAAAGAACCTGCGCGCCTCACTCGGTGCGCGTCTGATGGGCGTGGAACTGAGTGACAGCATCCTCACGGACATTGGCTACTTCATCGACTAGGCGTGACCCCGCTTGTCCCTTGCGGTCGGTCGCGCGCTTGGATTCTGCTGAACCGCCGCCCCTGGGAGAGTTCTGTCCGAATAGCCGGTGACTCGGGCATAACATTGCAAAGCCGTCGGGAAATGCCTCAGATCTCCCAATTCCAGGGAACAAATCCCAGTCCTTCTTATCTCTTCTTGTGCAATTCGGTCGCGCAATGATCGTCAGCTAATCCTGCACTCCCGATTGTTCCTTCATGCGCGTGACCTGCATAGGCCGTTTTAATAGCGGAGGCCGAGCTTCATTGGAAAATCCTCCTCGCCATCTTCAAGTGCTGGCATGTTGCAGTGTTCCCAGACGATCGTACGATGACGGCCACGCAGCGCCAGGTGGCCCGCTGTGATCGCAACCGCAGCCATAACCATGTGCTCCGTACTCATCTCGATCCAAGGCTCCGCAATCAGCGGAAACAAAGCCACGGCAGGCGCGAACGCAAGGTACTTCAGCAGCGATGCGGCGAGGTTGGGCTGCTCCCTGGTCGGTTCGCCGGTGAATGGAACAATTCTGACGTTCAGAAAAAAGATGTCGGTGACCAGCACACACATTCCTGCGCCAATGAGCAACAGGCTCAGCGTTGCCGGCAACGTAAGAAGTTGTGGCGGAGCAAAGATGCGAAATGCGGCGCAAGTGCTGAGCGTGATAATCAGCCCCCACAAAAGCACCCACACTTTCGCCGCCAGCAACTGTTCCATTGCCGCATGGAAGTGCGGAGGTCTTCCGTGGACCAGGCGGAAGACCCAGCTTCCTTGCTGATTGCCGGGAGAAACGAATGCCACGCGCAGTCCCGCGATCGTCCAAAACGCTACAACTCCAATCGCTGCGCGGATGCCATCGGAAGAGATCTCTACGCGGATCTGCTGGTGCACGACTGCCAGCCGGAGAATTGTGGCGGCTACGACAGAGAGTCCGACGCCCCCGTAGAGAACAAGGTAGATGCGATAACGCTGGACCCGCAGCAACGTTTGGCTGATGAAGTGAAAGATCGCGCGACGAACCGGCGACCGGACCCACGTCGCATGCAGCAGCTTACTCAGCGGCAATGCCGCCCAGTTTCGCGTTGCGTGCGTTCCGGGCCCTTCAACCAGTTGACGCACTCTACGTAGGTAAGCGATCGGGTAAGCGAGCGCCGCCAGCCCTGCCGTCGCCAGCAGAGCCACGCATCCAATTTGCGCAAGCTTTGTAAAGATGGGCATCGCCGATGGTCCTTCCATCAGCCGCTGATAGATGCCCAGAAACCAGAAGGGCGGGAAGCAAAACGCATAAGGGCTGCCGGACCGGAGCATCACAGGCACCGCACCCGAAACCACAGGAAAAAGCAGGAGAAGCATCAATAGGGTCGTAATCAATAGACCCTGGACGAAAAGAGCGACTTTGCGAAACAAGCGCTCACCGAGAACAGAAAGCAGTGCGCCTTGCAGGGCCAAAATCAGAACAGCGGCGTACAATCCGCTACTCGCCACTGCCAGAATATGACCTGCGAGAAATCGCGCCAGATTCGGCGGGTCAATGGCGGCGAGAAGAACGAACGGAGCAAGAAAATTCGCATCGAACAAGAAACCGCCGACGAGAAGTCCGATGGCGGCAACCCGTGCCAGAAAGAGGCGGCGATTGGGAATTGGCAATGCCGTCAAAACAAAGACATCGAGTAGGTCCGGAAAGAACAGGTCCCACTCAAACACCGTAGCAATGCCCATCGCCACGAACGAATACACCACAAAAAACAGATGATGATTCACCTGCAGCCAATAGGGCGGTGGCCCTCCATGAGAGCCGCGACCGGGCGGCCATCCGAGAAAGGGGTGATACACAGGCCACAAATACAACGCAACAACGAATTCCGGAAGGCCGACTGTAAAGGCAATCAGCACCAGCCGGGCTTTGGCATCTCCATCCGGTGAGGCGGTTTCATGATTGAAAAAGCGTTCAAGAAAATGCCGCAGCAACAGCGAGAATTGGCTGCCTCTGGACGGCCGCGCAGGGCCCAAGGTCGCCTGGGCGTTTAACGAGAGCACATCTGTCCCGGACATCATCAGAAGATTCTCGAGCTTCTCACGGATGGACAATCTGCATCACCTCGACAATCTCCTGAGCCACACTTCGGGTGTCCTGTTGCTGTACGAGTTGTGCAAAAACACTTTCGAGATTCGGCAGGCTCATCAAATTCGCAAGATCGGCGGGGCGTGCGTCGGCCAAAATTCTTCCCTTCGCAATCACGATGACGCGATTGCAGACTTGCTCGACCACTTCAAGCATGTGCGAGATGTAGAGGATCGCTTTCCCCCTTGCCGCGAGCAGCTCAAGAAGGTCTTTGAAAAGCCGCGCTGAAACGACGTCAAGGCCTGACAGAGGTTCATCGAAGATCAGAAGTTTGGGGTCGTGCAGTAGGGCCGCGGCAATCAGCACACGCTGGCGCATCCCTTTCGAATACGAAGAGATCGGCGAGTATTGCCAGGACTCAAGATTCAAGAGCCTTAGCAGGCCGGTTGCCTTGGCTTCAATCAGCGATTCGCCCAGTCCGCGCAATCTTCCGACCAGCTGCAGATATTCCAATCCGGAAAGGTAGCTATAAAGATGGGCCTCTTCAGGTACGTAGCCAAGAACTCTGCGGAAGACGACCATATCTTTGCCAACATCCTGACCTTCGAACAGCACGTGCCCATCGTTAGGCCGCAGCATCCCGGTAATGATCTTCACCGTGGTCGATTTGCCGGCGCCATTCGGACCCAGGAAACCGACGATCTCACCGGGCCCGACCTTGAAGCTGACATCTTCGACGGCAGGAATGGTTCGGAAGCTTCGGTAGAGGTTCTTGAGTTCCAGCACAGATCACCCTTACCCCTATGTAGCACTCGGCATACGGGCATTGTCAAGTAGATTGCTACATAGGTACAATTCGGCATGGCCTCGGAGGCAAAACTCTCACACACAGCGGCGATGATCTTACAGGCGATTGACGCCGGTTTGATCTATGGCTTCAGCATCATGGAGATGACTGGTCTGCCGAGCGGGACAGTCTATCCGGCAATGCGGCGCCTGGAACGCGATAAGCTCATCTCCTCACGCTGGGAACGGCAATCCATTGCCGAAACCGAACAGAGGCCAGTGCGAAAGTACTACAAACTGACTGCGGCCGGTGCGGAGGCGCTTGGGGCATCCCGGAATCGCTATCCATTGCTTGAGCGCATGATCCCGTATGTAGAGGTGAAATCGTTATGACGCCCTACTCGGAACCGGTCTTTCATGCCATCGATCGCGGACTTTTGTGTTGCGCGTCGTTCCTTGTACCGGAAAGGCAACGAGCGGAATGGCGCCTCGAATGGGAATCGGAGCTATGGCATGCACGGCGGTCGAAGGGTACCTCTGGCGCGGTTTCATGGCGAACTGAACGTGAAGTTGCCGACTTTTGCTTTGGAGCGTTTCACGACGCGGCATGTCTTCGGCGCCTTTGGTGGCAGAATCGACCGCGATTTGGCCCACTTCACTCTTCGGCCTCACAATGCCTTTTCTGGCTCGGAGGTCTCCTGCTTGTCAGCTATCTCTTTTCTATTCTCTTGCCAGGTGTTCGTGCAGAGCATGATTCTTCGAGCGCCGAAGTCAGGGCGGGGACGATATTGATTCAGGATGGAGGAGCGAACAGCGACTCGGTCCCGACGATGGCAGTCGATCAGATCCGTATCTGGGAGCGAAGCAGGCAACGTTACGCTGACGGGTTCGCGTTTTATCGCGTCGCCAGGGAATCTGTAGAGCTTGGCCCCCATGCCGGTGTTACGTGGCAAATAGCTCAGACCAGCTCGAATCTCTTCGCCGTCGCAGGCTGGTCTCTGCACTACATGGTGCGCAATGACGACGCCCGAAGCGACATGCCACGCTTGGTTCTGAGCGAGCGGATGTGGAGACAGAAGTTCGGGGCCAATCCAGACATCGTCGGTACGGTGCTACTCATTGGGTCGCGACCGGCGCGAATCGCCGGAATTGCGCCAGGCGATGCTTGGAGGCTGCCCGGAAACAGCGACGCGTGGCTACTGAAACCCGATTCCGAAATCAGTCCCAACGGTCGAGAATATGTTGTCGCCCATTTGACACGGAGCGGGAGATCAGAAATGTGGGGCGGGCTTGTCAATATCGCTTCCTATGATTCGCGAGGGTTGGAACACGATTTTTTGGGAAAATCCTTTGAAGAACAAACGCCGGGACCGGGAAACATCTATTGGTTCGGAGTCTTTCTAGCCTTCCTTGCATTGCCCGCTATCGCCTCGGTATCACTTGCAGAATACAGCTTCAGCTCGCACAAGCCTTCTTGGATTCGGAGAGCGGTTCGGCTTGGCTTCCTTGGGATGAAGATTGTTTTGATCATGCTGATAACTTACTTTTCGTCAGTCGATTTAGCCTATTGGCATTCTCCGGTGTTCTCACACTCTGGAGCTTACGTACAGTTGTTCACATCCTTTGCCGTTTTTCTGTTTGGAATGCAATGGGCGCTGTTGGATCAGCGTCAGCGTTGCCCTGTCTGCCTCAGGCGTGTCACCAATCCGGCACAGGTGGGATTGGCATCCAGAACCTTCCTGGCCTGGAACGGAACCGAGCTAAGGAACCTCTGCACGTGCGCCGTGAAAAGACGGTGCTTTTCAGCGGGGTTTAGTCCCGCCCGGGAACTGGTTCGTTCCACCCGGTAACAATCGGAGCGGCGACACAGGTAACAAAGTCGTCGGA